>Ga0196976_1000403_pt1 | contig 27579 bp, 18 predicted proteins | sample S3v_513CmetaG_FD_148644 | JGI IMG/M metagenome (GOLD analysis project Ga0196976, IMG submission 148644) | Soil microbial communities from Anza Borrego desert, Southern California, United States - S3+v_5-13C | ecosystem: Environmental > Terrestrial > Soil > Desert | place: USA: California...
CAGACGGCCAACAAGACCGACACCGGTCCTGCAGGACGTTGTTCACCTGCGGTCAGGATGTCCTGTTGTCAGTTGTCGGGATTTGGTGCGGTTTTGCTTGCGAATACTGCGGCGGGACGTGGGTAGAGTCGCTGTCTTAATCAGCGGAGCCGTGTTTGGGCGACGTTGTGACCTCGCGAGCCAAAAATCTCGACGAGGTCACAACGCCAATCCAACGTGCAGCCGGAATGAATCTGCAAAACAGCTGCGAATGTCCCGGGCTATTGCCCAGTGCTACTGCAGGCCACGATGCTCAAGTAGCGGTCCGACTTCCGGCGGTCCACCGTAGAACTGTTCAAACAGAACTGCGGAATCTACGCTGCGCCCGCGGGACAGTACCTTCGCTCGCAAGAAGTCGCCGTTCGCGCGCTGCAATCCACCGTGCTTCGCGAACCACTTCTCCGCATCGCGAGCGAGCACCTCGGCCCAGATGTAGGCGTAGTACCCGGCTGAATATCCGCCTGCGAACGAGTGCGAGAAATAGGTGGAATAGTAGCGAGGCGGCACAGAGGGGTAGTCGGCGTTGTACTTCTTCAGCGCAGCCAGTTCAAAGTCAGGAACTTTCTCCGGCGCCGGTGCTTGGGAAGCACTGATCTGGTGCCATTCCTGATCGATCAACGCGGCAGCGATGTATTCGGTTGTCGTGTACCCTTGGCCGAACTTTTCAGCGGCGAGCACCTTGTCGAGCAGTGCTTTCGGCATCCGTTCGCCCGTCTTGTAATGGATGGCGTAGTTGCCGAACACCTTCGGGTCGCGCGCCCACATCTCGTTGTACTGCGACGGGAACTCAACAAAGTCACGGGGGACGGCCGTTCCGGACAAAGACGCATACTGAACGTCTGAGAAGAGTCCGTGTAGTGCATGTCCGAACTCATGGAACATCGTCGTGACCTCGTCGAAGGTCAACAGTGCCGGCTGTCCGGCCGCGGGCTTGCTGATGTTCATGTTGTTGCTGACCACCGGCTTCGTCCCGTCGAGTCTCGACTGCTGAACGTAGCTGTTCATCCATGCGCCGCCACGCTTGTTGTCGCGCGCGAAATAATCGGCGAGGAACAGGCCGAGGGGCGACCCATCGGCGTTGAATATCTCGAAGACTCGCACGTCCGGATGGTAGACAGGCAGATCATGACGCTCTTTGAACGACAGTCCATAGAGCTGATGCGCGGCATAGAAGATGCCATCCTTCAGGACACGGTTTAGCTCGAAGTAAGGCTTGACCTCGGACTGGTCGAACCCGAAACGCTGCTTGCGAACGTGCTCCGCATAGAAGGCCCAATCCCAAGGCTCGAGTTCGAAGGAGGTTCCGCCATTCGAACGAGCCTGATCCTCGATAAGCTTGCGATTGAGGTCAGCTTCCACCTTCGCGTTCTTGAGTGCGGCGGGCACGAGCGAGGAGAGCATTTTGTTCACGGCCGCTGGCTTTGCGGCCATAGCGTCAGCGACGGCATACGATGCGTAATCCGAATAGCCGAGCAGCGCAGCCTTTTCGGCACGCAGCTTCGCGATCTTCGCAATCACTGCCTGATTGTCGTACTTGCCTCCGACGTTGCGGGCAATCGACGCCTTGTACACCTTCTCGCGCACCGCTCTGTTCTGGAGCTGTGAGAGCACCGGCTGGATAGTCGTGTTCTGGAGGGTGATGAGCCACTTGCCTTCCAGACCACGCGCCTTCGCCGCTTCTGCGGCGGCTCCAATCTGAACCTCGGACAAGCCTTTCAGGTCTTCAACTTTATCGATGACAACAGCCGATTCCTTCGTGGCGTTCAACACATTCTGCTGAAAAGCGTTGGTTAGCGACGCAAGTTCCTTGTTGAGCGCTTTGAGGCGCTCCTTTCCGTCCGCGTTCAGTTTCGCGCCCGAGCGAACGAACTCGAGGTATTGGCGCTCCAGAAGCTGGAGGGACTCGGGGTCGAGGTTCAGGCTTGCGCGCTTCTGGTACACGGCATCGATACGCGAGAACAGTACTGGATTGAGTTGAATAGCGTCGTTGTGGGCCGCGAGCTTCGGCGCCATTTCGGACGCAATCTTCAGAATTTCGGGATTCGTATTCGATGCGTTGAGGTTGAAGAACACGGTCGACACGCGATCAAGCAGACGTCCTGACTTCTCGAGCGCGACAACAGTATTCTGAAAATCAGGAGCCGCGGGATTGCGATTGATGGCTTCGATTTCTTTAAGCTGTTCCGCCATGCCAGCTTCGAACGCGGGCCGGAAATCGGAATCTTTAATCACGTTGAAAGGCGGCAGCTGGTACGGAAGCGTACTCGGCTTTGCAAAAGGATTGCTGGGGGAAAACTGAGTTGCAGACATAACCTGATGATTCGAGGTTACCTGCGCTCCCAGTGATGCAGCAAGCGTGACGACCCACATTAACAGCAGGAGGACGCGAACAAGGCGCATATGTAGCTCCAGGCCGTGGGCTCCGCGCAGGAGCGCCGGCGAGTAAGAGTTAGCCAGAAACAGCGGTAAGAACATTGAGCTGGTACAAACGTGCGTAATTGTAAGGCTTAGCAATCCGGCGCGGTAGATTACTCGCGGACTGCCCGCAATCCGGCAACAATACCGCAAGCAATCGCTCGGCAAGACCAGCCATAAGCGGGAACTCTGCCCGCTATAATCCTGAAAGGTGACTCCAATCTCATTCACAACCGGCAGGGCCGGCCGCTGGAAGGGCTTGCTCCGCTCCTTCGTTCGATGGCTTATCATCGGTGCGTTGGTCCTTTGGTCGGTCGCCGCGCTGCTTCTTGTGGCCATGAGGTGGATCGACCCGCCGACTACCGCGGTGCACATGCAGCGCCGGTTTCAGGCCTGGATTCACCACACGCCGTATCAGAAACGGCACAAATTCGTTCCGCTCAGCCAAATATCGCCCGATCTTCAGCACGCTGTAATCGCCGCCGAGGATGCGCGCTTCTACGAGCATCATGGGCTCGATTGGCACGAGATCCAAATCGCAGCAGAAGACAACCTGGACGGTGAACGCACTCGCGGAGCTTCCACGCTGACGCAGCAACTCGTAAAGAACCTATTCTTCGGAACGAGTCGGTCTATCCTCCGGAAGGGCGCGGAGGTCACACTCGTGCCTGTGGCCGAATTCGTCCTCGGCAAGCGTCGCATCCTGGAGATTTACATCAACATCGTCGAATGGGGCCCGGGCGTCTATGGTGCCGAGTCAGCGTGTCGTTACCATTACCGAACCTCGGCCCGGAACATCGGCAAGCAACAGGCGGCACAGCTCGCCGCGGTTCTGCCAGCTCCCCTGAAACGACGGCCCGAGCGGATGAACCACTACAGCGCGATCATCTTGAATCGGATGAGCCAAGTGGGTTGGTAATCGTGAGCAACATGCGCGCTATGCTGCGCTGGGTTCTTCTCGACACCGGACTCGCCTAACCGGAAACACAGGCGGCTACTTGGCCGTAAGTGCAGAGCGGGGACGGAGAACCTCCAGTGTATTGTCGATCGGCAGCTACTCGAGTTGCCTGCAATGGCTTCGATGCTTCGATTGCGGCATGTAACTTTTTCCGCGCGGCGACTCCATCCAAGTGAAGCGGCCCTTATGGAACTGTCGTTCAGAGGTGCGAAATCACGGCGCGCATCAAGCGGCACGGCCTCAAGCAGCGGCACGAGGCAATGTGGCGTGACAACGCAGAAATCGCCGCCCACATCTGGAGATAAGGAGGAATGACATGGAATCCAAGTTCAAAGCTGCCGGTCATGCTGTCCATCCGATGCTGATCGTATTCCCGCTGGGACTGCTGGCAACAGCCACAATTTTTGACGGCATTCGCGCGGGCACGCGGAATCCGCGATGGGCGGAAGTCGGACACTACATGATCGGCGCGGGCGTGGTGAGTGGGTTGGCAGCAGCCGTGCCCGGAACAGTGGACTTTCTTGCCATCCCCGAGAGAACGCGCGCCAAGCGTATTGGGCTGGTACATGGAATTGGAAATGTGATTGTTACTGGCCTGTTCGCTGCGAGCTGGTTCAATCGAAAGAACAACCCCGGCAATCCGAGCGCCGCGGCGGTAGGCCTGTCGCTCGCGGGAACGGCGCTGGCCCTCGTCACCGGATGGCTCGGCGGCGAACTAGTGGAGCGCCTTAGCGTTGGCGTAGATGATGGAGCGCATCTCAATGCGCCCAGTTCGCTTACACGGGCACCCGCCACCGAGCATCCCTTAGCTGCATAGCAGCCCTGCTGATCTCAGTTTCCTTCGATAGCCCACCGAAAGCTGTGGCCGTATGACTCTGCTCGCACGAATTCGTCCTCGGGCCGAGACACTGCACATCAGCGGTGACCGCAGTTTTCACGCGGCCTTGAGAGAAGCCATGTCGATCGAGAAGCGGTACTTCACGTCAGCGCTCAAGAGTCTGTCGTAAGCCTCGTTGACCTTCTGAATAGGGATGACTTCGATGTCGGCGGTGATGTTGTGCGCGCCACAGAAATCGAGCATCTCCTGCGTTTCGGCGATACCGCCGATGTTCGAGCCTGACAGGCTGACACGCCGCATGATCAGGCTGAACGCAGAGACGGCGAGAGGCTTCTCCGGCGCGCCTACAAGAGTGAGGTTGCCGTCGCGGCGAAGCAGGTTCAGATAGGCATTGATGTCGTGATTTGCGGATACCGTGTCGAGAATGAAGTCGAAGCTGCCGGCGTGCTTCTGCATGTCGTCGGCATTTCGAGAAACAACAACCTCGTCTGCCCCGAGGCGTAATGCGTCTCCCTTCTTGCTGGGCGAGGTGGTGAAGGCGACGACATGGGCTCCGAGCGCGTTTGCAAACTTCACGCCCATGTGCCCGAGTCCGCCGAGACCAACGATGCCAACTTTCTTGTCCTTGCTGACACCCCAGTGGCGCATCGGGGAGTACGTCGTAATTCCGGCGCACAGCAGAGGGGCGGCTCCGGCGACGTCCAGGTTCGGGGGAACACGCAGGACGAAGCGCTCATTGACAACGACGCTTTCGGAGTAGCCGCCGTAGGTGACGCGTCCGAGGTGCTTGTCGGGTGAATTAAAGGTGAGTGTCACGTTAGAGCAGAACTGCTCGAGGCCATCCCGACATTGGGAGCACGTGCCGTCCGAGTCGACCATGCAGCCAACAGCGGCGAGGTCGCCGGGCTTGAACTTCGTGACTGCCGAGCCTACCCTGGCGACACGGCCGGCGATCTCATGCCCAGGCACAATGGGGTACACAGTGGGCATGAATTCACTCCACTCGTCCCTGACGGAGTGGACGTCAGAGTGGCAGATTCCGCAAAACAGGATTTCAATCTGTACGTCGTTTTCTGTCGGGTCGCGGCGCGGAATGGTGGTGGACGTCAGCGGCGACGCGGCACTTGCTGCGGCATAAGCTTTTGCATTGAGCATGTGCCTAACCTAGATGCCAGCCGCCTTTCGAGATATGCACACCCTGCCGTAAATGCAGCAGAACGCGCCAAGGGCTCGGGAGCGCATCATCGCGCATCAAGGTTTTCGAACACTTGCAAAGAGTCGCACTGGTTCGCGCGACGTTGTGTAGCCGTCCTCAGGCATGTCCCCTCGGTGCCCATTGGGCCGTGACCTCGCGAGATTGGCCCTCCTAACGTAAAACTTGTCTTGCGTTGTTTCTTGGTCACCGGGCTTGTTCGAGTACCAGGTAAACAATCTGACTCCGGATGTGAGCATTGTCACAGTGTGGGCGGCACCTCATAGATATGCTGTTCTGACGTAGTACGCTGAGTTGTTGCTTGCGCCTGAGCGGTAGAAACTCGCTTCTTCCGCCGCCGACGCTCGTCAGAGCCTCAGCCACGTGTTTTTGGCCCGCCCTTCGCGCGGTTCATCTGGGGTAGGTTCAACCATTATGCGCCTCGTTGCTGGACGTCGGTCATTAGGGATATTCACCCGGAAGACTCATGGCAGCGTGGCTTTCCGCTGTGCCATAGCGTTTCTTGCAACCGCGTGCAGCCTGGCAGTAAGCCTGTTGTTGCGACCGGTCACGTACCAGACGCCGTATCTGCCGTATTACGGCGCAGTCCTGATTGCGGTTCTGGTAGGCGGATTCGAAGCAGGCCTGCTCGCGACATGCCTTAGTGCTCTCGCTGTGCACTACTACTTTCTTCCCCCTTACAACTCGCTGGAACTTACGCTTTGGAGCGGTTTGCAGGGCGTTTACTTCTGTGTGACCTTCGGCGCGATTTGCTGGCTCATTGATCGGCGCAAGGCCCGAATGGAGTCCGAGATCAGGCGCCGTGAGGACGACCTGCGACGTGCACAGGCTGTCGCTTCGACGGGAAGTTGGCGGCTGGATGTGACGCGCAACGAACTCCTTTGGTCGGATGAGTCTTACAGAATTTTCGACATCACCCCTGGCACGCCGCTTACTTACGAGACATTCATGAGCGCCGTTCACCCGGACGACCGCGAGATGGTCAACACACGGTGGCAGGCGGCGTTAAAGGGCGAGCCCTACGACATTGAGCATCGGATCCTGGTGGGGGACCGCGAAAAATGGGTGCGTGAAACGGCCGAACTCGAATTCGACGCAGCCGGTCAGTTGCGCGGCGGCTTCGGGGCCGTGCAGGACATCACAAAGCGCAAGCAGGCAGAACTGGCGCTAAGAGAAAGCGAAAGTCGGCTTCGAACAGTTCTGCAGACGTTGCCGGTGGGAGTGTGGCTCACCAACGAAAAGGGAGAAATCGTATTCGGGAACCCTGCCGCACACCGCATCTGGGGTGGCGCACGGTACGTCCCCATAGACAAGCAGGGGGAGTACAAGGGTTGGTGGTACGAAACTGGAAAGCAACTCGCGGGGGAGGACTGGGCACTATCCCGGGCCCTGGCCAAAGGCGAAACTGCTTTGAACGAACTGATCGAAATCGAGTGCTTCGACGGGCAGCGCAAGATCATTTACAACTCAGGCATCCCGATACGAGATCCCGACGGACACCTATTGGGAGCACTGGCCATCAACGAGGACGTGACCGAGCGAAAAAAAGCGGAACAGGCACTGATTCGCACGGAGCGCCTCGCTTCTGCGGGTCGGCTGGCAGCGACCATAGCACACGAAATCCGCAACCCGCTCGAGGCTATCCAGAGTGTGGCTTATCTGTTGCGAACGTCGGGGAACCTGCCGCACGCATCCACTGAGATGTTGCGCGTAATAGATGAAGAGAGCGCGCGGATCGAGAACATAGTTCGAAACACGCTGACGCTGCATCGAGATTCCCGACTCGCGACCGAGTTTGACGCTGCCGGCGAGGTCAAACTAATCGTTGAACGCTACGCCAGCAAAGCTGCCAAGAATAGAGTTACGATCGGCACACCCCGGTGGACCGAAGATGCCCGGCTTACTGGCCATCCGGGAGAGTTAAGGCAGATCGTGACGAATCTCCTGGGGAATGCCCTCGACGCAGTGCAGTCTGGCGGGGTGGTGGCCGTGCGCGTATCAAGTCTCCGGAGCCGCGGCCAAAGGGTGAGGATTACGATTGCGGACAACGGATGCGGCATTTCTGCGCTGTCCCGTTCCCGGCTCTTTGAGCCGTTCTTTACGACGAAGGATGAATCCGGTACGGGTTTAGGTCTGTGGGTTACAAAACAACTGGTGGAAAGGTCCGGAGGGCGAATCCAAATGCGAAGTGCAACAGATGGACCGCGCCGCGGAACGACCTTCAGCATCGTACTACCAACAGTTTCCGACGTTGTGACTGCCGGCCCTGAGGCCCAGGCCGCCTACACGAAGAAAGCTGCGACCTGCTAATCGCGCCCGAACCCACATTAGCTTCACGCGAAAACTCACGTCCCATCGAGGCGTGAGGACGATTCAGAACCCCGTTTCCTGCTCGTTTGCTCGTTTCTGACCCCGATTTCGTAACGTTTCGATTCTCGTTTACGCGTGCGCTGCTCTGGGATACACTGCACGTTTCCTAGCGAGAATTGACCCCGGATGGCGACTTTCCTGCCCGAGAAACCGCAGGTTCGCACGTTCGGAACGACTGCCAGATAACACAGCGGACTCGCGACTCCTTGCGATGCGGAACGTGCTCCTGAGACCTGAAGCAGGGCGCAGTCAGTGGGTGCGAGCAGCGATGTTCAAAGGCGCATCTCGCGTGGGATTCGTGCGCCGTAGGGCGCTGCGGTGAACACTTGGAGGATCGAAGATGAAGTTGAAGAGTGCACTGGTGTTACTTAGCTTGCTTGCGTGCCTTACGGCTGCAGCCCAGCAGACGCCGCACAACGGCATAGGGAACACGCTGGCCGACCTGTATCGCCTTTCGGATGCGAAGACCTTTTCCGTCAGCCCCGAGAATCCGACTGGCGAGAAGGGCAAAGGCGGCATGGCGATTCAGGGGACTGCCTCTCATGAATCCCGGGAACTTGGGCAGGGTTGGAAGGTCAATCCGTTTGTCATCATCGAGCCCGGCAAAACGTTCGTCCTCGCCGATATATCCGGACCGGGAGCGATTCAGCACATCTGGATGACGCCCACGGGAAATTGGCGCTACTCGATCATCAGGATGTATTGGGATGATGAAAAGGAACCCTCGGTGGAAGTGCCGGTCGGTGACTTCTTTGCCGTAGGGTGGGGCAAGTATGCGCGTGTGTCGTCGCTCGCCGTGGCAGTGAATCCAGGAAGCGCGTTCAACTCCTATTGGACGATGCCTTTCAGGAAGCGGGCGAGAATCACGATGGAAAACCTGGACACCAACCCGATGCGCCTCTACTACCAGATTGATTATGCGAAGGCGCAGGTCCCGAGCGACGCCGCCTACTTCCATGCGCAGTTCAGGCGCGTAAATCCACAGCCTTACAAGCAGGTTTACACGATCGTGGACAACATCAAGGGCAAGGGCCACTACGTGGGAACCTACATGGCGTGGGGTGTGCACAACAACGGCTGGTGGGGCGAAGGCGAAATCAAGTTTTACATGGACGGCGACAAGGATTTCCCGACCATCAATGGCACCGGTACGGAAGATTACTTCTGCGGCTCCTACAACTTCGAGAACAAGGAGAAGAAGGAGTACGAAGAGTTCAGCAGTCCTTATACGGGATTACCGCAGGTTATCCGTCCGGATGGCTTGTATCAGTCGCAGCAAAGGTTCGGAATGTACCGCTGGCACATCACCGACCCAATCCGGTTCGACAGCGATTTGCGTGTGACGATCCAGGCGCTCGGCTGGCGCGACGGCGGAAGGTATCTGCCGCTTCAGGATGACATCGCTTCGGTTGCATTCTGGTACCAAGTGGAACCGCATGCAGCGTTCCCGAAGCTGCCGTCCAAGGATCAACTGGAAATCAACTAGGGTTGTCTGAAGGGCGCAGCGTGGCGGCTGCGCATGAAAACTGGCAATCCGGAAGTTGCAAACACTTCCGGATTGCCGATCCCTCGGATGTCGAAGCGCTTTCTCCCTCCAAGTGTTGGCTAACTCGCCTTCCGCGGCGCAGAGCATTGCACCCCGCCCTTTGCCATGCCTCGAAGCACATGACGATTGCAATGGCCGGGTACGTCAGTGCAGCTTACGATAAAACCAGAAAACGACAACTGCTGGCCGAATGCATTGAAGCCACTGGTTCGAATCGACAGGCAGATATTCATGAAGATTCTCATTGGGTGCCGCACGTTTGTTTTTGCAATTCTTCTGTTTTGTATCGGATTTGGTTTGACCGCTCAGGCGCAAGAGGTAGGAGTGGCGGGCTGGGCGGGGCGCGCCGCCCACACTGATCGTTACTGGGTGTATCCCGATCGGGTGTATGGGCAGCAGAGTGGGCAGGCCCTGAAACTGGACGTCTGGAAGCCGTACGACTCCAAAGCGCCGGCGCCAACTGTGATCTATTTCCACGGCGGTGGATGGCTATTCGGAGAGAGGTCGGGCGCTGTTCCATTTTTCCTGCCATATATCGAGATGGGCTGGAACGTCGTGAACGTCGAGTACAGGATGTCGGGAACAGCCCTGGCGCCAGCGGCCGTCGAGGACTGCCGATGCGCCTTGCGCTGGGTCATCCGAAACGCGAAGGAATACAACATCGATACGAACCGGCTGGTTGTCACCGGACACTCAGCAGGTGGACATCTGGCTTTGATGACGGCGCTGCTGACGCCGGAAGCGGGGCTTGACCGGAACTGTCCTGGAACGGAAGAGCTGAAGGTGGCCGCTGTTGTGAACTGGTATGGGCCAACGGATGTTGCCGACCTGATCGATGGTCGCAACGAGAAGGACTACGCTGTTTCCTGGTTGGGCAGCCTTCCGGATAGAGCTGCTGTCGCCCAACGTGTTTCACCGCTCACCTACGTGCATAGCGGCGCGCCGCCGATCATCACCGTCCATGGGGACAAAGATGCCGTCGTGCCATACGCTCACGCAGTTCGGCTACACGACGCCCTGAAGAAGGCGGGAGTGGTGAACGAACTGGTTACACTGACCGGAGCGGGTCACGGGATGTTTACTCCGGAACAGGGGCAGGCCGCGTACACGAAAGTCCTGACGTTCCTGAAGGCGCACATGGATGTTTCAGTGAAGCAAAAGAAGTAGGCCACAACGTTCGTTGTGGCCTATCGATGACTGCGTTGCCGTTCTTATCTGGATCGCGCTGGCCGATTGGCTTTCGGATTCGCGGTGATACGCTCGGCCTCTGCTGATTGCTGCAGGAAGGCTGTGGCCGAACCGAGAACCGTCCGGATCTGATTATTCCAGTACTCCCAATCGTGCTTGCCGGCGACTTCGTGATACTCGTAGCGGACCCCTGCTGTCTGCAATTCGGCTACGAGGCGACGGTTTGCGGGCAGGAAGTAATCTGAAGTCCCGCAGTCGAGATACAGGTAGGGTGCACTCGCTGGAGTCGCCTTACGCGCGAGTGCATATACATCGTTGGCCTGCCTCGTCTCGTTCCCCTCAGACCCGAACACTCCGCGAAGATTTTCGGCGAACTCGGGACGTTGCGTCGCGAGTTCGTCCGGAACATTGAACGCTCCGCTGATGCTCGCGGCGTATCCGAAGACCTGCGGATACTTGAGCGCAAACTTCAGGGCGCCATATCCGCCCATCGACAAGCCGGCGATCATGCGCCCCGAGCGTCGCCAGGCAGCCCGATACTTCTGCTCGATGTGCGGGACGAGGTCTTTGATCACGTAATCTTCAAAGCGGTCTTTCGACAGGGTTGCCGAGTTGACGTACCAGGAATTGCCGGCATCGGGCATGACGATGATGCCCGGGAAGTTGCGAGCATACAGGACAACGTCCGTCCGCGTTTCCCAATTGATATAGCTGCCGAGATAACCATGCAGCAGATACAGCACCGGGTAACGGCGCGTGGTGCTGCCGTACTCGGCAGGCAAAATGACGCGATACTTCATCTCACGGCCAAGTGACTCGCTGAAGAAGCTGCCGTCCTGAACCGTCGGCCATGTGGACAGTGTGCGCTCGCCCTTTGTAATACGCGCAGTGCTGGATTGCGCGATTCCAAAGGCTGAGCAGCCAACCACCAATGCGAGTGTTAACGCAACGCGAAGGGCTATTGCCCTTACGCGCGCGTACGAACGAATGCCTTGATAGTTCCGCATTTCTTTCCTTGCGAAGGACCGTACGGTCGAATGGTGTAGTCGCCGGCAGCGGCCGGGATGATAAATGTCTCCGCGTAGTGAACAGGGAAGGGCTCGAACGCATCCGTGGGGCTTTCGACCAGAGCCTCTTCACCTTCCACAAGGTTGAGAACGTTAACGCCTCCGGTAGCCTTGTGGTGAACGGTCGTCGTGAACCAGTGGCGACGCGTTTCAATGAACTCGCGTTCATGCAATCCGGTGCGCTCTTCACACCAGCCATCTCCCTGAGCGACCGGGTGTGTCCTGTTCACAAGGTTCTGCTTGACCCACCGGGTTGTGCGGTCCCACTGGATGTTCGCGACGCCATGGTCGATGTGAATCGGCCGCGGGCGTCCGTCGAGGCCCATGCGTCCCCAGTCCCACAACTTGAACGTGAAGATATAAGGAGTGGCGCTGATCTCCAGAACCATGCTATTCCGGCCTGAGCAGTGGACCGTTCCCGCAGGAATAAGGAAGTGGTCGTGCTTTTTCGCGGGCCAGCAATTCGCGTACTGCTCCGCCGGGAACTGGATTTCGCCCTCCTGAGCAGCCCGCAGGTCGGCAATCATCGCCTGCCGGTCGATGCCCTCCTTCAGGCCCAGGTAAACCGTTGCATCCTCGCCGGCGTCCAGGAGGTAATAGCTTTCGTCCTGCGTGTAGTGAACGCCGAAATGCTCCTGGATGTACTCGGTAAGCGGATGCACCTGCAGAGAAAGATTGCCGCCGCCCATCGTATCCAGAAAGTCGAAGCGAATCGGGAATTCGGGGCCAAAGCGAGCGTGTACTTCGTCGCCAAGCAGTTCTCGGGGATGAGCGAACACGAGATCGATTGACGGCACCTCGAGGCGCGTGTCGCCAAAACCGAGCAGCAGGCTGTTCTCTTCGGGGACGCAATCGAAACACCAGCCGTAATTCGACTGCTCTCGCGGGAGGTCGCACACTTCCTTCATCCATTGTCCGCCCCACGGTGCGGGATCAAAGAATGGAACTACCCGGAACGGACGGTGGGCAGCGATCTTGAGCCCCCGGCGGAACCCGTCGCCGGTAATCATCTTGGGCGACTTGCTGTCGTTCGTATCGAGCAGGAATTCAAGGCGAGGCAGCAGAGTTTTCTTCAGCCGGTCCGCTGCACGCCAGTCGATGAAGAATGCGCGCTTGTACTTGAGCGACGGACGCTCGGTGAAGTTCTGCAGGCCAAGATTCGCGCATTCGTTGCGGCGCTGGCGCATCTGGATCTCCCAACGCGCCATGTCTGCATACACGAGAACGTCGTGACGCTGCGCAATCATTGCAGCGCCAGTACCGACAACGAGCAGCAGTCCATTCGTGTGTTGGGCAGCGAGGTTTCGCGCGTGCGCAAGTTTCTCGGCATCGAAGAAGTCTTCGACGCAAAGGAAGTTCATGCGCCCGAACACGGGGTCGTCGGTCAGGATGTCGCGCGTCATCGCCTCAATGGCGTCGGACGGCTTATAGGAGTCCGCTGCGCGAATAACAGCGCTGGGCGACAGGCGCTCCGTCAGGGCAGATTCAACCGCGGCGATATCGACGCCGGGATAACACTCGACACAAAGAGTAATGGACTGAGCAGTGCAACGTTTGCGCAACTCGACGGCAATCGCGTCCCACCCGACAGCGCATTCCGATGCGCTGCCCACTGAAACTACAGGGTACTTGTCGTACATCAACAGCTCCCAAACTTTTCGGTCAGCAAAGGAACCGCACCGAGAAGCGCGGCATTGTTGGCCAATTCGGCCGAACGGACAGCGACCTTGCCCCACGGCGTCCACGCGTGCTCGTGTACAAAACGTTCCACGTACGGCAGGATCACGTCCGCGCTCTTCATCACGCCGCCACCAAAGATGATCAACTCCGGATCATATGCATGGATTGCGGCAACCGAGTTGGCGGCCCAGACGTGAAGACAGCGGTCGCGAACCGTGACGGCAACTGGATCTCCCGCCGCAGCGGCCTGGAAGACGGCCTTGAACGTGACCTCGCCAGCGGCGAGGGTGCTGGACTCAAATCCCGGAGTCGCGCGCGCCACTTCCGGAATGGCCCATCCGCTGGCTTCAGCTTCGGCGCATCCGACGTTGCCGCAGGTGCATTTCCGCCCTGTGAATAGTACCGGGAAGTGGCCGCCGAGGCAGCCGGCCTGAAAGTGTTTGCCGCGCAGCAAGCGGCCCTCGACCATTGCCGCTCCGCCGATTCCGGTGCCGAGCGTGAACATCACGATGTTGTCGTATCCGCGTCCGCCGCCGGCATACCATTCGCCGAGCAATGCCATGCGCGCATCATTCTCGATGCGGAACGGCAGTCCGAATTCCTTACACGACCACGCAGGCAGGTCGATGCCGACAGCGTCGTCATACTTCTTGTTTGTTGAAACTACGCGACCGGTGCGCGCGTCAACGAGACCGCAAAAACTCAGGGCAAGACCGTCGCACGTATGCGTTTCGACGCCCGCATTCTGTGCTGCCTCACGCAGCGCCGATGAAAACAGGGGCAATGCTGACGCGAGCCCGTTCGTGCAGTCCAAGTCAATCACCCTGGAAGCGAGGATCTCTCCGTCACGAACGACCGCGCACGTTGCGTGCGTGCCGCCCAAATCTATGGCAAGTGCCTTCACAAAACCTCCCAACGTCCTAAGACGAAGCCGCCTATTAACTCGCGCGGCGGCAAAGCTATGCCGAAATCTGTACCTGCGGCGCTGCATGGTGCAGAGCTTTCATGCAGCGCCGGTCAACTTAGAATTCGTGCGCCCGGTGGTTGCGTCGCGGCGCACATCAAATAGAAATCGCGGTCCTTACATCGCCCGATTAGCCATCGAGAGCACAACGACGGCGGCGATGAGCACTGCGATTCCGGCGTACATAACACGCAACGGCTTTGTGCCGGATCCTTTCCACTCGCCGGTTCGAATGCCAAGCACGCTCGCGGTAATCACGATCAGGGACATGAACAACGGCCAGGCGATGACAGCTCCGAGTTCGCCCAGTTTCACTGTCGAGACACCGTACAGCAGGGTGCTTGCGAACCAGAAGAACGCCATCAGGCCCGCCAGGAACCAGTAGGAACCAGTGCCGGTTTCTCCGAAGCGCTGCGTGGTGCGGTTCTTCTTCATGAGGTAAATGCAATAGGCCAGGTTGGCAATCGATCCCGCCATCATCAGCGGCAGCCATGCAGCGTTCGGACGCCAGTGCAGCGGAGTCCCTGTGGCTTCGGCTGCCTTCATCAGAGGACCGCCGTAAGCCATGCCGAAGTTCGTGAGCGCGGCTCCGAGTCCGCTGAGAATGGCGAACGTTAAGCCACGCCCGAAGGACTGGCCCTTTGGTCCGACGCCGAGAGCAGCTTCGCGTCTGCGGCCTGCAACGGCGCAGACGCTGACGCCGACCAGCACCAGCGCAACTCCGGCGAAGACGCCGAGTCCCGGACCAGTGAACGCTTTGTCACTGTGCAACTGAATCAGCGGGATAAGGCTGCCGACTGCGGCGGCAATGCCCAGGATGATCGAGAACGCGAGCGCAATGCCGATCGATTCGACCGCGAGCCCGAAGAAGACCTGCGCAATACCCCATCCAGCGCCGAAGGCGGCAACGGCAGCGATGATGCCGGTACCAGCTTGCGCGTAAACCTCGGAGAGGTTGGGCACGGTCGCCAGGGTGACGATGGGTGGAAAAATAAGCAGCGCGAAAACGGACCAGACAGCCCATGTGTTTTCCCACGCCCACTTGCGCGTGAACTTCATAGGCAAAGTGAAGCTGGCGTTCATGATGCCGGCAACCAGCAGAACCATAAGGCCGGCGGACGTCGATTGCATACACTCTCCTGAGTAGGGCCTATAACAGGCCGAATTCTTGCAATGCTGTTGCGGCAAGATGAACGGACTCCTTGCCGAAACGAATGACAATCGCGCCGTTGCACGTCGCGATGTCCGTGATACTGCGCCAATGCGTGGGCACTTGCGCGATGAACATGGCGTAAGCTGCGCTCCGGGTTTCACCGGGCGCAAGCGTCATGAATGTGGGCGTCCCAAAAAGCGGGGCAGAGACTAGCGGATGGTTCAATCCCAGCGGCATGGGAGTCGATCCGAATTCCAGCCCACGGACTCTCGTACGTCCCGACCAGGGTGCGCCGTCGCGGGCCTGGTTCTCCTCCCAGATTGCGACCCATGGAAAATCCGCGCGGCGGAACAGGTATCCCGCAGCAAGGCCGAGTCGCCAGTTCAGAACGGCAACGTATCCGAGGTCGCGCGCTTCGTCGAGTTTCACGGCAACAACGAAGCCGGTCTGAGCTCTCGGGAATGGCTGCGAGATGTCAATCACTTCTTCATCGCGCGTCTTCGAGAGCGGCCATTCGGACTCGAAATTGTCGGCCAGCAATGCTCTGCCGTGGTCGTATGCGAGCGGCCACGTTTGCATTTTCGAGCCCGGCAGGGCGACCACGCTCTGCTCGGGATCAAGCATCGGCTCGCCAAATGCGGCGTGCTCAACCCAGTGAAGCGGACGCGTTTCGTCCGTCAGGTTCGAGACGCTTTCACGAACGTATGCAACATGCTCACTGGTTACGAGGTGGATATCGCGTTGCAGCCTCAGTTTGCGGACAGGCGCCTCGGCCGTAAAACAGGCGGTGAGACTTTTGAGAGCCTCGTCGACCTTCAGAATGTCCCACGGCGCGGAGGCGATCTCGCCATGCAACGGGAGGTCGGGATTCGACTGCGGCGCCGGTCCGAAGTAGTCCAGTGCGAGTGCGTGACCGGTGTATCCGCTCAAAAACCTGCCGACACCATTGGGACCGTAGGCGGACTCCAACTCTGAGGTGAACGCTGCCGGGTCCATGGTGCGATAGGGCGCTTCCCATATCACGTTGATCCCAGCGGGGCCGTCGTTCATGCGGCGGAAGTCGACGAAGTGCCCACCATCGAGGAGCAGTGTTAATCCCACCGCTCCGTTCGAAAGCGACAGGGCACGCCGCCCGTTCCACACGACAGCTTCATGCACGAGTTGGCGACGGAAGGCCATCTACAGCCTGAAGCCTCCGTCGCTGGAATGCCATGTTTCCGCGAACAATGGTGCGGGCAGTCGGCCCGATTCGGCGCGCACAGCCTTGACGGTTGCAACCTCGCAGGCGCGCCTCATTTCGGTTCCGTTCCGGTTGGGGTTTGCTGCAGAGCCATGCCGCCGGCCGGCACGAGCATGCCACCGTCCACGAGAAGTGCCGCACCAGTGATGAAGGAAGCCATGTCGCTGGCGAGGAATGCGATTGCGTTCGCAACCTCTTCCGGTGTGGCGATTCGGCCGAGCGCATGCTGACGCGCGCAGTTGTCGAGCACCTTCTGCGAATCGGGTGAAAGACTGGCGGCCCAGTGCAGCATCGGCGTGTCCACGCTGCCTGGGCAGACGCAGTTGACGCGTATGCCGCGGGTTGCGTAGTCGAGCGCCATTGACCTCGTCAGGCCCAGCAACGCGTGCTTGGAGGTGACATAAGCGGCGGAGTTCGCAATCGCACTCATGCTCTGCACGGAGCCCACTATGACGATGGCCCCGCTGCCGCGCTCAAGCATGTGAGGAATGGTGTACTTGCTTACAAGGAAGCATCCATTCAGGTTGACGGAGATCACTTCGTTCCAGAGTTCCTCGCTGGTACTCGTGACCTCGCCATAGCGCTGGATGCCGGCATTGCTCACCAACACGTCGATCCCACCGAAATGTGCAACCAATGCGTCGATAGCGCGCTGCACTTCAGCCGAGGAAGTGACATCGCAGGAAAAGAACGCAGCACGATGACCGGCGGCAGTGATCGACTCCACTGCCTGAGCACCGCGTTCCACATCGCGATCAAGCAGCGCAACACTTGCGCCCAACGACGCGAGTTGCCTGGCCGTGGCCAGTCCAATGCCGGCCGCGGCTCCAGTGATTACGGCGGTCCTGCCATCGAACGTAAGCGGCATCTCCACTCCTCGTTTCCTTACTGCTGCGCTCCTGCGGCCTTAGCCTTAGGGCCGGAGACCAGTCGAAGAGTTAGCACTTCGAACGGGCGTACCGGAACCTGCAGTTCACCTGACGCAGCATCGAGACGGGACTTATTCTCCTCGAGCAGCGAACACTGCCATGCTTCTCGAATATCGAGCAGGTCGCTGCTGATGCGAACAGTACCAGGCTTCCCCGCAAGTTCCTGCAACCGAAGGATGCTGCCGTTTCCATCTTCGGCAAGCTTCCACGTGCTGATAGCGATGTCGGCACCAGAAAGCGACAGGAAAGAAGTGGCTGTAACGGGCAGTCGCGTCGGCAGAGGCGATGGCGTAAGTTGCGTCACTTCAAGCGGCGTCATCTCGTCGCGCCCGAGGTGTTCGAGCACAACCGGATCAAGCGTGCGCCCGCTGGTGAGCACGTAGCGGTATCGCCACTCGCCGCCCTGCCAGCTTACAAAGTTCGTTCCCCAGTAGTTGTTTGCAATCCAGGAGAAGATTGCGCCTGACGCAGGCTTGAATTCCTCCGGCCAGTTTCCACGAACGATGTCGCCGAAGGTCATAAGCGGGGCGTCTTGAGGAATGACCGCAGCCGAGAAATTGTCGTCCGAAACTGAGGCCCAGTGCATGACCGTGTGCCACTCGCGGCTGGCGCCCTTGAGCTTGTCGCGGCCTGGATCGACCCAACCGGTCTGGTTGCCGTATGCGAAACGAGGCTTGGAAGCGGCGAACGGGAATGCGAAGTATGCTGATTCCTTCGAGAGCACGCGCTCCTTTTTCACGGTGTACGTGAACTCGATCTTCTTCACGTTTCGGAACAGCGCGATCTCGGTGCGGATCGTGGGCGTGTTCACCGCGCGTGACTCAAGTTCGATGATCGTCGCAAAGGGCGTCTCACGCACTCCGATGAGCTTGCCACCGCTGGCTACATTGGCTTTCAGTGGCGGAGGCTCCAATGCCGCGCCGAAGCGATAGAGGCTATTGTTCGGCATATTGTCGGCGCCGGTGACATACACATAAGCGCCGAAACGATAGGGGCTGCGCGCATCGACGAGTTCGCGGCTGACCTGCTTGTCCACAACGCTCTTCAACGCGCCGGATGCCGGGTCGATAGTAACGCGATAGAACTGGCTCTCGAAAATGTTGCCAGACTTCGCCTGGGCCGCTGCTGCTGCCGAAATCGACGACCCGGACTTGATGGTGAGGATTTTGTACCCAAGAGCGGGAACCGAATCCACGTACACCCGTACGCGCTGGTTGCCGCCACCGAAGCCCGGGAGAGGCGTGCCGCGGCCGACGAATACGGTCTCGAAGGGAACGTCTTTGCCCGTGGTCGAATCAACAACCGTTGAGCCGGTCGGGATGTCGAATTCCACAACGCCGCCACGCGGCCAGTTCAGCGAATTAAAGACCGCTATGGATGCGTCCTTAACCGAGATCAAGCCGTTGATTTGTGCCCAGCTGCGCTGGATGGATTCCGCAATCTGGCGCTCGGCTTCCGTGGCGCGCGCGCGTTTCATTTCGGTCTGGATTACGCTCTGCTCGCTCTCCGGTTGCGTCGTAGCGCCAACGAACGTCCAGGTGTGCTCGTCGAACAGCAACAGGTTGCGCCACGCCTCGCGGAGGAGCCGGTTGTCCGGGCGAAGGCCTGGATCGAGCAGGGTCGGAATCGCACCAATTTTCTCCGCGTTGCCAATGCGCCACTGGTTACGGCGATGGCGTGCGGTGTAGAGGGTGTCCGAACCGAAGCCGTCCTCCCAATAGGGCCCCCAGTCGCCGCGCACGACCGGGAACTCGCCACCAGCTTCCTTGTCGATTGCGCTCATGGCTTCGCCCACGCTGGCGAACTGAAGCTTCGGCCATGCGTATTGCTTGTGCCATTCGCGCGGGAACTCAACCTGCTCCTGCGAGAAGGTGGTGTTTTCAAGCTGCGAACCGAACATGATCACGCTGCTGGCCTTGTAGTCAGGACGCGAATAAGCCTGCAGGAAAACGGGCAGCGAGTCGCGGGCGGCAGCGATTCGTGGCGGGCCGCCGAACATCGTGTGCAGTTGCAGGTAGGCTCGCGAATACCACATCAGGATGCGCGAGCCATCAGGACCTTCCCACCAGAAGGGAGAGCGTTCATTCCACCGACCGAGGAGCAGGATAGGAGCGCGCCAGTTGTTGCTGGCGCCGAGGAAGTACTTCATTCCCGCTTCCTTCAGGACGGAAGCATAGCTCCACGTGTATGCCGGCACGTCGACGGTATATACGGAGTCGATCGGGATGTTGTTTTTCTTCGCGAACTGATGAGCGTCATAGAGCGACCTGGCAAGTCCTTCGAGGGTCGCCGTGCCGGTGTGCTGGTTGGAATACTGAAGCGGCAGGATCACGCGCTTGTCGCGCAGGTGCTTGAGGAACTCCTGCTGACGCTCAGGCGAGCGGCCAGCCAGGTACTGCTCGGCAATCCACGAACCGTCCAGCGACCAGCGGAATTCAGGAACGCGCTTCATGGCCGTCATCGCGTCGTCAACAGACTGCGACTGAAGTTCTGCGACCTTTGCAGCGAAATCCGTGAAACCAATGTCGAGATGCGCGTGCGGGACGATGAACACCGTCCACTTCTTGCCAGCTATCAAGTTCACAGGGAAGCGCTGCTCGCGGCCGTCTGCAATCAGCTTTACTTCTCCCTGTACGGTTCCCGTCCACTCTGGCACTTCAAGCGAGACGCGCCGTTCTCCGAACGCGTAGTTGCCGGTAATCTCTTGCCTGGCCGCGTTCTCCCCGGCCTTCAGTTCCACAGTTGCTCGCGGTGGCGCAGAACCGAAGCCGGCAAAGACGTCGACCACTTGTGCCAATCCGCGTTCGGTCTGCTTGTAGAAGATTGTGGGTTCGGCGGTGACGCTGATTCGCGCGTTGTCATAACGTCCCGCGCGGTCGTTCGTCAGTTCCAGCGCGTCATAGACGATTCCGGAATGGCCGGGCGCGATTGCGCCAAGGGAGTTTTCAGCTTCGGAGGGATCGTCAAGCGCAGTGAGGACGATCTTGTTCTCGCCCTGCTTCAACCACTCAGCCGGGATCTCGATGATCTTCTCGTCCGCGCCAGTCTGAGGCACGAATGTTCCGGCCCACTCACCTGCACGGTAGTCCAATTTTGGGTGGAAATAGAACAGTCCGGATCTTCCGTTGACGTCAACTCGCAGGAATGACAGCCGCGGGGTTTCGTACATCGCGGCGATTCGCAGCTTGTAGGTGCCGACCGGAGCCTGTGGCAGCGTGAACAGAATGGTATAGGGATGTTCACGGCCACCCGTCATGGAGTTCGACGGTCCAGGGTGAAAGCGTACCCAGTGTTCCGAATCCTTGCTCACGCCAACGCGATACACGGGGTCGAGTTTTGGGTCGGCATAGGGGTAATCGCGGTCGGTCTTGAACTCAGCCGCTGAGTGGTTGAACTTGCCGATCTGCCAAACCTTCTGTTCACTCGCACTGGAGCTGAGCGTCAGGCCCAGCATCGCCATCGCAACCCAAGCTGTCTTCTTCATCGTTCCTACCATTTCGGCTGGTGAGTAATCATTCCGGGGCGGTTGGGATCTTCGATCCACGACCCCATTTCGCGTTTGCGCGACATCTCGTTGTACCTGGCAAGCTTGTCGCGGTCGAGCTTCACCCCAAGTCCGGGAGCAGTCGGTACGCTCATCGCTCCATTGCGATACTGCAACTTGCCGCCTTCGATAATGTCGTCCGTGAGGTGGTGATAGTGGGAATCAGGTGCGACGGTCAGGTTCGGCAGTGCCGCCGCGAGATGCAGCATCGCGGCTTGTGAGATACCGAACTCTGCGCCGCTATGCATACCGACGTCGATGCTGAGCGATTCGCAAATTTGTCCCGCTGTACGGGCACGGCTGATTCCGCCATACCAATGTGGGTCGAGCAATGCGACGTCAAGAATGTCCATCATCGCGGTTGGGACCAGGTCTTCGTACGCGAACACGGACATGTTGGAGGCCAGCGTGACCCAAGGCGCCTTCTCGTTCACGCGTTGCATCGCGCGCATTCCCCAGACCGGATCTTCCAGGTACTCGACATCGTAGTCGTGGAGCTTCCTCGCAACGCTTACCGACGTGGTGATCGTCCAAGCAGCATTGGGATCTAGACGTATCTTGAGTTTGGGAAACGCACGGCGAAGGGCAATGAAGGTTTCGACTTCTTCGTCGGGTGGCAGGACGCCATTCTTGTACTTGAGCGTGGCAAAGCCGTACTTCGCTACGAGTTCACCTGCGAACTGCACCATCTGCTCGGCATTCGAGACTTCGCCGCGCCCATCCTCGGCGGGATAACGGTAAAACAGATAGGCCGAGAGCGGCACTTCGCTCCGAAGGCGCCCGCCGATCAATTCGCTGACGGGCTTGCCGAGCGCCTGACCCTGAATATCCAGCAGCGCAAATTCGATCGCCGCCCACCCGAGAACGTGGCCAAACAGCTTCAACGCGGTCGGCGCAGCCACCTTCCACCGTATGCGTTCAAGCTGCATCGGGTCTTCACCGAGCAGCAGCGGACGCATCTCGGCCAACTGACCTTCGCGGCTTGCCCCGCCGTAACACTCGCCCAACCCGATGATTCCCTCGTCGGTTTCCACTTCCACAATGATTCGCGAGAACCCCGGATGCGCGCCGAACGCGTATCGCAGCGGCGCCTCGATCGGGATGAATGCCGGTGTCCAGCGGACGCCCGTAATCCTCATAAGAAATCCGTTCCAGCGCTGGTGTTCAGCCGCTGTCTTTTTGTTTCGAGTGGTGCGGCGCAGAAACCCCTCAGGTTAGCCAGGGAGGGAAGGTCGAATTTGGGCCGGCCGCAATCCGCTTCGGTTCGGTAGATATGCCCGGTCATTTCGCGCCGGATGGGCTCCCCATCGGCGGCAAGGGCAGGCCTTTTCATATCGACGAGGCCGTCCGCAAACACAGAACGGGCACTGACCGGCATGGTCGGTCGTGATATGGGGCGCTTTGCCATAGGACTGTGGTTTGTCGGACAAGCAAACATATAGACCTGCACAACGTGAGAAGTCAAGCAGAACTGCTGATGTCTTGCGGTGTAAACGAAGGGGTGGCTTGGAGGATCGAGTCGGGGTGACGATTGGCAGGCTTATCGGTCTCAGGAGGGCGAATCTTCATGAGTGAAGTCCGCAGTCGAGGTCCAGACACCGCGTTATCAGGCTAAAACGGAAGGTAATGCTTGACATCCAGCTTACTTGTCATATTGTATGACAAAGTTGAGCCACTCTGAAGGAAGGGCATCCATGAAGCCGGCACGTCGCAGCTATTCAGCTCTCAGTGACAAGCTTCAGCCGGTTCGTCGCGAGACCGTTATAGAAACGGTCGCCCGGCGAATCGAAGCACTGGTGCGGTCCGGCGAATTGCGGGCGGGAGACAGGCTTCCACCCGAACCGGAACTGGCGAAGGTTCTTGGCGTCAGCCGCAGTTCGTTGCGAGAAGCGCTGAAAGGCCTCATGTTTCTCGGCCTTATCAAGGCGCGTCCGGGCTACGGCACCTACCTGCGTCCCTCTGTGAGCCGTGTGTTGAGCCGGCACTTCCAGTGGATGGTGCTGCTTAACGAAATCCAGTACCTGGAAGTGCTCGAGTTGCGGCAGATCATCGAGCCGGCGGCTGCCGCGTTCGCGGCAAAGCGCGCAACCCAGAGCGACATCGATCGCATGGAAGCGGCGATCACGGCAATGCGCGAGTGCATTGACGACCCCGAAGAGTTTTCGGTCCACGACATCGAGTTCCACGACGCTTTTGCGAGTGCGTCGAGCAATCCGGTCATATCCACGACGTTGCGCATGCTCTACAACGCGATTGTCGAAGGCAGGAAGCGAGTGCTTCCGCTGATTGACAACATGGAGCGGCATTGGGAGCGGCACGAGCGCGTCTTCCGGTACATACGCGACCGCAAGCCGGAAATGGCGCGCAAGGCTGTACTGGCAGACCTGCTGTACCACGAGCAACTGCTGCGAGAAGACCTCGCCCGCCAGAAAGAGCAGCCGGAGACCGAGAAGAAAAGTTCAGTCACAAACAAGGGGCTCCGTACGCGAGTAGCCCCTAGAAGCAGGTAGAACCGTAACCGTGCGTTTCGGAGGCGATATGCACATGTTTTCCTCGCCAGGGCGGAAGACCCTGGTGCTCCTCATCGTCCTACTAATCGGGACCGTACCGATGTTCGCCCAGTTGGACACGGGCAACATCACGGGCACCGTGAAGGACAACACTGGCGCAGTTGTTGCCGGAGCCAGCGTAACCATCACTAATGTGCGGACCGGCCGTACATACGAGGTGAAAACGGATGAGAACGGAAACTATACCGTTCGATCTGTTCCCGCCAGCTCTTACCGAGTTGAAGTCAAGCAGGGCGGCTTCAAAGCGGGTGTCGTAAATGAACTGAAGGTCGATGCCACGCAGACTGCGCGAGCCGATCTGGCGCTGCAAGTCGGCGCTGCCGTCGAAGTAGTGAACGTGGTTGCTGACACGGCGACGGTCAACACTCAGACGAGCGACCTGGGCGCTTCGATCGATTCGAACCGCGTGACCAACCTGCCGCTGAACGGCCGCGACTTCACATCGCTGGTTTCGCTCGTTCCTGGTGCGGTGACAACCGCCGGTGCCGGACAGCAGAGCCTTGGCGGATTCGAGACAGGTTTCGCGGGCGTCAACGTCCTTCTCGACGGTGCAGACGCAACCCGAATCGACACCAATGCGACCAGCACTCAGCTCGGCCGTCAGGAATCGCGCATTAGCCGCGCCAGCGTTGACAGCATCCAGGAATTCCGGGTGCTGCAATCGACGTACTCCGCTGAATACGGCCGCTCGATGGGCGACGTTATCAACGTGATCACGAAGAGCGGCGGCAACCAGCTGCACGGCTCCGTGTTCGAGTACTTCCGCAACAACGCGCTCGATGCACGCAACTACTTTGCCACCGCCGAGGAACCGCTGCGGCTGAACCAGTTTGGCGGCAACCTGAGCGGCCCGATCGTGAAAAACAAGCTGTTCTTCTTCGCGAATTACGAAGGAGTGCGGCAATCGGTGAATACGCCGGTGCAGGCCCAGGTACTGAGCAGCTACTACCGCGGCCTTGCGGCACCGTCGATCCAGCCCGTCATCAACGCCATTCCGGTTGGTAACGGCGGCCCGGTGTTGATCGATACGAACGCCGACGGCGTTGCGGATTCTCCGCTCGTCGATGCCGGCGGTCACGCCGTCCGCGAATACTACAACGGTTCGCTTCGCAATAGTTTGCGCGAAGACACCGGTTCGGTGAAGATCGACTGGAACGCCACTGACAAAGACGCGTTCTCATTCCGCTACAACATCGCTGATTCCTATACCTCGACCCAGTACGGCGTGGCAGCAGGCCAGGTCTCGCCTTCGTACAGCCGTAATCATCTGTTCAAGGCAACGTGGAACCGCACCATCTCGTCTTCGGTACTGAACGAGTTCGGCATTGCGTTTAACCGTCCGAATACCGATTCACTGGGTGGCGGTGGAGAGTTCGACACCATCTTCCAGTGCTTCTTCTGCAACGACCTTGATGCCTATCAGGGCAAAGCTGGAGCGGTCTTCACGATGGGTACGCTGCCCGGACCGGCACTGTTCTCCTCGCGCCGTCCGCAGCTTTCGGTGCAGTTCCTCGACACGATGAGCGTGATCAAGGGCCGCCACTCGATTCGCTTCGGTACGGACATCCGTATGGCTCGCACGCAGGACGAACTGGAAGCGCAGCGGTTCATGTCATTCGGTGGCCCCGATTGGCTGCTGATGAATACGGCATTCCAGGTAAGCACGCTTGGCTACAACACGGTCCAGGTGGCGAACAACAATTTCGGATTCTTCCTTCAGGATGACATCCGCGTCACAGACCGCTTCACCGTGAACCTTGGCCTTCGTTACGACTACAACAGCGTGCTGAGCAGCGACGAAATCGCGAACTTCGATCTCGCCACGCTCAAGGTGGACGCAACGGGCGCGCAATTGTACGAGCCCGATCGCAACAACTTCGGTCCCCGCATCGGCTTCTCGTGGGATCCGATGGGCAAGGGCAAGACCGTGGTACGCGGCGGCTTCGGCATCTTCTACAACCCGCTGCTCACCGGTACGGCTCTCTCGCTGGCCGGCAACAACCAGCCTGGTTACAACATCAACCTTTTCGACGTCCTCTTCGGCGTCCGGACCTGCAACCCTGCATTGTCCTGGGCGTGGCCGCTTCCGGCGGAACTGCCAACCTGTACTCCAGCAGCACCGCGCAGCGTCAACGCGCTTGACCGCAACATGCGTGACAGCTACGCCGAGCACTGGAGCTTCGGCGTGCAGCAGGAACTGTTGAAGAACACCGTCCTTGAAGTCGCGTACGTGGGCAACAAGGGCGTGAAGCTCCCGGCTGGCGCAGCAGGCGCAGGTCTGGAACTGAACCTTCAGCCGTTCTCGGGCGCACCCAACAGGCTGAGCAACGAGTACGCCAACATTCGGCGCCTCGGCAACTTCCTCGGCTCGCGCTACGACGCAATGCAGGTCAGCATGCGCCGCCGCGTCGGCAAGGGCCTGAACGTCGACGCGAACTATACGTGGTCGCACCAGTTCGACAACGTCGTCAGCATCTTCAGCGCGTTCCAGAACTCGGCGCGTCCGCAGGACGACTGGGCGGAAGGCGACATCGACGTTCGTCACAACTTCACCCTCGGCCTGGTCTATGACCTGCCCGCACTCTCTGCGCTGCCGAAGCGCCTGGCACAGGGCTGGCAAGTTGCCGGTCTCCTCCAGACGCGCAGCGGACTGCCGGTGAACGTGACTATGACGTCCCCGTTCCTCGGCTTGGACCTGATCCGTCCGAACGTGGTTCCGGGACAGTCGCTCTACAGCGGTGATGCCCCTGGACGCCAGTTCAACCCGGCTGCCTTCGCCGATCCTGGCGCCGGCAACTATGGAAATCTTCGCCGCAACGCTCTGCGTGGACCTGGCTTCAACCAGATCGACATGAGCCTGACGAAGACGACCTCGCTGGCCGAGAACGTTGGACTGCAGTTCCGCGTGGAGATGTTCAACGTGCTGAATCAGCCGAACTTCGCCAATCCGGTGGGAATTTTCTCGGATAGCAATTTCGGACGCAGCATGAGCACAATCGGCAACCGAATCGGAACCGGTACCGCTCGCCAGACGCAGCTTGCATTGAAGCTGTTGTTCTAGCGAGCCCCGCTGGTACTATCATTCACCCCGAGGGGCTCCGTTCGCGGAGCCCCTTAACATTCACTCAATGCGGTGAAAGGACTCTTGCGATGCAGTCCATTGTTTCTCGACGCATGTTGTCATTGTTCGTATTGATATTTGCGTCGCTGGCGGTTTGCCCCGCTTATGCCAACAACGCCGAGCAGTGTACCCCCGAGTTCCCGTTCAAGGACGGATGGTGGGGAGGGGACGCGGCTTACTCCATTCCGCTCGCAGACGGACGTACTGTGTGGATCTTCGGCGACACGCTGTACGGCGATAAGCGCGTTGTGGTCGGGAAAGATCCGCGCATGACGCACAACAGCATCGGAATCTCCACATGCAAGAACGGAAAGTGGAATGTCGAGTACGTCATCAAACGCGGTCCGGATGGCGCTCCTGCCGATTTCTTTCCGCCTCGCGTGAAAGGCACATGGTACTGGGCGCTCGATGGAGTGCGCGTGAAGAATGAGCTGTGGATCACGTTGTTGTGCATTCGGCCGTCCACGTCCAGCGAGTCGGAGGCCCTTGGTTTCGAGACCTGCGGCGCCGATCTTGCCCGAGTTCGCGGGTTGGGTTCCGACGCGCAAAAATGGCAGGTTACCAACTACCCCCTTGTGCCGGACGGTGTTGAAGCATATCCATCGTCCACCACGGTGGTGGAAGGCAAGCATCTGTACTTGTTCGCGCTATACGAAAGCGGCAAGCGTCCGCTGCTGGTCACCCGTATCCCGCTTGCTGGTCTGAACGCTCCCGCGAAGAACTTGCAGTACCTTGCGAAAGGCG
>Ga0196976_1000404_pt1 | contig 27538 bp, 23 predicted proteins | sample S3v_513CmetaG_FD_148644 | JGI IMG/M metagenome (GOLD analysis project Ga0196976, IMG submission 148644) | Soil microbial communities from Anza Borrego desert, Southern California, United States - S3+v_5-13C | ecosystem: Environmental > Terrestrial > Soil > Desert | place: USA: California...
CGATCGATCCGATCTCGAGAATTGAAGGACACCTGCGAATCGACGTGCAGGTGGACAACGGCTCAGTTTCCGACGCATGGGCTTCCTGTACGATGTGGCGCGGAATCGAACGCATCCTGCAGGGCCGTGATCCCCGCGAAGCATGGCTGTTCACGCAACGGTTCTGCGGCGTGTGTACCACGGTCCATGCGATGGCGAGCGTTCGCGCCGTCGAAGACGCGTTGAAGCTCGAAATACCACTCAACGCGCAGTACATCCGCAACCTTATCCTGATTAACCACGGCCTGCACGACCATATCGTGCACTTCTATCACCTATCGGCGCTCGATTGGGTCGATGTACTCCAGATTCCCAAAGCCGACGTGAAGAAGACCTCAGCGCTTGCCGAGAGCCTGTCGCCCTGGACACGAAACTCCAAGAACGAACTGAAGGCTGCTCAAGACAAGGTGAAGGGAGTAGCGGCCAGCGGACAGTTGGGCATTTTTGCCAACGGCTACTGGGGGCATCCTGCCATGCGCCTCACGCCGGAGGTGAACCTGCTCGCGTTTGCACACTACGTGCAAGCGCTGGAGTTCCAACGCAAGGCGAACCAGGTTGTCGGCATCCTCGGGAGCAAGACGCCACACATTCAGAACCTCACTGTTGGTGGAGTGGCGAACGCGATCAACCTCGACAGCCAGGCAACCATGAACATGGACCGCCTGCAAATGATCAAGTCGCTGATGGACGAAGTCATCGCATTCGTCCAGCAGGTGTACTTCGTTGACGTGTGCGCCGTGGCGGCGATGTACGCGGATTGGTTTGGGTATGGCGCCGGCGTGAAGAACTATCTCGCCGTTCCTGACCTCCCGTTGGACACAAAGGGCACTCGGTTCGACCTGCCTGGCGGCGTGATCCTCGACGGAAATGTATCCAGTGTGCAGGCCTACAAGACCGCGGCAGATGGGCCGTTCCGTGCCGCCGTCGAGGAAGATGTGTCGCGCGCGTGGTACGAGGGCAAACAGCCACTGCATCCGTGGAAGGGTGAAACCGAACCGCAGTTTACGGACTGGCAGGCAAACGGCAAGTACACCTGGGTGAAGGCACCGCGATACCAGGGCAAGCCCATGCAGGTCGGTCCGCTTGCGCAAGTGCTGGTGGGCTATGCCCAGGGACATGCGCTCACGAAGAAGTGGACCGATGCCGCACTGCAGCAGATATCTGCGATTGCCGGCAAGCCGATAACGGTGAACATGCTGCACTCCACGATGGGGCGGCATGCGGCACGCGCAATCCGCGCGGCGATGCTGGCCGACCTTGCGGCAAAGCACTGGCAGTTGCTGGTGGAGAACATCTCAAGGGGCGACTACGCCATTCACAACTCGCCGAAGTTCCCGAAGGAACCGGTGTGGGGTGTCGGCACGCATGAAGCTCCGCGTGGAACGCTGTCGCACTGGGTAGTAGCCGAAGAAGGCAAGATCAAAAACTACCAGGCTGTCGTGCCATCAACGTGGAACGCCAGTCCGCGTGACGCATCAGGCGTACGCGGCCCATATGAAGCCTCGCTGTTGCACAACCCCATCGCGAACGCAGAGCAACCGCTGGAAGTGCTGCGGACCGTGCATTCGTTTGATCCGTGCATGGCATGCGCGTGTCACACGTTCGATCCTTCCGGCAAGCCAATTGCAACGGTGAAGATCCTGTGAGCAAAGTACTGATTGGTGGTATCGGCAACGTACTGCTGGGCGACGACGGTGTTGGGCCGTTCGTCGTCCGCACTTTGCAGTCACTCTACGAATTTCCAGCCGACGTCGAGATTGCCGACCTCGGAACGCCGGGGCTCGATCTCGTGGTCCACCTGGCCTCAGCCGACACGCTGATCCTCGTTGATTGCGTGAACAGCTCGCTTCCGGTTGGGACAGTGACGGCTTTCAAGCGGGAAGACATCCTGCGCAACGCACCTGCACCGCGTATGGATCCTCATTCCCCCGCCCTTACAGAGTCGCTGCTTATTGCAGAAATGGCGGGCGGGGGCCAGAAGAGGGCGATCCTGATCGGAATCGTGGGGAAGCACTTCGAGGGCGCAGCGCTGAGTCCTGAGGTGCGAAAAGCGATTCCGCAGGCGCTGAACGAGATAATCAGGGCTGCCGCTAGCATGAGGTTGTCATACAGGCGGCGCCCGAAGGCTCTTGACCCAGGCATCTGGTGGGAGCAGGTCGCACCCGGGTACCAGTTGCACCCCTCCGCAGCCGATTAAACTCCTCTGATTCAAGCAGCTTGCGCCGGGTCGAGTTCCGCAACACGATCCGGCGTGAGAGCTTCCTCAAGCCTGTACAACTGCCACAAACTCGCAAGCGGGAAGAGCAGCCGTTTCGCTGCGGAGAAGTGATACAGCCGACGCATCTGGTCTCTCACGTCAACGCCTCGGAGTCGAAAGCGCAGAATGTATCGCCAGGTGACATCGCCGAACAGGTTCACAAGAAAGCGGTTTGTAAATCCGGCGCGAATCTGGTCGAGCAGGCATTGACGCCAGAGACGCTCGTAATCGACTCCAGTAACGAAGCTCTTCGCAGCAATCACGCCTGAGGTAAGAGCGAGGCGAATCCCGAAGCCGGCAAGCGGGTCTTGAAAACCGGCATGTTCGCCGATCATCGGCTGGCCCGCCCGCAATGCAAGGCGGGGTAATCGGATGTTTCCATACCCTCCAAACGCTCGCGGACGCCGCATCTGTAATCCCACGCGCTTTCGGAAGAAGTCGAGCGTTCGCCCAAGACACGCTCGATGTTCTGCAAAACGGGAAAACATGCAGGTTGCTAGTGTCCCCGAGCCGCGACTCACAAGCAGGTACGAGTAGCCTCGCGGTGCCAGTTCGTTATCGAAACAGATCCAGCTTCCGTCTGGCATGTTGGTTTCGAACACGTATCCCACCGCAATGACGTCTGCGGCTCGAGGACCCGACGACCATGCGACCGGAGCCTCCGCTTGCGTGACGCGGTCGCGAAAGTGGATTTCAACGCCTGCCTCAAGTGCCTGTTCGTAGAGCGACGTATCAAGGCTGCCGGGGATGTTTCCGCGACGAACAAGGTAGAACAAGGGGCGTGAGGAACTATATTCGTATCCACGCCCACAATCGTCGAATGCAACTCCTCCGTAAGACGCAGCGTAATCGAAGGTCGGACGGATGAAGTTACGCGAGAGGTCGTCCAGAACGTCTTCCGTAGTCGTCCAGTTCTCGAGCCCCTGAAAGTCGCCATGGAAACGAGAACCAACGCAGGGGCCACGTTCACGAACTATCACCTGGCGTCCCGCGCGTGCCACTGCGATGGCGCACGCCAGGCCGGCTGGCCCAGCCCCAACCACCGTGATCGGACGATCATTCATGGCTTGCGAAAGGGGGACTGCAGCGCTCAGCAGGATACCACCGTTATTGGAGCAACTACTGACAGGAAAGAGCTGCCCAGCACAGCCAAGTCATTGCCGATTTCGCGTGCAATTCATGATCTTTGCTTTACAATTCGTTCACCTGAGAGTCACCTCGGCGTAAGCTCAGGCGCGTAGGTTGGTTGCTATGAAAGGCTCCACCGAAAAGCGCACGCAGAAGACGAGCCAAATATTCCGCGTCAACAAGCTCGCGGCCCACATATCAGGCTTGCGCAAGCTCGAAGAACTGTACGACGCCATTCGAGTTGATCCCAGCTCGAACTTCTTCGCCGGAATCCTTCGCGTAACACAGGTAACATACTCTGTCGCGGATGACGACCTTGCGCGCATCCCGAAGACGGGCCCGGTCGTTGTTGTCGCGAACCACCCACATGGAATATTGGACGGGGCGATCGCCGGGGATATGCTTCTGCGAGTTCGGCCCGATGTAAAAATCCTTACCAACGGGTTTCTCGCCTCAGTACCCGAGCTCCAGCCTCATTGCATATGGGTGAATCCGTTCGGTGGCACGCGAGCAACGGAGGCAAACCGAAAGGGCACGAGACAGTGCCTGGATTGGCTTAAGAACGGCGGGTTGCTGATGGTCTTTCCCGCCGGAGAAGTGTCACATTGGAGGCCCAGAGCGGCGGCTGTGCTTGATCCATCGTGGAACGAGATAACGTCCCGCCTGATCGCGATGACGGGAGCGAGTGCCGTACCGCTGTTTTTCGAAGGCACAAACAGCATTGCTTTTCACGCGCTCGGAATGGTGCATCCATGGCTGCGCACAGCGAGTCTGGCAAGGGAAGTATTGAAGGCTCGCGGCCGTTGCGTTACCGTGCGCGTCGGTTCGCCGATTCCTGCTGCAAGCATCCGGGTGCGGCAAACGAGCGAAGCGACAGATTATCTGCGCTGCCGGACATATCTGCTTCACAGACGGGCCAATCCGGCGCAGACGAAGAACAGGCGAGTGAAGGCTTCAGTCATCAAGCAAGAGCCTGTCGTCCAGCCTGTTGAGCCCGAAGTGATCATGCGGGAACTCGAGGCATTGCCGCCGGAGAACCTGCTCGAGCGGACCTCCGAGTTTTCGGTTTACTTTGGGACAGCACAGCAGTTACCTAACGTGCTGAAAGAAATCGGGCGTTTGCGCGAAGTCACTTTCCGTGCTGTGGGTGAAGGAACTGGCCTTGCGCTTGATCTTGATCGTTTCGATTCCTACTACTATCACCTGCTCGTTTGGCACAACGAAAAGCATGAAATTGTTGGTGCGTACAGGCTGGGCGATGTCCGCCAGATACTGCAACGGTTCGGGCTAAACGGTCTTTATACCCAAACTCTGTTTCGTTATGACCCGGGGTTCTTTGAGCAGGTAGGCCCTGCCATTGAACTCGGCCGCTCATTCGTACGCCTGGAATACCAGCGCCAATATGCTCCGCTGCTGCTCCTGTGGAAGGGAATAGGTGCTTACCTGGTCAGGCACCCGGAAACTCCGGTTCTGCTCGGACCGGTGAGCATGAGCAACAGCTACAACCGTGTGTCGCGCGAATTGCTTGTCCGGTACTTCAGTCAAAAGAAGCCTGCCAGCCCGCTGTGCAACCTGGTGCATCCGCGCCGCCCGTTTCGACTCGCACGCATTCGCGACTGGGAAGCTCGCACCGTCGCCCGCTTGCTCGAGGACGACGATGCGCTTTCCACCACCATTGCCGATATCGAGCACGACAGCAAAGGACTTCCCATCCTGCTCAGGCATTACCTGAGACTCGGCGGACAGGTGCTCGCCTTCAATGTCGATCGCGAGTTCTCCGACGTGCTTGATGGCTTACTCGTCGTTGATCTCAGGACCACACCGTTTGAGGTACTGTCCCGCTACATGGGGAAGATCGCGACGACGGAGTTTCTCGCGAAGCACGGCGTTAGCTCGGCGCCAAGAGCCAGGGCGGCCGCGGCATCAAGAGCCGAGTAACACGTCCGGTTGTGCCTGCAGTATCTCCCCCGTCCGGACCGTAAGTGACATTCCGTTGTACGTGGGCAGACTTGCTCCCCGTGACCCGCGTTTTCCTTTGCTCTAAACGGCACTATCGATTCTGAAATCCCTACAGCACTGAGTTCTTTGGTAGCGACGGGATGTACGGAACTTTTACGTGACCCGATTCGTAGCAGTGATCAGAACGGTAGAGCATTGAGACGCCTTGCCGCAGCGAGTTGCTAACTGCGGAGTTCCATCGACGTCAAAACAGGCAGTTGGGGCAGAAAGTGGAGAAGTATGGACGCAAAGTACAACTGGATCATCGACAACCCGTACATCCGCGTCACACTTAACTCAGTGGCATTCGCGGTATGGTTCTGGATTTCCTACGCATTGCTCAGTTAAGCAGTGCCGAGGCCGCATGCGGTCGTAAGCGCTGAATGCGCTTACGCCGAGGCCGCAGCGGTACGAGCTTCGTAGTGCGTATCTACGTAGTCGTCGAGGATCTTGATGAACTCATCGACGATGTGGTCGCCTTTGAGGGTCGTGAACAGACGGCCGTCAACATAGACCGGGGCCTTCGGCTCTTCGAATGTTCCCGGTAGCGAGATCCCGATGTTCGCGTGTTTCGATTCGCCGGGCCCATTCACAATACAGCCCATAACGGCGAGTTTGAGTTCTTCCACACCGACGTACTTTTCCCTCCAGGCAGGCATCTGCTGGCGGATGTAGCCCTGGATTTGCTCGGCCATTTCCTGGAAGAAGGTGCTTGTCGTACGCCCGCATCCGGGGCAGGCCGTCACTTGCGGGAAGAAGCTGCGGATGCCGATCGATTGCAGTATCTGCTGCGCGACGAGCACCTCTTCCGTGCGGTCGCCATTCGGGCGCGGTGTCAGCGAGACGCGGATGGTGTCGCCGATGCCTTCCTGTAGAACGATGGCCAGCGCTGCGGTGGACGCCACTACGCCCTTGACTCCCATGCCCGCCTCGGTGAGTCCAAGATGCAGCGGGTAATCGCAACGCGCTGAAAGCGACCGGTAAACATCAACGAGGTCCTGCACGCCACTGACTTTGGCGCTGAGGATGATCTGGTCCGGACGCAGCCCATAGTGCTCTGCCTTGCGGGCAGAATCGATGCCGCTGACGATCATGGCTTCCATCATGACGTCGCGTGCCGGAAGCGGGTTGGGCAGGCGCGAGTTCTCGTCCATCATGCGCGTGAGCAATGCCTGGTCGAGCGAGCCCCAGTTAACGCCGATGCGCACGGGCCGCTGGTTCTCCACCGCCACTTCGATCATTGCTCGGAAGTTGTCGTCGTCCTTGCGACCTATGCTGACGTTACCAGGGTTGATGCGGTACTTGGCGAGTGCGCGTGCGCATTCCGGATAGCGCTTGAGCAGAAGATGGCCGTTGTAGTGGAAATCGCCAATAATCGGGACGTGAATGCCGAGTCTGTCCAGCTCGTCAACGATGACCGGAACGGCTTTCGCTGCCGCGTCGTTGTTGACGGTCACGCGGACAAGTTCCGAGCCGGCGCGGGCCAGGGCGGCAACCTGCTGCACGGTGGAGGGCACATCGGCGGTGTCGGTGTTCGTCATCGACTGCACCACAACCGATGCATTGCCGCCAACCGTCACATTCCCAATCTTTACGGCGTAGGTTTTCCTTCGCTGGATCTCGGCCATAGCTTTCTTTAGTTTACAGACAAACCGATGGATTCACATAAGAAGGCCACGGATTCAGGTGAAATCCGTGGCCTGAGCTTTTCGGGCATGCGGTTCTACGGCAACCGTTGCGCAAGCCCCGGGATGGTCTTGACCAGATCGTTGTATATCACCATCACCGCGAAGAGGATGAGGAACACAAACGCCGCCTGGTAGATGCGTTCCTTCAGAGCCTGGCTAAGGTCGCGGCGCATGACACCTTCGATTGCGAGCAGCAGGATGACGCCACCGTCCAGAATCGGAATCGGCAGAAGGTTGAAAATTCCGAGATTCAGGCTGATGATTGCCATGAGTTTCAGAAGTGGAGTCCAGCCTTCCTGGCGTGCAGCTTCGCCCGAATACCGCGCGATGCTGATTGGGCCTTCGATCTGCTTGACCGAGACCTCCCGCCGAATCATCTTGCCGAGCAACTCGAAAATCAGCAGGGAATTGCGTTTGCTGTCCTGGATCGACTTGGTGATGGCCTGCCCGAACGGGAGTTGATCCACCTGCACGGGAATCGACTGCACGCCAATTCGGTAGATGGGTTCGGACTGGCCCTCGAGCTTTGTAGCCTCAGGCACGATGTTGAAGGTGTGCTCTTTGCCTTCGCGCACGACGGCCATTGTGATCGGAGCACCCTTGCTCTCGCGGATTGTCCGGATCACCTGCTGCATCGATCGCATCGCCTGGCCGTTCACAGCAACGATCGTGTCGCCTTCCTTGATACCGGCCTTGGCCGCAGGCATCTCCGGTTCGAGCTTGGTAACAGTGTTCGGCTCATCCGGAATCCAGCCGGCATGTCCGAGTTGTTCGCGACCAACAACGCTCGGCGTGATGTCCTTCTCGAATATCTCGTTTCCGCGCTGGATGGCGACGTTGACAGGCCGATTAGGGCTGAGAGCGATTTTCGGGATGACGTCTTCCCATGTGGGGTTCTGGACGTCGTCGATACGAATGATGCGGTCGCCCGGTTGGACTCCAAGCTTCTGCGCCGGAGAGTCCTCGAGTACCCAACCGATGGTCGCCGGCTTGTCGAGGTAAACCGGGCGCTCATAGTGGAACATGTACACGCCGGTGAGCAGTGCCACGGCGAGAACGATGTTCATGAACGGGCCGGCAGCGGCGATGATGAACCGGTGCCACCGCGGGTGCGACATGAACTCATCAGGAGCGCCGGTACGGTTCTCCATGATGTTCTCGCCGGCCATCTTCACGTAGCCGCCGAGTGGAAGCAGCGCTAGGCGGTAGTCGGTTCCGTTCCTGCGGAAGCCAATGATGCGCGGGCCGAAGCCGATGGCAAACACCTCGACGCGAACGCCGAGCAGTTTGGCCGCAATGTAGTGACCCCATTCGTGCACGAGGATCATCACCCCGAGCACAAGGGCCATGGCTTTTATGTTGCTGAAAAATTCGTACATATACCTTTAGTGCCGTTGCATAACGGCGGAACGACTTCGACCCAGCGAAAGGATTTTCTCAGAAGCCAGGTGACGGGACTCAGCATCGAGCGCGAGCACCTTGCTTATAGATTCAGGTTTGATGGCCGCAGTTTCTTTAACTACGGCCTCTATTATCAGGGGGATGTCGGTGAATCGGATGGCTCCGTCGAGGAAGGCCGAGACTGCCACCTCGTCTGCCGCGTTCAGGGCGATACTTTTCGCGCCACCGGCTTCTGCCGCCTCGTACGCTAGGCGGAGGCAGGGAAACTTTTCCATGTCCGGCGGCTCGAACTCGAGCTGTCGCAGGTCGGACATCTGGAACCGCAGGTCACTCGGCACGCGTTCGGGGTAGGTGAGGGCGTAGAGGATCGGCAGGCGCATGTCGGTCACAGAAAGCTGGGCGAGGATGCTGCCGTCCACGAATTCGACCATCGAATGAATCGTGCTCTGCGGGTGAACGATGACTTCGACCTGTGAAGGTGGAATGTCGAACAACCTGCAGGCCTCAATGACCTCGAATCCCTTGTTCATCAGGGTCGCCGAATCTATGGTGATGCGACGGCCCATCTTCCACGTAGGATGGTTCAGCGCCATCTCCACGGTAATGTGCTCGAACTGTTCGCGGGAAGTATTGCGGAACGGGCCACCGGACGCAGTGAGCCAGACCTTCTGGACCTCGCCGTGGGTTCCGCCGCGCATGCACTGGTGGACGGCGTTGTGTTCGCTGTCAATCGGCAGAATCGGCTTACCCTGCCGCCGAGCCTCTGCCGTGATCAGCTCCCCGGCGGCGACCATTGTCTCCTTATTGGCCAGTCCGAGCGACTTGCCCGCCTTCACGGCCTCGTAGGTAGCTTCGAGGCCGGCGACCCCTACGATGGCACTTACGACGAAATCCACTTCGGGGTGGGTGGCTACGCGGACCGTCCCCTCAGTGCCGGTGACCACTTCAATGTCTTGCAATCCCCGCTCGCCCAAGCGGGTGAGAAACGACTCCCGTTCCTCCTCTCGCGCGATGGAAACGATTTGCGGGCGCCAGCGGACGGCTTGCTCGAATGCGAGTTCGAGATTGTTGCCGGCCGCGATTGATACAACGCGGAAGCGTTCTGGATACGAATCGACGATGCGGAGGGTGCTCTGGCCGATTGACCCGGTTGATCCAAGGATGGCAATATTTTTCATCGGATACGCTGCTTCATTGTCTTGCAAGCAAGGGGCGGAAGCAACTGCACTGATAATGCGTTTCCGTACTCTCTCAGGACATCACTCGCCACGCTGCGTAGAACCACAGGACCGGCGCAGCGAACAGGAGTGCATCGATGCGGTCGAGCATACCTCCATGCCCCGGAAGTATGGCGCCGGAATCCTTCACGCCCGCGCCGCGCTTGATGGCGGATTCGACCAAGTCTCCCAATTGCGCGGCAATGTTGATCGCCGCTGAGAGCAGAATCACCAGCAGGAGCGGTGGACGATCAAGTGCGAGGTAGCCCTGCTCGCGTTCGATCAGGCCATTGCGCCAGAGCCAGAAGCTGATGTCGTAGGCGTACCAGAAGAGCAATGTTCCGACCGCGACGCTGCCGAAGAACGATGCGGCTGCGCCTTCCCAGCTCTTCTTCGGTGAGACGCGCGGGGCCATGCGATGACGCCCGAAGTTCTTGCCTACGTAGTAGGCGAAAGTGTCTCCTGCCCAGACGACGATCAGAAGGTAAACGAGCAGGAAGGCGCCGGCCCACTGCTGTCGCAGTTGGACGAGAAGAAGCAGCGGAAGTCCGATGTAGGCGAGCGCGAAGGTCGAGGCCGCGGCAGCAGGGTAAGCAGATGCGAGTTGCTCGCGTCCCATCGTGATTGCGAGAAAGACGAAGGGCGCGAGAGCAAGAACGGCGGCCATTGCGATGCCGAATCCGCCAATCTCGGTTACCGGCTTCGAGTGAACGAGTCCTACATACAAAAAGAGCAGCCCGGTGAGCACGTATGTAGGCTGCCGGAGCGCACGGATGCCGTAAGCCTGTGCAATGGTCAGGAACTCATGCAGGGTCAGGATAGCGACGGCACCGACCAGCACGGCCAGCAGGATCGCCGGGGCCTTGAAAATTGCGAGTAGAACAAGAGGAATGAGTACAGCAGCGGTCAGGACACGCTTCACTTAGCCGCTCCGGTGAGGCCCGGATTCTTACTGCTACTGCTTTTCAGCTTTCGGACATCCCCGTCCAGCATTTCCGCGGGGACTTCCTCGTGGACGGTAAGACCGCCGAACCGGCGCTCACGCTTCTGGAACTCCTCTATGGATTGAAGCAGGTGAACACCACGGAAGTCCGGCCAGAGCACGGGGGTCACGAAGATCTCTGCATAGGCAAGCTGCCACAGGAGGAAGTTGCTCAGGCGCATCTCGCCGCTGGTGCGAATCACGAAGTCCAGTTCGGGAAGATTCCGCGTATAGAGGTGTCGCGAAACGACGTCTTCGTCTATCGTCGTGTGCTCAAGTCCGCCGTTGTTCACCGCCGTCCGGACGATGCTTCGCAGCGCGTCAACGATTTCCCCACGAGCGCTGTAGTTGAGCGCCAGCGTCAGGACCATCCCTGTGTTGCTCGCAGTCTGTTCCTGCGCCCATCGCATCCGTTCCTGGACATCGGCCGGCAGCTCATGCGTGCGGCCGATGTAGTTCAGCCGGATATTGTTCCGCTGCATCGTTGGCACTTCGTGCTTCAGATACCGCTGAAGCAGGGCCATAAGGAATGCCACTTCGGTTCGGGGCCGCTTCTTCCAATTCTCTTCTGAGAATGCGTATAGGGTGAGCGCGGGGATGCCGATGCGCGCGGCCGTTTCAACCGTGGAGCGAACCGCGTCCGCCCCTGCGCGATGCCCCGCGACACGTGGCAGATGGCGGCGCTTGGCCCATCGGCCATTGCCGTCCATGATGATTGCGATGTGGTGTGGCAACCGTGCGGGATCGAGCTTAGACCATGCCTCGGCCTCTTTGCGATCCAGCCCCGGGGGGACACTAACGCGCAAGGCGAACCTCTATCAGAGCTTGAAGCTAACACACGGAATCGGCAGCCGCAAGGATGCGGCAGTTCACGCCCTTATCCGGTCAGATTTATGGTCTGGCTCCTCGCCAGACCATGATCTTCGCAAAGTTTTGCGCTTGTACCGCTATGCACTGCGACGCAAGTGTGTGGCGAGTTCGCGTACCTGGGTCAGCACGCTTTGCCACTGAACGCCGTTCAGCTTCTTGAGATACGGAACGAGCTGCGCGATGAATTCGTCAGACATCAACTCGCGAACTTCCTTCTCATGCGGATCGCCGCCGAGCAGCTCAGGCACCGTGACCTCAAGTGCATCAGCCAGGCGTTCGAGGGACGCGAGCGTAGGAGTCGCCTTCTCGTTCTCAATCTTCGAGACGTAGGTTCGCGGAACCTGCATCCGCAGAGCCAACTGACGCTGGCTCAGGTTCGCCTTCTGGCGGAACGCGCGAATTGCGGCGGCTACCTGAAGCCCGCTGCGTGCAGCCTGATCGGCTTGCGGTTCGGCCACCGGTTCCGGCGTGAGAATCTCAGGCTCGTCGGGATCCAGCGAGGTGTGGCAACGCCGGCAGAGGCCATTGTTCGTGCGAAACTGAACGAGGTAGCAATGATCGCACCGCACTACTTCCCGCGAATCTACGGGTGCAAGTATGGTGGCCATGTGGGTTGTGGGAGTGCCAGAGCAGGGCATCCAACTTGTCACTTGCGTGCGACAAGCTATGTGCATTCTAGGGTAAGTAGCCGGGAAGTCAATAGTTTTTTAGGTGCATTTCCCGCCTATTTCAGGCGAAGGTGCCGAAAGAGCCGACGAAAACCGGAGAAAATCAGGAGAAAACAGGTAAGACACGATGGACCGGAATGCAGCCTGGCGTTTACTAACTGAATTCACCCTCTCGGAAAGTTTGCGAAAACATGCTTTAGCCGTGGAGGCATGTATGCGTGCGTACGCGCGCAAGTTCGGCGAAGACGAGGAGAAGTGGGGCGTGGTGGGGCTCATCCACGACTTCGATTATGAGAGGTATCCCAGTGCCGAAGACCATCCGTTCCGCGGCAACGAGATATTGGCAGAACGCGGGTGGCCGGAAGATATACGTCGGGCAATCATGTCTCACGCAGAGTACAGCGGCGTGACTCGTGAGTCGTTGATGGAAAAGACACTGTTCGCATGTGACGAACTGGCCGGCTTCATCACGGCCGTTGCGCTCGTGAAACCAAGCAAGTCGCTGGCGGAAGTGGACGCGAAATCTGTGCGCAAAAAGATGAAGGACAAGGCATTCGCACGCAGCGTCAACCGCGAGGACATCACCAGGGGCGCCCAGAAACTCGGCGTCGATCTCGACGAGCACATCACGTTCTGTGTCGAGGCAATGAAAGCGAAGTCATCGGAACTGGGGCTCGGGTAAGGCCGAGCCCGGCCGCTTCGCCGTCGAGGCGGTCTGTTTGGCGCGCAGCCCAGGTTGCGTTTCAAATGAATCAACCCGCCATTTCCGCTTCCCGTATCTCTTCCGGAGTGGCTGAGGCGGGCACTTTCGGCAACGACAGGCCGAATCGTGCGGCAACGCTAGGAGCGTAGCGCGGCAGATCCTTGCGCAGGCGGATGAGAGCAAGATCTTTCGACTTGCTTTCGAGCATCACATCGAACTCGAGACCGTTCATCTCCTGCATGAAAGTGGCGAATTCGAAAGGATTGGCGAAATCGGCGTGCCCGGTCCAGATGGGTTGCTGGTACGCGATTTCTTTCTTGCCTTCCGCATTCTTCTTTTCCAACTCGCGCATGGCGGTGTTCGGCGAAGAGAAGTGGACCTTCGGGCGAACGCCAGCAGGCCACGTCTTGAGGAATCGCTCGACCGTTGGCCGCAGTTCCAGCCACTCGGGGTTGTTGCACCAGAAGTGCTGGTAATCGAAGATGAGCCTGACTCCGCAGCGTTCGTGAATCCACAGGACGTCGGTTGCGCTGTATCGTATGTCGTCGTTTTCGAGGACGAGGCGCCGGCGAGCATGCTCGGGCAGCGAGTCGTATGTGCGCACCCAGCGTTCGCACCCCTGCTGGCGGTCGCCGTACGCGCCCCCCACATGGATCACAACCACGGCTTCGTCCCCCAGTTCCATGCAGTCGAGCATCTCGGCCTGTGAGTCGATGTCCCACACGCTCTTCCTGACCAGCGCGGGATTGGGCGAGTTCATGATCACGTACTGCGACGGATGAAACGAAAGCCGGATGTCGAGCTTTCGGGCAAGCTCTCCCATCTGGCGTAACTGGGGCGAGCATTCCTTGATCTGCTGGTGGAACTGCGGCATGTCCGGATGCGTGGCATATGGCGCAATGTCGCTGGACATGCGGTACATGCGTATGTCGTTCTCGTCGCAGTATTCGAGAATGTTCTGGAGGTATGCGAGGGAGAACTTGAGATGCGGCTTGTTCTGCCAGCGTCGCGAGTCGTTGCTTTTCAGGCCGGGACGCCCGAGTACCTTCACAGGAAATCCCAGCCGCAAGGGTTTGCGTGGTGATTGCATGCCATTCCTTAGATGTCTTACGCGACGCGTTCCTCGACCACCAACATCTCCGGTCCGAAGCCAAGTTTCTGAACGAACTCATTCCAGGCGGCATACGTGAGCGCTCCGCCACTGGCCTGATCGTGTCCGTGGCCGTATCCCTCGTCGGTATCAGCAGGGGCGTTGGCACGCAGGAAATCAATGAGGTTTGTTTCGGGGCCGCAGCGTGCGCTGAAGTGTACGTAGCCGGGCCGAAAGCCGGTGTTCACGGCCATCACGATGTACTTGCGCAGGCGCGTCCGCCAGATCTGGGCTACCAGCGGGTGTACCTGGCACGGCGTGTGCATCCGGATGATTGCGACCGGTCCGCTGAATTTCGGGGCGGCTTTCTTCGCCTCGGTAAAGGCCGCGTTGACTTCAGCTTTGCAGGCCCGCAGGTAATCGGCTTCGGGCGAGTGTGAGTTCACGATGTCCTCCGGCGTTCGAGCGCGGAGAAGAATGTCGAGAGCGGGGCGTGCGTTTCCGCTGGAGGACCTTCGCGCGGCGTTCAGGAGCGTGGTTGCCTCCCGGAGCAGCGCTGGGCGGAACTGACGGCGAACCTCATCCAGCAGCGTGAACTCGGCTTCGTCTCCGAGGTCACTCAGGATGCTCAGGGCGGCTATCCACTTCAGGTCGGCTATATCGGCCACCGCTTCGCAGCACCAGTACGCCAGCAGACCAGATGTAGGCGTGGGCCGCTCGCCATAGCCTGTAATCAGTTCCGCATTCGGCGCGACGCCCAGCGGACGGTGATGATCCACGAGCAACATAGGCACGCCGGGAACGACCGGCTCCGGGCGACTGCCAAGATCAGTAACGATAAGCGCTCCTGGATTCGATGCCGCCACTTGCCCACGGACGGCGGGCGTCCAGGCGCCTTCGCCTTTGCCCGTAACCGTGGCTGTAACACTTCGACCGATTCTCTCCAGCGTGCGCGTGAAGATAGCCCCGGCGGCAAGTCCGTCGGCATCGCTATGGCAGAGCACGACAAAGTGTGTCTCTGGAGAGACGCGTTCGAGGAATGCGCGAAAGCGGGGTCCGGGGGACATGAGACAGCGTGGGAGCGGTTAGATGAGGTGCCGTCGCTCAACGTCGCTTAGGGTGCCGCGAGCGACGGCCAATGTTGAGATCTAGTCGAGAGCCTCGACCAATTTTCCGCTGGCGATTACCTCGGCGACGCGGGCGATATCCGGGGCGATCACGCGGTCATGGTCCATGCTCGGAACTGCTGCGCGTATGACTGCGTGTGCCATCTGTCCGCGCTTGCTCGTGGTGAGCGGGGCGAGGAAATCGAGTGCCTGAGCGGCAGCCAACGCCTCGATGGCCATTACGTTTCGCGTGTTCTCAAGGACCTTCGTCAGTTTGAGCGCGGCGGTCATGCCCATCGACACATAGTCTTCTTTGTTGCCGCTGGTCGTGATGGAGTCCACGGATGCGGGATGAGCCAGCACCTTATTCTCGCTGACAAGCGCGGCGGCAGTGACCTGGGCCATCATGAATCCTGAATTCAGTCCGGCACCGGACGCGAGGAACGGCGGGAGTCCTTCACTGAGGGCCGGGTTCACCAGACGTTCGATGCGGCGTTCGCTGATACCGGCAAGCGCAGTAAGTGAAATTGCGAGGAAGTCCAGCGCAAACGCAACGGGTTCGCCATGGAAGTTGCCGCCGGAGATGATGTCTCCCTCGGGAGGCACGTTCGGCACCTGCGGCGCACCGACCTTCTTTTCCGGCAGGAAGACAAGCGGGTTGTCCACTGCGGAATTCACTTCAATCTCGAAGACGCGGCGGCAGTGCTCAAGCGTGTCGCGCACGGCTCCGTGTACTTGCGGGATGCAGCGAAGAGAGTAGGCATCCTGCACGCGTCCGCACTCGCGGTGGGAGTCGCGTATGGAGTCCGCGCCATCGAGCAGGCGGCGCAGATTGGCCGCCACCAGCAGTTGTCCTGGATGCGGACGCGCCTTGTGGATGCGTTCGTCGAAGGCGACGATGGTTCCCTTGAGGGCGTCGAGAGAAAGGGCGGCGATGACGTCGGCTGTGTCCGCGAACTTCTCTGCTTCGAGTAGAGCGAGGCAGCCGACTGCGAGCATTGCCTGCGTGCCGTTGATGAGCGAAATCGCTTCTTTCGCTTCCGGCACGAGTGGCTTGATCCCTGCCTCGTGAAGCGCGGCGCCGGCGGGCATCCGTCGGCCTTCGTAGACAACGTCGCCTTCGCCGATCATCGCCAGCGCGAGATGCGAGAGCGGAGCCAGATCGCCGCTTGCACCTACCGACCCTTGCGATGGGATCACCGGGTGAACGCCGCGGTTCAGCATCTCGCACAGCGTGTCGATCACCGCGCCACGAACGCCGCTGAAACCCTTAGCCAGCGAGTTGGCGCGAAGCAGCATCATGGCGCGCGTCACGCTCTCGCTGAGTGCCGGGCCAACGCCGACACAGTGCGACCGAATGATGTTGACTTGGAGTTCGCGTGCCTGCTCCGACGTGATCCGGACGTCGCTCAACTTGCCGACGCCGGTGGTGATGGCATAAGCGACCCGGTTGCTTGTAACCACATCATCAACCAGGGCGCGCGAGCGGTCCACCGCGATTCGCGCATCTGAATCGAGCAACACGGGGCGACGCTCGTAGACAACTGAGGCGATGTCTTCCAGCGTGAGACTGTTTCCGTCGATATGGAGAGCTTTCATATAAGGGAAGTGCCCGTTGCCGGTTTATCAGCGACCAAAATGGCAAGGGCAAACGAGGAAGCATAGCGGGTTTAAAGGCGCTGGTAAACATCCTTCGTGGCGTTTGCTGGAAGAAAGGCAATCACGGACCTGCACGGATCGACGCGGATCAGAGGATGGCGAATTTCTGTCCCGACTTGGGCAGGCTCACCGCTGGGCAAGTCCCAGCCTGTGCTTCGCACAATGCTGGGGCACCCCCATCTATGTGCGTAGGAACTACTCGCCTTTGAACGCTTTCCTGAACGGCTTCATGTACTTCTCGGTGAAGCGCACCTTCTGCCCGTCGCCATTGATGACGATGTGCACGGTTTCGCCTTCCGCGAGCAGTTGGCGATCCTCGGCACGGAGGACCTCGTACCAGAAATGAATGAGGCTGTCGCGCAAGTTATGAAGGCGCGTGCGGACGATGATTTCGTCGTCATAGCGAGCGGGAGCCTTGAAGCGGCAGCGCACCTCGACCACGGGCAGGTGTAGGCCGTCTGCTTCCATCTCGCGGTAGGTGTGGCCCATGCTGCGGAGCAGTTCAACGCGCCCGACTTCAAACCAGATGATGTAGTTCGAGTGATAGACCACGCCCATCTGGTCGGTTTCGGCGTAGCGAACGCGGAGTCTTGTCTCGCAGGATTGAGGAGCGTGCTTGCTCACCGGCCGCTCCAGCGTGGCTTGCGTTTCTCCAGGAATGATGTCACTCCTTCTCGGAAATCTTCCGTTGCACGGATGCCTGCATTCTCCTTTACCGCAAGCTGTATCTGTTCGTCCAGTTCCGATTGCGCAAATGCGTTCAGGAGGCGCTTAGTGGCAATCAAGGAGGCTGGAGAGTTCGCCATCAACTGCTTTGAGATCTCTGTGGCTCGGGCCAAGAGTTGGTCCTGCGGCACGACTTCATTGGCCAGGCCGATGCGATGAGCTTCAGCGGCGTCAATGATGCGACCGGTGAGCAGCAGGTCGCGCGCGTGCTTCTCGCCAACCTGGCGGACCAGAAACGTGGAGACGATCGCCGGAAGGAATCCGATTCGTACTTCCGTGTAACCGAACTTCGCTTCGGTGCTAGCTAGGGTGAAATCGCAGAGCGTCGCCAGGCCACAGCCGCCGGCGACCGCCGCTCCGTTCACGGCCGCAATCGTGGGGCGCGGAAACTCGTAAAGCGAGCGGAAGAGGGTGGCCATCGTCTCGGAGTCGGCGATGTTCTGCTCGGGAGTTCGAGTGGTAATCGCCTGCAGATTTTCGAGGTCCATCCCGGAGCAGAATGCCTTGCCTGCGCCCGTAAGGATGAGCACCTGTGCGTCGGAGCTGGCGAGGCCATCGAGAGCGCGGAGAAGCTCGTTGATCAGTTCGTAACTGATCGCGTTGCGCTTGTCGGGACGGTTGAGCGTGATGGTGGCGATGCCGGAATCAACAGCGAGCGTGATGGTGTTGAAGTTCATCCCCAGCTCTCTTTAGGGTCGTGATAAGCAGGCCCAAACGTCAGCGGTGTCCGTACTTCGCAGCTATTTCAGCCGAGAGTCGGAGCAATTCATCAACCGGTTTGCGGATCGGAGCTTTGGCGCCGCGCTGCCCCAGGGCTTCAATGACGCGCTCCGTTGCGATGTTCCCGACCATATCGTCCTGCGCAAAGGGACATCCGCCGAGGCCGCCGATGGCCGAGTCAAAGCGGCGGCAGCCCGCCTCATAGGCTGCGAGAACTTTCGCGGCTGCGTCCTCCGGGCGCGAATGCATGTGGACGCCGATTTCCAGATATTCGTACTCGTCATTGACTGCTCGCATGACCTCGGCGATTCGCTCCGGCGTGGCCAGGCCAACCGTATCGGCCAGCGAAACCATTTGTATGTCCATCGACTCGAGCAGGCCAACCGCCTCCACAACCTCCCTGGGGCTCCATTCGTCGCCGTACGGATTGCCGAACGCCATGGATATGTAAACCACCACGTCCAGGCCCGCGGCATCGGCCTTCTGCTTAACGCTCTCGAGCACGTCGAGAGCTTCTTCGCAACCCTGGTTCTGGTTCTTGCGCAGGAATGTGTCCGAGACAGAGTAGGGAAAGCCCAGCGTCCGGACGGCCTGCGTGGCGATTGCACGGTCGGCGCCCTTGTTGTTCACGACTATGCCGATGATCTCGACATTGTCGGGCGGGTCGAGCTGCTTTAACACATCTTCGCTGTCGGCCATCTGCGGCACGGCTTTCGGTGAGACAAACGAGACGGCGTCGATGTGCTTGAAACCCGCAGCAATCAGCGCCTTGAGGTAGTGGACCTTTTCTTCGGTAGGGATCTGGCGCTTGAGTCCCTGCCATGCGTCACGAGGACATTCGACGAGTTTGATTTCGCTACTCGGCATTCAGAAATGATTTTAGCCGCTGAGGGACGCTGACGGACGCTGAGGAACAGCTGGAGCACTGTTCATACAGGTACAAAAGCAAGCGCAGCCTCAGAGGGCCGCGCTTGCGTACTTATGCTAACTGTGGCTGATCAGCGTTCATCAGCGTTAATCAGCGGCAAAAAACTACGTCTGCAGCACTCCAACTTTAAACTCCCGCACTTCCGGATTCAGGGCGGCCGCTTCCAGCGCGTGGACGATTGCCGGGCGCGTAGCGATCGGGTCGATGATCTTGTCGATCCACAGGCGCGCTGCGCCGTAGCGTGGGTCCATTTGTTGGTCGTAGCTCTGCTTGATGCTGTCGTAGAGCTCCTTCTTTTCCGGGTCGCTCAACTTCTTTCCGCCACGCTCAAGCTGCTTCAACTTCACTTCGACGAGGGTTTCGGCAGCCGAGTCGCCGCTCATGACGGAGTAGCGGGCCGTCGGCCATGCAAAGACGAAGCGTGGGTCGAAGGCCTTGCCGCACATCGCATAATGGCCTGCGCCAAATGACCCGCCGACAATCACGGCGATTTTTGGAACCACTGAATTTGAGACAGCATTAACCATCTTGGCGCCGGCGCGAATGATGCCGCTCCACTCGGCGTCACGTCCTACCATGAAGCCGTTCACGTCGTGCAGGAAGACGAGCGGGACCAGGTTCTGGTTGCAGTCCATGATGAAGCGGGCAGCTTTCTCGGCTGATTCGGTGTAAATGACCCCGCCAAACTCAATCCGCTTCTGTCCCTGGTGATCAAGCTGCTGCACGTGCAGTTTCTGGTTGGCGACGATGCCCACGGCAAAGCCCCCAATGCGTGCGTATCCGCAGAGAATCGTCTGGCCGTAGTCGGGCTTGTACTCATCGAAGCGGCTGCCGTCCACGATTCGGGCGATCACTTCCCGCATGTCATACGGGCGCGAAGGATCGGCTTCGAAGATGCCGTAGAGGTCCTCGAGCGGATAAAGCGGCGGTTCGGGCTTGATGCGGTCGAACGGCGCGCGCTTCCGGTGGCCCATCTTCTCGACCAGCGACCGGATGCGGGCGATGCAGGCTTCGTCGTTCGGCTCGCGGAAATCAACGGTACCGCTGATCGCCGAGTGCATCTTCGCGCCGCCGAGTTCCTCGGCGGAGACTTTCTGTCCGATAGCAGCCTGCACCAGGGCCGGCCCAGCCAGGAAGAGTCCGGAACCTTCGGTCATCAGGACGTGGTCGCACATGACCGGCAGGTAAGCACCACCGGCAACGCACATGCCCATGATCGCCGTGATCTGCGGGATTCCCATGGCCGACATTACCGCGTTGTTGCGGAACACGCGGCCAAAGTCATCCTGATCGGGAAAGACATCTTCCTGAAGTGGCAGGAATACGCCGGCGCTGTCCACGAGATAGATCGTAGGGATGTGGTTATCGATGGCGATGTTCTGTGCGCGGATGACCTTCTTTGCCGTGATCGGGAAGAATGCACCGGCTTTCACCGTGGCATCGTTCGCGATGACCATGAACTGGCGTCCGTGGATTTCGCCGATGCCGGTAACGACGCCTGCTGCGGGCGCGCCGCCCCACTCTTCATACATGCCGTGCGCGGCGTAAATGCCTAACTCGAACAGCTCCGTGCCGGGGTCGATCAGCTTCGCAATGCGCTCGCGTGCGGTGAGGCGGTTCTTCGCGTGCTGGTTGTCGATTGCCTTCGGTCCACCGCCTCTGTACAGCTCTTCTTCTTCATTGCGTATGCGGCTGACGTGTTCGGCCATTGCCGCCATGTTGCTTTCAAATCTTGCAGACTTGCCATCAATGCGGGTCTGAATGACGTTCTGGGGTAGAGCGGTCTTGCTCTTATCGGCCATATGAAGCTCGCAGGATTTTATTAGAACGAAATTAGAAGAGTACGACAGGGGAGAACGAGTGGACAAGGAAAGCCTTCAGCGACCCCTCGCGAGCTGTTCGTGAACGTACTCGACAGGGTCGTCGCAAAGGCAATCGATGAGGCCGATCCGCAGTGCCTCGGCTGCCGCGATCTTTTCTGCGGCAACGAACATTTGCAGCGCGCGCCCCTTGCCGATCAGCCTCGGCAGGCGTTGCGTGCCGCCCCAGCCAGTGATCAGCCCGAGTGCTGCTCCGCGGTGTCCGAAGACGGCGTGAGGGTGTGCGAAACGGCGATGACACGCGAGTGCAAGGTCGAGTCCGCCTCCCATGCAGTAGCCGCGAATGGCAGCGATTGTGGGGACTGGGAAGCTGGCAATGATATTCATAAGCCGCTGGCCCATGAGTGCGAAATCGTATGCCGCCGGCCCTGTAAGTTCATGTATCTCGTTCAGGTCGGCACCGGCCGAGAAGAAGTGTTCGCTACCGGTGATTACGATGGCGCGACTCCGGGCGCTCCGTAGTGCCGCAAGCGCGTCGGTCAACGCGAGCACACAAGCACGTGTCAGTCGGTTCGTGCTGTCGCTGGAGTTAAGCCGCAGCAGGGTGATGCCGTCTCGGTCTTCAAGCGTGAAGCCAGTCACGACCAAAGTGTTCACGTTCAGCTTGCACGTTTCAAGTGCGGCGTGTGAATGCCGAAGTGCCCAAAAACGAAAAAGCGGGCGCATGGCCCGCTCTCGTCAGTAAGGAAACCGCAGGTTATGTGGTTGCCGGCAAGGTGCGCGGCTTCACATTCTCGCGGATGAACTTGATGATGTCATCCATCGCGGTGCCCGGTTGGAAGACGCCGGCGACGCCTTGCGTCTTCAGGAACTGGATGTCGACGTTCGGGATGATGCCGCCGACGAGCACCAGAATGTCCTCCGCCTGGTTCTGCTTGAGCAGTTCCATTACGCGCGGAACGATTGCATTGTGCGCGCCCGAGAGGATCGAAAGCCCAATGACATCGACGTCTTCCTGAAGCGACGCGTTGACGATCATCTCCGGAGTCTGCCGGAGACCCGTATAGATGACTTCCATACCAGCGTCCCGAAGCGCGCGGGCAATCACCTTGGCGCCACGGTCGTGCCCATCAAGTCCTGGCTTTGCGACCAGGACACGTATTTTTTGATCAGCCATGAGTGCCTCGTATGAATTCACTAACATCTTAACGCTCTCACGCTGATTTTTGCAGCATGTTGTGCATGAGAGATGGTGCAGGAGCTTGCAGACCGTGGCTTCGGAGAGTCCCTGCGAACAAGAGCGGCTGTATCGGCCCGTTTTCGGCGCGGTGGCTGCTCGTTGGAGCTACCGGAAAGCGACTGTGAATCGGGAACGAATCAGTGCAAATGAAAAGGACGGGGCACCTGCCCCGTCCTCGTGGTTCGTGTGATTACTGTTGCGGGTTCTGCTGCTGCGTGGTCGGAGTCGTATCCTGACGCGGCACAACGCCCGGAACTGCGGGCATGCGCTGCACGCGGCCGGCTTCGGCTTCCGCGATATCGATGCCGAGAGCAGTAAGCGTGCGTCCGAGTGCGCGCTCAAGTTCGACGCGCGACTTCTCGTAGGCAGACATCGCGGTCACCAGAGCGGATTCAGCCTGTGCAAGGTCCCGCTGGGCTTGCAGTACGTTGAAGTTCGTGGACGCGCCAAGAGCATATTTCTTCTGCTCGGCATCCAGTGTCTCCGCTGCAAGCTGGCGTCCCTTGCGGGCTGCCTCGACGCGGGCGCGGTTCTGCTGTACCGAGAACTGGGCGTTACGGACTTCAATGCGGATCTGATTCTGTAACTGCTGGGTGCGCATCTGGGCCTGGCGGAATTCCAGCTCCGAACGCGCCTGGTCAGCTTGTGCCGCACGGTTACGGATGGGGATGTTGATGTTCAACCCGATGCCCTTGTCGGGAGCAGAGCTATTGAAAAGGCGACCGAAGGTAGAACCGTAGCCGGTACGCGACGGAATGTTCTGCGTATCGGTGCGGCAGGTTTCGCCCGGGGTGGCGTTGTTCGCGCCCGGGTATCCGCACCACTGGGCCAGGTTCGGGTCGCCGCCGAGAGCGCTGGCACCGTACCAGGCAACAAGGTCAACCGTGGGCAGCAGGGCGTTGCGCGCGGCCTTCTTGTTGATGTCGCGGTTCGTCAGGTCGATCTGCGCCTGCGAAAGCTCAGGGCGCTGCTGGAGCGCTTCCCGGATCAGGTCCTCGGTCGGGACAACAGGTTCCACGTCCGCGAGTTTCATCTCATCGGTCGGGATCACCGGGGCGGCCGCGAGGAGAGGATCCGAAATGTTCCGCGTGATGGCGTTCTTCATCAGCAATTGCTGGAGCTGAAGGTTCGTCTGGGCGACGATGAGTTCCTGGTTCCGAGCCGCCACTTCGCTTTCCGCCCTGACCACCTCGATCGGAGCGAGCGTACCGATCTCGACCTGCTTCTTGTTGTCTGCAAGCAGTCGTTGCGCGAGGGCAACCGAGCGTTCACGAACCTTCACATCCTCGTAGGCGTTGACCAGATCCCAGTAGATGTTCTGTATCTGGGAGACGGTCGAGATCACCTGCTGGCGGAACGCGATGTCCGAGATCTCACGGTTGTTCTTTGCGATTCGGATGAAGCGAAGATTCGGCCCCGTCCCGAACCCGGCGAGCAGGTGCTGGCGCAAGGTGGCTCGGAAACTCGAGTTCAACTGCGGCAGGAACGTGGTGAATGCGTTCGTAGTCTGACGGTTGTTCTGGAACCCGACCGACAACTGCGTGCCCGTTGCGAAACCCTGGATGTAGTTGAAGTTCGCGCCGCCGCTTCGAAGTTCCTGTTCGTTGACGCCCGCGAATCGCGGGTTCGAGAGCGGAGTCACGGTGTTCTGCAAGCTCAGGTTGGCCGTAAGTGTCGGGTCGAACGACTCGACTGCCGTACCGGCGCCTAGCGTGCTTGCAACGAGGCCGCCCGTTCCGCTGCCGGCACCACCTGCAGCGCTGGTTGTTCCGCCGGCACCAGCGCCCTGCGCGCCCGTGCCGAAGCCGCCGATGCCACCGCCGGGCGTGCCCTGCACGATACCGGTGGCAACACCGCGGACGGTGCCGCCCGCTCTCGTGCGGAGGAGGTCAGTGTCCGCGATGTTGAGGTTATAGCGCGCGATGGCCAGGTCCAGGTTGTTTTCGAGCGCGAGTGCGATCGCGTCGTTCAAGGAAAGCATGATCTTGCCGTCCTTCGTCACCTGGTCGATTCGGCCGCTGTTGCCGAAGTTCGGCTGCGGCACTTCGCGCGCGGTGTAAGGCGCGAACGGCACAAGATGCGTTTTCGGCTTCGAGTAGTCCACCGTCTGCGCAAAACCAAATGGTGCAGCGAGAGCCAGCAGCATTGTCGCTGCCAGGGAACGACGCAAGAAACTCATGCTCATCTCCATCAGGTACGGCTTCAATCCCATGTTGTGCAAGGCGTTAATGATGTAAACCTGATACGACTTCAGACTGCCAAAGCTGCCTTTCGTCACCAGAAAATACGAAAACATCCCGGCAGCGGTTCCGAATTTTCTTTTTTCGGGTGCAGGCGCCGCGCGCGCGAGGATCACGGGCAATTGCGCGCGATTTCCAGCCTGTTGAAAACAATTTAGTATAGCTGACCAATGTTCCTCACCGACTCGATTGATTGCACGGTGGTTTCCGGATGAGAAATCTCAAACTTACAATTGCGTACGACGGATGCGAATTCCACGGCTGGCAGGTCCAGCCGGAACGGGATACCGTGCAAGGCCTGCTTGCGGAGGCTGTCGAGCGCATCACGGGAGAAAGAACCCTGCCGCAGGGCTCGGGACGTACCGATGCGGGTGTCCATGCAGAGGCCCAGGTTGCGAACCTCCATGTCAAGTCCCCGATACCGTGCCGAGGTCTCCAGATCGCCCTTAACGACAACCTGCCCCAGTCGATTCGGGTGTGTAGTGTTGAGGAAGTCGGGCCTGAGTTCCACGCGCGGAAGTCGGCGGTGGCCAAAACGTATCGTTACCGGATATACCGCGGCGACGTGTGTTCGCCGTTTGTTGCGCGATACGTGTACCACCATCCATATCCATTGGACGAGATCGCGATGAGCGAGGCTACAGGACTTGTAGCAGGCGAGCATGATTTCACGTCGTTCGCTGCGGTGGACCCGGAGCGGGGCAGGGACAACGGGGAAGTATCCAACGTGCGGACGATCTTTTCCTCAACTTTGTCGCGCGACGGAGGCGAACTGGTGTACATGGTTCGCGGCAGCGGATTTCTCCATCACATGGTGCGCAACCTGGTAGGTACGTTCCTGCTGGTCGGGAAGGGCACTCTGAAACCTGCAGATGTGCATAGGATCATCGAGGCTCGCAGCCGTTCCGCCAATCCCGGCGCGACCGCACCCGCGAGCGGACTGTGCCTGATTTCAGTGGAGTACTGAGAGAACTGCCGATGGGCGCCGAAGCACAAGCCGGACTCAAGACCCTCGTTTCGCGGAATCCCGCAAATGGCGAAGCAGTGGGTGAGTTTCCGGTTGTGACGGCTTCCGAGGTTCTCGCGGCAGTGCGGCGGGCGCGAGCGGCCCAGCCGGACTGGGAGCGCCTTGGAGTACAAAACCGTGCGCGGATTGCGAAACGCTTCATGCGGTTGCTGCACGAGCGCAAGGCCGACGTGGCACGCCGCATCAGCGAGGAAGCCGGCAAGCCTTACGGCGAGGCACTTGCGACCGAAGTTCTTGTAGTGCTCGAAGCCGCTCGCTTCCTGGCGGAGAACGCCTTTCGGTCCTTGCGCGACGAGCACGTCCCGCATGCGAGCCTCACGGCGAAGGCCAAAGCGGGACGAATGCTCCGCCAACCCTATGGCGTGGTCGGAATCATCTCGCCCTGGAACTATCCTTTTTCGATACCGGCTATTCAGGTGCTCACGGCGCTGGTGGCGGGCAATGCCGTCGTTCTTAAGCCTTCGGAGTTGACTCCGGCTTGCGCCGAGATGGTCCGCAGCCTCGTCGTACAGGCGGGCGTGCCTGACGAGGTCTTCGCGCTGGTCCCCGGCGATGGTGAAACCGGAGCGGCGCTTCTGGAGGCCGAGATAGACAAAGTGGTCTTTACCGGAAGCGTGGCAACGGGCCGCCGCGTAGCCGAAGCGGCTGCTACTCGCCTAATCCCGGCAGTCCTCGAACTGGGCGGCAAGGATCCGATGATCGTGCTGGACGATGCCGATGTCGAGGTTGCGTCCAGCGGCGCGGTTTGGGGCGCCTTCGTCAACGCGGGACAGGCATGCCTCTCGGTCGAGCGTTGCTATGTACATCGCAGTATCTATCAGCGGTTCGTGACGGCGTGCGTCGAGAAGACACGGCGGCTCCGGGTGGGAGCTGGCCTCGATCCCGATACGGACGTGGGGCCGATGATCCACGAACGCCAGGTGCGCAACGTGGAGGCGCAGGTGCAGGAGGCGGTTGCGGACGGCGCTCGCGTCCTGTGCGGGGGAAAGCGTCTGCCTGAGTTGGGTCCGAACTTCTGTGCCCCGACTGTGATTGTGGACGTGACCCATTCCATGCGACTGATGCGCGACGAGACGTTCGGCCCGGTTCTTCCAATCATGAGTTTCGAGACCGAAGAAGAAGCGGTGACCTTGGCGAACGATTCCGAGTTTGGGTTGGGCGCTAGTGTCTGGACAAAAAACCGCAGGCGCGGCGAACGGATCGCAAGCCTCCTGAAAGCCGGTACCGTCATGGTGAATGACGCCGTTGCCTGCTTCGGAATCGCGGAGGCGCCGCACGGTGGAGTGGGCTTCAGCGGGTGGGGACGCACGCACGGACGCCAGGGCCTCGAAGAGATGGTCCGCCTCAAGTATGTGGACTCTGACCTCGCGCCCGGAATCAGAAAGCCCTGGTGGTATGGCTACGGCCCGGCGTTTGCGAAGGGAATGGAGTCCGTGGCGGACGCGCTGTTTGCATCGACTCTGGCCGGACGGTTGCGCGGTGCCTTGCGCAGCGCGGGATTTCTGAGGCGCGGTCGCCTGTAGCGCTGATGTGACATAAGTCTCCGCCGCCGCAACAGAGCTGAAGTAGAATACGCCTTCACCCAGAGAACTTAGCGGCCGCCCCGAATGCAGGATGACGGTCGCGTAAAGAGGCGATTCGAGTTGGAAACGATGGAAGTTCAAACCGCACCGGAACAGGCCGCGATGGAACCGCAGCAGGCAGTACCCCAGCTTCCCAAACACAAGGTGAAGCTCAAGAAGCCTCTTCAACGCTCGTGCAACGAAAAGGACGAGAAGGGCAAGTTGTGCGGCGGACACCTGAAGCGCTGGTACTACGCTGCCGATGTGGTGGAGCGCGAGTGCGGCGACGTGGAGAAGGCCTACGGTCCAAAGGCCGAGGTCTACCGTTGCGAGCACTGCAAAACGTTGTACCTGCCGAACCCCGAAGAGCCGAAGGGTCTGAACGTTGCCGGCATGGGCATGGAGTCGGTCTTCGGCCTCACCGTGCCGCCAAAGGGCGACAAGGATAAGGTGTAGCGAGTTCTGAGTA
>Ga0196976_1000405_pt1 | contig 27538 bp, 22 predicted proteins | sample S3v_513CmetaG_FD_148644 | JGI IMG/M metagenome (GOLD analysis project Ga0196976, IMG submission 148644) | Soil microbial communities from Anza Borrego desert, Southern California, United States - S3+v_5-13C | ecosystem: Environmental > Terrestrial > Soil > Desert | place: USA: California...
CCAGCTCCCCATTCAGGTACGCTACCAGGCTGCGCTACTGCCCGACTCGGCGTGATCGTACCACGCGCGGAGTGGTCAACGGTTTGGCGCCGGAGGTATTCCTGTGAAGGAGCTGGTCATGGATGACGCGTTTCTGGCGAGTGTGCTGGTCCACGTGGCGGTGGGGATCTCGGTGCAGGATGCGAGCGGGCAGCTCATCTGGGTGAACGAGGTGGCGGCGCGGCAGCTCGGGATCGCCTCGCGCGGCGCCATGGGGGCCTCGACCGGGCCCGAGGTCCTGCAGCGGTACGAGATGCTCGATGCGGCGCGGCATCCGATCACGCGCGAGGAGCTGCCGGGGCGCCGCGCGCTGCGGGGAGAAGCCGAGCCGGAGGCGCTGGTGTGCTATCGCGAGGTCGGCTCGGGCAACGAGCGCTGGTCGATGGTGAAGTCGCGGCCGATCCTCGACGAGCGCGGCAAGGTCACCTACGCGGTCAACACCTGGTACGACGTCACCGACCTGAAGTCTTAGGAATCTACGCGGCAGAACGCCACGGAGCGGCCGTACGTGCGGGCCGCCTATGGCAACCAGCGCTGCCGGCCGTGCCGGCTAGGGGAAGCCGGCCGCCCAGAGGATCAGGTACTTCGTCACCTCGATGTTCCTCTGCGTCGGGATGATGGCGATCTCCTCGATGGCGCGGGCCTTGGTGTGCAGCTCCTCGCGGAGCGCCTGCAGCTCGCGGTCCCACACCTTCTGCATCTGGGCGATGTTCTCGAGGTAATCGTTCTCGCGGACTGACGACGTCGCGGTATCGGCCACGGCGGTGGGGCGGCCGCTGGTGATGTTGTAGAGCGCCTGCCCCCAGGCCACGTTCACTTCCTTCTTCTCCGCGCGCGTCAGCGTGTCGTCGTCGTCGATCTCGCGCTGCTCGCGCTCGGAGCGTTCGCGGAGCTGGTCGATGCGGCGGCGGAACGTCGACTCGAGCCGTTCCTGCTGGTCCTCGAGCTGCCGGTTCGCCGCTTCCATGCAGCGCTCGATGAACGCGGCGCGCGTCTCGGTCGGCTCCGAGTAGAGCGCGAACGCGGCGTTGTGGAAGATGTGCAGCCGCGCGTTCTTCTCGAGGTACTGCTTGAATCCCTCCTGCGACTGCGCGGCGTTCTGTACCAGCGCCTCGGGGGTGATGCCCATGACCACGTTCCGCGAGGGCTCCGGGACCGCGCGGATGTCGAGCTTCTCCGCGTCCACTTGCGACGCCTCGTGCCACAGCACGCGGCCGTCCTGCGGCACGATCGGCGCGACGTAGGAGCGCACGGTCTGATGATGAGTGCCGCTCCGCGACTCGACGTGCGTGACGATCCCCTCGGCCAGGATGTACGGCCGATAGTCGCCCGTGCCGCCGTAGACATAGAGCTGTTCCAGCGTCTCCACGTCGCGGCGCGAGATCATGCGCGAGCGTGCGGCCGGTGCCGCGTGCGTGTCGCGCTCGCGCTCCACGGTCAGTCCATTCGAGACCGGCACGCAGTCGAGCACGCGTCCCGGAACGCCGGCCAGCGCGGTGGTGATGGCCTCGCGGCGGTCGGGAGGGAAGAGGAAGACGATGCATCCGCCCCCTCCGGCGCCGCAGACCTTGCCGCCCCACGCCCCGGCGTTGCGCGCGGCTTCGATGGCGGCGTCGATCTCGGGAGTGGAGATCCCGTCGATCAAGGCCTTGCGCGCTTCCCACTCCTTCTGCAGCGCGGCGCCCGCGGCCTCGAAGTTCCCGGAGTCGAGCGCGCGCTCCATCTCCACGGAGATCTCCGAGATGCGGCGCAGCCCCTTGTCGACCTTCTTCTTCCCGTCGATCTGGCGCTTGTACATCTCCCAGTTGTTCGTGCCGGAGAAATGGGCGATGCCGGTGTAGTGCAGCAGCATGTGCGCGCCGAGGTCCTGCACGGACGTCTGCAACGGATGGCGTTTCGGCATGCCGGGATTCAGGTGCAGCGAGCCGAGGCCGCCGAAGACCGGCGGGTAGTAATCCTGGATGCCGGCAGGGACGCCGAGGAGCCGCGTCTCGAGGTCGCGGACGAGGAAGATCAGCTCCTCGCCGTCCACCGGCTGGCCGGCGATCTCGGAGAGCGCGCGCACGAGCGTGATGGAGAGCGCGGACGAGCCGCCCAGGCCCGAGCCGCGCGGTGCGTCCGTCCGGGTCGTGATCTTGATCCCGCTCAGCTTGAAATGCTCGACCGCGCGGTGCAGCAGCGCCGCCTTCGGATCATTCGACATCTCCTGTAGCGACTCGTAGCTCTGCCGGTACTGCTGATCGGTCAGGTAGATCTCGATCGGTCCGCTGGAGGTCTCGCAGACTTCGGATTCGGCGAAGTACGAGATCGCCACGTTGACCGTGCGCGAGCCGGGATGGAAGAGGTAGAGCGGCCAGAGGTCGAGGGTGCCTCCGGCGAGATCAGCGCGCACCGGTGCGCGGACAGTAACCTTGTGCATATGGGTGAGCGCGATTCTGCTAGAAGAGTGCCCGCTGTTGCACGGCTTTTTCCGCGGCCGCATCCGCGGGGGAAGACAGACGCGGCAGCAAGCGGGCGACGTCCGCGCGGAAGCGGGTGAGCGACGAGCCGCGCAACGGATCGGGCGTGATGGACTTGAGCTGGAGCGGATTGAGCCACTTCCCGTTTTCCGACACGCGGTAATCGAGATGCGGGCCCGTGGCCAGGCCGGTCATGCCGACGTAGCCGATGACGTCGCCCTGCGTCACGCGCATGCCCTTCTTGAGCCCCTTCTTGAACTTCGAGAGGTGGAGGTAGCACGTGTCGTAGCGCGAGGAGTGGCGCACGCGGATGAAGTTCCCCTCGCCCGGCTTGTAGCGCGCCTCAACGACCACGCCGTCGGCGGTGGTCATCACCGGCGTGCCGATCGGCGCGCCGTAGTCAATACCGTAATGCGGGCGGAAGTACTTCAGGACGGGGTGGAAACGCTTCTTCGTGAAGCCGGAGGTAACGCGCGTGAACTTGAGCGGCGCCTTGAGGAACTGCTTGCGCAACGGGGTGCCGCCCGCGCCGTAGTAGCCGCCGCGGCCGTCCTCCGCCTCGTGGCGGAAAGCCTCGTAAGTCGTGCCGCGGTGCGTGAAGCGCGCCGCTTTGACGGGGCCGTAGCCGAGGAGATCGTTGCCGGCGTACTGCTTCGTCACCACCAGGCTGAACGCGTCGCCCTTGCGGAGCTCGAAAAAGTCGATGTCCCACTGGAAGACGTCGATGAGCTGCTGCACGAGCTGCGGGCCTTCGCCCTGCTCGCGCAGCGCCTCGTAGAGCGAGCGGTCGATGGTCGCCGAGACCGCGGTCTCGACCTCGCGGATCACGGCCTGCTGCGACGTCACCTCGAAGCCGCTGCCGTTGCGGACTGCGCTCAGCTCGCCCCACCCCGTGACCTTCATCTGCACCGAGTCGACCACACCCATGCGGTCGTAGTGAAACCGCACGAGCTGGCCGGGGCGGAGGCGGCGGACGTCGATCGACTTCGCCACTTCGTGGGTCAGCAGCGCGCTCTCGCCGCGAGAGAGGCCGCCGGCGGTGAGGAGCTTGTCGAGCGTGTCGTTCTTCTCGACCGTGAGGATGAGCGAATGCTCGGGGAGGTCGGCCGTATGCGGGCGCTGCAGCTCCTCGTACTTGAGGTAAGGCGGCGGCGCGAGCGAGGCTTCGACAGGGCCGCCCAGGTCCGGCTGCGAGCGGACCGCGGCGATGAAGAGCGGAATGGCGAGAGGAAACGCGAGTGCCACGAACACCCGCGGCCGCTTCAGCACCCCACCCAGACGTCTCCCTTTGGCGCGAGTTTTAACCATGCGAAATCAGAACGTGACCGGCGGCGATGGTAGCACTTACTTCGTCGGAGGATCGAACGTCAGAGTCTGCGTGGCCGACTTGGGAACGTCCTCCACGTCGGCGCGGCGATAGCTCGCCGGGATCAGGAACAGCGACGGATCGGCCTGCATCTCGCGGATCGAGCTGACCCACATCTCGCGGACGATCGTCTTGGCGGTCGGGACCTTCAGCTCCGAGCGCGACGGCGGCAGGTCCGCCACCGTGCGCGTGGTGACGGTCTGGCGCAGCGGGAAGCCCTTCACTTTCAGCGTCTCGGCGTCGAGGAGGCGGTCGATGTCGGGGTTCCCCGTGCGGAGACTGGAGAGGAACGAGCTCGTCGGGTGCGCCGCGTAGTCCGTCGTGGCCCAGGTGTCGACGTCCGTCTGGACGTGCTGCGTGAGCGGGATCGACTTCACCACCACGGTGATGTCGTAGCGCATCGACAGGCGCGTGTGCTCGGTCGGGTGGCCGGCGATGACCGGCCGGTCCTCGCGCGTCTCGAAGCTCGACTTGAAATTCGAGATGCGGATGTTGCTGGCGCCGAGAGCGGTCGCCACGGTGGCCGTGTCGACCTCCGTGAACCACTGCTTGGTCGGGTCGACGAAGAGGAGGCGGCGCGAGGCGTCGGTGGAAATGACGTACGTGCCGGGGGGATAGAGCGTGCCGCCGAGGAAGTCGACGCGCGACTTGTCTCCATCGATGAGGGCCCGGGCGGTGAGGTCGGTGACCGGCTCGACCGCGGCTGGAGTCGAGTTCTTCTGGGTGAACTCGTACTGAATGGCAGCCGAGGCGGAGACAGCGACGAGCGCGAGCGCTACCGTAACCATCAGCTTTTTCATAGAGATCCCTCCACGTCCGCCGGCAGTATAGGCACAAAAGAAAAAAATGGCACTGAGCCATAAAGTTATTACATCCAGCTCAGCAGCGAATTTTCCGTACCTTCGTGTCGTTGGGTCGCCCATGTCCATCAGGAGATTCGTCACGGCAGCGGTGTGCGCGAGTATCGCCTTCGGCGCGGCGGGGCAGTCCGTCACGCTCGCGCAGGTGATCAAGAAGGTCCAGGAGCAGCAGAAGAAGACCACCACGCTGCAGGCCGACTTCCGCCAGGAGAAAGAGCTCGCGCTCATGGCCAGGCCGGAAGTTTCCTCGGGGACCTTCCTCTACTCGAAGCCGAACAACGTCCTCTGGACGTATGCCTCGCCCAAGCGCGTGCAGATGGTCATCGCCGGCGGGGTGCTCACCACCTACTACGCCGACCTCGGCAAGGCCGAGCGCGTCGACGTGAAGAAGTTCGAGGACCGCATCTTCAAGTACATGGGGGCCTCGGGCGCCATCGACGAGCTGGCGCGCTACTTCGACTTCACCTTCAAGGACTCCAAGTCGAAGCCGGTGTACGAGCTCGACCTGACGCCGAAAAACCGCGCCGTGGCCAAGCGCGTGAAGCGCATCAAGCTGGCCATCGACAAGAACACGTACCTGACGAGCAGGATCGAGTACGTGGAAGGCGACGGCGACATCACGCGCTACGAGTTCACCAACATCCGCATCAACCAGCCGGTGCCGCAGAGCCGCTTCGCCATCGCCCTTCCGTCCAACGTGAAGGTCGAGCAGATGAAGATTCAGTAGTGTCCCGCCTGTCGTTCAAACTCCTCGGCACCGACGGTGCCGCACGCCGTGGGGAGATCACCACGCCGCACGGCACCATCCAGACGCCGGTGTTCATGCCGGTGGGGACGCGCGCGTCGGTCAAGGGACTGACGACCGAGCAGCTCCAGCGCCTGGCGCCGGAGATCATCCTCAACAACACCTACCACCTCATGCTCCGCCCGGGTGTCGACCTCGTCGAGCAGCTCGGCGGGGTACACAAATTCATGGGGTGGAACGGCGCCGTGCTGACCGATTCCGGCGGCTTCCAGCTCTACTCGCTGGCCTCGATCCGCAAGATTCGCGAGGAGGGGGTCGAGTTCCGCAGCCACATCGACGGCACGCCGTACTTTCTGTCCCCCGAGACCTCGGTCGAGATCCAGACGCGCATGGGCGTCGACATCGCCATGGCCTTCGACGAGTGCCCGGCGTACGGCCTCTCGCATGCCGAGGTCGAGAAGTCGATGGAGATGACGCACCGGTGGGCGAAGCGCTCGCTAGACAGCCGGACCACCTCGGCGCTGTTCGGCATCGTGCAGGGCGGCGTGCATCTCGACCTGCGCACGCGCAGCGTCGAGGCGATCGCGGCCCTGGACTTCGATGGGGTCGCCATCGGCGGCGTGTCGGTGGGCGAGCCGAAGGACGAGATGTTCGAAGTGGTGAACCACACCGCACCGCTGCTGCCGGGCGATCGTCCGCGTTACCTCATGGGGGTCGGCACACCCGAGGACCTCGTGAACGGCGTGGCCGCGGGCATCGACATGTTCGACTGCGTGATGCCGACGCGCAACGCGCGCAACGGCTCCCTCTTCACGAGCGAAGGGAAGATCCACATCAAGAACGCGCGCTTCGCGGCCGACCCGGGGCCGCTCGATCCGAACTGTTCGTGCATCACCTGCACGACCGTTTCGCGCGCGTATCTGCGGCATCTGTACGTCAACGACGAGATCGCCGCGAGCGTGTACAACACCATCCACAACGTTTCGTTCTACCTTGACTTGATGCGGGCGATCCGGCAGGCTATCGCGTCCAACTCATTTACCCCCTTCCGCGAAGGCTTCCTGTCGCGGCTTTCGAGAGAACAGACATGAATGCGATAGCTCTGCTTCAAGCCGGCGGCAGCGCGGCTGCCACCATTGCCAACTTTCTTCCCATCATCGCCATCGGACTGGTTTTCTACTTTCTGGTGATCGCCCCGGCGAACAAACAGCGCAAGAAACAGGCAGAAATGCTGAGCGCGCTGAAAAAGGGCGATCGCGTACTTACGACCGGCGGGATTTACGGGACGGTTCAGGGTGTTGAGCCCGAAGCCGTCTACCTCAAAATCGCTGAAAACGTGAAAGTCAAGGTGGCTCGGTCCGCGATTTCCGGCCTCGTGTCCGGGGAGTCGGAGTCGCAGTAGCTCGTCTCGGAGGATTCCTTTGAATAGAAACGTCATCTGGAAAATCGTGTTGATCCTCGCGGTGCTGGTGGTGTTCACGGTCGCCATCATCCCCACGAAGAACAACCCTCAACCGATCCGCCGCGGTCTCGACCTCAAGGGCGGAATTCAGCTGGTCATGAAGGTGAACGTCAACGAGGCGCTCCGCCTCGAGGTCGACCAGGCGATGAACGCGCTGCGCTCCCAGGCCCAGACGCAGAACATCCCGGTCCCGACGACGCGCCGGACCAGCGACACGGCGTTCATGGCCACGCTCCCCGCGGGCGTGAGCTCGGCCGCGTACGAGCGCATCGCCAACGACTACCTGCCGTCCTTCGAGCTCTCGCGCGCGGGCAACGACCTGCGCTTCACGATGAAGCCGGGTGCCGCGCAGACGCTCAGCCGCGACACGGTCGAGCAGGCGAAGGAAGCGATCGACCGCCGCGTCAACGCGCTCGGTGTGGCCGAGCCGAACATCGTCGTCGAGGGTGAGGATCGCATCAACATCCAGCTCCCCGGCGTCGACGATCCGGGCCGCGTCAAGGACATCATCAAGACCACGGCGCAGCTCCAGTTCCGCATCGTCGAGAACGGCACCGCGCCGACGGCCGAGGCGCTCTACCAGATGCTCACGCCGGAGATGCGCAACCAGGTCGACATCCTCCCGGGCAACCGCGAAGACGAGATGGGCCGCGTGAGCGGCACGATCTTCTACGCGGTCAACAAGAACGTGCCGGTCTCCGGCCGCGACCTCAAGAACGCCCGCGTGCAGAAGGGGAGCATCGGCGAGCCGGTGATCGGCTTCTCCCTCACTCCCGAGGGCGCGCCGAAGTTCGGCGCCCTGACGGAGTCGAATCTCAATCGCCAGCTGGCCATCGTCCTCGACAACAAGGTCGTCTCCGCGCCGAGCATCAACAGCCGCATCGACGGTGAAGGCGTGATCGAGGGCAGCTTCACGCAGCAGCAGGCGTCGGACCTCGCGCTCGTGCTGCGCAGCGGCTCGCTGCCGGCCTCGCTGACGACGCTCGAAGAGCGCACCGTCGGCCCCTCGCTCGGCCGCGACTCCATCCGCCAGGGCGTGACCGCCTCGGTGGTCGGCTTCGTGCTGCTGATGCTGGCCATCATCCTCTACTACAAGGGCGCGGGCGTGAACGCGATTCTCGCGCTGCTGCTCAACCTGGTCATCCTCCTGGGGATGATGGCGTACTTCGGCGCCGCGCTGACGCTGCCCGGCATCGCCGGCATCGTGCTCACGCTGGGCATGGCCGTCGACTCGAACGTGCTCGTCTTCGAGCGCATCCGTGAAGAGATGCGCGAAGGAAAGACCGTGCGCGCCTCGATCGAGCAGGGCTTCGCCCGCGCGTTCGCCACGATCATCGACACCCACCTGACCACGATCATCTCGGCGCTGTTCCTCTTCCAGTTCGGCACCGGCCCGATCAAGGGCTTCGCCGTGACCCTGCTGATCGGTCTCGGCGCCTCGGTCTTCACGGCGTTCTTCGTGTCCCGAATGATCTTCGACATCGTTTACAAGGCCGGCGACCGGCCCAAAGAGCTCAGCATCTGAGGCCGGCGAGGACATCACCATGCGTATCTTCGATAACCCCAACTACGATTTCGTCAAATACCGCTGGCACGCGATCATCTTCTCGCTGCTGCTGATCGGTGTCGGCCTCGGCGTGTTCCTCACCCGCGGCATCAACCTCGGCATCGACTTCGCCGGCGGCGCGAACGTCGTCCTGAAGTTCCGCGGAGAGGTTCCGCTCGCCCAGCTTCGCGCGCAGCTGCCGACCGCCACGATTCAGCAGTACGGCGCCGCCAAGGAGAACTCCGTCCTCATCCGCCTGCCCAAGCAGGCGCGCGAGGGTGACTACGCCGGCGCGGTCGTCGAGAAGCTGCACACCGACCTGAATGCCGGAAACCCGAAGCACGACCTCAACTACCTCGGCTCCGATCGTCTGTCGGCCCTGCTCATCCAGGCCGATCCCGACAACCGCGGCTCCAACCCGGCGGCGCTCGAGTACTACCGCAACATCGCCCGCCGCGTGATCGACAAGCGCTCCGAGCTGGGCATCTTCACGAACATGAACCAGGCCACCGAGGGCCTGACCGGGAACGTGGCCCGCTTCCTCAACCAGGGGGCGTACCTCGGCCAGTTCAACATGCTCAACCAGGAGACGGTCGGCCCGCAGATCGGCGGCCAGCTCCAGCGCAAGGCGATGTGGGCCATCATCCTGTCGTCGCTGGCGATGGGCATCTACATCTGGCTGCGTTTCGACCTCGTCTTCGGCCTCTCGGCCATGGTCTGCATCCTCCACGACGTGGCCGTGGCCATGACGTTCCTGCTGCTGCTGAACCTCGAGTTCTCGCTGAACGTCGTGGCCGCGATCCTGACCATCGTCGGTTACTCGATCAATGACACGGTGGTCATGTACGACCGCGTGCGCGAGAACAAGCGCAAGATCAAGAAGCCGATGTCGCTGGCCGAGCACCTCAACCTCTCCATCAACCAGACGCTGTCGCGCACGATCCTCACCTCGGGAACGGTGTTCCTGGTGCTGATCGCGATGCTGGCGTTCGGCGGCGAAGTGATCCGCAGCTTCTCGTGGATCCTCACCATCGGCGTCATCAGCGGCACGTACTCGACGCTGTACATCGTCCCCGCCGTGGCCGTGGCGTGGGACAACTGGAGCGCGAAACGCCGCCCGGCCGCCGCGGCCGCGCGCGTCGAGCCGACGAGCGTCGAGCCGCAGGCGCGCCGCCGCCGCGCGAGCTGACCTCGACCTCAACGTCACAACTCGAGGGCGGGCTTCGGCCCGCCCTTTGCTCGAACGGCAGTCCATGAAAAGACTGCTGTTCGCTACCCTCCTCCTCGCGGTCGTTCCCCTGCAGGCCCAGATGCGCTGGGGCGTGCGTGCCGGCATCACCGAAGGCGAGCCGATGATCGGCACCGACCTGCTCATCCCCATCGCCGGCGACTTCATGGCCAACCCGAACCTCGAGTTCACCTCCGAGATGTTCGCCGCCAACGCCGACTTCCACTACGACTTCGACATCCCCAACAACGTCTCGTTCTGGGTCGGCGCCGGCCTGGCGTTCGTCAATCCCGATGAAGGCGACTTCGAGGGCGGCGTGAACCTGCTGGGAGGCGTGGGCATCGCGCGCGGGCGCTGGTATCCCTACGGGCAGGTCAAGCTCACCTCGACCGGTGATGCCGGCGACTTTGCCTCCGTGGCGGTGGGCGTTCGTTTCTGACGGCGCTTTTGGTTTCATGAGGCGGGGCGGATAGACTCCGGCGCCGCAAGGAGAAACCATGGCCGACAACACCCGAGACGACGCTCTCGACTATCACTCCGGGGGGCGTCCGGGAAAGATCGAAGTCATCCCGTCCAAGCCGACGGCCACGCAGCGGGATCTCTCGCTCGCGTACACCCCTGGCGTGGCCAAGCCATGCCTGGAGATCGCGCGCGATCCGGCGCTCGCCTACAACTACACGGCCAAGGGCAATCTCGTGGCCGTGGTCACGAACGGTACGGCCGTCCTTGGCCTCGGCGACATCGGCGCGCTCGCGGGCAAGCCGGTCATGGAAGGGAAAGGCGTTCTCTTCAAGAGGTTCGCCGACATCGACGTCTTCGACATCGAGATCGACACCCACGACACCGAGGAGTTCATCCGCTGCGTGAAGCTCCTCGAGCCGACCTTCGGCGGCATCAACCTCGAGGACATCGCCGCCCCGGCCTGCTTCGAGATCGAAGAACGGCTCAAGCAGGAGATGAACATCCCCGTCTTCCACGACGACCAGCACGGCACGGCCATCATCTCCGCCGCCGCGCTGGTGAACGCGCTGGAAGTGGCGGGGAAGAAGATCGAAGACGTGCGCATGGTCATCTCCGGCGCCGGCGCCGCGGCCATGGCCTGCCTCCGTCTCTACATCAAGCTCGGCCTGCGCAAGGAGCACGTCCTCCTGGTCGACCGGCACGGCGTCATTTACAAGGGGCGCAAGGAGGACATGACCTCCTACAAGGAAGAGTTCGCGGCCGACACCGACCGCCGCTCGCTGATGGACGCCTTCCGCGACGCCGACGTCTTCATCGGCCTCTCCGCCGGCGGCATCGTCTCGCAGGACATGGTCCGGGCCATGGCCAAGGACCCCATCGTCTTCGCCATGGCCAACCCGACCCCGGAGATCGGCTACGACGAGGCCGTGGCCGCGCGCACGGACGTGATCATGGCCACGGGGCGCAGCGACTTCCCCAACCAGGTCAACAACGTCCTCGGCTTTCCGTTCATCTTCCGCGGCGCGCTCGACTGCCGCGCCACGACCATCAACGACGAGATGAAGCTGGCCGCCTCGCACGCGCTGGCCGACCTCGCCAAGGAAGACGTTCCCGACTCGGTCCTGCGCGCGTACGGCCAGGACCGCCTCTCGTTCGGGCGCGAGTACCTGATCCCGAAGCCGTTCGACTACCGCGTGCTGCTGAACGTGCCGGTGGCCGTGGCGCGCACGGCCGCGGAGACGGGCGTCGCGCAGCAGCCGATCGAGGACTACGACGAGTACCGCCGCCGTCTCGAGAACATGCTCGGCCGCTCGCGCGGCCTGATGCACGACCTCTACGGCCGCGCGCGGCAGAAGCCGAAGCGCATCGTGTTCCCCGAGGGGGAGCAGGAGAAGATCGTCCGCGCGGCGAAGATCCTCATCGACGAGAAGCTCGCCCACCCCATCCTCCTCGGCCGCCGCGCCGACGTCACGGCGCTCGTCGAGAAGTACCACATCGACCAGACCAGGTTGACGCTGATCGACATCAGCGACTGCGAGCAGCGCGACCGCTTTGTCGAGCGCCTGCACGAGCTGCGACGCCGCCACGGCATGACGCTCGCCGATGCGAAGCGCTTCCTCGCCAGCCGCAACTATTTCGCCATGCTCATGCTCGACAGCGGCGAGGCCGACGGTGTCATCGCCGGGCTCGGGTCGTACTACCCGGCCACGATTCGTCCCGCGCTGCAGATCGTCCGTCCGCGCGCCGGCGTGAAGCACGCCTCGGGCGCGTACCTGCTGATGTTCAAGAGCCGCACGGTCGTCCTTGCGGACACGACCGTGAACATCAATCCCGATGCGGAGACGCTGGCCGAGATCGCCGAGCAGACGGCCGAGACGGCCAAGCGCTTCAACCTCGAGCCGCGCATCGCCATGATCTCGTTCTCCAACTTCGGCTCGACGAAGCATCCCGACGCGCAGCGCGTCGCCGACGCCGTGCAGATCCTGAAGAAGCGCCGTCCCGACCTCATCGTCGAGGGGGAGATGCAGGCCGACACCGCCGTCGTGCCGGAGATCGCGCAGGAGGACTACGCCTGGAGCGCGATCCAGGGCGACGCCAACGTGCTCGTCTTCTCCAGCCTCGACGCCGCCAACGCCGCCTACAAGCTGCTCTGGCGCCTCGCCGGCGCCGAGGTGATCGGGCCGATTCTGCAGGGACTGTCGAAGCCCGTCCACGTCCTGCAGCGCGGCGTGGACGTGAACGACATCGTCAACATGGCCGCCATCGCGGTGCTGGACGCGCAGGAGCTGGAGAGCAAGAACACGCACTGATCCAAGTGGACCGCCGGCGTCCCCGCCGGCTGTCTGCGCAGGCGTCCCGCCTGCGCCCCGCGGGTGGCGGCGAGACGCCGCCACAGACAGCCGGCGGGACGCCGGCGGTCCACCCCGCGTTCAACTACGCCCGAGGCGCAGCCTCGGGCGGCATGCAGCTCTTTACCAGCGCGCTGAGCGCGCCGATGTCGAACGGCTTCGGCAGGAACGCGCAGATGCCGGCGTTCACCGCCACGGCCACATCGGGGTCGCGATTCGCGCTGACGACGATCACCGGGATGCGGCTCAGGTCGGCGTCGTGCTGGCGCTCCTTCAGCACGTCCCAGCCGGACAGGACCGGCATCATCAGGTCCAGCACCACCACGTCCGGGTGCTGCTCGCGCATGAGGTCGAGCGCGTCACGACCATTGGGCGCCTCGTAAAACGAGTAGCCATCACGTCTCAGCGCCGCGACGATCATCCGGCGGATATTCGGATCATCGTCGACGACGAGGACGGAAAAGTTACGAACTTCTGCATCCACCGCATCGGAATTATGCCCGATGTGAGTCGTTACAGCGCAAGCAATGAAGATCGCGGTGGCCATGTCCGGCGGCGTCGACTCCTCGACGGCCGCGTACCTGCTGAAAGCGCAGGGGCACGAGGTGGTCGGCCTGTCGATGCAGATGTACGACAACCTGTCGAACGCCGACTCCACCTACGGTGGATGCTGCACGATCGACGACCTGACCGACGCCAAGCGCGTGGCCTGGCGTCTCGAGATCCCGCACTTCACGCTGAACCTCGAGTCGAACTTCCACGAGAAGGTCATCACGCCGTTCGTCCAGGGCTACCTCTCCGGCACGACGCCGAGCCCGTGCGTCTTGTGCAACACGCACGTGAAGTTCGACCTCTTCCACAAGAAGGCCATGGCCATCGGCGCGGACCGGATCGCCACCGGCCATTACGCCCGCATCACGAAGACGAACGGCCACTACGAGCTGCGCAAGGCCGTGGACCTGGCGAAGGACCAGTCGTACTTTCTCTTCGAGCTCTCGCAGGAGCAGCTCTCCGAGGCGCTCTTCCCGCTGGGCGAGCTGACCAAGCCGGAGGTGCGCGACATCGCCGAGGAGGCGGGCCTGTCCGTGGCGCGGAAGAAGGAGTCGTACGAGATCTGCTTCGTGCCGCAGAAGGATGGGTACGCGAAGATCGTGGAGAAGGAGTCCGGCATCGCCGCCAGCGAGGCCGCGGGCGAGATCGTCGACATGGACGGCAACGTCGTCGGCACGCACGACGCGTACTACGGCTTCACCATCGGCCAGCGCCGAGGCGTGCGTCTCGGCGGCTCCGCGGAGCGCACGTACGTCGTCGACGTGAACCCGTTCACGAAGCGTGTGACGGTCGGCCCGGCCTCCGCGCTGGAGCGCGACGAGCTGGTCGCCGAGCGCGTTCACTGGATCGCCGGTGCGCCGCCGTCCGGCCCGATCGAGGTGCAGGCGCGCGTGCGCTCCCGTATGGCCGACGTCGCGGCGACGGTCACGCCGCTCGGCGGCGACACGGCCCGCGTGACGTTCGCGCACAGGCTGCGCGCGGTCGCGCCCGGGCAGGCGGTGGTCTTCTATCAGGACGACCTCTGTTTAGGCGGCGGCTGGATTCGGCGTTAACATCCCTCCGTAACTAAAAGGAGGAGTGCATGGCCAATCGTGTGGCAACGATCCTCGGTATCGGCTTTCTCCTGGTCGGAATCGTCGGCTTCCTCGCCCCCACCATCCTCGGGATGCATCTCACGCTGGCGCACAACATCGTGCACCTCGTCACCGGCGCGATCTCGCTCTGGCTCGGCCTGAAAGGGACGCCGTCCGCCGCGAAGACGTTCTGCATCGTCTTCGGCCTGGTCTACCTGCTCCTCGGCGTGGCCGGCTTCGTGGCCGGCTCGGGCGACGAGAAGATGCTGGAGCTCATCCCCGGACAATTGATGTTCGGAAGGATGGACCACATCGTCCACGTCCTCCTCGGCGCGATCTATCTCATCGGCGGCTTCGCCACGAGAACGGTGCCCGCCACGAGAACGGCGTAACCACCCCCCGTTATGTTGTCATCCTGAGCCCCGCAGAGGGCGAAGGACCCCCTGCCTGCGGAGCGAGCCTCGGGTTTCAGCAGGGGGTCCTTCGCCGTCTGCGCGGCTCAGGATGACAGGGGCTACTCCACGGTCACGCTCTTGGCGAGGTTGCGCGGCTGATCGACGTCGCAGCCTCGCCGAAGGGCGATGTAGTACGCCAGGAGCTGCGTCGGGATGACGGTGAGGATCGGCTGCAGCGCCTCGATCGTCGTCGGCACCTCGATGGTCGCGTCGGCCATCGCTTTCATCGCCTCGTCGCCCTCGTCGATGATGGCGAGGAGCTGGCCGTCACGCGCCTTCACTTCCTGCAGGTTGGAGACGACTTTCTCGTAGACCGCCGTGCGCGTGGCGATGGCCACGACGGGCATGTTCTCGTCGATGAGCGCGATGGGGCCGTGTTTCATCTCGCCGGCGGGATAGCCCTCGGCGTGGATGTACGAGATCTCCTTGAGCTTGAGCGCTCCCTCCAGCGCGATCGGGTAGTGCACGCCGCGGCCTAGGAAGAGAAAGTCCTGCGCGTTGTGCCACTTGTTCGCCAGTTGCTGGATCTTCTTCTCCTGCGTCTTGAGGAGATGCTCGATCTTGTGCGGGATCGTCGACAGCTCGTGCATGGCCGCGCGGATCTCGTCCGGCGAGTCGCCGCGCAACTGGCGGATGTAGAGCGACAGCAGGTAGAACGCCGTGAGCTGCGTCGTGAACGCCTTCGTCGACGCCACGCCGATCTCCGGCCCCGCGTTCGTGTAGATCGTGCCGTCGGACATGCGCGTGGCCGCGGCGCCGAGGACGTTGCAGATGGCGATCAGGCGCGCCCCTTTCCCCTTCGCCTCCTGCATGGCCGCGATCGTGTCCGCCGTCTCGCCCGACTGCGTCACGCCGATGACCAGCGTCTCGTCGTCGACGATCGGCTGGCGGTAGCGGTACTCGGAGCCGTAGTCGACTTCGACCGGGATCTTCCCCGCGTTCTCCAGCACGAACTTGCCGACCAGCCCCGAGTGCCACGACGTGCCGCAGGCGACGATATGCACGCGCTTGAACTTCGCCCACTGCTCTTTGGTGATCTCGAGGTCGTTGAAGAAGACTTCGCCCGACTCCTCGAACATGCGCCCGTTGAAGGTGTCGCGCACGGCGCGCGACTGCTCGTGGATCTCCTTGAGCATGTAGTGCCGGTAGCCTTCCTTCTCGGCCATCACGGCGTCCCAGGTGATCCGCTGCGGCGTGCGCTCGACTTGCGAGTCGTCGCGCGAGGTGAAGACGTCCACCTTCGTGTCGTTGGCCACGGCGTACTCGCCGTCCTCGAGGTAGATGATGTTGCGCGTGTACGAGAGCAGCGGCGCGACGTCGGAGGCGACGATGTTCTCGCCCTCGCCGAGGCCGATCACCAGGGGCGGGCCGTGCTTGGCGGCGATGATCGTCCCCGGCTCGTCGCCGGCGATCATGACCAGCGCGTAGTGCCCTTCCAGCTCCTTGAGCGCTTTCTTCACCGCGTCGACGAACTTCACGCCATCCTTGCGGTACTCCTCGATCAGGTGCGCGACGACCTCCGTGTCCGTCTCGCTTTTGAATTCGTGGCCGGCCGCCTTGAGCCGCTGCTTGAGCGGGAGGAAGTTCTCGATGATGCCGTTGTGGATGACGACCACGTTGCCGGTGCAGTCGCGGTGCGGGTGGGCGTTGTTCTCGTTCGGCTTGCCGTGCGTGGCCCAGCGCGTGTGGCCCATGCCGAACGTGCCGTGCAGCTCGGTCTCCGCCAGTTTTCCCTCGAGATTGGTGAGCTTCCCTTCGGCGCGGACGACGTCGACGCCGTTGCCGTTGACCACGGCCACGCCCGCGCTGTCGTATCCGCGATACTCGAGCTTCTTCAGCCCGCCGATGAGCACCGGCACCACTTCACGAGTGCCGACATAGCCGATGATTCCGCACATGCTTTTTTCCTCAGTCCGTTAGAATCCGCGCCGGTGAAACGCTTCCTGGCGCTTCTTTTCGTCATCACTCTCGTCGCCTGCGGCAAGCGCGGCGACCCGCGGCCGCCGGTCCCCGTCATCCCTGCCGCCACGACCGACCTCGTTGTAACACAGCAGGCCGACCGGGTTCTGCTGTCGTGGAGCTACCCTGCGCTGTCGACGGCGGGGCGCAGCCTCACCGGCGTCCGGCGCATTTCCATCTACCGCTATGAAGAAGAGCTTCCAGTGTCGCCCGGGGGCCGCGATCCGCGGACGCTGAGGCCGGGAGACGTCGACACTACCGAGCCACAGCCCATCGTGCTGTTCTCGAAGATCCCAACGATCGCGGAGGCGCAGTTCTCCAGGCTCAGTAAGAAACTGGAGAGCATAGACAAGGCCAATCTGGCAGACGCGACTGTCGGATCGCGCCTCCTGTACACCGATACGCCACCGTTTCGCTCCAGCGACGGCCGCCCGATCCGCCTCACGTACGCGGTCGTGACCGAGGGGGAGGAAGCGCGCAGCCAGCCGTCGAACCTGGCCATCATCATCCCGCTGCCCGTGGGCGTTCCCCCCGGGAACGTGAAGGCGGAAGCGAAGGTGGCCGGCGTGACGGTGAGCTGGACCGAGCCGACGCGCTCCATCGCCGGCGAGCCCGGCCCGATCGTCAGCGGCTACAACATCTACCGCACCGCGCCCGGCGGCGTCTTCGGCGACCTGCCGACGCCGATCAACAACGCGCCGGTCAAGGGGACGACCTACACCGACACGCCCGGCTACGGCGAGCACGAGTACCGCGTGGCCGCGGTGGCCACGACCGGTCCGCCGGCCATCCAGAGCAATCTCTCCGAGCCCGCGCGCGTCGCGTTCCGCGATCTCGTCCCGCCGCCCACGCCGACGGGCCTGACCGTCCTCGTCGAGACGAAGGTGATGCGTCTGCTGTGGGAGCCGGTGAGCGCGAACGACCTGGCCGGCTACAATGTCTACCGCATCGAGGGGCCGTACCGCCTGAAGCTCACCCCGTCGCCGACGAAGGACCCGAACTTCCTCGACATCTCCATCGATATCGGTATCTTCTACACGTACGAGGTCACGGCCGTCGACGCCAGCGGCAACGAGAGCCCTCCGACGCCGAAGAGCGAGCCGGTGACGGTGCCGAAGACACCCTGATGCAAAGAGCCATTTTCATCGCGTCGCACGACGACATCCCCGACCAGTACCGCGGCACGCCCGTGGAGCGCCTGCTGGCCTGGCACAACGGCTTCGCCGACGTGCAGGAGCCGGTGATCGGCGCCGAGATGCTCATCGGGATGTGCATGGACAACCGCAAGAAGCTGCGCATCCCGGAGAACTTCGCGTTCATCCTCCGCGCCGGCGGCGGCAACCTGCGCCCCAGCGAGTTCAAGGTGTCGTTCGCCATCGCGGTCGGAGGTGTGCGCGCCATCGCCGTAATCGTGCACAACCACTGCGGGATGGTCGGCCTCTCCAGCCGCCGCGAGCAGTTCGTGGACGGCCTCGTCGACGCCGGCTGGGACCGCGAGCTCGCCGGCCAGCACTTCGACTCCTACGCCCCCCTCTTCGAGATCGGCAACGAGATCGACTTCGTGCTCGCCGAGGCCAAGCGCCTGCGCGCGCGCTACCCGAAAGTGCTCGTCGCGCCGCTGCTGTACAACGTGGACGACAACCGCCTCTACTGCATCCGCGAAGCGTGACAAACGTAGGGCGGGCTTCAGCCCGCCCATGGACGGGCTGAAGCCCGTCCTACGTTTACAACAGCTCGCGTAGCCGGGCGGGATCCGCGACCGGCTCCTCACACGCATACCCCACGCACACATACGCCAGCGTGCGCTCCGCGGAGCGCCCCTCCATCAACGGCAGATCCGATGATTGCGTGCCGAAAACCAGCACGCGGTGCGGCAGGAACGTCTCCCCCACCACGCGCAGGAACGCCGACGCATCGCCGGTGAGTGCGATCTCCTTCGGCTGCCCCGCGCGCCATTCGCACACTCCGAGCAGGAACCCGAAGCCGGACGGGTACCGTTCCGCGATCGGCCACTCGGTCTCCAGCGTCTCGGTGGCCACGCGCGCGTACTCCTCGTTCGCGAAGAGCAGCGCGAGGCGCAGCAGCACGTCCGCGGCCACGGAGCTGGCCGCCGGCGTGGCGTTGTCGAAGAGATCCTTCGGCCGCGCGATCAGCTTCTCGTGATCGACCGGCGTGTCGTAGAAGCCGCCGTTCTCCTCGTCGCGGAAGCGCTCCAGGATCGCGTCGGCGAGGGTCTTCGCGCCGTCGAGATAACGCCGCTCCCCCGTGGCCTCATACGCGAGCGTCAGTCCCCAGGCCACGCTGGCGTAGTCCTCGAGCAGGCCGGGGATCTTCGCGTGACGCGTGAGCCGTCCGCCGGCGATGCGGCCGAGGAGAAAGTCGGCGTTCTTGCGCACTACGTCGTCGTACTTGCCGCCGAAGGCCAGTGCCGCCTCCGCGAACGCGGCCAGCATCCAGCCGTTCCACCCGGCCAGGATCTTCTCGTCACGTCCCGGCCAGACGCGCTTCGCGCGCACACCGTACAGCTTGCACTTGCCGCGCGAGGCGATGTCGCCGAGCTGGTCGAGCGTCAGGCCGAGGTCCGCGGCCACGCTCTCCGGCTCGCGCGGCATGTTCAGGATGTTGTGGCCCTCCCAGTTGCCGCGGTCCGTGATGTCGTAGAGGGCGCAGAAGGCGCGCCCTTCCTCGGGACCGAGGATCTCCATGACCTCGGCGCGCGTCCAGACGTAGAACTTCCCCTCTTCTCCTTCCGAGTCCGCGTCGAGGGTCGAATAGAAGCCCCCCTCGGGAGAGGTCATCTCGCGCGTCACGAAGCCGAGGATCTCGTGCGCGGTTTGCGCGAACCGCGGCTCTTTGGTCCATTGCCAGGCGCGGACGTACAGCCGCGCCAGCAGCGCGTTGTCGTACAGCATCTTCTCGAAGTGCGGCACGAGCCAGCGCGCGTCGACGGAGTAGCGATGGAAGCCGCCGCCGACCTGGTCGTAGATGCCGCCGCGGGCCATCTTCGTCAGCGTCTCGACGATGATGGTGAACAGCCCCTGGTCGCGATTGCGGTCGGCGACCTGCATCAGGAAGTCGAGCGACATCGACGGCGGGAACTTCGGCGCGCCGCCGAAGCCGCCGTGCACGGCGTCGTACTGCGACGCGATGCGCGCCGCCGCCTGGTCGAGTGCCCCGCGCTCGATCGGGCCGCTCTTTCCCTTCACGCGCAACTGGCTCGACAGCGCCGTCTGGACCTCGGAGGAGGCCTGCTCCACTTCCTCGCGCCGCGAGCGGTACACGTTCACCACGTGCTCGAGCACGCGGCGGAAGCTCGGCATCCCGTGCCGCTCCTCGGGCGGAAAGTACGTGCCGGCGAAGAACGGCTTGCCGTCCGGCGTGAGGAACATCGACATCGGCCAGCCGCCGTGCCCGGTCATCATCTGCACCGCCTGCATGTAGATCGAATCGACGTCCGGCCGCTCCTCGCGGTCCACTTTGATCGAGACGTAGTCCTCGTTCAGGATCTCCGCGATCGCCGGGTCCTCGAACGACTCCCGCTCCATCACGTGGCACCAGTGGCAGGCCGAATAGCCAATGGACAGGAAGACCGGCCTGTCCTCCTCCCGCGCTTTCGCCCACGCCTCCTCACCCCAGGGATACCAGTCCACGGGGTTGTGCGCGTGCTGCAGGAGGTAGGGGGAGGTCTCGTTTGCGAGGCGGTTGGTCATGCAAGAATGTTGTCAGTTCCCGGTTGTCGGTTGTCTGCGATTTCTCGTCAGGCGGAACGGCACAGACAACCGACAACTGACAACCGAGAACAACTACGCAGGCCTCTGGATCGCCTCCAGCAACTGCGGCGGAAACGCACGCATCTCGAAGTATTCGCTCTCCAGCTCTTCCACCTGAAAGCGGTCCAGGCCGGAGTTGGACAGGAAGTCGTTGCGCAGCCGGACGTCGTGGTCCTCGACGATGCGCGGCAGGAGCTGGTTGATGTAGAAGGCCTCCAGCCGGATCTTGGTGATGACTTCCTCGAGCAGCCCCTCGGTCATGGTGTCCTGCAGCTCGTGCAACTCCGGATCGTGCGCGATCTCGGCGCGGATCTCCCTGCGGAACGTCTCCCGTCCCTCGGCGGTGTTGAGCTCGAGATAGAAGTTGGCCATGCGCCGCCGGGCCAGGTTGTACGCGGCAAAGTAGGCGCGCTCGTGGCGGTTCAGATGCGCGATCGAGTCGACCACGCCGGCCAGCGACTGCTCGTTGTTCTCGATCTGGATGAGGCCGAGGGTCAGCGCGTAGAGCTTCTTCTTTCCGTACGCCAGCGCGTACTCGTTGTTCACCACCGGGTCGATGAAGAGCTGCTGGAACAGGCCGCGGCGCAGCTTCTCGAAGACCTGCATGTTGCCGAGGAGCGACCGCACCTGCTCCTGCGTCAGCTCGACGTCGTCCATGAAGGCCAGGCGGTTCACGAGCGTGGTGGTGTGGTCGATGCGGTCGAAGAGCGTGACCAGCTCGCCGAACGACTCGAGGCGCTCGAAGTCCTCCTCCTCGCGGCCGATCTCGTCGATCAGCTTGCCCGTCTCGAGCAGCACTTCCTCGAAGGTCTGGTCGCGGTTCGCCGCCGCGCGCTGCTTGTTCTCCATGAGCTGCACCAGGTCGAGCGAGGAGAGCTTGCGGGTGATGTTGCGGCCGAGGAGAAAGCCGCCCAGGATCTCGCGGGTGGACTGGATGTAATCCGGCTCGTCCTCCTTGCGCACCACGGCGCGCGGCTCCTGCAGCACGATCTCCTCGAGCGTGTCGAAGATGGAGAGCGGCACCTCGTTGCGCAGCGAGAGCGTGCGCAGGCGCATCAGCCGCGCGCGCGCCGAGGAGTCGATCGTCGAGCCGGCGCACGAGGCCAGGATGCGCTTGTACTCGTCGATCAGCTCCTGGTTGTCGGGATGGTGGTAGATGACGTCGATCTGGATGCGCTCGCGCTGGTACGGCTCGATGGGGAGATTCGACAGCGTGGCGCTGACTTCCTCCATGGAGCGCGACTCCGCGTAGGCGCGCTGGCAGGCGTCGGCCAGGAGCTGGTTCGCGCGATGGACGACGCGCACGATCACCAGCGTCGAATGCGGCTCGTCCAGCGCGGCCAGGATCTCGTGCGCCAGCGCCAGGAAGTTCCCCGCGCCTACTTTGCGCGAGCGCTTGAGCAGCTTGCCCGCGCTCTTGAGCGTGGCTTCCTGCCGGTCGCCCACGTCGGTGTAGCGTTTCCGGTCGTCGACGAAGAAGAAGTAGTTCGCGACGGCGTTGCCCTGCAGGAAAAGGTTGTCGTAGCGCTCGAAGCCGTCCGTGTGCGTGGTGAAGCGCAGCTCGTGGCTGCGCGGGTCGACGGTGGTGCCGAAGAGGATGAGGCGGTTGACGACGTCCTCGTTCAGCAGGTCGCCGACCGGGAGGTGTCCGCCGAACATGTACTCGCCGAAGATGCCGCCATTCCCGCGGAACTTCACTCCCTCGGGATTGAGGACGATCTCGGAGTTGCCGCCGAAGTAGCGGACCACGTCGCCGCGCGGTGCGTTGATCTGCTCGAAGAAAAAGCGCCGGTCGACGTCCGGACCCGCGACGACCGCGAAGTACTCGATGGCCTCGCCGACGAAGCCGTGGTGCACGATCGCCCGGATCATTACGTGTCATCCTGAGCCGCGTAGACGGCGAAGGATCTCCATCGTACATGCGGAGGGGGTCCTTCGCTGCGCTCAGGATGACAGCTACGCCCGCGGATGCGCCTTCTTGTACACGGCCATCAGTTGCCAGTCGTTCAGGTGCGTGTACTTCTGCGTCGTCGACAGCGAGGCATGGCCGAGGAGCTCCTGGATTCCGCGCAGGTCGGCGCCGGCGTTCAGGAGGTGCGTGGCGAAGGAGTGGCGGAGGGTGTGGGGCGACACGCCGGCGCGCAGCGCGGCGTCGCGGACGTAGTCGTCGAAGTGACGGCGGATGCTGCGGGTGGTGATGCGTTTGCCGCGGTAGTTCACGAAGACGGCCTGCTCGTCGGCGTCGTGGACGAGCTCTCCGCGGACCGCCAGCCAGGCCCGCAGCGCGGCTTCCGCCTTCGTCCCGAACGGCACGATGCGCTCCTTCGAGCCTTTGCCGTGGACCTTCACCAGCCGCGCGCGCATCTCCAGGTCGTCGAGGTCGACGCCGACCAGCTCCGAGATGCGCAGTCCGGACGCGTAGAGCAGCTCCAGCCAGGCCGCGTCGCGGATGCCGAGGGTGGTCGAGGTGTCGGGCTGCTCGATCAGCAGCGCGACGTCCGAGGTCTGCAGCACCGTGGGGAGATGCTTCTCCCGCTTCGGCGTGGCCACGCTGCGCGCGGGATTGGCCTCGGTCACCCCCTCGCGCACGAGGTACTTGAAGAACGTGCGCAGCGCCGACAGATGCCGGGCGGCCGAGGAGCGGGCCAGCTTCCGCCGGGAGAGGTGCGCCAGATAGGAGCGGACGGCCAGATGGTCGACGCGGCGGAAGTCGAGCTGGTCGCGGCCGAGAGTGAAGTAGTCGTTGCAGAGAAAGGCGATGAACGACTCGAGATCGTCGCGGTACGCGGTCACGGTATTGGGAGAGACATTGCGCTCGAACGTCAGGTAGTCGAGGAAATCACCGATCTCGTTCGTCACGCCGCACCCTCCCGCTCACGCCGGCGGGCTGAAGCCCACCTTGCATCAGGGTATCACTTGGCCGAGGGCCTGCGCCTCGCTGGCCCGGCGTCGGCCGTGCGCACGTAGAGCCGCGAGTCGCGCATGTACGCGATCCAGAGCGACGCGCCGCGCGAGGCGAGCGCGTGGTCGATCGTCCGCTCCGACGCCGCGACGACTTGCCACACGGACGGTTCATCGGCGGGGGAGAGGTGCAGATGATGGCCGCTTGGCGTGCTGCCGTACGTCATCCAGACGCGCTCTCCGAGCCGCGCCAGCCGCGGCTCGACGACGTGCAGCAGCGTGCCGTCCGGCGAGAAGCGCGAGAGCACGAGCCCCTGGGTCGTGGCCCACAGCAGGATCGTCAGCTCGCCGCTCGACGCGAGCGCGGACGCGCCGCCGATGTCCCGTGAACGCGACGCTGTGCGCATCGCCGCTCCCGACGGCGACCGGCTCGTCGAGGGCGATCCCGCAACGATCGAGGCGCACCGCCATCACCTTCCCTGCATCGCGCCACGTCAGCAGCGCCACGTCGCCCGCGGCCGCGATCTCCGGATACGAGCCGGCGGAGGAGACGGCGCGCTCCGGTCCGAGCCGCAATTGTGCGAATGCCGGCAGCGCCAGCACGAGCAGCAGCAGACGTCTCACTGCCGCACCGGCCTCCGGCGCGAAGGCGGCGTGTCCACGATCTCGCGCACGAAGACGCGCGCGATGCCTTCCTGCGAATGGCGCGAGTACGACAGCCAGAGCGAATTGCCGCGCGAGGCGAGCGCGTGCTCGAGGAACTGCGTCGGCTCCACGACGAGCAGCGGCGCGCTGCCCGCTTCCGCGACGTAGAGCGCCGACGGTGCCGGTCCCGGCTTCGAGAGGAACGCCACGACCGGTCGCGCGCCAAGGACCGCGACGCGCGGCGACTCACCCTCGCCGACGGTCGTCTCGTTCGCGACCACACCGCCGCGCAGCACGCGGCGCACGACGATCGTGTCGCGGCGCGCGTAGGTCACGTAGTAGTCGGTACCGTCGGAGGCGGCGTGGACCGTCGTCCGATAGATGGGTGAGTCGTCGATCGGGAACGGTGTGACGTCGATAGGGTTCCCGCCGGCGTCGAAACGCTGCGCGAGCAGGTTGCTGTACACGAGGAGGAACTCGCGTCCGTTCGAGGTCATCGTGGCGGGCTGATTGGCGCCCGGAACGATCAGCTCCGGATCGACGCGCGTGCCGCCGGCGGAGAAGCGTTGGATGTACGTCCCCTTTTCGTTCAGCGTCGCCAGCAGAGTGACGTCGCCGTTGGAGGCCATGGCCGAGCCTCCCCAGTAGCCGAGGTCGAGCGGCGTCTCGTCGAGCGCCCTGCCGTCCTGGCCGATGCGGCGGACGAACGTGTGCACGAAGCCGTCCGGCGCCTCGCGGCGGTAGCTGAAGATCCACGCCTGCCTGCCGAATGCCGCCTCGTGTTCGGCCCACATGCCTCCGGCGATGAGCCGCGGCGTCTCCAGCGCGTTGCCGAAGCGGTCGACGCGGGCCGCCACGAGATTGCCGCCGAGCGGCGTCTCCTCGACCCAGCTGTGCAGCGCCACGTCGCCCGCCGGCGCGAGCTCGGGGGCGCGCTGCGGAATGAGCGACGTCGAGATGGCGAACGTCGGCGTCTCCTTTTCTGCCAGCGCCGTGTCGAACAGCGCGCCGGCGATGTAGCCGCGCGACCAGAGCGCGAGGACCGAGCGTCCATTCGATGCGGTGAGCACCCGCTTCCCCAGCGACGGCTCTGCCTCGGTCGAGCGCGCGGCCGTTGAATCGAATGGAATCGCTTCCAGCGTAGCCGCATTGCCACGCTCTACGAGCACGGCGGAGACGAAGCCGCCGGGCGTGGGCACCACCGCCGGCCCGTGCGTCGCCTCGGCGTCCGGATGCGCGGTGAACTGCAGCGTGAAGGCATCGAGCGTGTAGCGACGCAGCGGCCGCAGCGGCGTCCAGCTGGGACTCGGCCATTGGGTGAAGGCGATGCCGATGCGGTCGCGGTCCGCCTTCGCATCGAGGTAGACACCGCTCGAGGTGGGGAAGGGCAACTTTACCTTCGTGCCGGCATTCCCCTCGCGCGTGAGCGTCATGGCGTAGACCGTGGCCACGCCGTTGCTGAGGTTCACCGTCCAGACGACCACGAAAGCGTTGCCGGCGGCGACCAGACTCACGTCGCCCGTGACGATCTCCGGCAGGCGGTGCTCGCGCACGAGATCTCCCTCCGCGCCGAGGACGAGGGTCTTCATGCCGAGGTTGTCGTTGGCGATGGCCAGCGCGCGGCGGCCGTCCCACGCCAGCGCGTGCACGCTGCCGTGCGTGACGGGAAACGGTCCCGCGATCGCATTCGCGTCGCGATCGAGCCGCGCCGCCATGATGCCAGGCCCCGCCGTCCACATCGCCAGATAGGCGTCGCCCGTCCAGACCAGCGACGCCGAGGGGATGTCGCCGCCGGCGATGCGCCGCGCCGGCGTCGTGGCCACGACGCCCGTATCCGTCACCTTCGCCGCGTACAGCGCCTGATCCTCCCGATTCCAGAGGACCAGGAAGTCCTTCCCGTCCGTGGCCACGGCCAGAGGCTCCTCGGTCCGCGGCGTGGCCGCGGTGGCGAATGCCGATGCCGGCTTCTCCGGTCCCGGCACCAAAGCTGCCGCGGCGGGAAGCGCGAGGAGCAGGAACAGCGGAAGGATGCGGCGCATCATCATCATCTCCTCACGGCGCGGCGCCGCGGCGCCGCTTCTTCTTCCAGCGTACGGAGGTAAATGCGCTGCGCGTTCCCGAGCGACGGCTCGACGCGCGGATACGCCAGCAGCACCGCGTCGCCAGCGGAGACGAGCGCGTGCTGCGGCGAATACGACTCGCCGTTCGGCAGCGTGCGCGCCCCCTCGACCACCTCCCCGCGCAGGTCGACGCGCATCGCGTACAACGAAATCGGCCACGCGTCCTGCCCCGCATCGCGGCTGCGCGCGAACGTGACCGCGTAGCCGGCGCCGAGAGGTGCGACATGCGGCAAGCCGCCGGTGCCGAGGTAAGGCCCGGGGTCTTCCGCCGTCGCGTCGGCGAGCACACCGGTGCGCAACAGGCGTTTCGCATGGAGCGTCGGTGTGAACGGCGTGAGGTCTTCGTACTGGAAAAACGCGCGCGCGTAGACCACGAGAAAGTCCGTGCCGTCGGAGGCTACATGCGGCGCGGACTCCTGCAACTCCGTCGTGGCGATCCGGATGGGCGTGGTGTCGAGCAGCGTTCCGTTCTCGCCGAAGCGCGCCCCGAGGATGCCGAAAGGATTCGGATACGTCCGCGGCGCCGATTCCCACACCATCAGCAGCTCGCGTCCGTTCGTGGCGATGGCGGGCGAAAGGCCGCGATCGTTGAACACGATCGCCGGCTGCGGGTCGAGCCGCTCGCCGTCCGGCGAGAAGCGGAGGACCGCCATGGCCTTGTTCCCCTCGGTATTCATGCCCAGCAGCGTGACCTTGCCGTTCGAGCCGAGCGCCGGATACCACCCCGGCCCGGCGTCGAGCGGATCGCCGTACAGCGGCGTGCCGTCGAGGGCCAGAGGCCGCACGTAGATGTGCATGTCCATCGCGTTCGTGCCGACCATCCACGCCACCAGCCATCCGCGTCCCGTGAAGGCCACCGCCGTGTTTCCCGGCGACCAGGCGTTCGTGGCGATGCGCAGCGGCTGCCCCAGCGCGTTCCCCTCGCGGTCGAAGCGGCGCACCATCACGTCCGCCCTGTTGTAGCCGTTGTCCTCGCCCCATACCGCGAGCGTCGCATCGGGCGACGCCGCCATCGAGAGGAGGCTTTGCCGCACGCCTCCCTCGGCGATGGCGATCACGCCGCTTCTGCCCCGCGTCACCGCCGCGTCGAAGCCCATGCCGCGCACCGGCGCGCCACCCCACGCTGCCAGTGTGTTGCGGCCATTCGACTCCAGCTCGAACCACGGCATCTGATGCGGCACCGCGAGCGCGCGCGGCGTCGAGGAATCGAAGTCGACCGAGCCGAGGAGCGCCGTCCGGCCCCCGTCCTCCAGGTACGACCACGCCGCCGTGAAACCGCCCGGCGAGCGCACCACCTGCAGCCAGCTCGTGAATTGCGGCAGCTCCAGGACCGGCCGTGTCTCGAGCGCCAGCGTCTTCGCGTCGAGGAGGAAGCGGTGCAGCGCGAAGGACGTCCCATCGCCGGCGCGCACGGCGATGGCCACGCGGTTGCCGCTCGACGCGACGTCGTAAGTCATCTGCGCGTACTGCTGCCCTACGATCGTCGCCGGCGCGGTCACCGTGCCGTCTTCCGTGACGCGCACCGCCTCCAGCGTCGTCGTCGAGTAG
>Ga0196976_1000406_pt1 | contig 27536 bp, 25 predicted proteins | sample S3v_513CmetaG_FD_148644 | JGI IMG/M metagenome (GOLD analysis project Ga0196976, IMG submission 148644) | Soil microbial communities from Anza Borrego desert, Southern California, United States - S3+v_5-13C | ecosystem: Environmental > Terrestrial > Soil > Desert | place: USA: California...
AGAACATCCGCTTCGTGCGACAGCACCTTCATCGCCTTCATGTTCTGAAGGAAATATTCGATGTGATTCGCCACGAACGTGCGCATGCGCTCTTCCGGGTCAGTGACTCCGAGAAGCCGCTGTTTTAGCCGATCAACCACGGTACGGAACGTGTGCCGCTGAATGAGGTGCAGCAGCTTCTCTTTATTCTCGAAGTAGTAGTAGAGTCCGGCCAGCGACATCCCGCTCTCGCGCGAAAGGTCGCGCATGGAAGCGCCTTCATACCCGTTTTCGTAGAAGACGGTTGTCGCGTGCTCAAGGATCTGGTCCAGCTTGCGGTCGAAGCGGGTTTCCATCAGTTCGGCGCCGCTGCGTTTGCGCATGCGCTGTGCCTTGGGCGCAGCAACACTACGAGCATCGGGCTTCTGCCCGCGAGTTCGGGTTGTTACAGGAGTGTTCACGCGTCTGCTTTGCTGGCGTTCGTTACTTCGGCCACCCCGGCCATTCCAGCGCACCCCACGCGCGCCGGTTCGAACGAACGTTTGAATTCTACTGATGAAGCTGGGCTGGCGCAAGTTGCCGTCGAACTCTCACCGCGACCCAAGATGCCAGCCACTCACTCCCGCTCGCAGCAGCATACGGATCTCATTTTTTCCGTGCTCCTCACTGGCTCTCAGAAATGGCATCTTCCTTATGAGCATGCGCAACTAAACTCACCATGCACTCGGCGCCGGAGTGCGCCTCCCCTGAGAGGTCTCATGGCCACTTTCATCAAAGACATCGAAGAAATTCGCGAACGCGCACGAAAGAATATCGAGGACGGCGCCGTTACAGAGGCGTATGGGCTCGACCAGGACCGCGCAATCGCCATCTTGAACGAAGCACTCGCGACGGAGATCGTCTGCGTGCTCCGCTATTTGCACCACTACTTTATGGCGACCGGCGTGCATGGGCGCGCAGTTGCCGACGAATTCAAAGAGCATGCAGACGATGAACGCGAACACGCCGACGAGATTGCCGAACGAATCCAGCAACTCGGAGGCAAGCCGGACTTCAATCCTGCATCGCTCCTCAGTCGCTCTGTGGCTCAGTACGTCGAGGGCGAAACGCTGGCCGACATGATTCGCGAGGACCTCATCGCTGAGCGCACCGTAATTGAGGTTTATCAGCAGATGATCCAGTTCTTCGGGGAGCAGGATCCAACCACGCGGCGTCTGCTCGAGCACATCAAGGCAGAGGAGGAAGAGCACGCATCCGATCTCTCCGACTTCCTCTACATCGTGGATCCGAGTAGCGGTGAGACGCGGGGAGAAGACCCCGGCGCCAATCCTCTGGAGCACGGGGAGGGACGCGCGCAATCCAGCAACGCTGGTCAGCCGCAGGGCCAGGCTGAGGAGATGATCGCTTACTCGGACCTCCCGCTCAGTCGGACGGGAGAGGAATCCCGTGGGCGTGAACGCGGCGCGCAGCGTCAGGACAACGTCTCTCGCAGGATGGTGGAGGATTCAGATCGCGCTCTAGAAGAACTAGGCGACCGCTCCGGCAACACAGGACAAAGTGACAACGCCGAACTGCGGCGCGCAGGCAGCATCGATCGTCGCGGCGACGACATCGCGCCCGAAGCGCCAATTGAGGAGGCACTTGCAGGTATGAACAGGAGCACAGGGAAAGAGGCACCCAACCGTGGCAAGACTCGCTCGCTCGGCGTCTCACCTACGCCGCAGAGCAAAGGTGGGGAGACACAACCGACAGGCGGCAAACGCCAGAACCGCGAAGAGGTCGACAAGAATGAACGTTGGGGGAATCTCGGCCACAGCCAGGTGGAAGGCAAAAGCCGCGACACGCAAATTGGCATGAAGGGCGAGATGCGCCCCAACCGCGATCGTGGAACGAGCAAGCGCGAGGAGAGTGAACCGTTCGCCGGCCGTGGCACGGTCGAGGCGCCTACTTCCAACCTGCCGGGCGTCAGCGGACGCACCATGAATCGTCGGCGCGCTGTGGATGACATTGACGAAACCGATGTCGCGGAGCAGGGCAACGACACCGCATCGCGCGGCACAAATAGGTCCGCGAAGATTCTGAACAAGACGCGGAAGAAACGCGCGGCGTAGAGCAGGCGAGACTTGGGCGAGGCAGAGTTTAGGCTCTGCCTCTTTTATTGCGTTAGAGGTTGAATGCTCGTTCTGTGCTGGTAACAGAACAGGCAGCGCGTAAGCCGACTGTTGAATCCAGCCACTCTAGCTCTTGATATTCGCCATCAATTGCTCAATCTCCTGCTTCACATCCGCGGTCAGCGGCAGAAGCGGTAGTCTTCCGTTACCGCCGTAGTAGCCGTTCAATTCCATCGCATACTTTACGCCCGGAATGCTTAACTCGCCCACGATGCGCTGCGCCGCCTTAGCAATCCGCTGCTGCTTCTCTTCAGCCAGCTTGGCATCGCCGTCCTTCCACGCGGCATAGATTTCGTAGCACGCCGTTGGTGCGGCGTCCGCAAACGCCAGGATCGCGCCGACGGCTCCCACCTGGAGCGATGGATGCAGCTTCTGCGCCGCGCCGACCAGCACCTGGAAACCGACTTCCTTCTTTCGCGTCTTCAGATTTCCGAATACCTGCACGGCTGCCGATGACGGCTTCGCATGCGCGGTCGCCTCTCCAGAAGCTCCGGCCAGCGCGGCCGCGGGAACCAGTTCGCCAACCTCCGCGACCCTCGCCTGCTTCAGCATGCGGCCGGTTACGGGTTCGAAGCGCTCTGTCGCGATCACACTCCGCTTCACGTGCCGCGTCTTCTCCACCATGAGCTGTACCTTCTCAATGCTTCCGCTCGATTCCTTGATCGACACGACGTTCGGATGGTCCGCCAACTCGATGACCACCTCTGCCGGGATGTCGTACCCGGTCGCTTGCGGGAAGTTGTAGATGATGATCGGCAATGGCGACCGGTCTGCCACGGTACGATAAAACGCGAGCATATTCGCCGGCTTCATCTGCCCTTTGTAGTAGTGGGGCGTGCGAACCATAGCCATGTCGTAGCCCAGTTCCGCAGCGTACTCGGTCAGGCGCAGCGTTTCCATCGCAGACTCGATGCCCGTGCCAGCGATCATCACCTTCTCGGCCGCGGCGTGCTCGATGGCGCACTTCAAGACGTCGCGCCGCTCCTCATCGCTGAGCAAGATGGCTTCACCCGTGGAGCCCTGCACCACCATGCCGCTCACCGGCGTTTTTGAGTAACGCGCAACGTTGTGCTCAAGCTTCTTGAAGTAGATTTTCCCGTCTGGATAGAAGGGCGTGGTGATGGGAGGAAAAATGCCGTTCAGAATCATCGCGGACCTCGGAGTAACTCGCCTGCTCGTGACCATTCTATCGAGAACTTCTGCTCCGTGGCACTCCAGCAGCGCGCGTCGGCGGCGTAGAGAGGCTTATGAGTCACAGCTGCTTGTGATACCTAAAGTCAATTAGTCGGACTGACATGAACCAGGAGCCGGTGAACAAAAGGCACCCGCGATCGGATGCCTTTCGCTTATGGTGCTGGTTTGCGGCTACGTCGCGCCCTCGAGCAGGTGATGCGTGCTAATGATCAGCATGATCAGGAACCACGCAGCGAGTGCGGTCGTGATGAGTCCGATGATCCGGAGTTCAAGACGCATGCCTTTTCGCCGCACGTTGATGATCTCCGGGTTCCAATCGACGCGTGTGATCTGCGCGAATTTCACCGGGGCGATCAGCAGGAGTAGGCCCCACCCCAGTCCCAGGGCGGAGAGCACGTACCCAAGTGCTAGCAGCGTCCGCGGATTCATCGGAACTCCTCTATTCCTTCTTTGGCGCCTGCGCCAGGATGCGGTCGATCACCTTCTGATCGTTCGGCAGCAACCCGGACTTTTGCACGCGCGGCACCATCACGACCCAGTCAGGATGCAGTTGGAATGCTGTCCTGAACAGTGGTAGCGCATCGGCCACGCGACCCATCTGCACAAGCGCCTGCGCATGCCAGAAGTTCATCTCAGCCACGCGGCTCTTGTCGATCCCGGGTATGCTCTGCGCCAGCTTCGCCGCAGCGCTGTATTCACGCAGGGCCGCTTCATTGTCCTTGTGCTCCACCGCGAGGTCGCCGGCATTCATGTGATTGTAGGCGCGGGCGATGTTCAGCACCCGCCGCAATTCCTTCAGCGGCTCCGCATGATCCTCGACGCGAAGATCGAACATGCGATCGTCCCACGCTTTCCCGGTCGGCTTCGCCTTGACTACAACGATCGCCGCAGACTGACGCCCGCGCGCATCACCGCCGGCAGCTTGCGCCGCCTCCATGGCAGCCATCAACCGGTCCGCCAGGTCGCCTCTGGTCTCGTTGAATGCCTTGTCCATGGCGGGCCAGATCGACTCGTCGATCATCATGTTGGCCTGTACGGTGTAGCCCTGGCCAACGTGAATAGTTCCGTCCTGCGGCGCGCCTTCCACCTTTCGCGACTCGTTCGTTTTGCCGCCGACGAGATCTCCGGCGGCTGCAACACAGTTGGACCCGGTCCAGGCAGCCGCGTTCCCTTGCGCGTCTACGAACGCCACCTGCCGAACGTTGCGCGAATTGTCCGCCTTCAGCAACTGCTGAAGCGCGTCTGGCGCGCTCAAGCCTTTGCGCATCAAGTCGAGACCGTCGCGGCCATAGCTCGGCTGCACAAACGACTGTGTGGCGATTGCACCTACTCCCGCCTCGGCCCACGTCACAATGGAACCCACGGAGAACCAGTGGGACTGCACCGCGGCTCCCATTTGACCGGTGACTGGATCGCGCGCCACGATAGAGAATGTGTGGGCGAATTCAGACGGACGTGGCCGGTCGCTTTGTGCGAGTAGTAACGCCGGTGCACACATGATTGCCAACAGTATTGCGAACAGGGTTCGTTTTTTCATCCATTCACCTCGGCGGGCGAAATTGTAACCCACCGGGGCAATCCGCTCACGCCCGAGGTAGGCCCTGTACTTTCGTGAGTTGGCCTGCAAACGGTCCACCGGTATAAACTCCCCAACTCCAAGGAGGCCATAACCGTGGGTTACAAGAAATTGCTCGCCATCGGAGCGGTCGCATTGCTCGCGTGCATGAGTGCAGAGGCTCAGCAGGCGAAGAGCAAACCAGAGACAATCCAGTTCAAGTTTTCGCTGCCCAATGGACTTACATACGTTGAGCGGCAGCTAACGGTTCGGACGGCCACCGTGGAGGGCAGATCGGAATCTCAGACGCGCGAGAATGAGACCGCAACGCGTTATTCCGTGAAGCAAACCCCGTCCGGATACGACATCGTCGTCACCGCGATCAGCGCCGCCGCGAAACGAAACGGACAGCCGTTCGCCGATCCGATGGTCGATGCGTTCAAAGGCATTTCGCTGGTGTACCGCATCGCTGAAAACGGGAAATTCCTGGAGTTGCAGGGCGCCGAGCAGGCGGTTCAGCAGATCATGGCCGTTACTCCTGATCAGATCCGGCCCACCATGCAGAAGCTTCTCACCGTTGAGGCCCTCAAGGCGCGCGCTCAATCCGATTGGAACGCTCGCGTGCCGAGGTTCTTGTCCATGAGCGGCGAGATCGGAGACGCTTGGGCGAGCACCGACCGGGCCCCTTTGATCACCGGCGGCGAAGCGATCTTCTACACGGTTTCCGCGCTTGCCGGCCGGGCTTCCTGCGGGAATCGCAGTTGCGTTCGTGTCACCCTCGCTTACAACACGGACCCAAAACAGCTCAGCCAAGAATTTGGGGGAAGTGTCAGCAAAATGCTCGACGAGCTCGGAGCCAAATCCGTGAACTTCAGCGACGTCGAGATAGTCGGGGGCGGCGAGTTTCTTGTCGATCCGGAAACCAGTATGGTTCAGTCCGAACGCATCAACCGGACAATGGAGATGCTGATAAGTTTCCCCGGGCAGGGATCGGCGCGGACCACAACGAAAGAGACCCGCACCGTATCGTTCGAGTACTCAGAGTAGTCCATGCCTGCTGAAAGTCTCAGGAGTGCGAGTCATACCATGGTGGCGTAACATCAATGTAGTTATCCTTGCATTCCTGAGGCCTCATGCTCCTGATCTTTTTGGCTGTCTGGACGGCCATGCACGTGTACGTCTTCTCGCGTTCTGCTTCTGTCCCCTTTATTCGTGAGCACGTGCCCAAATGGGTACTCTGGAGCATCGCCGTCATTCTCTGGCCCACATACATCGTGGGCCGAATCCTCTCGCAATTCGGTGCAGGCGGGATCGGCCACGCGATTGAGTACCTCGGCGCCACCTGGATCGGGGTCCTCTTCTTCGCGCTGGTCTGCCTGTTTGTCACTGACGTTGCCACAGGCTTCGGATTTCTCCTGCCGCGTCTGGCGCCGACTCTTCGCGGACTCGCGCTCCTCGTAGCCGCCACCTTCGTCGTGATCGCCAGCGTCCAAGCCGTCCGGCCGCCCGTACTCCGCGAATATGAAGTTCAGATGCGCAACTTACCACCCGAGAGCGACGGGATGGTTCTCGTGGTGGCCTCGGACCTCCACGTGGGAGCGCTTCTCGGAACCGACTGGCTCGGTGCGCGTGTGGAGGATATTCAGGCGCTCAGGCCCGACCTCATCATTTTGGCGGGAGACATCGTCGAAGGAGACGAGCAGGCACAGCGGAGACTCGTTCCTTTTTTCCACTCGCTGTCAGCTCCGCTCGGCGTCTGGGCAGTCACAGGGAATCACGAGTATTACAACGGTGTTGACCGCAGCGTTCGCGTGCTTGAGGATTCCGGTATTCGCGTGCTGCGCGACCGCTGGGCAGAGGCGCGCCCTGGTCTCATCATCGCCGGCGTAGACGACCTGACGATTCGTCGCCGTGCGGCCCGCGACACGAATTTCGTCCAGCAGGCGCTGGCCTCAAAGCCCGACGGCGCCGCCACCATCCTGATGTCACATACACCGCTACAGACCGAGCAGGCTGCCAACGCAGGAGTCGGCCTCATGCTCTCGGGCCACACCCACAACGGCCAGATCTGGCCATTCACGTACCTCGTGCAGCTGGCTTTTCCGCGAGTTTACGGCGATTACAAGGTGGGCGATATGACGCTCATCGTCTGCCGTGGCACCGGCACCTGGGGTCCCCGCATGCGCCTATGGAACCGCAGCGAACTCCTCCGCATCAGGCTTCGGCGCACTTAGCGATGCGCCTGCGCAGCAAAACGAAAGCCCGGTCTGCGCCGGGCTTCCGTGAAACTCTACAACCGTTGTTTATGTCCTGATGACGACTCCGCGCTCAGCGTGCATTTCCTGCAGGTTCCGCACGCTGATCACACCCTTTTGCAGCGCCAGGATGCCCTCGGCAGCCGCTTGCGCCGCCGATAGCGTGGTGATCGTCGGGATGCGCCCCAGGATTGCCGCCCGCCGGATCGCCTTCTCATCGAACCACGGCTCCATACCTTGAGGTGTATTGACGATCAGCTGAATGCGGTCGCCCTTGATCAGGTCAACCACGTTCGGCCTTCCTTCCTTAACCTTGTACACGCGCTCGACCTGCATGCCCGCGTCTTCCAGCACAGCCGCCGTCCCATGGGTCGCCACGAGTTTGAAGCCCAGGTCCACAAACTTCCGTGCCACCTGTACCACCTGCTGCTTGTCTCGATCGCTGACCGAAAGGAATACGCAGCCCTTTGTAGGCAGGGCCTGGCCAGCGGACAGCTGCGCCTTGGCGAAGGCCTCGCCGAAGTTGTCGGCCACTCCCATGACCTCGCCGGTCGAGCGCATCTCCGGGCCGAGCACCGTATCCACACCCGGGAACTTCATCCATGGGAACACCGGCGACTTAACGAAGTAGCAAGTGCCGGTGTCGAGGTCGGTCCCCTGCTCTATGTTGTCCGGCAGGAACTCGCGCAATCTGCGGCCGGTCATCAGCCGCGCCGCGATCTTCGCCAACGGCACACCTGTCGCCTTTGAAACATACGGTACAGTACGCGACGCTCGCGGATTCACCTCGATGACGTATACCTTGTCGCGCTGAATCGCGTACTGCACGTTCATCAGTCCAACCACCTTGAGTGCACGCGCCAAAGCAAAGGTGTAGCCGCGAATCGTCTTCAGCACACGCTCGGAGATGTCGACCGACGGCAGCACGCATGACGAATCGCCCGAGTGAATGCCGGCTTCCTCGATGTGCTCCATGATGCCGCCGATCACCACGTCTTCGCCGTCGGAGATCGCGTCCACATCGACTTCGGTGGCCTCTTCGAGGAAGTGGTCGATGAGGATCGGCCGCTCCTGCGAATACTCAACGGCCTCGCGCATGTACTTCGTCACGCTCTCGTCGTCGTACGCGATCACCATTGCGCGCCCGCCGAGTACGTACGAAGGCCTCACCAGCACCGGATAGCCGATGCGATTCGCCACTGCCAACGCCTCTTCAACCGAGGTTGCCGTTCCGCCGGGGGGCTGTGGAATCTCGAGTTCATCGAGCAGTTTGCCAAACCGTTTCCGGTCTTCGGCCAGGTCTATCGACTCCGGCGAAGTGCCGATGATGGGCACTCCGGCGGCCTTCAGTGGCAGCGCCAGGTTCAGCGGCGTTTGTCCGCCGAACTGCACGATCACGCCGATATCGCCACCACCGGCGGCCTCGTGCTCGTAGATAGCCATTACATCTTCGAAGGTCAATGGCTCGAAGTAGAGCCGGTCGCTGGTGTCGTAATCCGTCGAGACTGTCTCCGGATTGCAGTTCACCATCACGGTCTCGTAGCCGTCGTCGCGCAACGCAAACGCCGCATGGCAGCAGCAGTAATCGAACTCGATTCCCTGCCCGATGCGGTTTGGCCCCGAGCCAAGGATGATGACCTTCTTTCTTTCGGTCGCCGCCGCTTCGTCCTCTTCCTCGTAGGTCGAGTACATGTAGGGCGTGTAGCTCTCGAACTCCGCCGCGCAGGTGTCCACCCGTTTGTAGACCGGCGAAAGTCCATGCTTCTTCCGCAATTGCCGCACGTGCTCGGGACCGCCCGTCGGGATGTGCCACACGTCCGCAAGCCGCGCATCGCTGAAGCCCATCCGTTTCGCGCCACGGAGTTCCTCACCCCTCAGCTGTTCGCCGGCGTTGGCGATCTGCTCCTGCTCGTCCGAGATCTCTTTCAGCTGATATAGGAACCAGGGGTCGATGCCCGTCATCTTGGCAATCTGCTGCACCGACCAGCCTGTCCGCAGCGCATAGCGCAGGTACTGCAAGCGCTCAGGATGCGGCGTAACCAGGCGCTTCGTCACGATCTTAGGCTCGATGTGCTCGGACTCCAATCGCTTGCCAGTCTCGAGCGAACGCACGCCCTTCAGCAGCGCCTCCTTGAACGTACGGCCGATGGCCATTGCCTCGCCCACGGATTTCATCTGTGGTCCAAGGGTCTCGTCCGCTCCGGGAAACTTCTCGAACTGCCATTTCGGGATCTTGACGACCACATAATCCAGCGTCGGCTCAAAGCACGCCGGAGTCTTGCGCGTGATGTCATTCGTGATCTCATCCAGCGAATAACCCACCGCCAGCTTGGCCGCGATCTTCGCGATCGGGAAGCCAGTTGCCTTGGAGGCCAGCGCCGACGACCGCGATACCCGCGGGTTCATCTCGATGACCACCATGCGCCCCGTCATCGGATGCACGCCGAACTGTATGTTCGAGCCGCCCGTCTCCACGCCAATCTCGCGAATGACGGCAATGGCCGCATCGCGCATGTGCTGGTATTCGCGATCGCTCAAAGTCTGCGCGGGAGCCACCGTGATCGAGTCGCCGGTATGCACGCCCATCGGATCGAAGTTCTCGATGGAGCAGATTACGATGACGTTGTCGCGCATGTCGCGCATCAACTCCAGCTCGTACTCCTTCCACCCGAGCACGCTTTCTTCGATCAGCACCTCGTGCACAGGCGAAAGATCCAGCCCGCGCGCCAGCAGTTCCAGCAGCTCTTCGCGATTGTAGGCGATGCCTCCGCCTGATCCGCCCAGCGTGAAGGATGGACGCAGCACCACCGGAAATCCGATCTTCGCCGAAAAATCGAGTCCGTCTTTCAGGTTGTTGACCAGCGCCGAACGGGGCACGTCGAGCCCAATCCGCGTCATCGCGTCTTTGAACAGCAGCCGGTCTTCCGCCTTCTTGATGGCCTCAAGTTGCGCGCCTATGAGCTTCACGCCGTACTTCTCGAGCACACCACCGTCCGCCAGGTCCACCGCAAGGTTCAGGGCAGTCTGGCCGCCTACGGTTGGGAGGATCGCAAAGCCGTTGCCGACTCCGCGCTCCACTTCCTGCCGGATAATCTCTTCCAGGTATTCCCGCGTGAGCGGTTCAACATAAGTGCGATCCGCCATCTCCGGATCGGTCATGATGGTGGCCGGGTTCGAGTTGACCAGCACCACCTCAAATCCTTCGGACTTCAGCGCCTTGCAGGCCTGTGTGCCCGAGTAGTCGAATTCCGCCGATTGCCCAATGACAATAGGACCGGAACCGATGATGAGGATCTTCGAAATATCGTCGCGTTTTGGCATTTAACGAGTTCTCAGTTCCTTGATCTCAGTTCATTTCATCTTTGAAAGGGTGCGCCTTCAACGATAGAACTATCGATTAGCTGCTCGTGGCTCGATTCGATAATTCGTGAATCGTTTAGTCCGCAATCCTTACGCCTTGCGCTTCCAGTCGTCCATCATCTTCACGAAATCGCCGAACAAGTAATGCGAATCATGCGGGCCGGGTGAAGCTTCTGGGTGATATTGCACGCTGAACAGCGGATACGATCTGTGCCGCATTCCCTCAAGCGTGTTGTCGTTCAGGTCCACGTGCGTCAGTTCGACCTCGCTCTGCTTCAACGAATCCGGATCTACGGCAAAGTTGTGATTGTGCGCGGTGATCTCAACCTTGCCGGTGTTCAACTGCTTCACAGGATGGTTGCCCCCGTGATGTCCAAACTTCAGCTTGTAGGTCTTTCCGCCCAGAGCAAGCCCGACCAGCTGGTGTCCAAGACAGATCCCGAAGATCGGCACGCGACCCATCATCTTCCTGATGTTTTCCTGCGCATACGTCACCGGCTCAGGATCACCCGGGCCGTTCGACAGGAACACGCCATCCGGCTTCATCGCCAGTACATCTTCCGCAGAGGTCTTCGCCGGCACTACGGTGACGTCGCAACACGAGCCGACAAGCTTGCGCAGGATGTTGTGCTTGATGCCGAAGTCGTATGCGACCACTCTGTGCCGCGACTTCTCCGGAGTGATGATCCGCCCCGGCTCAACATCGCCTTTCGTCCACGCGTACTTGTCCTTCGTCGTTACCACCTGCGCCAGGTCGGTGCCGTCCATTTTGTTGATCGAACGAGCCTTGGCGACTAACTTTTCGACATCCGTCTCCGTGGTCGAGATCACGCCGCGCATCACGCCGTTGTCACGCAGATGGCGCACGAGCGCGCGGGTATCAATGTCCGCCAGCACGGGAATCTTGTGCCGCTCCAGGTACTCATCCGCGACCTGGTGCGAGCGCCAGTTGGACGCGACGCGCGAGAACTCGCGCACAATCAGCCCCTCGATGTAAGGCTTGCCGGCCTCCTCATCGTCAGGATTCGTGCCGTAATTTCCTATTTCGGGGTTCGTCAGGACGACGATCTGTCCGGCGTAAGAAGGATCGGTGAAGATCTCCTGGTAGCCGGTAATGGAGGTATTAAAAACTACTTCGCCGTAGCATTCGCCTTGCGCGCCGTAGCCTTTGCCGCGGAAGATTCGCCCATCTTCCAGAGCAAGGATTGCCTGCATCGGTTCTCCCGAGGGGTGGATTTTATCGATTTTAGCAGTTCGTCACCTACCCCGCCACCGACGCGCAGCAACAATTTGCATGCATGAATATGCACTCGAATGAGTCTCAAGGTTGTCGCGCTGACTACTGACGCACAAGCGACACAAGCGCAGTCAACGATCCGTGCCGCTCAGATTGCGCGATGTGCGCGCCCTCTACTTCGGGTCGGGTGCGCCTCCATCCCAGACGACCTTCCAACGTCCGTCGGCCTGCTTTTTCCAGACACTCAAGTAACGCCCGGTTCGCATGCGCTCCACACCCTGCTTGTCTTTGCCTTGACGAACCCACTTCCCCGTAGTGAATCCCAGGTCGCCACTCGCGAACATCTCTCCGTAGGTGGGCTCCCAGGTGAGCGACGCATTCGGATCATTCAAGCTCGCCATGGCCTTCCGAACTGCGTCCTTGCCGATGTTCGGCTCCTCATGCCCGAGGACAATATTGTCGGCCATATAGTCCATCCAGCCGTCCAGTCGGCGCTCCTGCGTGGCCTTGTTGAAGTCTCTGTCGGCCTGCATCAGCGGTTCAGCTCCAGGCTTCGCCTGCCCCCATCCTGCGGACGCACACACCGCAATCATCACGCAAAAAAGAGAGAGTTTGCGCATTCAATCACCTCATCGAGATTGAGTTGCTTTGCCCGAGTCCCACCAGAACGACGGCACTCTATACGAAGCTAATGATGGCGAGAATAGAAAGGTGACGGGCAATCACCAAACGATGTCTGACTGCTGTCCATCTGTGTTCCGCTGTGCCTAGCGCAGCTTGCCGAACCTCTCCACGGGCCAGTACACAAACACAGCCTTCCCGTAGATGTACCGCTGCGGCACCGCCCCAAAATCCCGCGAATCGCTGGATCTATTACGGTGGTCGCCCAGCAAAAAATACGAATCCTGGGGCACGACGACCTCCCCGTACGACCGGTCATCGCGGAACTCGCCCGGCACATAAGGCTCGCTCAGCCGCCGTCCATTCACGTAAACGCGCCCATTATCGATCTCGACCCGGTCGCCCGCAACACCGATGACGCGCTTGATGTAGCTCTTCGATGGGTCTCTCGGGTACCGGAAGACGACCACGTCACCTCGCGCGATCGGCTCCCACCGATAAACGTACTTGTTGATGAAGATGCGTTCCTGATCGTCGAGGCTCGGCATCATGCTCGTGCCCTCAACTTTGACGGGTTGGTAGACGAATACGATGATGAAGATCGAAACGGCGACTGAAATGAACAGGTCGCGCAGCCATCCACCGGCAGAACGCACTGGGACCGTCAGCGCTGGAGGAGCACTGGGCTGTCCCGCTGGCAGTTGGCCTTCTGCCGAATCCGTTCTGTGGTCCGTCTTCATCCTTCTCTGATTCTACATAGACTCCCGCGCCCGTCGAAAGTCTCGCAATGAAAGATTCAGATGTCCGATGCCGGCCCCGGGGCCGCCGCCACTTCCTGCGAGCTTCGGGTTAGAATATGGGAACACCGGGTGAGCCTCGACAATGAAGAAGACTTCGCTGATTGCCCTCGTTTTAGCCTTCGCAGTTCTTGCTGTCGCACAGGGTGACGTACCCGCCTTCCACAAGGCCGGACCTCCAAAAGGTGCAAAGCTTCCGCCCATCCTCGCGCAGGACCAGCTCTGGGGGGCGAGTTTCCAGTACGCCTACCAGAAGAAGGCATACCTGGTCGCCCAGAAGATCGGCAACGTCCTCTACCAGCTACCCTGCTACTGCTACTGCGACCGCATGGGCCACGGCTCATTGCGCACCTGTTACGAATCCACCCACGCGGCGAACTGTTCTCATTGTCTGAAGGAGGCTTACTACGCCTACTTCCAGACGAAGCAGGGTAAGACTGCGAAGCAGATCCGGGAAGGCATCATCCGCGGGGATTGGAAAACGATTGACCTGGCCCAGGCCGCCGATCAGGTGAAAGAGTAGCCGTCACACGTCACCGACGCTTCGGCCGCGTATCCTTGACGCGAAAGCCACTTGCGGGTATAAACCGTACTTCGCGCTCTGCTCTGATTGCGCACAGGCATTCTTTGGGGGACTCGGTGCGCGTAGCGCCTTGCTCAGGTGCATGCAAATGAAGAAGAAAGCTCCAGCAAAGGTTAAGGCATCTCCGGCTAAGGTCAAGAAAACAGCCGCTTTGGCCACGGCCACGCCGCGCAATGGCGGAGGTGTCGCCGCCCCCAAAAAGGCGCTCAGCCCAGCCGAAGATCCCCGGTACCAGCAGGCAGTGAAAGATTACGAGCAGGCGCTCAAAGCGATGCAGACGCAGAAGTTCGACCGGGCTAAACCACTCCTTGAGAAGGTTGCTTCCGGCCCGATCAAGGAACTGGCTGACCGCGCGGCAATGCACCTGAACATCTGCAACCAGCAGCTTTCAAAGTCCACCACGAACTTCAAGACGCCCGAAGAGCATTACGACTACGCCGTCTCGCTGATGAACATGGGAGACTTTGTCGGCGCGCGCGAGCACCTGGAAAAACTCTCCAGCCAGCATTCGAAACTTGATTTCATCTGGTACGGTCTGGCCGTGCTCGAATGTCTGACCGGACGCTTCCCCGAAGCGCTCCAGCATCTGACCGAGGCCATTCGCCTGAACCGGGCCAACCGCTTCCAGGCACGCAACGACTCTGATTTCCGCAACCTGGCGGATGATCCCCGCTTCACCGAACTGCTGTATCCTGAGGTTTCAGGGGAGTAAGTCGGAAAGCTGCCATCCGTGTTCCATGATGAGGCAATCGTCAGCTCGGCGATGACTGCTTCAACGACCCGGCCTGCGCTTGAGATATGCCATCCGCCTCCAGTTCCGGTCTGAACGTCGTCGCCATCGGCGGCGGTACCGGACTCTCCGCTGTGCTCCGGGGCCTGAAGGGTTACGTCCCGCATCCGGGCGGTGAAGCTCTCCCCTCAGGAACACCTGTCATTGCCAATTTGTCTGCGGTTGTCACCGTGACCGACGACGGCGGTTCCAGTGGACGGCTTCGCAAAGAACTCAACGTCCCTCCTCCGGGCGACATTCGCAATTGCATGATTGCACTGTCAGAAGACGAGGCGCTTCTCTCGAGGCTCTTCCAATACCGCTTCCCCGGGGGCGGACTTGAAGGGCATAGCTTCGGGAATCTATTTCTGACGGCGCTCGCTGCCGTCACCGGAGATTTCACGGAGGCGGTCAAACTGTCTTCGGCCATTCTGGCCACTCGCGGCGACATCTTCCCCGCCACGACCTCCAACGTCCAGCTAGACGCTCTCATGATCGATGGCTCGCGGGTAAGAGGCGAAACCAGCATCACCGCCAGTTCGAGCCGTGTCGTGAAGCTCTGCCTCGTCCCCGCGAATGCCCGGCCGCTGCCACAGACACTGGAAGCGATTGCCAGCGCCGATCTCATCACAATCGGCCCCGGATCTCTCTTCACGAGCCTCGTACCCAACCTGCTCGTCCGCGGAGTGCCCGAGGCGATCGCCGAATCCCTCGCAGTCAAGGTTTATATCTGCAACATCATGACCCAGGCCAACGAAAGCATTGGCCTGACCGCGGCGGATCATATACGCGCGCTGTTTCAGCACGCCCGCGAGCACAAGGTATTCGACTACGCACTGATCAATGATCGCGAAGTCCCCAATGATATGAAAGCGCGCTACGCACTTGAGGGCTCATCACAGATCGTGAATGACCTGGAGAATGTTCGCTCTCTCGGCGTGGAAGCCATGACGGGCGACTATCTCGATGACAGCGGCCTCGCGCGCCACGCTACCGACAGGGTTGCACGCGACGTGCTCGAACTCGCGTTGCGCGTGAATTCCCGCAATGCTCAACACCCACTAACAGTCAGATGACCAGCCAATCCAGCACGCACATTATGAATCAGCGCTTCGCCATCGCCATCCTCGCCGCAGGCAAAGGCACGCGGCTCAAGTCGAAACACCCGAAGGTCCTGCACAGCATCGCAGGTCGTCCGCTGCTCGCACACGTGGTTCACGCGGCTTCGCAGGTGGTTGCTCCTGAGAACATCTTTGCGATCATCGGTCATGAAGCCGATCGCGTGCGCGAAGCGGTTGCGCCGCTCGGAATCGGCTTCGTCTTGCAGGCGCAACAAAACGGCACGGGCCACGCCATGATGATCGTTCGCGAGGCTTTGCGCGACTTCGATCACGTGTTGGTCCTCTCCGGCGATGTGCCGCTTATTCGCACCGAGACGATCGCTCGCCTTCGCGAGTTCCATCTCGATCGCAACGCCGCGATGACCATCCTCACAGCTGAACCGGAATACCCCTCCGGGTATGGTCGCATTTTGAGGAAGGGCGGTTCTGACGAGGTGCAAGCGATCGTCGAGCAGAAAGCGCTGAAGCCCGGTCAGGAGAATCTGCGCGAGATCAACTCCGGCATCTACGCCTTCGATGTGCGGAAGCTATACGCGCATATCGACGAACTGACCAGCGACAACCCGCACCACGAGTTTTACCTCACGGACATCGCGTCAATTCTTTGTACTGCGGGCGAAAAGGTTTTCGCCATTCCCGCCGAAGATTCGCACGAAGTGCTCGGTGCAAACACTCGCAGCCAACTCGCAGAACTCGATGCCCTTCTCCGCATGCGCAAAGCGCATGAACTGATGGAGTCCGGAGTAACGATTTTCCGGCCTGAGACGTGTGTGATTGACGCGGATGTTAAGGTCGGCCCCGACACCATCATCGAACCCTTCGTCCAGTTGCTCGGCCGCACTCACGTCGGCGCCGACTCTCGCATCCGCTCGTACTCGGTAATCACCGACTCTACGATCGGCCCAGGCGTCACCATCCTTAACGGCGTCATCATGGAGGAGTCCCACATCGAGCACGGGGCCGTGCTCGGACCGTATTCGCGACTGCGGCCTGGTTCGCACATCGGCGAGCACGCCAAACTCGGCAACTTCGTTGAAACCAAGAAGACTCGGCTAGGACGCGGCTCCAAGATCAACCATCTCAGCTACGTTGGGGACACCGAAGTCGGCGAAAACGTGAACATCGGCGCGGGCACCATTACGTGCAACTACGACGGAGTTGCCAAGCACAAAACGATCATCGAAGACGGCAGCTTTATCGGGTCAGACACGACCCTAGTTGCACCGGTGAAAGTGGGAAAGGGCGCCTACATCGGCGCTGCATCCTGCATAACCAGGGACGTGCCGGAGGATTCGTTGGCGATTGCGCGTGGGCAGCAGGTCGTAAAGGAAGGGTGGGCGCGCGAAAAACGAGAGCAGCGTAAGAAGGCTCATCCCTCGCGCTGAAAACCCCTTTCACGGTAAAGGTCACGCGATTGTCACGTGACCTTGGTTACTTGTCCCAGGAGTGTTCGTCAGCGACCATGAATGCAGAAAGACCATGGACGCTCTGCTCGGACTCGAAGACTTGCTCGACGCCGCCGGCTGCACGCCTGATCTCGTCTGCGCAGAACTGGCAAGCATTTTTCGAGTGCAGCGCACAGAGATCGGTTTGCTATTCCGGGAAGGCGATCATCTGCACTTTCTTTACCCGGCGGAACTGCAACTGGCTGGCAGCATCCCTCTCTCCAGTTCAGCAGTGGCCGCTCGCACCGCTTTCACCAGGCAGCCTGAACTCTTCAATCGGTTCGCGAACGTGCCCCATCACGACGTATTCGAGAGCATAAAGCTCGAAGGAGACGACAAACCCGATCCGGAGCTGCCGAAGGTCATCCAGAAGCTCATGTCGGTACCCCTCATTGGCGACGACGACGTGGTGGTCGGCGTCGTTCAAGTCAGCCGCAAGGGCGCGTCGCCGGCCTCCGCAGGCCCGGACTTCAATGAATCAGACCTTGACCTGCTGGTTCGGGCTGCCCGGCGAGTTGCATTGCTCATGCCGGAGATGCGCGCCAGCAGTCACCCGCGAGCCTCTAAACTTCGGTTCGGATACCACGCGCCACAGAAGCCACGCCCAAGTTTTCTCGCCTGAGCCGAATCGGCGTGTTCGACCGGCACTCCTGCCCTGTGACGGCCATCACCGCACGCTGGTCGTCCAGAACCTATTCTCCCTGCATGGCCAAGCAATGCTGTAAGAACACGAAGTCAGAGCCGAGTAAACAGGTTACTCCTAAGAAGCAGCTCCCAACGGCTGCCGATTGCGGTAAGTGTGGCCTCGAATATTGTGATTGCGAAGTCTGCGATTGCGAATCAACCGTGCACGTTCCGAGGCAAGATCGGTAGAACGTCGCACACGACAATTTTCGCTACGGCTCGGCGCACGATGAACTGCAAGTGCTCTGCTGCACTCCGCAATGCCGAGTCCCACCTCGAATTTCCGCCGCAGCTTTCGATTTTGGCCCAACCAGCTCAGATATCCGCCCACAATTGTCGGCTTACAAATCTCCAGGTGAGGACTGAATGAAAGACATCAATCCCGACGATAGCCCGAAAGTGCCCGGCACGAACCCAAACACTACTGCCGAGGGCGGCGGAATCAATCCCTCGGCACCGACAGCCGGCACAGAGGCTTATGGCATGACCAGCGACGAACGCGAGAACGTCGGCGGGCCCAATCCCACACACTCCAGCCCGGGCACTGAGGGAGCGGGCGACGTACGTCGCACCTCATATCCGCGTAATGAGGCTGACGACAATCCGGCCGCGAACATCGGCGAGACACGACAGCGCTCGGAGCAGGTGAGCGACAATCCAAACGCGCGCGGCGGCAAGGTCTTCCACTGCGCCGAATTCGGCCAGGAAACTTGCACGTGGAACGTGAGTGGCGATTCCGCTGACGACATGCTGCCACATATTGAGCGGCACGGCCGCGAGGCGCATGGTATCGAGAGCTTCGACGAGACAGCACGACAGCGCATTCGCGACACGGTTCGCGAGCGCCGCGCCGCATAGCGGTTTAAGCCTTCTCTCCGGGCAACAGCGCAAAGGCGTGCACCATCTGCCCAGCGCGGTCCCTCCCTGCACACTGAAAAAGGGCGGCCAGTCAAGGCCGCCCTTATTTTGTCGATATCCGCGATTACTTCGGAGCGATTCGATCCGCGATGGTGTCGCGGTGAAAGGCTGTGTGGTTTCGGTTTTCGTTCCACCCTTCGGGAGAGACCGTGCTGCGATCTGTGGCGAGATCCTGCCACGAGTTGTAACGCGTGATGGTCAGGAAATTCCAAGGCCCGCCCTCGAGATGTTCCATCACGACAGCGCCGGTCGGAACTTTCGATCCCGGCGGTTGCGAGATGAATTTCTGGAGTTGTTCGCGATGCCCCGGAGCAGCGCGATAAACAGTGACGATGTAGATCGCGTTGGCCACTCTGTCCTTGCCCTCGCCGATTCCCATCGCACGCGTGAATTCTGCCCACGATGGACCGGAGACGAAGGTGTCGCCGTGCCAGGCACTCTGGTCTCTCTGCCCTGGGCTGACTGCGCTTGGTTCGGGCGTCACCGTGGCTTTACTGCCAAGATGTTCGATCACGCAGTAGTCCCACTCGTCACCTTCTTGATGTCGCAGCACGATGAAGTGGCCCGGCATGGGCGCCTTTGGATCAGCTGTGCTGAGACGCTGCCCGAGCGCAGCGGCCTCGCCGGGCGTAGCCTTGTTGAAATGAACGTGGTAAACATCCGTCGCCGTAGCCGGTTGTGCGGGTTGTGCCGGCTGAGCCGACTGTGCCGAGGCAACTCCCAAGAGCAGCAGCACAATCGTTGAAATCTTCAAAACGTATTTCACGCGCTTTCCTCCGACTTGATGGTGTTCCTGCGCGGCCTGTGGAACCATGATGCCGAAGGATGTGATGGATATTTAATTGGCCGTCTTTGTCGTGGCGGCGAGTATATCAGCAGCGCAATCCCGTGCAAGACAAGATTGCGTGTAGGAGACTTAGGTCTTGCATTGTTGTCCGCGATGGACTACTCGGTTACTGGATGCAAATGAGCATCGGTCCTTCTCCGCTCAACCTCAGCCTTTTCGAACACGCCCTCAATCGTTGTACCGCAGTCCTTGCACTTCCCTTGGCGAACGTCATCGGCCAGCACCGAGTGCCAGGACCGTCTTATGATCCGTTTCTTGCATCCAGGGCAAATCGTATCGCCACCATCACTGAAGATGTTTCCTTCATAGACATACTTCAGCCCCATCTCCGTTGCCAGTCGGCGCGCGCCGTGCAGCGTCTCAGGCGGAGTTGCCTGCTTGTCTACCAATTTGAAGTCGGGGTGAAACGCTGTGAAATGCAGCGGCACGTTATCGCCAAGGTTCTCCAGAACCCATTCACAAAGCTGCTTGAGTTCCGAGTTGTCGTCGTTAAGTGTCGGAATGATCAGGTTCGTCATCTCGAACCAGACGTTCGTTTCGTGCCGCAACCATCGAAGCGTTTCCAGCACAGGCTGCAAATGCGTCAGCGTCACCTTTGCGTAGAATTTCTCGGTGAATGCCTTCAGATCGATATTGGCGGCGTCGATGTGTTCGTAAATGTCGAAGAAGGCCTCGCGCGTGATGTACCCGTTCGACACCATAACGGTGTTCAGACCGGCTTCGTGCGCCTCTCGCGCGATATCGATCACATACTCGCCCCAGATCGTCGGCTCGTTATACGTGAACGCCAGGCTCGGCGCGCCGTATCGCATCGCAAGTTCGACGACATCGTCCGGCGCAAGGTCCGCTGCGCGCACCTGGTCCGCCTTCGCCTTGCTGATGTCCCAGTTCTGGCAGAAGAAACAGCCCATGTTGCAACCGGCTGTGCCCAGTGAGAGGATCTTCGTGCCCGGGAAGAAGTGGTTCAGCGGCTTCTTCTCGATCGGATCCATGGCCACCGCAGCCGGGCGTCCGTAACCAAGCTGCACAAGACGTCCGCCCTCATTCTTGCGAATGAAGCAGAACCCCGACTGACCTTCTCCGATGTGGCAATGGCGCGGGCAGAGGTAACAGTGCAGACGCCCGTCCTGCATGGGCTCCCACCAGCGCGCCTCGTGATGCTGAGTTGATGGAGACTTCATAACAACTGGGTTATTGTAACGCCGCCATAGAAGACGAACTCACGTCTTTACCCGCTCACTTTCTCCCAGTCAGCCCGTCTACTCAGCAATACCACTCGACAAGTGGGCGCTCCCCCAAGCACAGAGAAACGGGCGCCCACGACCTCTGAACCAGCACGGCACCGCGCACATTCTTCGCACGAAAAAAGCCCCGCTTCATGCGGGGCTAGTGATTCAGGAGAGAGAAGATGGAGTGAGTTACTTCATGTTCGACACCAGTTCGCGAATGCGCACGCGAGCCTGGTGCAATCCGAGCTTTGATTCGTCTTCGGTCAAGCCGAGCATGTGTCCGATGCGGGCGTGTGAGTAGCCCTCGCCATCGTGCATCAGGTAGATCAGCCGCTCGGTCGCGGGCAGTTGAACCACGGCGCGCTCCAGGTGAACGCGCTTCACGTTGCTGCGAATGTCGCTTACTTCAGTTGCGACGGCGCACTCAAGCGTCAGAACGCCTAGCGCCATGAGCTCCCGTACCTCGTTGAGGAACGCGTTATCGATGACCTCTGGACTCGGAACCTCATTCGCGGCAAACGCGCGACGGAACGTATTCCCGAGCAGTTCCTCAGCGGCCAGTTCGTTATCAGTCATCCAGAACGCAAACGAGTAAACTCGGTGGCGGTTCTGCTCGAAGACTTCTTGATACTGCTCGAGGCTGCCCCGCGCCACCTTGGGTAGATACGCCGCAAACCCTGTAATTTTTGCTTCCTGGAAGCTGTTCGCCATTGTGCCCCCTAATCTCAAGTTGCCCTATTCGGGCTGGATTACACCGGATCTCATCGTCCGGTTTGGCTGCTGTTTCTTGCATTCATCGCACCACTTCAGCAACCCTGCCGTTGATGCGTTGTCTGCTAAAACACGGGCCGCAGCAAAACGTTTCTGCTTGCGGCTGACACCTTAACTCTAAGCAATCGCCCTGCCCTTGGCATACAGCCGCCCAGCAACTCGTGTGGAAAAGGGGCTAACTCGTTTCCCGCCATTGAATACGCGGCGGACGGTTGCCTCTAGCGCACATATAAGGTGCCTCAGCCCGGATGCAGAACTCGTCCCCACCCGTCAATCGACGGCGACCGAAGTACCTGAAGTTGGCATCTGGATACACACTATTGGAGTGCCTAGGTAAATTTTTCGGAAAGGAAATCAGAGTAGGTGGACAACTCCGAGGCTTGCGCTCGCCGCCTGGCGGCCCCTAATCACTCATTCATCTGACGCAAGCGCGCGTGCCACCAGATGTCCATTATCAACAACGTCAACCGAGACAATCGGGGATTGTTATCTGACAAACTCAGGGTAGAATGACTTTCCGAGTCAGAGTGGAACCTCGTAGATGACGCCTGAACGCATTTTAGTGGTGGATGATGAAGAGCCGATACGCGAGATTGTCTCGTCCATGCTCGCTAACGCCGGCTACCAATGCAAACAGGCGGGCTCCGGTGTAGAAGCGCTCGCCATCCTCGGTTCTGGCGAAGAGTTTGAACTCATGCTCTCCGACCTGATGATGGCCGAACTTGACGGCATCGGCCTCCTTGAGCGCACCAAGGAACGTTATCCCGACATGCCCGTCGTGATGGTCACGGCAGTTCACGATATCTCAGTTGCGCTCGCCGCCATCCGCAACGGTGCCTACGATTACCTTCTAAAGCCGTTCGAACGTGAGCAACTGCTTGCGATGGTTCGGCGCGCGCTGGAAAACCGCCGCCTCAAACTCGAGAATCGCGCCTACCAGACCAATCTCGAAGCCTTGGTTGGAGCCCGAACCGATCAACTCCGCCAGGCGATGGCCGACCTGGAGCGTTCCTACGACATCACGCTGGAAGCGCTCGGCGACGCACTCGATTTGAAGGACGCCGAAACCGAGGGCCACTCCAAGCGTGTAACGGCCTTTACCATTGCCATGGCCCGCGCGCTCGGTCTAGCTCCCGAACGCATTCGCGTCATCGCTCGCGGCGCGTTCCTACACGACATCGGCAAGATGGCTATTCCAGACGCTATTCTCCGCAAGCCAGGGGCCCTCTCTGAGGAAGAAACCGAGATCATGAAGGAGCACTGCCATCGCGGTTACCAGATGCTCCGCAAGATTCCGTTCTTGCAGGAAGCCGCCGAGATCGTCCATTCCCACCAGGAACGCTGGGACGGCACGGGCTACCCCCGCGGCTTGAAAGGCGAGCAGATACCGCTCGGAGCGCGCATATTCGCGATTGCCGACACGCTGGATGCCATCACCTCAGATCGACCATATCGAGCCGCCCAGAGCATCCAGGCCGCCCGCGAAGAGATCCAGCGATGGTCCGGTCGCCAGTTCGATCCGAATATTGTTGACGTTTTCCAGTCCATGCCGGAAAGTATCTGGCGCGACCTGCGCCGCGAGATTGATTCCCAGATACACCGCTTCTCGCAAGGCTATCGCCTGGCAAAACAAGGTAGCGCATAGACGATTCAGGTTTGCTGTACAGGGGCGCGAGACTCCCGGCTTGCGTCCCTATTTTCTTGCCTTCACCACCAGATCAATCCATTTGAAGGAGCGCACCATGGGCACTCACCTTTCAGAATCTGACGTCCAGACAGCCCTTCAGAAACTGCAAGGATGGCGAAGCAACGGTCAGGCCATCGAGCGAGTGTTCGAGTTCCCGAACTTCTCCGATGCGATGGTCTTCGTCAACCGGGTCGCTGAGGCAGCCGAAGAGGCAAATCATCACCCGGACATCACAATCAACTACAACAAAGTGACGATGCAGCTCAGCTCGCACGACTCCGGCGGAGTGACTCAGCGAGACCTGCGCATGGCAGGGAGAATTAACCAGATCAGCGGGGGCTAGTCAGGGAGAAAATGGGCAGGAGGGATGGCAAGCGGGGGAGCGCTTGCGGTCACCGCTATTGTTGAACTGGACGGGCTTCCAGCACTTCTGCGAGCCGGTTGAGGTTCATCTGGATGCGTTCGAGTTCACGTTGAGCGCTATCGTTCCACTCCGAGATACGTTCGGGAGCTTCGTCGATCTTCTCCAGCGCCCAGAAGATCGCCTTCCGTCCTCGCTCAGAAAGGACGAGCGCACCTATTCCACCCAGGCCCAGAACTGTCAGTGGCAGGAACCACTTCTTCATGCTCACCTCCACTTCCACTCTCTACACTATTGGACGCGACGAATAAAGTGAAAGTTTCTGCTGAATGCACGAAAGTAATGTCAAAGGGATTACGTTTATTCCATTTCGGAATGGCGCTCGCACCCGAAAAACGCTTCGTCCGAGATCGGCAGCCCACCGCAGTTTCGGCGGGCGGGTGTGTAATCGAGCAGCTTTGCTCCGGCTACTTACATCCAATAATGCACGACCAAAAGTATTCACAGGTTGCTCAGTTGGCTGCGTGGTCTGTTTGCGGCAAAAAACGTGGGGCGCAGTTGCAAGAACTTCGAAGTTTCGCGTTCATAAGTATGTAAGCTGGTGATCGTCAGCAGGCCTAACACTCGTGCCTGCCTACGCGACGCGGCTGAAGCCAGGAAGGAGACGGGATGAAAAAGTTCGCGTGGTCTTTTATAGCGGTTCTGTTGTTGAGTCTTGCCGCGGTGGCGCAGCATCAACCGCCGACGATTGCCGCCAAGCCAGACACTGTTTACGTTGGTGCGGACGGCAAATTCGAAGCCGCACCGGATACAGCCCTCATCCAGTTCAATATCGGCGCGCAGGAGCCGGTGCTCAAGGACGCATACGCCCGCGCCACCAACGCCGCCGAGCAGATCCGCCAGGTGCTGCGTGCCAACGGCATCGATCCCAAGCAGGCCGAAATCGGCTTCTTCCAGGTGACTCCTGTGTTCGATTGGCGCAATCCGAAGCGCAAATTGCTCGGATACCGCGTCGGCAGCTCAATCACGCTCAAGCTGAAGGACTTCTCCAAGATCGGCGCGATATCCGAAAAGTTTGCAGATATGGATGTCACCGAAAACCAGAACATCAGCTACATACTTGAAGACATCGAGCAGGCCAAAATTCGCGCGGTGGAAGACGCCTTCAAGAAAGCCCGCAACAGCGCGGAAGCTGTCGCAAAAGCGGGTGGACGCGCCCTGGCGGAACTGTCGTACGCCTCAGTGGATACCTACGAGCAGGTGCAGCCGATGATGATGCGTGGAGCTGCCACAATGGCGATGAAGGCCGCCGATGTTGCGGCCGAATCCGCTCCACCGGCCGAGTTCACCCCGCAGAAGGTCACCATCACAGCCCACGTCAACGCGTTGTTCGGGTTGAAGTAGCCTGTCGCGCAAAGATGAAACCCCGCACGAGCACGTGCGGGGTTCCTCGTTTCCAGCGTCATTCAGTTCTTAATTCGGCTTGCATCGATGGTCACAGGCCGTTGCAACACCATCTCCACTGTGCTTCCGCTTTCGATCCGAACATCGGGCCCGCGACTAAACAGCACCGTGGTTAGTCCTACGGCCGCCCCCGCAGCGCCGCCAACGCCGACGCCCTTATAGCCGCGTTGTGCAATCCCGCCGATGACCGCGCCTGTCCCAGCATTCGAGGCAATCGTGCCTGCATCCTTGCCCTTTCCGCCCGCGCCTTGAATGGTGCCCTCCTGGTCCTTGTCTTTCACCTTCGAATTCTCTTGCCCCGGCACGTTGTCCACCGATCCAGGCAACAACACCGTGTAGCCCGACGGGAAGATCATCGAGGTAAAGTGAACCAGTAGTTCCGCCTTGCCCTTCACCCTTCCTGCGCGCTGGATGCGTGTGATCACGCCCTGCACGTAGGTGCCGGGCGGAATGGCCATTTTCCCATCGGCGACGACCGGGAAGTTCGTCTCGGCGTAGATAGCGTCTCCTTCGCGTGCCGTCTTCGTTGTAATCGCGTGCTTCAGCACTAAAGGCACTCTCGTTCCCGAAGGCAGCGTGATCGAGTTCGGCGAGCTCTCGACCTTGCGCGTGGTGAGGATTGGACCATCGTTCGCAGCCGGCGTTGCTGGCTGCGACTCCTGAGCACCCGCAACGACTGAAACTCCCAATATCAACCACAACGCGATTCGCATAGACACACGCCTCCTCCGAATCCCAACCCATGTACCACAAGAAAGTTCCGTGGCGAAACTAAGTCAAGCTGCGCACTGCGACGAATGAATTTACTTCTTCGTGCCTGCGAGCGGATCCTTCTCGCCCGTCGCAACGCCTTTCGGCGCCCACTCGTCCAGGATCATCCGGGCCATCCGGCCGATCAATATCTCAGCCTGGTTCTCCGGCGTCCAGCTCTGGTCCTTGTTGTCGTAGGTGAATGCCGAGATCACGATCGGCCCCTGCCGGGTGAACACCGCACCCACATCTGCCCGCACCTCATCAAGTGCACCGATCTTGTCCGCAACACCCGACAGTTCTTCCGACGTGTCCACCGTCTCCAGGTATCTCGGGATCATCGCCCGGTACTGCTGGTTGCGCATGATGTAGATCATTTTGTCGCACAGCGACTTGTCGCCCAGTTCGCACTTCGTGACCGACTCCACTACCTGCGCCATCTCTTTCGCCGTCGTCTTCCCCAGTCCAAACTGCTTCTGGTCCGGAGGCATCGGCCCTTCCGCCTTTTTGTAGACCTTCTTGTAAAAGTAAGTGTTTTTCAGCCCTTTGGACGCCAGCCACTCATTTGTCGGCTTCAGCCCCACCGCATCGATCACCATGTTTGTCGCCGTGTTATCGCTCAGCATCATCATCATGGAAATCGCGTCTTCCAGCGTCAGCTTCAATCCCGGTTGCATGAACGCCAGCACGCCGGACCCCGGCACCTGATTGTCTTTCGTCAACTCAATGGGGTCACTCAGCTTGATCTTTCCAGCCTTCACCTGCCTGAACGCTTCCACCATGAGCGGCAGTTTGATCACGGACGCGGTCTTAACCGGAACCTCGGCGTCGATCGCGACTGTGTCACCTGTCCTCAGATTCTTGGCGTAGAGCGCGACCTTGCCCTCGTGCTTGGCCGCAACTGCTTCAAGTTGTTTTTGCAGGTCTGCGGCATAAGCGGTTGCCGCGAGAAGAAGGAGAGAGACTCCGAGGATTCGCTTAAGCATGGGGCAGACAAGGTACTACAACTCGACCGCGTGTTTGAAGGGGCGCAGCCAGAATGCGCCAAAAGCGATATGGAACAGCCAGCCGCACCTTGTCCTACTCGGCATTGCTTAGTACAGCAGGTACTTTGCCCTGACCTGCAAGAAGTGGTGGATATCGTTCCGCCATTCGTCGGCGATCCGCCTTGGATCTTCCCCCCGCAATACCGCGTCAATTGTCGGTTGATGCGCCACGAGTTCGTTCATCCGCGCCGCATCCCATTTCTCCGGATACAGCTTTCGCAACGCCACTGCGAGTTCAATCCCCAACTCCGGACCATCCAGCAGATTCCTGTCTGTAACGACGATGTTCACGCCATTGCAGGCCTCGCCCGCATACTGCCGCTCCCTGGGCGTGAACTTTATGGGGACGAATCGCACTCCCGAGATCTGCCTGGCGTTCAGGTATCCGGCAAACTGCCGAGCGTCAATCCACGGTGCGCCCAGGACTTCGAATGGCGTGTCAGTCCCTCTGCCCGTCGCAACGTTTGTCCCTTCAATCAGCGCCACTCCTGGGTACAGTGTCGCCTGCGCCAGGCTCCGCATGTTCGGCGACGGATTCACCCACAGCTGCCCCGTACTGTCGAACCAATCGCCCCGCAGCCATCCCTGCATCCCGATCACGGTCAGCTTGGCATTGATGCCGCGTTCGGTGTTGTAGAGCCGCGCCAGTTCCCCAAGCGTCATCCCATGACGCACGGGCACTGCGTGATAAT
>Ga0196976_1000407_pt1 | contig 27517 bp, 20 predicted proteins | sample S3v_513CmetaG_FD_148644 | JGI IMG/M metagenome (GOLD analysis project Ga0196976, IMG submission 148644) | Soil microbial communities from Anza Borrego desert, Southern California, United States - S3+v_5-13C | ecosystem: Environmental > Terrestrial > Soil > Desert | place: USA: California...
GTGCACCCGGTGTCGGTTCGCACCCGAGCCGCGACGGCATCCGGCGGACCGGCGAGAATGCGGCGGCGGCGGCCAGGTGTACGCCGGCCACCCAGGCGAAAGGCGACGGCATGAACGCGGCGAATGCCCCCGGCAACGACTTCGACGTGGTGGTGGTCGGCTCGGGGATCGGCGGGCTCGTGGCCGGGGCGCTGCTGGCGCGGCTGGAGCGGCGGCGGGTCCTGGTGCTCGAGCGGCACTACCGGGCCGGCGGGTTCACGCACACGTTCGACCGGCCCGGCGGGTTCAGCTGGGACGTGGGCGTGCACTACGTCGGGACGGAGGTCGTGACGGAGGGCACCACCTGCGACCTCTTCCGCGTCGCGGGTGGTGGGGCGCTCGAGTGGAACCCTCTCCCGGAGACCTTCGAGCGGCTCCACTTCCCCGGGTTCGAGTTCGAGATGCGCGCCGGCCGGGAGAACCTCCTCGAGGATCTCTCCCGCGCGTTCCCCGCCGAGGCGGCGAACGTCCGCGCCTGGCTCGACGACGTCGACGGCGCGATGAGCCTGCTGCCCCTCCGCGTCCTGCGAGACGCCCTCCCGGCGGCGGCGCGCTGGGTCGTCGACGCCGTCGCCGCCCGGCGCTCCGCGCGCGCCGACATGCCCACCGGTGCGTACCTCGCCCGTCGCTTCCAGGACCCGCGGCTGCGGGCGATCGCGGGCGCGCGGTGGGTCGACCACGGCTTGCCGCCCGCGCAGAGCGCCTTCCTCGCCCACGGGGTCATCACCCGCCACTACCTCGACGGCGCGGTCTACCCGGTCGGCTCGGCGGCGAGCCTCCTCGAGGCGATGCAGCGCACGATCGAGGCGGCCGGGGGCGAGATCCGCGTCCGCGCCGACGTCGAGCGGATCCTCGTCGAGCGAGGGCGCGCCATCGGCGTGCGGCTCCGGGGCGGCGAGGAGATCCTGGCGCCGGCGATCGTCTCCGACGCCGGCGCGCGCAACACCTACCTCAAGCTCCTCCCCGAGGACGTCCCGGTGCCCTTCCGCCGCGAGCTCGCCGCGGTGCCGCCGGGCGCGGCGTTCGCGACGCTCTACCTCGGCCTCTCCGCGTCGGCGGCGACGCTCGGCGCGCGCGGCGAGAACATCTGGTTCCACCGCGGCCTCGACCACGACGCCGACTGGGCCGACCGGGCCCGGCTCGTCGACGGCGTCGTCACCCAGGGGTTCGTCTCGTTCCCCTCGATCAAGGACCCGCGGGCGCCGGCGCACACCGCGGAGATCGTCGTCCCGGCCGATCCCGCCTCCTTCGCCCAGTGGGAGGGGACGAGGTGGATGAAGCGGGGCGCGGCCTACCAGGCGATGAAGGAGCGCATCGCCGACGCGCTCCTCGCCACCGCGGAGGAGCGCCTCCCCGGCCTCACCGGGCTCGTCGTCCACCGCGAGCTCTCCACCCCGCTCTCGACGACCCACTTCACCGCCCACCCCGCCGGCGAGTCCTACGGCGTCCCGGCGCTCGCGGGCGCGCTCCGGCAGCCCTGGCGCACCGCGCGGACCCCGATCCGCGGGCTCCACCTCGCGGGCGCGGACGCGCTGTTCCTCGGCGTGGTGGGCGCAGGCATGGGCGGGCTCGCCGCCGCGCTGCGGGTCGCCGGGCCGTCGCTCATGCGGCGGCTCGGGCAGGAGTCGAAGCGGATCGCCGCCGGCGTGCCCGCGCGCGGCGCTGCGGGTCCCAGCAGCGCCGCCGCGAGGTGAACCGGAAGCCGTGACCGTTCCCGCTCGCCCTTCGACAGGCTCAGGGCGAGCGGGTTCTCTAGTCGGGCTTCACGCCCGCGGATCGCGCGTGCGCGCTCACCGCACCGGAACCGAGCCGCAGCGCGGCCTCCGGGCGCCGGAACAGGGCGTTGAGGAGCGGCTCGGGCATGGCCGCCGGGACGGCGCGTTCACCCCTCCGCTGCAGCCAGACGCCGCCGAGCCGCCCGACGGCGATCTTCGTCTCCGCGCTGTCGGCGGTGCTCCGGTAGAACGAGGACTCGAGGTCCACCCCGGCCTCGTGGATGCGCCGGACGCGGAGCTTGACGCGAATGTCGTCGAACGGCATCGCCTCGCGGAGGAAGGTCATCGACGCTCCGGTGCAGACCAGGTCGCCTTCCAGCCTCGTCCCGTCGAGCAGCCCCGGGACCGCCCGATGGAGGAAGCGGTCCAGGACGCGGCTCTGCCAGACGGGATAGTTGGCGAAGTAGATGTTGCCCACCAGGTTCGCGTCCACGAGGCTCGTCGGGAACGTGGCCTCGGTCAGGACGTCCGACGGCGCGTCGACCTCGTCCGTGGCGTAGAGGACCATCCCCCGGTCGATCGTCGACAGGCTCCCGGCCGGCGCAGGCGGCGACGACGTCGCCGGCACGTGCGGGACGGGCAACATCCTGCCGAGGAACCGCTCCATGTACGGCGGGAAGTCGATCGGCTCCACGGTGTCGGGGCCGAGCATGCGCACCCAGGTCGCCGCCATCTCACCGGACGCCACGAGGCTCGGCTGCTCGTCCGGCGAGAGCTTGGAGAACTCGAACCGGGCGACGACGCGTGACCGCGTCCGCTCCGACACGTGCATCTTCACCTCGACCACGTCGCCGGCGAGGAGCTCGCCGTGGATGACGACCGACGCGGAGTTGGTCACGGCCCCCCGCCGGCCGGAGCTGAACTCCGGGACCATCTCGCCGAAGCACTCGCCCATGGCCAGCTCGCGGGCCTTCCCCAGCCAGAGCAGGAAGTGCGTGTGGTGGACGCGCCGTGCGAGCGTGGACGCCTCGCGGAAGGAGACCGGGACCGTCATCCGGTGCACGACCCGGTCGCCCTCCCGGGTGAACTCCGGGGCGGGGGCGTGGGACGGCGCCCGCGTGGCGGGTGCCACCTCCGCCGCGGTCGACGCGGCGATCCGCTCCTCGACGCGGAACGCCAGCACCCGCTCCGCACCGCGGGCCAGGGAGAGCCGCGTCGCGGCGACGATCGCCCGCGAGGACGCGGTCCGCACCTCGAGGAGGACGCTCTCGCCTGCCTTCCGGGAGAGCACGACGTCGGTGACGTCGGCCTGCAAGGCCTTGAAGCCGGCCTCGCGGGCGCACCACAGCAGCGTCCCGGCGACGTCGAGGGTCATGCCACTCCGGGTCAGCTCGTCGAGCGCGGCCGTGCTGCGCTCCCCGAGCAGCCCGATCCACTCGCGCCGCGCCCGCCGCGCGATCGCCTCGAGATCGCAGCCCTGCGAGCCCCTGCCGAGCGCGAGGAGCAGGTACGGGCCGTCGTGGCTGAGGGACAGCTCCGAGGCCTCGGGCGCGGCGCGCCGCAGCACCGGCTTGCCGCTCGTCAGCCACTCCAGCTCCGCCTCGGCGCCGGCCCGGGTCCGGATGGCCGGCAAGGCCACCTCCCGCGTCCGCGCCCGGCGGTCTCTCCCCGCGGTGACCAGCTCCGGCGCCCAGCGGAGCTCGAGCGCGGGCGACACGACGCCCAGCTCCCGCTCGGCGCGAGACCACGCCGTCCGGAACGCGTCCTCGTCGAAGCGAGCCCGCTCCAGCATCTGCTCCGGGGTGGCGCGGCCCGGCGTCGCCTCGACCGAGGCGGCCCGATAACCGGAGATGCGCTCCACGAGCCGACCCCGCGCGTCGAAGCGGCGGACGTCGGCCACCAGCTCCCGTTCGTCCCTGGAGAGGAGGCGGAGCTCGATCCGCTGCTCGCCTTCCGGAGCCGCCTCGGCGAACCGCTCGATCCGGCCGATCGCGACCGGCAGCCAGACCCGCTCCGGCGCGGCGAGCTGCAGGGACTGCAGGAGCACGTCGCGCACGAACGGATCCCCGAGCAGCAGCTCCCGATCGTCCCGGCCGAAGCAGTCGCGCTTCATCGAAGCCGCGTCCTTCCCGCCAGCGACCAGCACCGCGCCGTCGCTCGCCAGGCGGTGCAGGCGCTCGAGCCGCTGGAAGCGCGGTCCCTGGAAGAGGAGCCCGCCGTACAGGTCGCGCCTCGGCTCGAGCTCGAGGGCCGGCGGGAGCTCCGGCGCCGTCTCGCGGGAGTCCTCGCAGGCGCCCAGGACGACCGTCGCCGAGAAGCAATCGGCGCGGAAGTCGTCCTGCTCGCTGCGGATGCCGACCTCGGCCGTTCTCCGGCCCTGCGCGTCGGTCTCAGCGACCCGCACGTGCAGCTCGATCTCCGTGCCGCGCTCGGGAGAGACGACGATCGGACGCGCGAGCGAGACCGACTCGAACCCTCTCACGCCCGGGAACTCCGTCCCCAGGGTGTGCGCCACCGCCTCGGCCATCGCCTCCAGCCCGAACACGGTCGGGAGCAGGAGGTTGTCGCGGAAGGAGTGGTCGGCGAGGTAGGGATCGCGCTGCAGCGTGAGGCGCGTGCGGCAGCGCAGCTCGACGCCGGGCTCGAGCGACGAAGCCTGCTCGACGAAGTGGCGCGCGGGGCCGGGAGGAGGCGGCGGCCGGCGCCAGGTGTCGAGGACCGCTCCCATCGACCCGGTGACCACGATCCGGGTGCAGCCCGGATCCCGGAGGAACAGCTCGGCGAACCGCCGCGCGCCCTCGTCCGGCGCGATGGCGCCGATCCCCATGCGCCCCAGCCGCTCGACGCTGCCCAGCCGGGCGCCCATCCCGATCTCGGACCAGACGCCGAAGGCGATGCCGACGGCGTGGACCCCCGGGCGGCTGGCGGAGAGCTCCCGCAGCAGCAGATCGAGCGTCTCGTTGGAGTACGCGTACCAGCCGTTCCCCGGCATCCCGGTCGCGCCGATGATGGACGACAGGGCCGCGAACATCTTCACCGGCCGCTCACGCACCTCGTCGAGCAGGTGCATCGCTCCCAGGAGCTTCGGTCCCACCTCGTGGAACGCCTGCTCCGCGGTCACCTGCGAGAGCCGACGCGGGACGTTGGTGCCGGCGCCGTGGACGACGCCGGTCACGGGCCCGAGCTCCGCCTCGACGCTCCGGAAGAGCTCCTTCACGGCCCCCGCGTCGCACAGGTCGCAGGCGAAGTAGCGCACCTGCGCGCCCAGCGCGGCGAGCCTCGCCAGGTTCTCCCTGGCCTCGCCGCCCGCGAGCTTCTCGGGAGGCGTGCTCCCCACGAGCGCGAGCTTGCAGGGGAGGACGCGGGCCAGCTCGAGGACGCAGCGGGCGGTGATCCCCTTCGCGCCGCCGGTCACCAGGATGACGTCGCCCGGCCCCCATTCGACGGCGCGCGGCCGATACGCCGCCGGATCCTGGAGCTGGAACTCCGGCGTGCGGCGCCGGCCGGCGCCGTCGTACCCCGCGGCGCGGAAGGACTCCGTCCCCGTGAGCTCCTGGACGAGGAGCTCGGCGGCGCGGTCCGGGGCCAGCTCGTCCGCGAGGTCCACCACGCGCACGCGCTCCTGCGGGTTCTCGAGGTGGAGGCTCTGCGCGAGCCCGAGCGCGGCCCACTGCTCGGGCGCGGGCGACGGCGGCCCGAGGCCTCCGAACCCGCCGTCGGAGCGGGTGACGAGCGCGAACGCTCCCCGCGCGCCGGAGTCGGCGCCGGCCCAGGACGCGACCGCCCGACGGAGGCGCTCGACACCCCTGCGCAGGCGAGCGGCGGGCGCGCCGCGATCGACCGCAGGCCTCGGCAGCACGGCCACGGTGATCGCCGCGTCCGGCTCCGCCGCGGGCGGCTCGGCGACGTCCGAGAACGCGCGCACCACGACGGCGGCCCCGGCCCGGCTCAGCTCACGCTGGAGCGCCGAGGCCAGCTCGGCATCCTCCGCCTCGCACACGAGGAGCGCCCGTCCGCCCGGCGACAGCAGCGCGGGTCCCTCGACCGGCGCGCGCTCCGCGAGCGCCACCGCGAAGTTGCGCACCCAGCTCGGCGCGGCCTGCGCCTCGCTGCGAGCCGCGAGGGGCGCCGGCCCCGGCTCGACCTGCGCAGGAGCCTCTTCGGTCGGGCCGGCCACCCGCACCGCGCGGGCCACCTCGGCGAGGCTCGCCGTCGCCAGCTTCGCCGCCTCGACCTTTCCGGCGGCGCCGAACTCTCGCGCCAGGGCGGCCACGACCTCCGCGGCCTTGATCGAGTCCAAATTGAGATCGTCGAGGAGGCGGGCCTCGAGGGTGATGCTCTCCTTCGAGTATCCCGTCCGCGCCGCCACCAGCTCGACCAGCCGCTCCTCCACCGTGCGGGACGGCGGCGCCGCCGCCGCCATCGGCTGGGCCGGCGCAGGCGCCGCGACGCCGCCCCCGGCCGCCTTCACCGCTCGGACGACCTCGGCGAGGCTCGCCGTGGCCAGCTTCGCCGCCTCCACCTTGCCCGCGGCGCCGAACTCTCGCGCCACGGTGGCCACGAGCTCGCCGGCCTTGATCGAGTCGAGGTTCAGGTCGTCGAGGAGGCGGGCCTCGAGGGTGATGCTCTCCCTGGCATATCCCGTCCGCGCCGCCACGAGCTCGACGAGCCGCTCCTCGATGCTCGTGGCGGACACCCGCGGGGCCGCTGCGGGCGCGGGACCGGGGCGAGGCGGCGCGGCTGCGGGCTGGGCCCGCCGTTCCGCCTGGGCTCCGTTGCGGGCCCCGTTGCGGCGCGACGCGACGTCGGCGGCCACGACCTGAGCGAGGAACTCGCCGCGCTCGCGGAGGTACGCCTCCAGCTCCGCGGGCGCGATGCCGGCCCGGGCGCCGAGGTCCAGATCGACGAGCCCGCGGCCGGCGCGCGCCGGCGCCGCGCGGGGCGCGCTCGCGTCTCCCATTCCGAGCGGACGCTCGACGGGGTTCTCGATGAAGATCCGCTCCGACGCGCGGACGAACGGGCGGACCAGCCGGTTCTCGTGGAGCAGCTCCCAGCGCAGGTTGCAGCCGGACACGAAGAGGTGCGCCAGCGTCGCGTGGAGATCGTCCTGATCGTCCACTCGCGCCGCCACGGAGCCGACCATCGGTCCGGCCTCGCCCAGGTTGTCGCGCGCCAGCCCCGTGAGCACGCGGCCCGGGCCGCACTCCACGAGCACGTCGCACCGCGAGGCGATCGCGCGCACGGCCTTCGAGAAGTGGACCTGCTGGACGGCCTGCTCGCTGAAGTGCCGCCGCAGCGGGGTGCCCGGCGCCAGCAGCCGGCCGTCGGTCGAGGAGAGGATCTCCACCGCCGACGGAGCCAGCGTCTCGGGGACCCGCGCCTCGCGGAGCAGCACCTCGGCCGCCCGCTGGACGTACCTCGAGTGGAAGGCGTTGGCGACCGGGAGCGGACGGCACGAGATGCCCTCGCCCGCAGCCAGCGCGCAGGCTGCCTCGACGGACTCGGGATCGCCCGCCACCACCACCTGCTGCGGGCCGTTGATGTTGGCCACCACGAGGTAACCGGAGACGCGGGCGCAGAGCGCCGACGCGCGCTCCTCGTCGCAGCCGAGGCTCGCCATCCGGCCGGCGGGACCGCTCACCGCGGTCATCGCCCTGCCGCGGAGCGCGGCGAGCCGGAGCAGGGCCTCGGCGTCGAACGCGCCGGCGACCCAGCAGGCGGTGAGCTCGCCCAGGCTGTGGCCGGTGACCGCGACCGGGGCGATCCCGAGACGCCGGAGGAGCTCCGCCTCGAGCATCGAGGCGAAGCAGATGGCCGGCTGGGCGGCGCCGGCCAGCGCCCGCTTCCATTGCTCGAGGGTGGCCGCGTCGGGGAGGCGATGCAGCGGGCGATAGATCAACGTCGAGAGCGGCTCGGGGGAGTCGTCGCGGGTCCAGCGGTCGGCCTGCTGCAGGAGCTCCTGCGCCCACTCGAACCGCTGGACCAGCACGCGCCCCATCCCCAGCTGCTGCGATCCCTGGCCCGGCATGAGGTAGCCGATCCGGGGCGGGCGGGCGCCCTGTCCCAGCCAGAACGCCTGCGACGGCTTCCGTCCGCGCGGGGCGCGGCCCTCGTCGAGCCCTCCGGCGGCGAGGGACTCGGCGGCCTCACGCAGCGCGCTCGCGAGCCCGGCAGGCGTCGAGGCCACCGCGGCGAAGCGGGCCGCGTGCTCGGGCCGCACCTGGCTGGCCAGGTGGCACGCGAGATCCGTGAGATCTCCGAGGCTGAGCTTCTCCGCCTCCTTGCTCAGCTGCGAGAGCTCCCGCTGCAGGTCGGCTGCGGTGGCGGCGCTGGCGAGGAACAGCTCCGAGGTCTGGTTCGAGACGAGCAGCGCCGCCTCGGGGACGGAGGGGGCGAGCCTCGTCGTCTGGACGGGTCCCGACTCCAGCGTGACGTGGCAGTTGATCCCGCCGAACCCCATGGCGGAGACGCCGGCGCGGATCGAGTCCTCGGCCGATCGGATCTCACCCGCGGTGAGCGGGAACAGGCCGCTGCACTCCGCGTCGAAGACCGGGTTCGGAGCGGCGCAGCCGGCCGTCGGCGGGAGCACCCGGCGGTTCACCGCCATGACCGCCTTGATGAACCCGCCGACCCCGGCCGCGGCCTTGGTGTGGCCGACGATCGACTTCAGGGAGGTCATGCCGATCTGGCGGGGGGCGGCCTGCGGGTCGGTGCGCAGGGCGGCGGCCGCCGCGCGCAGCTCGGTGACGTCGCCGACGGGGGTGCCCGTGCCGTGGCCCTCGATGAAGGAGATGCTGGCCATGCCGTAGCCGGCGCGCTCGTAGGCGCGGCAGAGCGCCTGGGCCTGCCCCGGCACGCTGGGAGCGGTGATGCCGCCCTTGCCGTCGGACGAGATGCCCCATCCCCGGAGGACGGCGTAGATCACGTCGCCATCCCGCTCGGCGTCCGCGAGCCGCTTCAGCACCACGAACCCGCAGCCTTCACCCGGGAGGAAGCCGTTGGCCTCGCGGTCGTAGACGCGCATGTCCGTCCGCGCCAGCGCGCCCGCCTTGGCGAACCCCACCAGCTCGAACGGATCCAGGCTCACGTCGACGCCGCCGGCCACCGCGACGTCGAGCACGCCGTGGGTGAGCTGCTCGGCGGCGGTGTAGACCGCCAGCAGCGACGAGGAGCACGCGCCGTCGACGGTGTAGCCGCCGCCGTGGAGATCGAAGTAGTTGCAGATCCGGCCGGCGATGGTGTTGGAGAGGCCGCCCGCCAGCGTGTCCTCGGTCACGGGCGCGAACACCGACTTGTAGCGGCCCTCCATGAGGACCTCGAGCCGCTCCAGCTCGGCGCCGTCCAGGCCGGCGTCGGCCGCGGCGGCCTCGAGCACGCGCCGGACGAACGGCCAGCGCAGGCGCATCATGCTGGCGCGCGACTGCTCGCCGGTGAGACTGTTCCCTACAACCACGCCGGTGCGATCCCGCAGCGCCGGCTGGCCCGAGTATCCCGCGTCCCGCAGCGCCTGGTCGGCCACCTCGAGCGCCAGCCAGTGCACGACGTCGGTGCTCTCGGCGGCGCTGCGCGGGATGCGCCGGTGGGCCCAGTCGAACCGGAACCCGTCGATGACCGCGGCGCGATCGACGTAGCAGAGATCCGGGGTGGCGGGATCGGGGTGGTGGTATTCCGCCGCAGGAAGACGCACCCCGGGGAGCCGCCGGAATTCGCGGCGCCGCGCCAGCACGTTCTCCCAGAGCTTGCGGGGCGAGTCCGCCCCCGGATACCAGCAGCCCAGCCCGACGACAGCAATCCGCCCAGAAACCTGCCCGTCCATTCGCCCTCCCGTACGCGGGGTGCGCTCCCTGGATCCCACGGTCGCCGTGGGCCCGACATACGCACCGTCAAGAGTCCGGCGCATTGTGCGGTGTCGGCGGGGCGAAGTGATGCCCACTCCGTGGTGGGTTCGGGCACGCACCATGGGTGCATGCTGACGCGGGCCGCGCACCCGGATGCGCGAAGTCGCGCATTTGCGTCATGATGGCGGAGCGGCGAGGCGGAGCGCCGGAGTGCACGAAACGCGTAGCTGACTCCGCTTCGCCGCTCGTGAAATCGGAGAGACGAGAGGATGAGCGCCCGAGGCCGGATCAGCGCAGGCTGCGTCCATGTCGGCCCTCGGCACGTGAAGTCGCATTCTTCGCCGCGGTGAGCCCGCCATGACCCAGCCCACGATTCCGCGTTCGGAGTACGTCCAGCTTCGCAACCGCCTCTTCCGCCGGGTCTGGGCGATCACCGCGCCCGCCGCCGTCGTGGTCGCCATCATCCTCGCCATCGCGCTGGACCTCTCGAAGGCCGAGATCCTCGAGGCCGTGCTGGTCGCGGCCCCGCTGGTCTACGTCGCGCTCGCGGTGGTGTTCGCGTTCTGGATGGTCTCCCAGCTCACGCACCGCGCGCTCTATCCACCCGACGCGGAGGCCGGCACGCGGCTCCGGCGCATGCTCGAGCTGCCCCGCAAGATCGAGATCTACCTGTACACGTGCACGTGGGCGGTCGCGGGCACGGCGTTCACGCTCTACTGCTGCCTGCGCTTCGGCCGGAGCCCCAGCTCCCTGCTCATCGGGCTCGTCGCGGGCGTCTTCAGCGGGATGTTCCTCGGACCGATCCTGAGCCACCAGGTCGAGGCCGACGTGCGAGCCCTGGCGGTGCGCGAGTACCAGCGCGACACGACCGTGGCGATGCCCTCCTCCGGCGGCTTCTTCTGGATCCGACAGCGCTGGTACCTGCCCTACGCCTTCTCGCTGGCCCTGGTCAGCCTCTTCGTCTTCTGCGGCATCGTCCTGGCCGCGCAGCTCCGGACCCTCGCCCGCCAGATCGCGGAGTCGTTCCAGGGCGGCGCGCTGGCCACCACGCCGGAAGCGATCGCGGGGAAGCTGAACGCGCTGGCGTGGTCGGCGGGGATCCCCGTGGCCGTCCTCGCCGCCATCCTCCTCGTGGCCTTCTGCGTCCTCGGGACCATGCTGGCGCGGCGCCAGTCGATGGCCGCTGCCTCGGTGGAGCACGCGCTCCAGACCATCGCCGCCGGCGCCCCGGAGCTGCCGCGCTGGATCGCCACGGACGAGACGGGCGATCTGGCGCGCGCCACCGCCAGGGTCTCGAGCGAGGTGCAGCAGATGTTCGTGCAGCTCCGCGCCATGGCGAGCGGCGACCTGAGCCAGGAGCTGCGCGGCACGAGCGGCCTCATCGAGGCGTTCCGCGAGTCGCAGGCGGCGATGTTGCAGCTCGCGCGCCTCATGGTCGCCCTCTCCAGGGGCGACGTCTCGGGAACGGCCTCCATCCCGGGTGATCTGGGCGCGCACTTCGAGCAGCTCCTGTCTGCGTTCCGCGCCACCGTGGACCAGGCCCAGACGATCGCGCGGGGAGACCTGCGCAAGGACGTGGAGGTGCCGGGCGCGCTGGGAGAGGCCATCCACCAGATGACGGCGAACCTGAGAACGATGGCCGGGCAGACACAGACCGTGTCGGCGGACATCGGCACCATCGTGGTGAGCCTGCAGGCGGCGGTGAATCAGCTCTCCTCGGCCACGACCGAGCAGGTCTCGGCGGTCACCGAGACCGCCAACACCACGACCGAGATGGCGCAGACGTCGGCGGTCGCGGCCGACCGGGCCGCGGAGCTCATCCGCCAGGGCGAGGCCGCCACCGCGGTGGTGGAGGACGGGAGGGATGCCGCCGAGTCCGCCGTCCAGGCCATGGGCGCCATCTCCAGCTCGCTCGACAAGGTGAGCGCCGCGTCCGCTGCGCTCGCGGACCGGATCCGGAAGATCGACGACATCACGGAGACGGTCTCGTTCCTGGCGGACCAGTCCTCCACCCTCGCCATCAACGCCGCCATCGAGGCGGCGCGCGCCGGAGAGGCGGGCCGGGGGTTCACCGTCGTCGCCCGCGAGATCCGCACGCTCGCCGCGGACTCTCGCAAGGCGGCCGCGCAGATCCGGGAGCTGCTCGCAGAGATCCGGGCGCGTACCGCCCAGGTCGACGACTCGGTCGGGACCGGGGCTCGGACGGTCGCCGACGGGAACGCCCTCGTCGCTCGCCTCGGCGAGGTGGTCGGACAGCTCGGGGTCACCGTCCACGACGCCGTGGGGCTGATGCGGCAGGTGGAGGGATCGGCGCGGCAGCATCAGACCGGAGTGGTGCAGGTCTCGCAGGCCCTCACCAACATGCAGAAGGCCTCGGAGTCGATCCGGGACGGGACCCGGCTGCTGGGCGAGATGTCCAGGAGAGCCCACGAGCTCTCGACGACGCTCCAGAAGACCTCCGGCGCGTACGTGCTCCCGGCGAGCGCGTGAGCGGCGGGGCGGCGGTGCTGCAGATCAGTGGAGCCGCAGCGCCAGCTTCCCCAGGTGATGCTGCGCGATCTCCTGGTGCGCGCGGGCCGCCTCCTCGAGCGGGTACTCCCGGGCGACCTCGACGTGGAAGGGACCGGCGGCGATGAGCTCGTTCAGCCGCTCGAGCGCGTCTCGACCCGGCTCGCCGTCGTAGGCGTGGAGGGAGACGCCCGAGGGCGCCTCCGGCGCGGGCTCGACGCCGTTGGGATACGCGACGCGACCGCCCTGGCGGATCGTCGCCAGGGCCGGCCCGAGGCTCTCGCCGTGCACGACCACGAGCGCTGCGTCCAGGCCGTCCGGCGCGAACGCTCGGGCCGCGCGCGCCACGTCCTCGCGCTTGCCGTCGACGGCGGCGTCCGCGCCGAGCCGCTGCACCAGCTCGACGCCGTCGCGGCCGGACGCCACCGCCAAGACCCTGGCGCCCATCCGCTTCGCGAGCTGCACGGCCAGGTGCCCGATGCCGCCGCTCGCGCCGTACACCATCAACGTCTGGCCGGCCGAGAGGCGCAGGTGCTCCTCCAGGCCGCGCAGCGCCGTCACACCGTCCGCGCCGAGCACGCCCGCCTCCGCGGTGCCGAGCCCCGGGGGGACGGGGGCGATCTCCTCCTCCTCCAGCGCGGCGTACTCGGCGTAGAACCCGCCGGAGAACGAGTAGGCGTACACGCGATCGCCCGGGCGGAACCGCCGCACCTCGTCGCCGACCGCGACCACCTCGCCGGCGCCGTCGTTGCCGATGATCTGCGGGAACCGCTCCGCCCCGAGCTTCACCTCGCCCGAGCGTACGTACGGATCCCAGACCCCGATCCCGGCCGTGTCCAGGCGGACCAGGACCTGCGTCCGCTCCGGCCGCGGCACCGGGAGCGTCGCGGCGTGGAGGACCTCGGGTCCCCCGTAGCGATCGAACGCGGCGGCCTTCATCTGCGCGGGGATGGACGGTTGCATGGATCGGCTCTCCTCGTCGGAGGCCTTAAGGACGGCAGCGTCGCCCTGCACGATGCGGAGTCTTGAGCGTCGAGGAGTCACGGCGAGCAGCCCGACGGCCGGCCCTGCGCCCGGGGTGCGGGTGGACTCCGACCGCCCGGGGTGCCCCGCTGTCGCCGGCCGGGCGAAGCCGCTACACTCCTGGTATGGACCGCCGACAGGAACCCGACGCGCTGGCACGCCTCCCCACCCGCTATCAGGTCGGAGCGCACGTGATCGAGGTCGCGCTGGCGAGTAACTGGGCGTGGTCCTGCGCGGTGGATGGCATGAGGATGTCGACCCAGTTCGAGACGCAGGCGGCCGCGTGGGAGAGCGGCGTGCGGGAGTGCGCCCGCCGCGACGCCGGCGCGAGCTGAGGCGTCGCCGAGGCGCGGGCGTCGCTGGTAGCATCGGCACGCATGGCAGACGAAGCCGACCCCCGTGGAGCCGAACGCCGCTCCTGGTCCGAGCTGGTCAGCTCCGAGGACGCTCTTCCCACCCTCCGCGAGTGGATCGCGGCCGCGCCGTTTCTGGTCGAGGTCCTGCCCGCGCCCGAGGGCGCCGGCGCGCGGGCCCTCGAGGCGCTCCAGATCACGACCCGCTCGCCGCTCGGGGCCCTCGCCTTCCACACCGGCGGCCTCCTCGTCGACCACGGCTGGCTCCGGATCCTCGGCGCCGGCTGCCCGCGCCTGCCGCGCGCCCTCGACCTCTGGAACGGCCTCCCCGGCGAGCGGCGCTGCGCCGAGGGGCTCCTCGTCGGCGACGACGTGCTGGGCGGGTTCTTCGCCTGGTTCCAGGAGCCGCGCACGGTCCACTACCTCGCGCCGGACACCGCCCGGTGGTTCGACACCGGCCTCGGCCACCGCCAGTGGCTCGGGTTCTGCCTGACGGAACGGTTCACCCGGTTCGCCGCCGATCTCCGCTGGGAAGGCTGGCAGCCCGAGGTCGAAGGAGTCGATCCCGCCAGCGGGCTCCTCGTGATCCCGCCGCTCTGGGCGGGGGGACCGGCGCTCGGCGATCCGAGGCGCTCCCCGGTGCCCGTGGAGGAGCTCTGGACGTTGGCGGTCGAGACCGAGCGCCAGCTCCGGGATGTGCCGGACGGCGCGAAGGTCGTGCTCAAGGTGGAGCAGTGAGCGCGCCCAGGGGATTCGAGGCGCGCGCTACCCCGGCAAGCAGACCTCGCTGAATCCCGGTCTGCGCAGATTCCCGAGCCCAACGACCACGCCGCGCTCGGCGAGGCCGATCAAGCGCCGGACGTGCAGCTCGAAGCAGGGCTCATCGCCCATCGAGAAGGCGCCCGCACTGATCGCGGCTGCGACGACCCGCAGGACCTTCTGCGCCCGGTGTTCGACGTGGCGCACGAGGTTGGCGTCGATCGCCCGCAGCCCGGCCGGGCCGAGCTGCAACGCCAGCCGCGCCTCGTCCATGCTGGCCACGAGAGGTACGACGTATTCCTCGTCCGAGTACTCCACGCCGCGGAGCATAACAGCGCTGCCTCGACGAAGACTCCTCGATGCCGCGGGAGCTATCCCGCTCGCGAATCGGGGGCGTTCCCGAACGTACCCCACCCGTCCGCATGGCCGCCGAGCGGACGACTGATGGCGTCCAGCTCGGCCTGGACGCGAATGACTCCGCGGTACGTGGCGACCATGGTGCGGGTGCAGTAGCAGGACCACGTCGTGACGATGTCCTCGTCCTCCTCGTCCGCATCGCGGCACACCTTCGTCCGAAATCCACGCGCCTGAGCGACATACGCGATGGCATTCGCAGCGTCTTCGCTCGGTGCCGACACGACGAAGTCGATCTCCATCGGTTTCGACATGTCCGACCCGTCGCTGGCGACTCTGCGCAACGCGTCTCCGTCAGCGTCGTTCGGGTAGTCCAAGCTGAGCCCTCACGCTGGTGCGGGCGCACAGAACCAGTGCGCGAACCGATGAGGATCTCGTGGGTCCGCCGCACCGTTCTCCCGCTCGCGTCCTGCTGTTTCTACTCGAATGGCCGCCGTTTCAGATGGCGGGCGGGGCGCGGACGCGGGACGGGGGCAGCGAAGGTTGAAAAGAAAAAGGCCCCGGAGGTCCGGGGCCTTCGATGAGCGGGAAAAGGGATTTGAACCCTCGACCCTCGCCTTGGCAAGGCGATGCTCTACCACTGAGCTATTCCCGCAGAACTGCCTGAGAACTTCCTGCGAAGGCGGGCTTTATAGAAGGCGCGGCGGGGGGGTGTCAAGGGTCTTCGGAGCGCGCCCTCTAGGCTCACGGGGCGCCGCGGCGGGGGCTGGAAGTCCCGGATGCGGCTGCGGTTTCCGAGGGCGGCGGGGCGGGCGAGCCGCTCGGGGCGGATGCACCGTCGTCGCGGTACACGGCCCGGACGAAGGCGCGGAAGTACAGCACGGCCGAGAGCACCGAGAAGAAGAGCGAGAGGTACAGGATCCACGTCCCGACCCGGTTCGCGTCGAGGTCGAACGTGAAGAGCCAGGCGTCGATCGGGTACGTGTAGTGGAGCAGGAGGAACGTGATCGCGATGAGCTGGAGGGCGGTCTTGTACTTCCCCTCCTGTCCGGCGGCGATGACGATGCCCTCGCTCATCGCGATGGTCCGCAGCCCGGTGACGATGAACTCCCGGGCCATCACCGTGATCACCATCCACGCCTGGACGCGCCCGAGGTGCACGAGCATCACGAGCGCGGCCATGACGATGAGCTTGTCGGCGAGCGGGTCGAGGAACTTGCCGATCACGGTCACCAGGTTCTTCTTCCGCGCGACGTACCCGTCGAGGAAGTCGGTGGCGCTCGTCACGGCGTAGACCATCGCGGCGATGAAGCTGTCGACCCGCGACTCGTAGAACGTGAACCACAGGAACACGGGGATGAGCGCGATCCGCGTGAGCGTGATCAGGTTCGGGAGGTTCAGGGCCTCGCGGCGGACCGAGCGCGTCGTCATGTCCCCTCCCCGCCGGCGGCCGCGGGATCGACCAGCACCGTGCCGTCGCCGGCGAGCTCCACGGCGCTGGCCTCCCCGGCGCCCTCGACGAGCGGCACGAGCCGCGGCGTGAGCGCGCCGACCCAGCCGAGCAGCGCCTCCACCGGCAGCCGGAGCGGCGCCCCGCTCACCACCTCGAGCGCGCGCGGCGCCCCGACCCCGACGACGAGCACGGCGCCCCGGCCGCGCAGGTGCACGAGGTTCAGCTCGGCCCCGCTCGCCGACGGCACCCGGCCGTTCTCGAACACGATCGGCTCCTCCAGCGCGAAGAGCGCCTCCTCGCGCAGGAACGCCGAGTCGCCGAGCCGCAGCGGCGTGAAGCGGCGCTTGCCGGGCGTGAAGAGCAGGAGCGCGTCGCCGCGGAGCCGGTGGAGCCGCGCGACGCCCTCGCCGAACGGCTTCTCGGTCGGCCGCCCGCGGAACCGCTTCACCTCGGGCTCGGAGTCCACGACGCCGCGCACGGCGAACACGCCGGCGAGGCGCGTCCGCAGGTCGGACCGGACGCGCACGGCGAGATACCCCTCCACGAGCGCGAACGGCTCGTCCTCGGGCACCGCCAGCGTCTGCGCGACGGCGAAGGAGACGAGGTCCTGGGCGGTCACGACCTGCATCGCTCGCCCTTCCCCTGAGCCTGTCGAAGGGTCAGGGCGAGCGGGAGTCTCAGGCGCAGGCTCAGGCAGGTTGTCGGTGGCGTCCGGGCGAGCGGACGCTTGCTGCGAGGCTCGCTGGGACGCGTCCGGGAACGGCTCGGGCGACGGCGCCTCACCCTCGACGTCCACGTCGAGCTCGACCGCCCCACCGTCCGCGGGCGGAGCGTGCTCTGCGCCCGCGGCGTCGCCGAGGAGCTCGTCGCACCGCGCGACCATCTGGTCGCTGCCGGCCTTCCGGAACCAGTCGCGCGCGCGCAGCGGATCGCCCGACTCGAGGAGCGCGAGGCCGAGGTAGCCCATGGCCTTCTTGTGGTCGGGGTTGAGGTCGAGCGCGATCTCGAGCTGCCGGACCGCCTGCGACTGCCGCTTCGCGCGCAGGAAGGCGAGGCCGAGGTTCACGCGCGCCGCGGGCTCGGCCGGGCTCTCGTCCACGAGCCGCTGCCACGCGACGATGGCGGCGTCGTACTTGCCCAGCCGGTAGTACGCCTGGCCGAGGAGGCCCAGCACCTTGGGATCGCGCGAGCGGAGCTCGAGCGCGCGCTCCAGGGCGTCGCGCGCGCCCTCCGTGTCGCCGCGCGCGAGGAGGTCGGAGCCCCGCTCGAGGTGGAAGACGAACTCCTCGTCGCTCCCCTCGACCTGATCGGCGTCGGCGCCGCGGGCCACGGCTACTTCCCTGCCCGGAACGCCTGGTAGAGCGCCAGCACCTTGCGCACGTACGCCTGCGTCTCGGGGATGTTGGGCACCTTGCCGCCCGCGCGGCGGACGGCCTCGGGTCCGGCGTTGTATGCCGCGAGGGTCCGGATGAGGTCACCCTCGTACTGGTTCGCGAGGATCCGGAGGTAGCGAGCGCCGCCGTCGATGTTCTGCTCGGGCGACCAGGCGTCGGAGACGTACATGTCCCGCGCGGTGCCGGGCATGAGCTGCATGAGCCCCATCGCCCCCTTCTCCGAGAGCGCGGTCTCCCGGAACGCGGACTCGACGGCCATCACCGCGAGCAGGAGCTCCTCGGGGAGCGAGTACTTCTGGGCGGCGGCCTGGATGTGGTCGCGGTACTTCTCGAGCGCGGCCGACTTCGTGAGCCGCTTCGCCTTCGCGGGCGACGCGACGGCGGCCTCGGTGCGCGCGTCGCTCCGGTAGACGCCCCCGCCGCTCGGCTTGACGCGCAGCTTCTTGTAGCGCTTGTCGGTGGGGACGTTCGAGAAGTGCATCACCCCGTCGTCGTCCACGTACGAGTAGATCTCGCCGGCGCGCGCCTGCGCAGCGGCGAGGACCCCCAGCAGGGCGCAGGCGATGACGGAGCGAAGCACGCGCATTTCCCAGGAAAAGCTACCAGCAGCACGCTCGGCCGGACAACTTTATTCCCGGGCGTGTGCTACATGGAGGGCATGAGTGCCCTTCCGGCGCGGACCCGCGTCGACTTCCTCGTCCTGGGCAGCGGCGTCGCCGGACTGACGTTCGCCCTCGAGGCGGCCGAGCGCGGCACGGTCCTCGTCGTCACGAAGCGCCAGCGCAACGAGGGCTCGACCCATTACGCGCAGGGCGGCATCGCCGGGGTCCTCGGCCCCGACGACGACCCGGCGCTGCACGTCGAGGACACGCTGGTCGCGGGCGCGGGGCTCTGCAAGCGCGAGGCGGTCGAGGTCACGGTCCGGGAGGGGCCGGACCGCATCCGCTGGCTCCAGGCGCTCGGCGTCGAGTTCGACCGCGAGGGCGAGCGGCTCCACCTGACGCGCGAGGGCGGACACTCCCGGCGCCGCGTCGCGCACGTGAAGGACACGACGGGCCGCGAGGTGGAGCGCGCCCTGCTCGCCGCCTGCGACGCGAAGGGCGTCACCATCGTCGAGGACCAGGTCGCGGTGGACCTCGTCACCACCGGCAAGCTCGGGATGGGCGGGCCGAACCAGGTGCTGGGCGCCTACCTGCTCGATCGCTCCACGGGCGAGGTGGCGGCCGTCACGGCGCGCGCGGTCGTGCTCGCCACGGGCGGCGCGGGGAAGGTCTACCTCTACACGAGCAACCCGGACGTCTCGACGGGCGACGGCGTCGCCATGGCCTACCGTGCGGGGGCCGCGGTCGCGAACCTCGAGTTCTTCCAGTTCCACCCCACCTGCCTCTTTCACCCTCAGGCGAAGAGCTTCCTCATCTCCGAGGCGTGCCGCGGCGAGGGCGGCATCCTCCGGAACGGCGCGGGCGAGCGGTTCATGGCGCGCTACGACGCGCGCAAGGAGCTCGCGCCGCGCGACATCGTCGCCCGCTCCATCGACGCCGAGATGAAGCGCCGCGGCGACGACTGCGCCTTCCTCGACATGACGCACCTGCCGCGGGCGTTCCTGCTCGAGCACTTCCCGCACATCTTCGCGACCTGCCGCGAGTACGGCATCGACATGGCGGTGCAGCCGATCCCGGTGGTGCCGGCGGCGCACTACCTGTGCGGCGGCGTGGTGACCGACCTCCTCGGCCGGACCTCGCTCCCGCGCCTGTACGCGGTCGGCGAGGTGGCCTGCACCGGCCTCCACGGCGCGAACCGGCTCGCCTCCAACTCGCTCCTCGAGGGGCTCGTCTTCGGCCGGCGCGCGGCGCTGCAGGCCGCGGACGAGCTGCGCGACGCGCCGCCGCCGGGCGAGGTGCCGGACTGGAACCCCGGCGACGCGCTCGCGCCCGAGGAGGGCGTCGTGGTCGCGCACAACTGGGACGAGGTGCGCCGGCTCATGTGGAACTACGTCGGCATCGTCCGGACGGGGAAGCGGCTCGAGCGCGCGAAGACGCGGCTCGGCATCCTCCGCGGCGAGATCCGCGAGTACTACTGGCGGTACCGGCTGACGAGCGACCTGGTCGAGCTGCGCAACCTCGCCGACGTCGCGATGCTGATCGTCGAGTCGGCGCGGATGCGGAAGGAGTCGCGCGGGCTCCACTACACGCTCGACTACCCGGGCATGGACGAGAAGGTCCGGGACACGGTGCTGACGCGAGGGGATCTGGAGTAGCGGCAGCTACCTCCCCGGCAGCGGCGTCCCCTCCGGCCGGTCCGGGCCGAACGTCCCGTCGTTGAACGGGAGCTCGACCTTGCCCAGCGCGCTCGTGAGCTCCATCCGGAACGCGCGGTAGTCGAGCGGCGCGCCGGGGGCCTTCGGGAAGCGCACCCGGTAGACGACGTCGAACGGGCCCACGTACGGGAAGAGGCCCATCACCGTCGCATCCGCGTCGATCGCCGTCGCGTCGCGGGTGACGAGGTCGCCGTCGTCGAGCTTCAGGGCGAGGCGCCAGACGCTGGTCGGCGCGTCGAGGTCGTTGGACCTCGAGTCGCTCGTGTAGAGCGCGAGGACGAACTCCTCGTACTTCTCCGCCTCGGCGCGCTCGGCCGCGAGGCGGGCCGCCTTCTCCTCCTCGGTCCAGCCGAGCCACGCCGCGAGGCGGCGGACCCGGGCCTCGCGGACCGGGAGCGAGAGGAACGTCGCGGTGGCGGTCGCGCGGTGCGAGAGGCGGTCGTAGAGGTAGGCGCGGCGGGTCGCCTGGGAGCGGATCGCCGCCCACTCCCCCTCGCGCACGGCCGGGACGGGCGCCCGGGTCCGCACGGTCTCGACCGAGCTGCAGGCGAGCGCGCCGGCGGCGGCGAGCGCGACGGCGAGGAGGCGCGTGGCCGCGGACCGGCTCATCCGAGGAAGTCCTTGCGCGTGAAGAGGGGCTCGAGCGGAACGCCGCTCGCCTCGATGGCCTCGCGCCCGCCCTCCTGCCGGTCGACGAGGGCGATGCAGGCGACCGGCACGAGCTTCTCCAGCCGGCAGCGCTCGATGGCGTGGAGCGCGCTCGCGCCGCTCGTCACCACGTCCTCGATCACGACGACGCGGCTCCCGTCGGGCAGCGTCCGCCGGCCCTCGATCCACTGGCCGGTGCCGTGGCCCTTCGGCTCCTTGCGCACGACGAACGCGTCGTAGGTGGCCGGGGCGACGCCCGCCCCGCCGGCGGCGCGCCAGCGCTCGAGCTCGATCCAGCTCGCGGCGGCGGCGGCGCTGGCGATGGGGTCCGCGCCGAGCGTCAGGCCGCCCACGCCGTGGATCGGCGCCGGCAGCCGGCGGATGCGCTCGACCACCAGCCGGCCGATGCGCGCGTGGCCCTCGGCGGTGAGCGCCGTGCGCTTGCAGTCGATGTAGAAGTCGCTCTCCTTGCCGGAGGAGAGCACCACCTTCCGCCGCTCGAACGAGAGCGTGCGGAGCAGGTCGAGCAGCCGTTCCCGATCGTCACCGTTCGTCAACCTTCACTCCTCTGGCTCCTGCTCCATCGACGGCAGGAGCTCCGCGATCCACCGCGCCTGCTCCACGATGGCGGCCCGCCCCTCCGGCGGGATGTCCGCCCAAGCCTCCCAGGCGACGGCCAGATCCGCGTTCACTTCATACATCCTCCGGGCGAGATCCGTCGCGAGTTCCTCGGGGGTCACCTCGACTTCTTCGCCGGACGCGTCCTCGGCGGCCTCGGCCTCCGCCACCGCCGGCTCGACGCCGGCCTGGTCCTCGTCCGCTCGCGTCTCGACCCCGTCCGGTCCCAGGTGCTCCTCGGCCACGGCTCCCTCCTGACCCGCGTCCAGCGCGGCGAGCTCGGACGCCTCCTCCTGCGCGGCCTCGCCGTCGAGCGCGGCATCGCCGGACGACACCTCGGGCGTGGTCAGGAAGTCGAAGAACCTCTCGCGCAGCTCGGGCTCCACCGGCGCGCGCACCACGGCCTCGTCGAGCAGCTCCGCGGCCCACGGCGCGACCCGCGCCGCGCCGCTGGGCTCGAGCCGCTCGCGCAGCTTCTCGACGGCCGCGCGGTCGAGCGGCTCGGTGAGGAGCGCCTGCGAGAGGGCGAGCCCCCAGGCGTCCTCGTCCGAGAACGCGGGATGGACGCGGGCCAGCGCCCGCTCGCGGCGCAGGAGCCGGAGCGCGGCGATGCGGCGGAAGCCGGAGACCACCTGGTACCGCGGGATCGCCCCCGCGGCGCCCGGGAGCGGGCGGAGCTCGAGCGGCACGAGCTGCCCGAGGCGCCCCATCGACGCCGCGAGCGCCGAGACGTCGCCCTCCTCCCGGAGCCGGAAGGTGGCGTCGTCGGCGATGGCGGACAGCGGAACGAACTCCACTGCGCCCGTCGCGTGCACAGGCGCGTGGGTGCGCGGCTCGAGCTCCATGGTTCCTCCCGAAACGAGAACGGGCTCGCGATTGCCGAGCAAACCGGCCTCGCGAGCCCGTCCGGAACGTCACCGCTCGTGCTTCGACTCCGCTCGCCCGAGGAGCGTCCTCACTTCCGCTTGACGATGACCTTCCGCTTCACGGCGCCCATCGCCACGGGCGCGGGGGGCGCGGGCGGCTTGGCGGCGACCGTGGGCTCCTGCGCGCTGCGGACCTCGGCCTTGGGCGGCGGAGGCGCGGCGGGGCGCGGAGCCGGGCCGCGGAGCGCGGGGCTCGAGCGGACCGGCGCGGGGGCGGCGACGCGGGCGGCGGGCCGGGCGGCGTCGCCCTCCACGTCCACCTCGCCCATGTCGATGCGGCCGCGGAAGCTGGCGCCGTCGACGATGATCACGCGCGGGGCGGTGATGTCGCCGACCATGCGGCCCTGGTTCGTGATCTCCACCGACTCCGTGGCGGTCACGTTGCCGACGACCACGCCCGCGATCACGCAGTTGCGGACCTGGACCTCGGCCTTCACGCGGCCGGTCGGCTCGACCAGCAGGGTCTTGGTCAGGGTGAGCGTCCCCTCCACCTGGCCGCGGACGGTGAGGTCCTCGTCGCCGTTGAGGGAGCCGCTGATGAGGATCGATTCGCCGATGATCGTGCTGCCGTCAGAGGTGGCCATCGATCACTTCCCCTTCATTTCCTTGACGTCCATGTCGACGTTGCCCTTGAACAGCGCGCCATCCGCGATCAGGATCCGCGGCGCGCGGATGTCGCCCACGACCTTGCAGTCGGCCTTGAGCTCGACCTTGTCCGAGGCGTTCATGTTGCCGGTCACCTGACCGGACACCTCGACGTTCGCCGTCTCGATGTCGGCCTCGATGACGCCCGAGGACTCGACGAAGAGGCTCTCGCGCAGGCTGATCCTGCCCTTCACGGTGCCCTGGATCACCAGGTCCTCGTCGCCCGAGATCTCGCCGTCGATCACGATCGAGCTGCCGATGACCGTGTGCGCACCGGCGCGTGGCGCCGGGACTTTCTCGATGCCAGCCATTCGCTTCTCTCCTCCCGACCGGGATTCCGCGCCGCCGAACGCTGCGTGGAGTGAAGAAATCTCACCGGCAGGATAGAGGGGCCTTCCGGGGGGCGTCAACTCGCGGCTGCGCGACATCGCTGCGAGAGCCACGACACGGCCTCTCCCACAGGTCGGTCTCTCCCCGCCTCGTTGAAGATCTCGTGTCGGAACCCCTCGTACACCCGGAATCCCTTGTCGTCGGACGCCGCGTGCTCGACGAAGAGGCGCGCGATGGCCGGGTTCGCGAGGCGATCGTCGCCGGCGGCGAGCACGAGCAGCGGGGCGCGCCACTCGCGCGCGCGCCGCTGCACGTCCTCCTGCGCGCGCGTCGCCTCGTCGAACCAGCGCGGCGTCGTCGCGTGGGAGTAGAGCGGGTCGCGCTCGGTCCACCGGACGAGCTCGGGGTCGCTCGTGAGATCGGCCTCGCCGAAGGGCACCTTCACCGGGAGCCACGGGAGCGCCTTGCCCACCGTCTTGGCCGCGAGGAGCTTGAGCAGCGGCGGCCGCTCCGCGGGGCCGAAGTACGGCGAGGAGAAGACGAAGCCGGAGACGTGCCGGCCGCGCGAGAGCCCCCACTCCGTCGCGATGAGCGCGCCCATGCTGTGCGCGACGACGAAGAGCTGGTCGTTGGCCACGCCGTCCTGCGAGAGCTTCGCCACGAACGCGTCGAGGTCGGCGAGGTAGTCGCCGAACGCGTCGACGTGCCACCGCCGGCCGTCGGACTGCCCGTGCCCGCGGAAGTCCACGAGCGCGACCTGGAACCCGCCGCGCACGAGCGCGGAGGTGATCCCGGGATATCGCCCCGAGTGGTCGCCGCCGCCGTGGAGGACCGCCACGGTCGCGCGCGGCTTCGCGGGGGTGTACCGCTGCCAGAAGATCCGGAGGTGATCGGCGGAGTTGAGGAAGCCCTCCTCGTGCCGCGCCTCGGTCTCGCTCGGGAAGGATGGGACGGGCATCGGCGGGGACGCTATCGACGGCGCTGCCCAGGGTCAAGCGCGGGACCGGCCTGCGCCGCGCGCGCCTCGGCGCTGCGCAGCTTGACTGCGAGCGCAGCCCGCATCCGGGCGGCCACCGCCGGGAGCTCGTCCTCCGCGCGGGCCAGCGCCCGCCGGAACCCGGCCGCGGCGTCCCGGGCGCGGCCCCCCGCGAGGAGCGCGTCCGCGAGCGCCTCCTCGAACCGCGCCGCCCCGCCCGCGAGCGCGGCGGCGCGCGCGAGGGCCGCCTCCGCGCCGGCGTGGTCCCCGCGCGCCGAGAGCGCGCGCCCCATCGCCTCGAGCGCCTCGGGCGCGCGCGGGTCGAGCTCGAGCGCCCTGCGCGCGAGCCGCTCCGCCTCGGCGAGAGCCTCGCCGGCGGGCGGGGCGTCGCCGCCGAGCCGGAGCCGCGCGAGCCGCGCCAGGGCGTCGGCGCGGTCGGGCTCGAGCGCGAGCAGGACGCGCAGCTCGGCCTCGGCCCGCTGCGGGGCACCCGCGGCCTCGGCGGCGTCGGCGAGCGCGAGGCGCAGCGCCGAGGCGCGCGGCCGGGCGGCCACGAGGGGCGCGAGCGACGCGAGCGCCTCCTGGGCCCGACCCGCGCGGCAGAGCACGCCGGCGCGGGCGGCGCGGAGCGCGTCGGCGGCGTCGTCCCCGTCCCCGTCCACGGCCGCGCGCTCCGCGGCGGCGCGCTCCAGCCCGGCGGCGGCCTCCGCGCTCCGCCCGGCGCGCTCCAGCGCGGCGGCGCGGGCGACGAGGAGGCGCACGTCGCCGGGGAACGCCCGGAGCGGCGCCGCGAGCGCGCGGGCGGCGTCGGCGTGCCGCCCTTCCCGCGCGAGGACGTCGGCGAGCGCGGCGCGGGCCGGCACCCACGCCGCGCCGTCCTGCGCCCGGATCCGCTCCAGGACGCGCGCGGCCTCGGCCCAGCGCCGGAGGCGCTGGAGCGCTTGCCCCTCGGCGAGGAGCAGGCGCGCGTCGGGCCCGGCGTCGGCGAGGAGCGCGCGGGCGACCTGGAGCGCGTCGTCGGGACGTCCCGCGGCGAGCCACGCGGCGGCCACCTCGGCCCCGGCGCCGGCGCGATCGGGCGCGGCCTCCGGGTACCGGTCGAGCAGGTCGCGCGCGCGCTCGAGGTCGCCGTCGAGGAGCGCCGCCCTCCCGCGCCCGAGGAGCGCCCCGGGATCGTCCGGCCGGATCCGCAGCACCGCGTCGAGGGCGTCCTTCACCTCCGGTGTACGGCCCAGCCGCTCGTGGACCCGGGCGAGGAGCGTCCAGGCGTCGGCGTCGTCCGGATCGGCCTGCACGGCGCGGCGCAGGTGGCGCTCGGCGCGCCGCGGCTGGCGCCGCTCCACCCACCAGCGCCCCACCTCGCGCAGCGCCGCGCTCTCCCCGGGCGCGCGCGCCGCGAGCTCGTCGAGGGTGCGCTGCGCCGCCGCCTCGTCGCCGCCCTCGAGCTGGAGCACCGCCAGCAGGGTCCACGGCTCCGGATCGGGCGCCTCGCCGCCGGCGGCCGCGGCGGTCTCGATGCGGATCGCCTGGCGGAGCTCGCGCGCGGCGGCGGCGGGGTCGAGCTCCCGCGCGAGCTGCGCGAGCAGGACGTGGGCCTGCGTGGCGGTGGCCGCGGCGGGGTCCAGGGCGACGGCGCGGCGCGCCTCGGCGGCGGCGCGGTTGCGCTCCCCGACGGCGGCGAGCGCCTCCGCGAACGTCACGCGCAGCTCCGCGCTCGCGGGATCGGCCGCGACGGCGCGCTCGAGCTCGGCCGCGGCGCAGCGCCAGTCCTCGGCGTCCTGGCACCGCCGCGCCGCGAGGTAGTGCGCGGCGGCGGCCGCGGCGTCGGCGGCCGGGGCCGGCTGCGGCGCAAGGACGACGAGCGCAGCGGTCGCGAGGGCCCACAGGGCGCGCATGGCCTCACTCGCCCGCGCGGGAGCCGGCCCGCCGGGCCTTCGGCTTGCCACCCGCCGGCCGCTTGTTCCGCGCGTCGGCGGCGTCGAGGACCCGCCGCAGCGCCTCGGCGAGCTCGCCCTCGCCGAGCGCGTGCGGGAGCGCCTCGGCGGCCCCGGCGTCGCGGAGCGACTCGCGCCATTCCGGCGCACCCAGGGCGACCACCGGGACGGCGCCGAGCTCGCGATCGGCGCGGATCGCGCGCAGCGGCTCGCCGCCGTCCGCGGCGGCGGCGTGGAGCACGAAGACGTCGGGCTCGTAGCGCGCGGCGGCCGCGCCGGCCGCGAACCCGGGCGAGGCCTGCTCGACCGCCAGCCCTGCGGCCACGAGCTGCCGCGCGGCGCCCTCGCGCGCGGGCCCGGGCTCGCCCACCACGAGCACCTTCCGCCGGCCGGGGACGGCACCCGCGAGCTCGTCCGGCACGGGCATGCCGTGCCGGAGCATGAACCCGGCGAGATCCTCGCGCGCGATGCGGCGGTGGCCCCCCGGCGTCCGGTGCGCCCGCAGGCGGCGGGCCTTGATCCAGTTCACCACCGTCGGGAGCGAGACCCCGAGGATCCGGGCCGCCTCGAACGTCGTGTAGAAGAGGCGCATCGGAGGACGTTCTTACCGCATTCACCGGGAGGGCGCGTGCCCCGCCCGGGCCGCAGGCGTGGAGGCTCGGGCCGCGCGGTGGAGGTGGTAGTTTCGAGCGACATGGTCCACGAGCATCCAAACTACCTGATCGCCGCGGTGCAGATGACCTCGACCGAGGACCGCGCCCGGAACCGCGACGCCGCCGTGCGGCTGCTGGAGGAGGCGGCCGGGCTCGGGGCCAAGCTCGTCGGCCTGCCCGAGAACTTCCCGTACATGGGGCCGGAGGAGGGACGGCTCGCGGGGGCGGAGACCCTGGACGGTCCCTCGATCTCCACGGTGCGCGAGGTCGCACGCCGGCGGCGGATCTTCGTCGTCGCCGGCTCGATCCACGAGAAGACGGATGAGCCGCGCCGGACCGGCAACACGAGCGTGCTCGTCGGCGACGACGGGTCCATCCTGGCCGTGTACCGGAAGATCCACCTCTTCGACGTGAACATCCCGGACGGCGCACGCTACGCCGAGTCGGAGGGTGTCCGCGCCGGCGATCAGGTCGTCATCGCCGCGACCGGGCTCGGCCGGATCGGCCTGTCGGTCTGCTACGACCTCCGGTTCCCGGAGCTCTACCGAAGGCTCGCCGAGCTCGGCGCGGAGGTCGTGACCATCCCGAGCGCGTTCACCCTCTACACGGGCAAGGACCACTGGGAGGTGCTCATCCGCGCCCGCGCGATCGAGAACCTCGCCTACGCGCTCGCGCCCGCGCAGGTGGGCAAGCACGGGCCGCGGCGCGAGACGTACGGCAACGCCATGATCGTCGACCCGTGGGGCGTCGTGCTCGCGCGCTGCCCGGACGGCGAGGGCGTGTGCGTCGCGCCGTTCAAGCGCGAGCGGCTGGAGCGGGTGCGGCGGGAGCTGCCGGCGCTCAAGCACCGGCGGCTGTGAGGACGTCCAGTCGCCGCTCGTGCTTCGACAGGCTCAGCACGAGCGGATGCGAAGAACGCGGCCGCTCACCCTGAGCTTGTCGAAGGGTGAGCGGCTCGGGCTCGGGCTCGGGCTCGGGCTCGGGCTCGGGCTCGGGCTCGGGCTCGGGCTCGGGAGACTAGAACACCACCATCA
>Ga0196976_1000408_pt1 | contig 27490 bp, 24 predicted proteins | sample S3v_513CmetaG_FD_148644 | JGI IMG/M metagenome (GOLD analysis project Ga0196976, IMG submission 148644) | Soil microbial communities from Anza Borrego desert, Southern California, United States - S3+v_5-13C | ecosystem: Environmental > Terrestrial > Soil > Desert | place: USA: California...
CAGGGCCCCGCGTAGCAGGGGTGGGGCCCCGCCGGCTCTGCCGGGTGGGGCGGGGGCGCAGCCCCCGTGTGATGACACCCCCTCGCTCATCGCGGCCGCGATGATTAGTGCGGGGGTGAACCCCTTTGCGGAGGCGGTCATGATCCCGCAGCGCGTCGATCAATACCTGAAGCAGCATCACCCCGCGTACGAGCACACGGCGCACGCCCGCGCGGTGCCCGCCCAGCGCCTCGCTGCCGCCGAGCACGTGAGCGGCATGCGGGTCGCGAAGACCGTCGTGGTGAGCCTGGACGGCGAGCTGGTCCTCGCGGTGGTGGCGGCGGACCGCAAGGTCGACCTCGGCGCGCTCGCGCTCGCCACCGGGGCCATCAGCGCGGATCTCGCCCCCGAGGACGAGTTCGCCCCCCGGTTCCAGCCGTGCGAGCCAGGGGCCGAGCCCCCGCTCGGCCTCTTCGGCCTGCCGATCTTCGTCGACGAGGAGCTGGCGCGCGAGCCGTGGCTCGTCATGCGCGGCGGCACGCACGAGGACGCCATCCGGATGTCCACGGACGAGTGGATGGACGTCGAGCACGTACGGATCGTGAAGGGGCTCGGGACCGACGCCCTGGGCGCGTGGGACACCTGGCGGCAGTGATCCGCCGGCGTCAGGGACGACCGAGCCGCACCCGCACGCGCGCCTCGGCCAGCGCGCCGAGCGCCGCGCCGGTCGCGGCGCGGTGGAGCTCGCCGAGCGAGCGCGCGCCCTCCTCGCGGATCCGGAGCGCGAGGAAGGCGCTCGCGAAGCGGCCCGCCGCCGAGAGCGCGAAGACCGCCTCGAGGCCGTGGCCGCCGCGGGCGCCGAGCGTGGCCACGGCGTGCGGGAGCGCCGCGGCGAGGCTCCCGCCCGCCCAGGTCGCCGCCGCGTACGCCGCGCCGCCCACCATCGCGAAGGTCGCGAGGTAGAACGGCCGGTCGCGCCGCGGGCCCACCGAGAGCGGCAGCGCGAAGCTCGCGAGCCCGTGGCCGCTCCAGGCGACGCCGCTGATAACCCCGTCGACGTAGATCGGCCACACGAGGTCCGGCGACGTCGCGAGCCACACGAGCGGGAGCGTCGCCGCGGAGAACGAGCAGGCGGCGAGCACCGGGCGCGCGCCGAACCGATCGATCGCGCGCCCCCAGAGCGGCGCCGCCAGGATGCGGGTCGCGGCCGCGACCGCGCCGTGGAGGGCCACGACGGTGAACCCGACGCGGAGGTTGTGGAGCAGGTGGAAGGTGAAGAAGCTCCCGCCCACCGCGACGGACGCGTTCCAGGCGAGCTGGTAGCGGAGCAGCGCGCGGGCGCCGCGGTCCTGGAGCGGCCGCAGCGTCGCCGCGAGCGCCGGCAGCGCTGCGCTTCCGCCGACGTCGTGCTGCCGGCACATGAGGATCGTGGTCACCGCCCCGAACAGGCAAGCGGCGCCGGCCATCGCGGCGAGCGCCAGATCCGCCGCGCCGCGCGCGGCCGCGACGTCGAGGAGCCGCGCGACGCCGACGCCGGCGATCGTGCCGCCGAAGGTGCAGAGCGCGGTCCGCCGCCCGAAGTAGCGGCCCCGCAGCCCCTCGGGGACGAGCTCGCCCATCCACGCGGTCCAGGCGTTGTTGCCGAGCACCCCGAGGACGGCGGAGGCGGCCGAGACCGCGAGGAGGAGCACGCGCCCGCCCTCGGCCCCGGCGCCGAGGAGCGGCGCGACCGCGAGCGGCAGGAGCGCCTGGCGGGAGAGCGCGACCGCGGCGATGGCGACGCGCCGCCGCCCGAACGCCGCCGTCACCCACGCCGACGGGAGCTGCACGAGCTGCGCGAGCTGCGGGATCGCGGCGAGCGCGCCCACCTCGAGCGGCGTCGCGCCGAGGTGGAGCGCCCAGCCGGCCAGGATCGTCGGGCCGGCGCAGGCGTTGACGAGCTCCGCCGCGATCCCCTCGGCCGTCGCGGCCCGTAGCGAGCGGCGCAGCCGGCTCATCGGACCGCGCGCGCGGCCGCCGCCGGCGAGCGGCGCGGCGGCCTGCAGCCCCGCGGCCGGGGCGGCGGCGAGCAGCGCGAGGCTGTGCAGGAACAGGGACGAGAGGCGGCGGAGGTGGGGCACGGAAGCACGCCCCCACGTCCGGCGCGGGGTCGCACGGCCGTTCTACACTCGCGGTGGAGCCTGGTCAGCAGGCGGCCGAGCGGGCGCTATCCCTTCTTCTCGTAGGTCCCGACGAGCTGCGCCTCCGCGAGCACATGCCCCTTCATCGCGGCGAGCAGGCCGGCCTTGGTGCGATCGGCGAGCGGGCCGAGCGCGGCGTCGAGCGCGTACAGCTTGAAGAAGTACCGATGGCGGCCGATCGGTGGGCACGGACCTCTCCAGCCGGTCGCCCCGTAGTCGTTCGTCCCCTGCTGCGTGCCCGGCGGGAGATCCTCCGGCCGCACCGCCTCGGCGAGCCCCGGCGTGCCCGGCGGCAGATCGTGCAGCACCCAGTGGACGAAGACCGTCCTCGGCGCCGCCGGGTCGGGGGCGTCGGGATCGTCGACGACGAGCGCGAGGCTCCTCGCGCCCGCCGGCGCGCCGGCGAACGCGAGCGGCGGCGAGCGGTTGGAACCCTCGCAGGTGAACGGCTTCGGCATCGCGCCGCCGTCCGCGAAGGCGGGGGAACGGATCGTGAGCGCCATGCCGCGAGTGTATCAACCGCCGGCGAGCGGGAGCCGGACCGTGAAGGTCGATCCCTCGCCGGCCGCGCTCCGGACGGCGATCTGCCCGCCGTGCGCCTCGACGAAGCTGCGCACGATCCAGAGCCCGAGCCCCAGGCCCCCGTAGCTCCGGGGCGGGACGGCGCGCTCGAACCGCCCGAAGATGCGCGCCTGCTGCTCGGGCGGGATCCCGATGCCGCCGTCCTGCACCTCGAGCACCGCGTACCCCTCGTCGGCCCGGACGCGCACGTGCACCGGCGACCCCCGGCCGTACTTGAGCGCGTTCGAGAGCAGGTTGGAGACGACCTGCTCGACGCGGTCCGGGTCCGCCTGGCACGGCACCGGCCCCGCGGCCTCCACCGCGACCGGGGCGCCGGCGGCCTGCGCCTCGTCCTCGTGGCGCGCCACCACCTCGCGGGCGAGCGCCGCGAGGTCCACCTCGTGGCGCAGCAGCGTGAGCCGCCCGGCGGTGATGCGGGTCACGTCGAGGAGGGCGCTCGAGATCCGTCCGAGGCGCTCGGCCTGGCGCATGAGGACCCGGAGCCGCTCGTCCACGCGGTCGCGGCTCCCGCGGGCGAGCTCGCGCGCGAGGAGCTCCACCCCGAGCCGGAAGCTCGCCACCGGGCCCTGCAGCTCGTGCGAGGCGACCTGCATGAAGTCCTCGCGCGCCTGGGCGGCGAGCTGCGCGGCGTGGTACAGGCGCGCGTGCTCGAGCCCGAGCGCCGTGCGCCGGGCGACGTCGGAGAGGAGCGCGACGTCCTGCGGGCCGTACCTCTGGACCGGGTCGGCGGACGCGACCACGAGCGCGCCGAAGCCCTGGCCCCGGGCCCCGAGGTGGACGAGCGCCGCGACGAGCGGCGCGCGGGGGTCGCCTGGCTCGGCCTCGACCACGGCCGGCGCCCCGCCCTGCGCCACGGCCTCGAGCCGCGGGCGCAGCTCGCCGGCGAGGAGGGACCCGGCGCGCTCCGCGAGCGCCTCCGGCCCGGACGCCGCCGCGCGCGCCACGGCGCCGTCTTCTCCCACGGTGAACACGGCCGCCCAGTCGCCGAGCGCGGGCACCGCGAGCGCGACCACGCGCGTCGCCATCTCGCCCGGATCGAGCGTGTCGGTGACGACCGCGGAGAGGGAGTCGAGGAACGCGAGCCGCCGCTGCGCCGCGACCGCCTCGGCGCGCGAGACGCGCTCCGCCACGAAGAGCCGCGCCCGGTCGAGCGCCTGCGCGCAGAGGCCCGCCACCGCGCCCGCCAGCGCCCGCTCGTCCTCGCCGAAGGGCCGCGCCTCGTCGAACCCGAGGAGGAGCATCCCGAGCACCCGGCCCTCGGCGGCGAGCGGCAGCGCCGCGAACGCGCGCCAGGGCACCTCCCCGAGCGCCGCCGCGAACGCCGGGAAGTCGGCGTCGATCGCGTCCGGCTCCGCGAGGTAGAGCGGCTCCCCCGACTTCCAGGCCTCCTCGGCCGGCGAGCGGCCGCCGGCGGCGAGGCAGCGGTGCAGGGCCGGATCGTCGATGCCCTTGGCCCGCAGGACCTCCAGCGCCGTCCCGAGGGCGCCCTGCACCAGGAGCACGCCGGAGTGCGCTCCGAGCGCGGACAGGCCCGTCGAGAGCGCCGCCTCGGCCACCTCGTCCGGCGTGCGGGCGCGCGACAGGGCGGCCGTGACGGCCTGCAGCCGCCCGAGCCGGGCCGCCAGCCGCTCCGCCTCGCGGCGCGCGGCCCGCTCCGAGGCCAGCCCGCCGCCCTGCGTGTCCCCTGGTCCCGTCACGTGGTCGCCAGGCTACAGGCTTCGGGCTCCGGGCTCCAGGCCTCCTGCTCGGCGCGGTCGCCGCCGCCTGCCGTCTCCTCGACCGCCTTCCTGGCGGCACGCGGCACCGGTTGGTACATTCTGCGCCGTGCGAGTCCTCCTCTCGAACGACGACGGCGTGCACGCCGCTGGCCTGCGCGCGCTCGCGGCGGCCTTCTCCGGGGACGAGGTGTGGGTGGTCGCGCCGGACCGCGAGCAGTCGGCGTCGTCCCACGCGATCTCGCTGCACCGGCCGCTCCGGATGGCCGAGGTGCAGCCGCGGTGGTACGCCGTGGACGGGACGCCCACCGACGCCGTGTACATGGGCATCTGCCTCGTCCTCAAGCACGCCCGCCCCGACGTCGTGGTGTCGGGGATCAACCACGGCCCGAACCTCGGGAACGACGTCCACTACTCGGGCACGGTCGCGGCCGCGATCGAGGGCGCGCTCCTCGGCGTCCCCGCGGCGGCGATCTCGCTGGCCGCGTCGCCGCCCCACGACTTCGAGCACGCGGCCCGGTTCGCCGCCGCCCTCGTGCGGCGCATGATGGTGCCGCCCGCGAACGGCGCGAGCCCCGCGCCGCTGCTCCTCAACGTGAACGTGCCGCCCGGGCCCGTGCGCGGCTTCACGGTCACGCGGCTCGGCCGGCGCACGTACGGCAACGAGGTCGTGGAGAAGACGGACCCGCGCGGCCGCAAGTACTACTGGATCGGCGGCGAGGGCGGCGCGCGCAACGAGGACATCCCGGGCTCGGACTGCAACGCCGTGAAGGCGGGCCTCGCCGCGGTGACCCCGCTCCACCTCGATCCCACCCACGACCCCGCGCTCGCGCGGCTGCAGGATCTCGCGGTCCCGGGGTACGAGAAGGAACGGAGCCCGTGACCAGCCGGCCCGGGCTCGCGCTCGCCCTGGCCGCGCTCTGCGCCTGCGCCACGGACGACGGCGCCGGCCCGCGCGCCGGCGCGACCGCGCCGCCGCGCCCGCCCCTCTCCATCCCCGAGGGCACCGACGTCGCGGGCGTCGTCCACGTGGTGCAGCCTGGGCAGAACGTCTACCGGATCGCGAAGGCGTACGGGCTCGAGCCGGACGATCTCCTGCGGACCAACGGCATCGAGGATCCGCGCACGCTCGCCGTCGGCCAGGAGCTCTTCGTCCCCGGGGCGACGCGGGTGCTCGACGTGGAGCCGGCGCCGGGGTTCGGCGGCTCCCCCGACCCGGCGCCCGCCCCGCCCGCGCCCGCCGCGCCGCGCGTCGATCCCGCGGCGGTGCGGACGGCGCCCTCGGCCGCCCCGTTCGCCTGGCCGCTCAAGGGCGTGCTCTACGGCCGCTACGGGAAGCGCGGGGCGCGCAACCACGACGGCATCGACATCGCCGCGCCGCACGGCACGCAGGTGACGGCGGCCGCGGATGGCGAGGTCGTCTTCGTCGGCGTTCAGAGCGGCTACGGCAAGGTCGTCATCCTCCGCCACGACGGGGGCCTCGTGACCGTGTACGCGCACAACTCGCAGATCCTGGTGCGAGAGGGCGCGCGCGTGCGGCAGGGTGAGCCGGTCGCGAAGGTCGGCCAGACGGGACGGACGACGGGCCCGCACCTCCACTTCGAGGTCCGCCAGGGGGTGAAGCCGAGGGACCCGCTCCTCTACCTTCGGTAGCATCCGCGCCCCCGATCGGACGTGATAGGGTTTTCCACATGACCGACCCCATGGACGCCGTCCGCGCCCGCGTCCGGGACGTCCCGGACTTCCCGCAGCGGGGCATCGTGTTCAAGGACATCACGCCCGTCCTCGCCGACGCGGCGCTGTTCCGGCAGGTGGTGGACGCGTTCGCGGCGCGCTGGCGCGGCGAGCAGATCGATCGCGTGGTCGGCATCGAGTCGCGCGGCTTCCTCTTCGCCGCGCCGCTCGCGTACGCGCTCGGCTCCGGCGTCACCGTCGTGCGCAAGCCCGGGAAGCTCCCGTGGCACGTCATCCGCGAGGTCTACGCCCTCGAGTACGGCGAGAACGCGCTCGAGCTGCACGTCGACGCGGTGCAACCCGGCGATCGGGTGCTGGTGGTGGACGACGTGCTCGCCACCGGCGGCACCGCCGACGCCACGGGCCGCCTCGTCTCGCGGCAGGGCGGGACGCTCGTCGGCTTCTCGTTCCTCGTGGAGCTCGGCTTCCTCGACGGCGCGAAGCGGCTCGGCCCGGAGCGGGTGCACTCACTCCTGAAGTACTGAGCGGAGCGGACGGCGGCGGCCTGCGCGGGCGAGCCGACCTGTTTCGCCCGACTCGTCTCTGCGTTACATCTCTCCCATGCTCGGGCCGACCGTCCATCACGCCGTGCCGGTCCTCGGGGCCTGGGACGAGACGGCCGCGTTCCGGGGCATTCGCCTCGCGCTCCCCGCGCCGCTGGCGCGCGCCCACGTGCAGCCGGGCCAGGTGGTGAAGATCCGGACGCGCCCGGGCGAGGGGTTCTTCGCCCTCGCCAGCGCGCCCGACCCGGCGGGCGTCGCCGAGCTCCTCGTGAAGCGCGGCGGCAAGGTCGCCGACGCGGTGATCGCCGACGCGGCCCCCGGCGGCGCGCTCGAGCTCACCGAGCCGTTCGGGAACGGCTTCCCTGTGGAGGCCGCGCTCGGCCGCGACGTGCTGCTGTTCGCCGCCGGCTCCGGCGTCGCGCCGATCCGCGCCGTCATCCAGCACCTCGTGCGCGAGCGCCAGCGGGTGAACCGGCTCACGCTCTTCTACGGCCAGCGGCACGGCGCCGAGTTCGCGTACCGCGGCGAGTACCTCGCCTGGGAGCGCGCCGGCGTGCGGGTCGTGCTCTGCCCGTCCCAGGCGGACGACGCCTGGGAAGGGGTCCGCGGGCGCGTCCAGGAGGTGGCGCGCACGCTGGCGTTCGGCGGCTCGGCCCCCGGCGAGACCTGCGCGTTCGTGTCCGGGATGACGGCGATGGTCGACGACGTGCGGCGGACGCTCGCGGAGGCCGGCGTGCCGAAGGAGCGGGTGTACTCGAACTTTTGAGTGGGAGATCCCGATGGCCTCCGAGGTCCACGCCCAGCGCCTGCTCGTCTTCCTGCTCATCGCGGCCATCGCCCTCGCGGCGTGGCTCATCCTCCCGTTCTGGGTCCCGCTCACGCTCGCCGCCGTGTTCGCGGCGGCGCTCCAGACGCCGTTCGATCGCCTCACGGGCCTGCTCCGCGGCCGCCGGAAGCTCGCGGCCCTGGTGATCACGCTCGGCGTGCTGCTCGCGGTCGTCCTCCCGCTCGGCGGGCTGAGCGCCGCGATCGTCACGGAGGTCCTGGAGGGGATCGAGTGGTTCCGGAAGGCGCTCGCGAGCGAGGGGTTCGCCGGGCTCGTCCGGCGGCTCCCCGATCCCATCGAGGAGCTGGCCCGCCGCCTCGTCGCGGCGATCCCCGATCCGCAGCGGTCGCTCCGGCAGCTCGCGGGCGCGGGCGGCGGCGAGGCGGCGCAGGCCGTGGGCGGGTTCCTCGTGGCCACGGGCGCGGCGATCTTCCGGGCGGTCCTCTTCCTCATCGCCCTCTTCTTCTTCCTCACCGACGGCTCGCGCCTCGTGGACTGGATCGACGCCCACGTGCCGCTCCGCCCCGGCCAGCTCCGCAAGCTCCTCGACGAGTTCCGGCGCACGAGCGTCTCCGTGCTCCTCGCGAGCCTCGCCACGGCCGCCATCCAGACCGGGGCGGGCGTGGTGGGCTACGTCATCGCGCGCGCGCCGAACCTGTTCTTCCTCACGCTGGCGACCTTCATCGTCGCGCTCGTGCCCGCCGTCGGCGGCTCCTTCGTGGTGGTGACGGTCGGCCTCCTGCTCCTCGCGACCGGCCACCCGATCGCCGGCGTCTTCCTCATCGCGTGGGGCATCGTGATCGTGTCGCTCGTCGACAACGTCGCCCGGCCCTACCTGCTCCGCGGCGGCATGGCGCTGCACGGCGGGCTGCTCTTCTTCGCCCTGCTCGGCGGCCTCGCAGCGTTCGGCGGCATCGGCCTCGTGCTCGGTCCGCTCGTGCTCACGTTCCTCGTGACGGTCGCGCACATGTACCGGCGGGAGTTCGGGCCGCCCGAGGAGCTCTCCCCCGTCTCGCCCGCCGCGGCGGCGGCGCTGCCCCCCGCCGCGCCGGAGCCGCGGCCGGAGAAGCAGGCGGGGACGCCGTAGAGCAGGCCTCAGACCTCAGGCGAATGACGTCGCACCTTCAGGTGGGTTTGAACGCGCGGAACGCGAGCAGCGTCTCGGTGTCGCGGATCCCCTCGATCTTCTGGAGCTTGTCGGGGATGAGATCTCCGAAGGCGTCGTGATCGGGCGCGTACAGCTTCACCAGGAGATCCCACGGCCCGGTGATCGAGTGGACCTCCGACACGCCCTCGATCTCCATGATCGCGTTGGCCACCGTTTCGAGCTTGCCCAGCTCGCACTTCACGAGCACGAACGCCGCTTTCATCGTTTCCTCCCGATCCTGGGCTCCAGCCTACGGGCTACAGGCTACAGGAAAAGCACACGCCGTCGTTCCTGACCTGAAGCCTGACCCCTGAAGCCTGTTCACGGCCACCCGGGCAGCTCGCCCGCGTGCCAGTCGGCCGTCACCTCGAGCCACATCGCGAGCCCGGCCCACTCCCCGTACCGGGCGTACCAGCGCCGCAGGGTGCGATCGCTGGGCGGCCGGCGCTTCCCGCGGAGCTGCGCGAGCTTCTTCCGGTTCCACGAGTCGAGCGCGAGGTGCCCGTGGCGGCCGAGCAGCCGCAGCAGGTGCTCGGTCGCGTAGGGGCCGAACCCGTCGAGCGCGCGGATCTCGCGGGCGACGGCGTCGACGTCCTCCGCCGGGTGGGCCGGCGTGCGCAGCCGCTCGAGGTCGATCCGGCCCTCCGCCACCCCGCGGGCGAGGGCGACGAAGAACGGCGCCCGGTACCCGGTCCGGATCACCTCGCGGTAGAAGCGCGCGTCGCGCGACGCCATCGCCGCGGGCGTGGGGAACGTCCGGGTCTCGAGCGGCGCGGGCGCGCCGAGCTCGGCGCAGAGGCGCCCGACCATCCCCCGCGTCACCGCCCAGGTGCAGTTCGTGGTGCAGAGGGTCTTCACCGCGTCCTCGAAGACCGTCGGGGAGCGGAGCAGCCGCCCCGCACCGCTCGCGACCGCCCAGCGCAGATCCGGCAGGTCCTTGCCCTTACCCGACGCCCGCACCGCCTCGAGCGCCTCGACGCGGGCGCGGAAGGGCGCCAGGTCCTCGTCGAGCGCGAGGCAGGCCGCCATCGCGTCCCGCGCCTCGCGGGCCTCGGCGGCCGAGAGCCGCCCCTCGGCGACGGCCCGGAACGCGAGCCCGCGGTCCGCCTGGCCGACCTCGGCGAACACGGCGCGGCCGGAGGCGAGCCGCAGCGGTCTCCCCAGCCGCCGCTGGGCGCGGTCCCAGCGCCACGGCGGGAGGTCGTACCAGCCGTGGCTCTCGACGGTGAGGAGCAGGTCGAACGGCTCGGGCGTCTGCACGCGAGGGGAGACCTAGCACCGGCGCACAGCGGCGTCACCTGCCCACCCTTGTACGGCTGGCCCCGCGACCGCCGGACCGGTACGCTGCGCCGGACCCATGCGGCGCGCCGCCCTCATCTCCCTCGTCTCCCTCCTGGTCGCCGCGCGGACGGCGAGCGCCGACGTCAGCTCCGCCACGTCGCCCCCGCCGCCCGCGGTCTCCCCGTCCGGCGCGGTGGAGGCGGTCCCGGCCGCGGTCACCACCCCTCCGAATCCGGCGCCCGCGCCCGTCCCCCTGCCGGCGCCGGACGCCGCGCGCCGCCGGTGGTTCCTCATCCCCGTGGTCTCGTACCTGCCCGAGACCGGGCTCGGCGGGGGCGCCTCGGCGGGCCTGCACCTGCCGGTGGAAGGCGCGCCGCGCCCGGCGAGCCTCTTCGCCACCGCGCTCTACACGACCGAGGGCCAGGGCCTCCTGGACCTCGCCGCCGACTACGCGCGCCCCGGGGGCGCCGTGCTGGGGGCGCGGGCGCGCGCCGTGTCGTACCCGGATCGCTTCTACGGCATCGGCCCGGACACGCGCTCGGGCGCGCGCGAGAAGTTCCGGCGCCGTACGCTCGACCTCGTCGCCTCGGCGGAGGTGCCGGTCCTCGGGTGGGCCCGCCTCCGCGCCGGGCCGCGGCTCGAGCTCCGCGCCGAGGAGATCGACGAGGTCGCGCCGGACGGCGCGCTCGCCGCGGGCGGAGTCACCGGCGCGGACGGCTCCGCGGGCGCGGCGGCCGGGCTCGGGCTCACCTGGGACACGCGCGAGGGGACGTTCTGGCCCCGGCGCGGGTCGATGGCGCAGGTCTGGTACGTGTACGCGCCGGCGGCGCTGTCGCGGACCGGCGCCTACGGCCGCGGCGTCCTGGAGCTCCGCCACTTCGCGCCGCTCCCGGGCGGCCTCGTGCTCGGGCTCCACGGCTACGCCGAGGCGGTCTCCGGCGAGGCCCCCTTCACGCTCCTCCCGCGGCTCGGCTCCACCCGCATGCTCCGCGGGATCCGCGAGGGCCGCTACCGCGACGAGGTCGGCTGGACGCTCCAGTCCGAGCTGCGCGCGCCGATCTGGCGGCGGATCTCCGGCGTCGCGTTCGGCGCGGTCGGCGACGTCGCCCCGCGGATCGGCGCGCTCCGGCTCGACGACCCCAAGCTCGCCGGCGGCCTCGGGCTCCGGTACCGGCTCACCGACGAGGGCGCCAACGTCCGGATGGACGTCGCGGCGAGCCGCTTCGGGGTGCAGTTCTATCTGCTCGTCCTCGAGGCGTTCTAGCCGCTCGAGCCAACAGCCGACGCCCGCCTGGCACGTACGCGAATCCGGGGCGGAGGCCGCACGCCTCGCGGGAGTGATGGGCGGTCGTCCCGAGGGGAGGGGCGACGGTGCTGAGGGGAGGGCTCGGCTATGGCGCGCTCGGCCATGGCGCGATCACGGACAGCGCCCCTCTCGTTCCTGCAGCCGAGCCGCCACAAGCAACGCCCCCAGGCGGACGGCGGGGCCTGCCGGAGCGAGCCGACCATCGGCGCAGGCGCCGCACGGAACGAGCAAGGAACGCGCGCGGCGTGGCCCCACCGGGCGCGAGGGGCATGTCCGAGGTCGGCCATCGCGCGCAGCGCGATATGGCCGACCGAGTTTGCCCCGAGCGCACGAACGCGCCGTGCGTCCTCCGCGCGCGGCATCCGATCAGCCTGCGCGCCGAGCATTCTACCTGGTCGGCGAGCCCGGCAGGCCCCGGCGGCCGCCCACGGCAACGCGCCCCCAGGCGAGGCGTACGGACACCAACGCGACGAAAGGATCCGACGAACGGACGCCAACACGCCAAGACACGACTGACGAGAGCAACGCCCCTACGCCGCCGTCTCCGTCGCCCCGTGGCACTTCTTGTACTTCTTGCCCGAGCCGCACGGGCACGGGTCGTTCCGGCCGACCTTGGGCTGCGTGCGGACGACCGTCTCCTGCTTCGGCTTCTTGGCCTCGCCGTCCGCCCCCGCGCCGGCCTCGGCGTGGCTCGCGCGCGCCATCGCCATCGCGCGGCGCTGCATCGCGAGGCGCTTCGCCTCGATCTCCTCCGCCGACTCCTGACGGACGAGCTGGAGCCGGAGCAGGTTCCCGATGACCGCGCTCTTCACGCGCCAGGTCATCTGGACGAACATCGCGTAGCCTTCCTTCTTGTACTCCTGCTTCGGGTCCTTCTGCCCGTAGCCGCGCAGGCCGATGCCCTGCTTCAGGTGGTCCATCGAGAGCAGGTGGTCCTTCCACTGCTGGTCGATGGCCTGGAGGTAGAGGAACTGCTCGTACCGGCGGAGGCGCAGGGTCCCGTCCGGCTCGACCCCGAGCTCCTCCTCCTTCTGCCGGTAGGCCTTCTCGACGACGTTGTAGACCTGCTCGGCCAGCGCCTGGCGCGCCTGGGCGGCGTTGCCGCTCGGCGGGGCGAAGGTCATCGAGAGGCCGAACTGGTCCTTGATGACCGCCGCCAGGCTGTCCAGGTCCCACTCCGCCATCCGCGGCCCGCAGGCGGCGCCGACCATCTCGAGCACCAGGTCCTCGATGAGGTCGAGCATGTGCTCGCGCGCGTCGGACCACTGGTACACGGTCTCGCGCCGCGTCTTCTTCCGGGTCCGCGGATCCTCGTCGTACTCGACGACCGGCACGCCCGCGCCGAAGCCCAGCACCATCCGGCGCAGCCGGTAGATGCTGCGGCGCTGCTGGTTCATCACGTCGTCGTACTCGAGCAGGTTCTTCCGGATGTCGAAGTTCTGGGCCTCGACCTTCTTCTGCGCGTTCGCGATGGCCTTGGTGAGCCAGGGGTGCTCGATCTGCTCCCCCTCCTTCATCCCCATCGCCTTCATGAGCCCCTGGATCCGCTCGGACCCGAAGATCCGCATGAGCTCGTCCTCGAGCGAGAGGAAGAAGATCGAGGAGCCCGGGTCGCCCTGACGGCCGGCGCGGCCGCGGAGCTGGTTGTCGATGCGGCGGGACTCGTGCCGCTCCGTGCCCACGATGTGGAGGCCGCCCAGCCCGACGACCTCCTCGTGCTCGGCCGCCGTCTGGGCCTTGAGCCGCTCCGCCGCTTCCTTGAGCCGCTGGCCCCACTGGAGCTTCCGCGCCTCGAAGGCGGCCTGCTCCTCGCCCTCCATCGGCGCGTCCGGCTCCGGCCCGACCTCGTGCTTCGCCATCATCTCCGGGTTGCCGCCGAGGATGATGTCGGTGCCGCGGCCGGCCATGTTGGTGGAGATCGTCACCGCGCCCTTGCGGCCGGCCTGGGCGACGATCTCGGCCTCGCGCTGGTGGTGCTTGGCGTTGAGGACGTTGTGCGGCACGCCGCGGCGCTTGAGCAGCGACGAGACCACCTCGCTCTTCTGGACCGAGACCGTGCCCACGAGGACCGGCTGCCCCTTCGCGTGGCGGCCCTCGATCTCCTGGCAGATGGCCTCGAACTTCTCGCCCTCGGTCCGGTAGACGACGTCCTCGGAGTCCTTGCGGATGTTGGTCTTGTTGGTGGGGATCACCACCACGTCGAGGCTGTAGGTCTTCGCGAACTCCTCCGCCTCGGTGTCGGCGGTGCCGGTCATGCCCGCCAGCTTCGAGTACATGCGGAAGTAGTTCTGGAAGGAGATCGTGGCGAGGGTCTGGTTCTCGGCCTCGATCTTCACGCCCTCCTTGGCCTCGACCGCCTGGTGGAGCCCGTCGGACCAGCGCCGGCCCGGCATGAGACGGCCGGTGAACTCGTCGACGATGATCACCTCGCCGTTCTTCACCACGTAGTCCACCTCGTTCCGGTAGAGGTGGTGGGCGCGCAGCGCCTGCTCGACGTGGTGGAGGGTCTCGACCTCCTCCGGCGCGTAGAGGTTCTGGACGTTGAGCTTCTTCTCCATCTTCTCGACGCCCGCCTCGGTCATCACGATGGTCCGGCTCTTCTCGTCCACCGTGAAGTCCACGTCGCGGATCATCGAAGGGATGACCCGGTTCACCGTGTCGTAGAGCTCGGAGGACTCGTCCGACGGGCCGGAGATGATGAGCGGCGTCCGGGCCTCGTCCACGAGGATCGAGTCGACCTCGTCCACGATCGCGTAGTTGAGCTCGCCCTGGACGTAGTCCTGGAGCCGGAACTTCATGTTGTCGCGCAGGTAGTCGAAGCCGAACTCGTTGTTCTGCCCGTACGTGATGTCCGAGTGGTACGCGTCCTGGCGCTCCCGGTCGGTGAGGCCGTGGACGATGACGCCCGTGGTGAGGCCGCAGTACCGGTAGAGCCGCCCCATCCACTCCGCGTCGCGCCGGGCGAGGTAGTCGTTCACGGTCACGACGTGGACGCCGCGCCCGGCGAGCGCGTTGAGCACGCAGGGGAGCGTGGCGACCAGCGTCTTCCCCTCGCCGGTCTTCATCTCGGCGACCTTGCCCGCGTGGAGCACCGCGCCGCCGATGAGCTGCACGTCGAAGTGGCGCATCCCGAGCGCCCGGATGCCCGCCTCCCGCACGAGGGCGAACGCCTCGGGCATCACGTCGTCGAGGGAACGGCCCTTGTGCTGGACCTCGTCCTTCCACTGCGCGACCAGGCGCGGGAACTCCTCCGGGGCAAGGCCCTTCATCCTCGGCTCGAACTCGTTGACGCGCGCGACCAGGGACCGGAGCTTCTTGATCTCGCGGTCGTTCTTCGTGCCGAAGGTCTTCTTGACGAGGGTCTTGAACATGGGTGGGCTCGGGAGGGCGGCCGAGGCTACCTGCTTAGGTAACGCTGCGCCACTCGAAAGCAAACGCGTGAACCTTCGGGGACTTGCGCCTCCGCGGCCACAAGCCACGCCCCGATCTGGACTCCTCGGGCGCTTTTCGTACAGTGAGAGCGTGAGGCTCGCGATCGGCGCCGCCCTCCCGGTACTCCTCGCGGCCTGCGCGACGTCGGGCCGCGTCCGGCCGAGCGAGCCCTCGCCTGCCGGGCTCGCCGCTCCCGCTCCGGTGTCCGACGCCACCCCGCGCGGTGCGTCCGATGGCGAACCGTCCTCCGCCGCCCCCGGCGAGGAGCGCCCGGCCCCCGGCGACGCCGGCCCGCACGCGCCGGACGCGTACGACGAGCTCTCCGCCCGCCTCGCGGCCCGCGCTGCGACCATGCTGGGGCACCGGGCGGCGTTCACGCTCGGTGTCGAGCGGTTCCAGGCCGACTGCTCGGGGTTCGTCGCCTGGGTGTACCAGGCCGAGGGCATCCCGCTCCGCCGGCTCTGGACGCGCGCCGCCCCGGACGAGCGCTCCGCGGTCGCCGCCACCTACTTCGCCGCCCGGTCCTGGGGCGTCGTGTTCGGCGGCGGCGGCGAGTGGCCCCGGCCGGGCGACCTCGTGTTCTTCCGGGACACCTACGACCGGAACCGCGACGGCCGGTTCGACGACCCGTTCACGCACGTCGGCATCGTCGAGGGGATCGACGAGGGCGGCACCGTCACCTTCCTCCACCGCGGCAGCCGCGGCGTGGCCCGGGGCGCGATGACGCTCGCACGCCCGTCGGAGCGCCGCGACGAGGAGGGGCGAGAGCTCAACTCGATCCTGCGCCGCGGCAAGGCGCCGGCGGACGGCTCGAACCTCGCCGGCCGGCTCTTCATGGGGTACGCGCGGTTCGACCCGGCGCGGTTCCCCGCCGACGACATCGCCTGGCGGTGAAGCAGGGTCAGGCCCCCGGGGCCGGGACCCGGATCGTGCCGTCCGGGCCGATCTCGGGCGCCGCCGCGCCGAAGTCCTCGGCCGAGAGCCGGCGCAGGACCGGGATGACCTCGCCCGCGGGATCGACGCGCGGACCGCCGGGCCGGAGCTGCTTGCCCGGGTGGATCTTGCCGCCGAGGAAGGTGCCGTCGGGCGCGACCTGCACCTCGAGCACGAGCGTGAGGCCGTTCGGGCCGTTGAGGTTGAACCCGCCGTACGTCGCGAAGTTCCCGAGCGAGTAGGCGATGAGCTTCCCGCGGTAGAGCTCCAGGCCGCGGACGACGTGCGGCCCGTGGCCGAGCACGAGCCCGGCCCCCGCGTCCACCACGGCGCGCGCGAAGCGCCGGAGGTCGCCGCGGCTCTCCGAGAGGAAGAACTCCTCGCCGTGGGGCACGCGCTGGTACGCCGCGCCCTCGGCGCCGCCGTGGAACGAGACCACGACGAGGTCCGCGCGCGCGCGCAGCTCCGCGACGAGGCGAGCCGCGCCCTCGACGTCGCGCAGGTCGCTCGTGCCCGCCGAGACGGAGAACGCGGCCACCGCGATCCTCGTCCCGCGCACCTCGAGCAGCGCGACCTCGCCCGGTGCGCCCGCGTACCGGATGCCGAGTCGGTCGAGCACGGCGCGCGTCCGCTCGCGCGCGACGTCGCCGAAGTCGCCCACGTGGTTGTTCGCGAGCGAGAGCACGTCGAACCCGGCGCGTGCGAGGTGCGCGCCGTAGCGCTCGGGGACCCGGAACGCGTAGCAGACGCCGGTCGGAGGCCACTTGCACTTGCGCGTCGTGCCCTCGTCCGAGAGCGGGCCCTCGAGGTTCCCGAACGCGACGTCGGCCGCCTGGAGCACCGGCGAGAACTCGGCGAGCAGGGTGGCCCCGTCCTCGGGCGGGAGGAGCGCCTTCGAGGGGTCCGGGTAGGCGTACGCGTTCCCCAGCATGATGTCGCCGACCGCCGCGAAGGTGATGGGCGAGGGCTCGGCCGTCGCGGCGGGTGTCGGAGCCTGGGCGGGCGACGCCGGCGCCTCCGCGGGCGGCGCGGGCGCCGCGGCCGGCGTCGCCGGCGCCGCTGCGGAGGGGGCGAGCGGTGCGCGGGAGGGGGCGTGCACGCAGCCCACCGCGCCGAGGGCGGCGGCGAGCACGAGCGCGGAGAGGGATCTCGGGGCGGGGAGGCTCATGCGCCTCCACTAACACGCGACCGGAGCGAAACCGAGCCCGCGGCGGGCCGGTCCGCGCCGAGGGCGCCGCTCCGTCACTCCAGGATGAACTTCCTGGGGTTCTCCGGGATGCCGTTCACGCGCACCTCGTAGTGGAGGTGCGGACCGGTCGAGCGGCCGGTGTTCCCGACGGCGGCGACCTTGTCGCCGCGACCCACGCGGGCGCCCGTGTGGACGAAGATGTCGGAGAGGTGGGCGTACCGGGTCTTCACGCCGTAGCCGTGGTCGATGACGAGGACCTTGCCGTAGCCGCCCTCGACGCCTGAGAAGACGACGGTCCCGTCCGAGGGCGAGTAGATCGGCTGCCCGATCGGCGTCGCGATGTCGATGCCCTGGTGCATCTTCCGCTCGGCCGAGTAGGGGTCGATGCGGGTGCCGAAGTCCGAGGTCACCCAGCCGCGCGTGGGCCAGATAGACGGCGTCGAGACGAGCAGCGACCGCTGATCGTCGAAGTACTCCTGGAGGTCGCGCAGGCTCCGCTCCTGGCGCGCGGCCTCGCCCTCGAGCGAGCTGAGCTTGCCGGGCAGGGCGTTGAGGTTGGAGGCGCCGGCGGGCGCGGGCCCGGGCAGGTCGGACTCGGTGTCGGCGCCGACGGGGCCGATCGCGAGGTTCCGCTCGGGATCCTGGAGCTGCGTCACCGCCGTCCGGAGCTTCGCGTCGAACCGCTCCACGCGGTCGAGGGTGGCGGAGATGTGCGCCACCTTCTCCTGCACCAGCAGGATCTGCGACCGGAGCATCGCGTTCTCTTCCTTGATCTCCGCGTTCTCCGCGGTCGAGCCGAGGAGCGAGAAGTAGTGCCCGATCGTGACGCCACCGAAGAGCCCGATGACTGCCAGCGTCCAAGCAGCGTTCACGAGCCACTTGCGCGGCACGCGGAACTTGCGGACCGCCTGCGAGTGATCGCTGACGACGATGACCGTGAAGACCTGGCTCTTGGGTGCGGCCATCCACCCTCCGTGTTCGTCGCGAAACTTAGCTTCGGCGGGAGCGGCGAAGGAACGCCGGCCCCCTGAATGCCGGGGGACTGGGTCGTTTCCCCAGACGGGTAACAGAGGGCTCAGGTGCCTGTCAAGAAAGGGCTTTACGCTCCGGCTACCCGACGGGAGCCCATGGGGGCGCTCGCCTGGACGGCTCCGGAGGTCAGCCGGGAGGCGCCGACGTGGGCGGCTCGTCCACCCGGATGACGACGACGGTGATGTTGTCGTCGCCCCCGCGCTCGTTGGCGAGCGCGATCAGGCGCGCCGGCGCCTCGTCGAGCGCGGTCGCGCCCACGGCGTGGAGCATCTCGGCGTCCTCGACGAGGTTCGAGAGGCCGTCGCAGCAGAGGAGGAGCGCGTCGCCGGGCTCGAGCTCGACGCCCATCAGATCGACCTGGACCTGCTGCTCGAAGCCGACGGAGCGGGTGATGATGTTCTTGAAGCGGCTGTTCCGCGCCTCGTCGGCGCTGATGGCGCCGGCCTTGAGCTGCTCGTTGACGAGCGAGTGGTCCTCGGAGACCTGGTAGATGCGGGCGCCGCGGATGAGGTAGCAGCGGCTGTCGCCGACGTGGGCGATGAACGCGGTCCGCCCGTCGACGAGGGCGGCGGTGACCGTGGTCCCCATGCCCGCCAGCTCCGGCGAGCCCTGGGCCGTCGTGAAGATGCGCGTGCACGCCGCCTCGACGGCCTCGCGCAGCACGTCGGGGAGCGGGCTCTCCTCGACGCTCGTCGCGATCCCGAAGAGCCCCGGCTCGCGCTCCTTGGCGCCCCGGATCGAGCTCTGAATGGTCTCGACCGCGAGCCGGGAGGCGGTGCCGCCGCCGGCGTGGCCGCCCATCCCGTCGGCGACGATGAAGAGGCCGAGCGACGGATCGACGAGGAACGAATCCTCGTTGTGATCGCGGCGTTGGCCGACGTCCGTCTGCCCCACCGCCCGTATCGTGAACGCCGCCGGCTCCGCCACGGGAGGAGCCTAACCTCGGGTTCACATGTGGGTCAACGAGCGGAAGGCGCGGGCCCTACCCCGCCTTGCGCTCCGCGACCCGCGCCGCAGACCGCCCGGGCGCCGATCTCCGCCCCTGCTTCGTCGAGGCCGGGGGGAGCCGGGCGGCCGCGATCAGGGCCGCGGCGTGCTCCAGGGCGGTCGGCGTGACCGTGAGCCCGGCCATCATCCGCGCCACCTCCCGCCGCCGCTCCTCCTCCGACGCGAGCAGGACGACGCCTGTGTGCGTGCGCCCACCCGATACCGCCTTCTCGACCCGGTGGTGCCGGTCCGCGAACGCGGCGACCTGCGGGAGGTGCGTGACGCACAGGACCTGCCGGCCGCGCGAGACGTCGGCGAGCACCCGGCCCATCGCCTCGGCCACCGCGCCGCCGATGCCCGCGTCCACCTCGTCGAACACGTAGGTCGCGACGGGATCCCTGCGGGCGAGGACCCGCTTCACCGCGAGCAAGAACCGGGAGAGCTCGCCGCCCGACGCGATGCGCGCGAGGGGCCGCGCGGGCTCGCCCGGGTTGGGGGCGATGAGGATCTCCGCTCCCTCGCCGCCGCTCGGCCCGAGCCGCCGCCCGCCGAGCTCGATCCCTCCGTCCGGCGGGAGCAGGGCCACCTCGACCTGGCACCTCCCCATGGCGAGCCCATCGAGCTCGCGCTGGACGGCCTCGGCGAACCGCCGCGCCGCCTCGGTCCGGACGCGGGTGAGGTCGCCGGCGAGCCGGACCGCCTCCGCCCCGCGCGCCTCGATCTCCCGCGCGAGCGCCTCGAGCCGCTCGCCGCCGTTCGCCACGCCGGCGAGCTCCGCGCGCATCGCGTCGCGCCGGGCGAGCGCCGCCTCGATGGTGCCGCCGTGCTTCCGCGCGAGGGCCCGGAGCAGCTCGACCCGGTCCTCCACCGCCGCGAGGCGGTCGGGGTCTCCGCCCACCGCCTCCGCGTAACGCCCGAGCTCCCGCCCCGCCTCGTCGAGCTCCACCGCAGCGGAGCGCAGGAGGCCGAGGGGCGCGCCGAGCCGCGGATCGACCGCGGCGGCGTCGGCGATCGCCCGCGCCGCCTGGCCCACGCGCTCGGAGGCGCTCCCTTCCTCGCCGTAGACGAGCCCTTCCGCCGCGCGCGCCGCCTCGCGGAGCTTCTCGGCGGAGGAGAGGACGCGCCGCTCCGCCTCGAGCGCCTCGAGCTCCCCGGCCCGGAGGCCCGCCTGGTCGAGCTCCTTGAGCTGGAACGCGAGGTAGTCCGCCCGCCGCGCCCGCTCGCCCTCGTCCGCGGCGAGCGCGTCTCGCTCGCGGACGAGGGCGGCGAGCGCGCCGTACGCCTCACGGTAGCGTCCGAGGAGGGGGTCGCTGCCGGGAGGACAGTCCGGGGTCCGATCGTCCTGACCCTGTCGAACGACGGAGCAGGAGTAGGCGTCGAGCAGCTCGAGGTGGACCGCGGGGTCGAGGAGCGAGACGTGCTCGTGCTGCCCCGAGATGTCCACCACGCCGCGCAGGGCGCTCTCCAGCATCGACACCGTGCAGAGCGCGCCGTTCACGAACGCGCGCCCGCGGCTTCCGCGCGCGACCACCCGCCGGACGAGGAGCTCGCGGCTCCGCGGGGTGGCCTCCTCTTCCGAGCACGTGGCGAGCCCGAGCTTCGCCCACGCAGGGTGGTCCGCGGGCAGCTCGAACAGGGCCTCCACCACCGCCTCGTCCGCGCCGTCCCGCAGGACGTCGGCGGTCATCCGCCCGCCGAGCACGAGGTGGAGGGCGTTCACCAGGATCGACTTGCCGGCGCCGGTCTCGCCGGTGAGGACGTTCAGCCCAGGGCCGAACTGGACCTCCACCGCGTCGACGACCGCGAAGCCGGAGATGCGCAGCGTCGTGAGCATGGAGGCCATGATCCATGGGTCACTGACACTGTGCAAATTTTCAGGTGAACGGACGAGCCCTGGCCGTGACCGTGCGCCTACCGGTCGCCCCACCGGAGCTTCGCCCGGAGGATCCCGAAGAAGTCGATCCGCGGATTCCGGACGAGCAGCACGCGGTTCTGCGACTGCTTCGCCTGGATGCGGTCGCCGCGCTGGAGCTTCATGCCCTTCTGGCCGTCGAGCGTGAGGAACACGTCGGTGTCGTTCCGGATCCAGAGCTCGACCGTCTTGTCGTCGGGCACGACGATCGGCCGCTGGGTGAGCGTGTGCGGGCAGATCGGCGCGAGGATCACGCCGCGCATGGTGGGGACCATGATGGGCCCGTTCGCGGAGAGCGCGTACGCGGTGGAGCCGGTCGGGGTCGCGACGATGATGCCGTCGCCGCGCAGCGTGGTGACGAAGCTCCCGCCGCAGCGGATCTCGATCTCGACCATGCGGGAGAGCGCGCCCTTCGCCAGCACGGCGTCGTTGAGCACCTCGAGGTCGACGGCGCGCTCGGCCGAGTCGCCGCGGTGCAGGTGCACGCGCAGCTTCATGCGCTCCGAGACCTGGGCCGTGCCGGCGAGGACCTCCTCCAGCGCGACGTAGAGCTCGTTCTGCGGCACCTCGGTCATGAACCCGAGCTTGCCCATGTTGACGCCCAGGATCGGCACGGGGCGGCCGTCGAGGAGCGACGCGGCGTGGATGAGCGTCCCGTCGCCGCCGAGGACGAGCACCAGCTCGGCCGTCCGGCCGATCTCCGCCTCGTCGGTCGTGACCTCGACCCCGCGCGCGCGGAGGAACTGCGAGACGAGCAGCGCCGCCTCCGCGGCCTCGCGGCTCGTCACCTTGTGCACGATCCCGACCCGGCGGGGCGAGGGGCAGAGCTGTCCGTCCATCCGAACATCATATAAGGGTTCCGGCCGAGCCCGGGCTCGGGGCTCGGGCTCGTTCACGGGAAAAGCCATGGACCTCTTCGATCGCGCCGCCGCCGCCGACCCTTCCGGCAAACCGCTCGCCGAGCGGATGCGCCCCAGGCGCCTGGAGGACTTCGCCGGCCAGGACCACGTCCTCGGGCCCGGCGCGGCGCTGCGCCGCGCCATCGAGGCGGACCAGGTCCCGTCGCTCATCCTCTGGGGGCCGCCCGGCACCGGGAAGACGACGCTCGGCCGGATCGTCGCCCAGCGGACCGGCGCCGAGTTCGTGCCGTTCAGCGCCGTGCTCGGCGGCGTGAAGGAGATCCGTGAGATCGTCGCCGCGGCGCGCGACCGGCGGAAGATGAACCGGCGGCGGACCATCCTCTTCGTGGACGAGATCCACCGGTTCACGAAGGCCCAGCAGGACGCGTTCCTCCCGCACGTGGAGGACGGCACGGTCACGATGATCGGCGCCACCACCGAGAACCCGTCGTTCGAGGTGAACGCGGCGCTCCTCTCGCGGTGCCGGGTGGTGACGCTCCGGGCGCTCACCGAGGACGAGGTCGGGGCGCTCCTCGATCGCGCGGTGGCCGCGCCGGAGGGGCTCGCGGGCACGGTCTCGCTCTCGCCCGAGGGGCGCGAGGCGCTCGCGCGGTACGCGTACGGCGACGCGCGGCGGGCGCTCAACGCCCTCGAGGTCGCGGCGGCGGCGGTGCGGCTCGCGGGGCGGGAGCGGATCGAGCGCGCCGACGCGGAGGAGGCGCTCCAGACGAAGACCGTGCTCTACGACAAGGCGGGCGAGGAGCACTACAACGTGGTCTCCGCCTTCATCAAGTCGATGCGCGGCTCCGATCCGGACGCGGCCGTCTACTACATGGTCCGGATGCTCGAGGGCGGCGAGGACCCGCGGTTCGTGCTGCGACGGATGGTGATCTTCGCCTCCGAGGACGTGGGCAACGCCGACCCGCAGGCGCTCCAGGTGGCCGTCGCGGCGCTCCAGGCCGTCGAGCTCGTCGGGATGCCCGAGGGCGTGCTGCCGATGACGCAGGCGGCGGTCTACCTGGCGCTCGCGCCCAAGGCGAACACCGCGATCGCCGCCTACGGCAACGCGCGGCGCCTCGTGAAGGAGCGCGGGCCGCTGCCCGTCCCGATGAAGCTGCGCAACGCGCCGACGAAGCTGATGGAGGGGCTCGGCTACGGCGGCGGCTACCGCTACCCGCACAACTTCGAGGGCCACTACGTCGCCGAGGAGTACCTGCCGGACGAGGTCCGGGGCGAGCGGATCGTGGAGCTCTCCGACAGCGGCCTCGAGCGCGCGCTCGGGGAGCGCCACCGCGAGCTCCGGACGCAGGCGCGGCAGGGCCCGCAGCCCGAGCCGGAGGAGTGACCACGCCCGGGTCGCCGGCGCCCCGCCGAGCGCCCGGTCCGGGACGCACAACGTTTGCGCGACGCAGCGCCCGGCGAGCGCTCGCCCGGCGCCGTCCCGGGATCGCGCGACGCGTCCGGTACAAGTTGGGTAGGCGACCGCTCGTCCATTTCACGGGCACCGAACCTCGTCATAGAACTTCTGCATGGACGAGCACCTCGGCGAAAGGCCCGCGTTCGATCGCCTCGCGGCGGTGGAGCGGCTCTGCCGGGAGGCACGCCGGCACGCGAAGGACGGGGAGCGGCAGCTCGCGCTCGCCGCGTACCTCGAGGCCTGGGAGCTGTTGCCCGAGCCGAAGGCGAGCTGGGACTCCTCGACGCTCATCCTGTCCGCGCTGGGTGATCTCCTCCACGCGAGCGGCGGCGACGAGCTCGAGGTGCTGCTCCGGCTCCAGGGGCGGACGGCCTGGGCCGGAGCGTCGCGCTGATCCCGTGAACGAGCCCGCGCCCGCGCCCGCGCGCACCGGGTCATCTTGGCGCTGGTCGCCGGGTCCATCCGCGTTAGTCTCCCCCCGTGATCCTCTACATGCATGGCTTCGGGTCCGGGCCTCGCTCGGCCAAGGCCCGCCACCTCGCCGCCCGCTTCGCCGCCGCCGGCGCCCACCTCGAGGTCGCGGATCTGACCCCGGGTGACGACGGCTTCGAGCGGTCGTCGCCCTCGAGCATGCTGGCGGAGGCCGAGCGGATCCTCTCGTCCGCCCCGCCGCCGCACGGGATCGTCGGCAGCTCGCTCGGCGGATACCTCGCAGCGGTCGCCGCGTCGCGCAGCCCCGGCATCGCGCGGCTCGTCCTGCTCGCGCCCGCGTTCCGGCTGTTCGAGCGGTGGGACCGGAAGCTCTCCGAGGCCGAGCGCGTCGAGTGGCGGGCCCGCGGCCGCGAGGTGTTCCACTTCGACTCCGGCCGGAACCGCCGCCTCGGGTGGCAGTTCCACGAGGACGCGCGCGCCTACCCGCCCTTCCCCGCCGTGAACGTCCCCACCCTCTGCATCGCCGGTCGCCGCGACGAGACCGTGCCGCTCGAGGACGTCGCCGCGTTCGTCGCGCGCACGCCGTCGGCGCGGCTCGTGGAGCTCGACGACGGGCACGGCCTCGAGGGCTCGTACGACCGGGTGTTCGACGAGGCGTGGGCGTTCCTGGAGCCGCTCGTCCATCCGTGAACGAGCCCGCGCCCGAGCCCGACGCCGCCACGGTCCTCCGGGCTCAGCGGAGCCGCCCGAGCTCCCACGCGACGTGCGCCTTGAGCCGCTCCTCGTTCCCGAACGAGAGCCCGAGCTCGCGCGCGAGGCGCGACACGTCGAACCGGTACGGCTCCGCGCCGTAGCCCCGGTCCTCGAGCTCGAGCGGCACCTCGCGGCCGGCGGCGTCCATCGCCCAGCGGGCGATCCGCTCCCACGACACCCAGTCGCGCGAGAGCGCGTAACGGACCGTGAACGGGGCGGGATCGTCGAGGAGCTTCAGGTAGACCTCGGCGAGGTCCGCGGCGTGGAGGAACTGCGTGCCGTCGTGCTTCACGAGGCGGACGGGGCGGCCCGCGCGCACGGCCTCGCAGATCGTGCGGAACCGCCGGTCGGGCTGGCTCCGCGCCCCCGCCACGACCGGCTCGCCGAAGATGTAGCCCGGCCGCACGACGTGCACGGGGAGCTCCTGCTGGCGCGCGTACGCGCGGGCGAACACCTCGGTCGCAGCCTTGGTCGCCCCGTACAGATCGGTCGGTCGCGGCTGGCGGTCCTCGGCGTTCACGGGCTCCATCTCGCCGTTCGCCGCGGTCGAGGACGTGTAGACGACGCGCCGCACGCCGGCCCGGCGCGCGGCCTCGAGGAGCCCGACGGAGGCGGCGGTGTCGGCGGCGAGCATCTCGGGCCCGGTGTCGCCCCAGCCGAGCGCCACGTGCACGAGGACGTCGGCGCCGGCGAGCGGCGCGCCCCAGCTCGACGGGTCGCCGAGGTCCAGCCGGGCGAGCGAGACGCCGGGGAGGGCCCCGAGGGCCGGCACCTTGGCGGGATCCCGGCCGGTGGCGACGACGGCGTGGCCGGCCCGCGCGAGCCGCGCGGCGACGTGGCTTCCGATGAACCCGGTGGCTCCGGTGACGACGATGCGCATGGCACTCCTCCTGCCGCGAGCATAACCGGGCAAAATCGTTACAGCATGCGGCGCTGTTTCTGTTTCGCGGACCCTGCGTCTTGTCTAGACTCGCCCCTCCGGCCCGGCCCGATTGGCCGCGCCGGGCACGAACCCGAGGGAGAGAACACCCGCATGGCCGTGGACATCCGTGGGAAGTGGGCGCTCGTGACCGGGTCGGCCCGGGGCGTCGGCAAGCAGGTCGCGACCGGCCTCGCGCAGCGCGGCTGCAACCTCGTGCTGCACAGCCGCGAGCGGTCGCACACCGCCGATCTCGAGAAGGACCTCCTGAAGCACGGCGTGAAGGTCGCCTCCGTCGCGGCCGAGCTCTCGAAGGCCGACGACGTCGACCGCATGGTGGACGCGGCGATGTCGGCGAGCGGCGGCATCGACATCCTGTACAGCAACGCGGCGATCATGACCCGCTACCGCCAGGACTGGCTCGTCACGCCGCCCGAGGACTACCGGACGAGCTTCGAGGTCAACGTGATCGCGCCGATCCAGATCACGTACCGCGTGCTGCCGCGCATGAAGCAGCAGCGTTGGGGCCGGATCGTGCACGTCACCTCCGGCATCCGCGACCAGCCGGAGCTCATGGCGTACGCCGCCTCGAAGGCCGCGCTCGACAAGTTCGTGAAGGACACCGTCCCGCAGCTCCGGGGCACCGGCGTCCTCATGAACCTCCTCGACCCGGGCTGGCTCCGGACCGACCTCGGCGGCCCCAACGCGCCCAACGCGGTCGAGTCGGTCCTCCCCGGCGCCCTCGCCCCGGTGCTCGTCGACGGCGAGGTCCACGGCGTCTTCTTCGCAGCGCAGGACTTCGCTGGGAAGAGCCTGCCGTGAGCCCGCGGCTCCCCACCCTCGGGCCCCGCGGCGAGGGCTGGGTCGTGGGGCAGATCGTCATCTTCGGGCTCGCGGTCGCCGCCGGGGTGCTCGGCCCGGCGTGGCCTCCCGGCTCGGGCCCGTGGAGGATCGCCGCCGCGCTCGCGGCCGGGCTCCCCGGGCTCGTCCTCGGCCTCGGCGCCGGGCTCCGGCTGGGCCGGCAGCTCACGCCGCTCCCCGCGCCCGTGCACGGCGGCGAGCTCCGCGACCGCGGCGTCTACGCCCTGTGCCGCCACCCGATGTACGGGGGCGTCCTGCTGCTCGCCGTCGGCTGGGCGCTCGCGTCCGCGCCGCTCGCCCTCGGACCGGTGGCGCTCGCCGCGGGTTTCCTCGACGCGAAGCGCCGCGTCGAGGAACGGTGGCTCGCGGCGCAGCACCCCGGCTACGAGGAGTACCGGCGGCGGGTGCGCTGGAGGCTCGTGCCGTACCTCTGGTGAAAGCGCGGATCCCGGCGGGCACCTCCGGGGAGAACCCTGCCGCCGTTGCCCTCCCCTGCTACAGTCCCCCCGTGCTCGTCGAGGTCGCCGTCGCCGCCGCGGTCCGCGGCACGTTCACCTATCGCGTCCCGCCGCCGCTCGAGGCCCAGGTCACGCTGGGCCAGCGCGTCGCGGTCCCCTTCGGCCGGAGCCGCCGCGCGACCGGGTACGTGATCGGGTTCGCGGAGGCGGCGCCCGCCGGCTTCGAGCTCCGCGACGTGCTCGAGGTGCTCGACGCCTTCCCGCCGTTCACGCCGAAGCTGGTCGAGCTCCTCCGCTGGGCGGAGGAGTACTACCTCGTGCCCCCGGGCGAGCTCCTCCGCGCCGCGCTCCCGCCGGGCCTCAACACGCGCAAGGGCGACGCCGGCCCGGCCCGGCGCGGCGTCGAGTTCGCCGCGCCGGCCGACGGCGCGGCCGCGGCGCTCCCCTCGCTCGCGCGCGCCAGGGCCCAGCGCGCGGTGCTCGACTACCTCGTCGCGCGCGGCCGCATCCCGCTCGAGGAGCTCAAGGCCGCCTTCCCGCGCGGCCGCGCGGCGGTGAAGGCGCTCGCGGCCCGCGGGCTCGTGCGGCTCGAGACCGAGACGATCGTCGCGCGCGGCGGGCTCCTGCCGGGCGGCGCGCCCCCGCCCGCGCTCACGCCGGCGCAGGCCGCGGCGGTCGAGACGCTCCAGGCCGCGCTGGGATCGTTCCAGCCGTTCCTCCTGCACGGCGTCACCGGCTCGGGCAAGACCGAGGTCTACCTCCAGCTCATCGCCCGCGCGCGGGCGCAGGGCCGCGGCGCGCTCGTGCTCGTGCCCGAGATCGCGCTCACCCCGCAGCTCTCGGGCCGCTTCCGCGCCCGCTTCGGCGACGACGTCGCCCTCCTCCACTCCGGCCTCTCCGACGCCGAGCGCCACGCCGAGTGGCTGCGCCTCCGGCGCGGCGACGCGCGGATCTGCGTGGGCGTGCGGAGCGCGATCTTCGCCCCGGTACAGGACCTCGCCGTGCTCGTCGTG
>Ga0196976_1000409_pt1 | contig 27377 bp, 24 predicted proteins | sample S3v_513CmetaG_FD_148644 | JGI IMG/M metagenome (GOLD analysis project Ga0196976, IMG submission 148644) | Soil microbial communities from Anza Borrego desert, Southern California, United States - S3+v_5-13C | ecosystem: Environmental > Terrestrial > Soil > Desert | place: USA: California...
CGGGATCGACACGCACCGGGACGGCGCGCCCGACCTCGACCGCGCGGAGGCCGCCGCGCGCCGGCTGCTCGAGCTCGGGGTGCGGGAGCTCGCGGTCGTCCACTTCCCGACCGGCGCCGTCGCGGCGGCGCGCGGTGGGCGCGCGTTCCGGCAGGGCTCCGTCCGCGTGCCGCCCGCGGAGGTGAAGAGCACGAACGGCGCCGGCGACGCGTTCGCCTCGGGCGTGGTGCTCGGCCTGCACGAGGGGTGGCCCGTCGAGCGGTGCCTCGAGGCCGGCGTCTGCGTCGCCGCCGTGAGCCTCGGGGCCTTCAGCACCTCCGGCGCCATCCGGCCGATCGAGGAGTGCCTCGCCTACGGGCGCGCGCACGGGTTCCGGGGGACGGGCGGACCGGGGTCGTCGTAGAGTACGCCCATGACCCGCTCCCGGCTCGAGGGCGCGATGTACGGCCTCCTCGTCGGCGACGCCCTGGGCGTCCCGTACGAGTTCCACGCTGCCAGGGACCTCCCGCCGCGCGCGCGGCTCGAGCTCGCCCCGCCCGCGGGCTTCGCGCCCGCCCACGCGGGCGTGCCGCCCGGCACCTGGTCCGACGACGGCGCCCACGCGCTCTGCCTGCTCGCCTCCCTGCTCGAGCGCGGGCGGCTCGACGTCGAGGACCTCGGCCAGCGCCTCGTGCGCTGGTACGAGGAGGGGTACCTCGCGGTGGACGGCCACGTGTTCGACGTCGGCGTCCAGACCCGCAGAGCCGTCGGCGCGCTCCGCGCCGGAGCGCCCGCGCTCGAGGCCGGCCCCTCGCGCGAGCGGGACAACGGGAACGGTTCGCTCATGCGGGTCCTCCCGCTGGCGCTCTGGCACCGCGGCGCCGACGCCGAGCTGGTCCGGGACGCGTGCCTCCAGTCGCGCGTGACCCACGGTCACGCGCGCGCGCAGGTCGCGTGCGCGCTGTACTGCCTCTGGGCGCGGTCGATCGCGGAGGGCCGCGGCGACGCCGACGCGTGGGCGGACGCGACCGCGCGGGTCCGCGCGTGCGTCGCGGGTGAACCTTCGCTCGTTCACGAGCTGGAGGAGGAGCTCCGCCCGGACGATCCGCCGGGCGGGCAGGGCACCGGCTACGTCGTGGACTGCCTGCGGTCCGCGCGCCTCGCGGTGGCCGCCGGGCCGTACGAGGTGGCGGTGCGCGCCGCGATCGCGCTCGGCAACGACACCGACACGACCGCCGCCGTCGCCGGCGGCATCGCGGGCCTGCGCGACGGGATCGACGCGATCCCCTCCCGCTGGCTCGACGCGCTCCGCGGCAAGGAGCTCTGCGCACCGCTCGTCGACGGGCTCGTGGCCCGCGCGACGTGACCTCCCCGGTCCGCGCTGGCGGACGGTGGCATGAGCCGCCGGGCTAGAGCCGCGTGCCGACGCCGATCGCCATCCGGAAGGTGAACGAGGCCTCGAGCTCATCCGACTGCGGGGGCTCCTTCCGCACGGCGATGAGGTACACGGGGGCCGCGCCGGTGGCGTAGAGGAAGGTGCGGCGCCCGATGTCGCGCGAGACCACCGCGATCGGGGCGAACTGCAGCGCCACGCCGGTCTCCGGGGGCCGGACCGCCCGCGTCTCCGAGCGGTACTCCTTGTGGATGATCGTCGGGCCGGCGATCGCCCCGAGCTCGAGGGAGAAGCCGGCCACGTCCCACGCGTGCGTCGCGCCGAACTCGAGGTCGAAGGTGTTCGCGGTCGTCCAGACCTCCCGGGACCCCCGGAAGCTGCTCGCGCACCAGCCGACGTGGGCCTGGATCGTGACCTCGCGCAGGGCGATCGACGTGCCGGCGGCCGTGCCGCTGCAGAACGCCTTCTCGACGACCACCGGGCTGCGACTCCGGCCCTCGAGCTCGAGCGCGTAGGCCGACCGCGCGAGGGGGTTGCCGCCCTTGCGGACGAGCCGCGCATACGCGAGCCGCCGGAGCCGCGCCGGGTCGACGGCCGTGGTCGCGCCCGGCTGGGCGGCGATCTCGCCCTCCAGCAGCTCGTCGGCCCCGCGCCCGCGGACGAAGTAGCTCCCCGCGCGCAGGCTGAGGCGCCGGACGCGATCGTCGCGCCCGACCTCGCCGACGACGGGACCGTCGAGCGAGCCCGCGAAGACGAGCCAGGTGCGGCCGGCGGGGAACTCCAGCCAGCCGCGGCGCGGGTCGTTCCGTTCGAGCGTGGCCAGCACGACGTCGCCGTGGCCGCGCACGTCGTACCGGAACGTCGGGTGCTGGAGGCCCGCGAGCGAGCGGCTCGAGCCGCGGACGGTCGCGTCGTAGGCGTGGCGGTACGCCTCCTCGAGCGTCACCAGGCCGTCCGCGTCCGCGTCGGCGGAGCCGAGGAGGCCCGACACGAGCGCGTGGGTGAAGAAGCTCCCCCGGAGCTCGTCCGACTCCTGGCTGTCCTCCGAGGCCGCGCTCGACGTGAGGAAGACCGCGCCCTCGCCCGGGAGCCGCTCGCTCACGGCCAGCTCGAACTGCGCGATCGGCGTCCCGCCCTTCACGCGGGTGAGCGCGCCCGAGCGGCAGGCGTCGAGGACCAGCATGCGAAAGCCGGCAGCCGAGCCGCGCACGAGCTGCTCCAGCTCGCCGAGCTGGAGCGTGCTCGCGCCGAGGTGGAGCGCGGCCGCGTCCGCGTGCCCGGAGTAGTAGACGAGGAGCATGGCCTCGCGGGCGGACTCGCGGATCCGCTGGTTGACGGCGATGAGCGCCCGGCGGACCGTGTCGGCGTCGCGGCCCCGGAGCAGCACCAGGTTCTCGGGCCGGACGCCGCCGACGTCCTGGAGGACGCCGGCCACCCGGCCGGCGTCGGCCTCCGCCCAGCGGAGCGGCAGCTGCGGCGCCTGCCCCTCGTCGTTCCCCACCACCACCGCGAACCGCTCCACCTGCGCGGCGCCGAGCGCCGGCAGGACGAGCAGCGCGGCGCCGATCAGCGCTTGACGAACGTCCATCGCGTCACCTGGCAGCCCGCGGGGCCGGTGCCCGCGGCGGCGGCGTCCACGAGCGCGCGCACCGGCGCGAGGTCCAGGGGCCGGTCGCAGAAGAGGCCGAAGACCTGCTCTTCACCCGCCGTCGCGTCGAGGCGCGTCGCGAGCGGGAGCGCCACCTCCGCCCCGGCCTTCACCTGCGCCGCCCGATCTCCCTCCGGGAAGTAGACGGAGGCGTGGCCCGCCGGGTCGAGGCTCAGCACCGCGACGTACGCCGGCTCCCGGAGCGAGACCGCGAACCGGACCGCGTCGCCCGCCGCGACCTTCTCGCCCGGCGCCGCCCGGCGGACCTCGCCGCCGTGGCGGACGTACATCGCGAGGGCCGGCCCCGCGCCCTTCGTCCTCGTCCCGGCGGGCTCCGGCGGGGGGAGCAGGAAGAGCCCCGCCGCGGCGGCGGCGGCGGCCAGCGCGCCCGCGGCGGCCGCCCAGCGGCGCCGCGCGCGCGGCGGCGGCACGGCGCGATGGACGACGCTCTCGTCGGCCCGGAACGGCGGGAGCGGCTCCGACCGCACCTGCTCGAGCTCCTCGAGCGCCGTCCGGCACCGGTCGCATCCGACGACGTGCGTCCGCAGCGCGTCCGCCTCGGCCGGCGCGAGCTCGCCGGCGACCCATCGATCGAACCGCAGCGCCGAGTGGCAGGCCGGCCAGGCGGCGTTCGCGAGTGAGGTGCTCATGCCGTTCGCTCCGCGCGCCCCCGCTCGACGTCGACCACGCCCTGGGCGCGCTCCAGGAGATAGCCGACCTTCCGCCGCGAGCAGCCGAGCTGCGCGGCGATCTCGTCGTAGGTCATGCCGTCCACGTGGTGGTAGACGACCGCCGCGCCCACCTCCTCCGGGAGCGTGGCGAGCAGATCCCGCACCTCGACGAGCGCGTCCGCCCGGGCGCGCCCGGCCGTCGGGAGCATGGGGACGACGTGCAGCTCGACGAGCCGCGCGCCGGTGCGCCGGTTGCGCAGGACGTTCAGGCAGTGGTGCGTCGTGGCGCCGTACAGCCAGCCGACCACGGAGCGCGCCGCGCGGACGTCGCCCGGCGCACGGAGCAGCGCGGCGAACACCTCCTGCAGCGCCTCCTGGGCGTCGGCCTCGTTGCCCAGGATGGCGCGCGCCCGCCGGAGGACGAGGTGCCCGTGGCTCCGGTAGAGCCGCTCGATGTCGTCGGGCGCGAGGCTCACGGCGCTGGACAGTCGGGCGGCGGGGGCACGGAGAACATGCCGATCTCCACCGGCACCGACGTCCCCCAGGGACTGACGGGGGAGAGGCGGTAGGGAGCATCGCAGTAACGCTCGGCGGTTGCCGCGTCCGAGACGGAGGCGATCGCGAGCACCTCCTCGATGCAGGCCGTGCGCTCCGCTTCCGTCATGCACGCGAACGGCTCTACCCGCACGAGGTGGTATCCGGAGCCGAGCCCGCTCGGCGCTCCCAGCCACCACGCCGTGAGCGTTCCTGCCTCCGCCGGTCCGTCCAGATAGACGATCCAGTGGCCCACGCTGGCGCCGAACCCCACCTCTCCGGCGGCGATCGCCGGCTCGATGGGGTCGGGCAGCCAGCCGAGCGGGATCGCAACGAGGTTGCCGCGCGCGAACGCGACCTCGCCGTCCTCCAACCTCTGGAGCGGAAGGTCCGGTGGGGGATAGTCGTAGATCCGGATGGTGAACCAGGGGTCGCTCGTTCTGGTCTGCGGCATCCCCCCGCGGAAGTCGGGATCGACCTGGTCCATCGACGGCGGCGCACCGAGCTGCCAGACGAAGACGATCTCCTTCGGGCCGGGCGGATCGGCGGAGGTCACCTCGCCGTGGACCACCAGCTGCGTGTCGCCGGGGTAGCCCGAACCACCGACCGAGCACCCGGCGAACGCGGACGCGACGACGAGGAACGCACCGACGGAGGGCAAGCGGGTCATGGCAGGTCCGGCCTCGGGAATACCACGGTCGCGAGCCCGTCGGGCAGGTCTGGGAGGCGCGCGGCGCGGACTCCGGCGTCGCCCACGGCATGGACGAATCCGTCCGCGAGGACGGGAGACGAACCGGCGGCGAGCAGCACGAGCACGGGGGCGTGGCTCCTCATCGGGTGCTCCGGGGCGACGGTCGGAACGGCTCTCGTCGTCTGGACCGCGAGCGCCGCACAACGTGCAACCCGCCGCGCGCGGGGCCCCGACCCCCGGCTCGTCCCGTCTTCAGGCCGCGGTGGCGGCCCCGCGGCCGGCGGCGGGAGGCAGGCTGGGCATCGGCAGACCCATCGACCCGGCGACGGCGCGGAGGAGTTCGGCCTCTGCGATGGTCGCATGCCCGTCCGAGAGGACGCACGCGGCCGCGGCCGCGACGAGCCGGGCCTTGACCGGGGGGGTCGCCTGGTCGAGGTGCGCGAGCGCGGCGTCGAGCCGGTGCACGTCGATCCGCTCGCGCGGGAGGACGCGCCAGGACGCGTGGATCCCGAGCGCGGCCACGCCGGCGTCGAGGGCCCGCTGCGCGCCCTCGGGCTCGCGGTGTCCGGCCCAGGCCAGTGCCGAGAGGAGGTCCAGCGTCTCGACCTCGACCTGCGCGAGCGCCTGCACCCGCCCCCCGGGGCGCACCTCGCCGAGGAGCGGCGCGAGCCTGCGGCGCACGAGCCGCTGGAGCGCCCACTCGTGGAGGGTGGTGCGGCCGTCGCCGGCGGCGAGCGCGGCGAGCTCCTCGAGGAACGCGCGCGCCTGCTCCGGCGAGAGGGAGTCGAGCGCGGGCAGGGCGAGGTCGAGGAGCGGGAGCCGGTCCTGGGCGGCCACCGCGCCGAGGGCGCCGCCGAGCCGATCCACCTCGCGGGCGAGGGCGGGGTCGCGGACGGCGCCGAGCTGGCGCTGGCGGGTCGCCGCGTCGCCGTCGAGGACCAGGGCGAGCGCGACGGCGCGGGCGCCGAAGGGCTCGCGCGCGGCGCGGGTGAGCTCGTCCGGGAACGCGGCGAGCGCCGCGTGCGCGTGGGCGAGGTGCTCCGGCGCCGGACGGCCGATGCTCGCCGCGGCGGCGGCCGCGAGCGGGAGCGCAGCGGCGCCGAGCGCGGCGGCAGGCGTCGGAGCACCCTCGGCGAAGACGCCGCGGCGCGGAGCCGGCTCCGGCGCCGGTTTCGGGGTGAGCGCGGCGAGCGGTCCACTCCGGAGCCGCTTCAGCCGTTCGTCGAGCGGCGGGTGCGTCGAGAGGAACCCGCCGGTGATCCCGCCCAGACCGTTCGCGAAGAAGAAGTGCGCGGCCTCGGGCGCGTGCGGGTTCGCGAGCGCCGAGCCGTGGTCGCGGATCTTGGCGAGCGCCCCCGCGAGTCCCGCGGGGTTGCGCGTGAACTGGACCGCGGCGGCGTCGGCGAGGAACTCGCGCTGGCGCGAGACCGCGAGGCGGATGAGCCGGCCGAAGAACGCGCCGATCGCGCCCGCGACGAGGAACACGAGCCCGACCGCGACGAACGCGCCGGCGCCCTTTCCGCGGCTCCGCGACCGCCACCGCGGCCCGCTCCCGAAGATGCGGAGCAGGAGCCGCCCGACGAGCGCGAGCGCGGTGAGCCCACCCACGACCGCGATGAGCCGCATGTTGAGGCGGGCGTCCGCGTGGAGCACGTGCGAGAGCTCGTGGGCGAGGACCCCCTGGAGCTCGTCCCGGCTGAGCTGGTCGAGGGCGCCGCGCGTGACGGCGACGACCGCCCGGTCCGGCGTGGAGCCCGCGGCGAAGGCGTTGATCGAGGACTCCTCGGGCAGCACGTACAGCCGCGGGACCGGCACCGCCGCGGCGATCGACATCTCCTCGAGCACGTTCACCGCGCGTCGCTCGTCGGGATCCTGCGTGCTCCGGTCGACCGGCACGCCCCCGAGCATCCGCGCGAGGGCGTCGCCGCCGTCCCGCCCGAGCCGGAGCGCGTGCCAGGCCGTGCCGAGGAGGATGATGGCCGAGACCACGCCGGCGGCGGGGAGGAGCGCCCTGCGGAACCGCTCCGGCCCGGCCTCGACCGGACCGGCCGCTTCGTACTCCGCGGTCACGGCCCGGTAGCCGCGCCGCATCGACGGCTCCGCCCCGGAGAGGACGAGCGTGATCCCCACGTCCGCGAGGAGGACCGTCAAGGCCCAGGCGAGCGCGAACAGCACGACGAGGACGCCCGTCCGCCGCTTCGCCGCCGCCTGGGCGGCGAAGAAGTCCATGGTGCTGCGGCCGCGGTCCGCCATCGCCGCCGTCCGCTAGAAGGCGACTTTCACCGGCTCGCGCTCCGCCGCCACGTTCAGCTCGAAGAGCTGCGCGGGCGCGAAGCCGCCGGCGAGCAGCACGCCGGGGAACGTCTCGCGCGCGTTGTTGTAGGTCATCACCGCGTCGTTGTACGCCTGCCGCGCGAACGCGATCCGGTTCTCGGTCGAGGTGAGCTCCTCGGTGAGCTGCATCATGTTCTGGTTGGCCTTGAGGTCCGGGTAGGCCTCGGCGAGCGCCATGAACCGCGTGAGGACGCCCGAGAGCGCGCCCTCGGCGGAGGAGAGGCCGGCCATGGCCGACGGATCCCCGGGCGCGGCCGCCGCAGAGCGCGCGGCGGTGGCGGCGGCGTTGCGCGCAGCGATCACGCGCTCGAGCGTCTCCCGCTCGTGCTTCAGGTAGCCCTTGGCCGTCTCGACGAGGTTCGGGATGAGGTCGTAGCGCCGCTTGAGCTGGACGTCGATCTGGCTGAACGCGTTCTTGTAGGCGTTCCGCTTGGTGACGAGGCCGTTGTAGAGGGCGATCGCCCAGATCACGGCGATGACGACGAGGACCAGCAGGACGAGGACCGAGATCGACATCAGCTTCCCTCCCGGCGCGCGTGTCGCGCCGAGCCAAATGATGGCACAGTTGCACCCAGCGGTGAACGCTCCCGAGCCCGAGCCCGAGCCCGAGCCCGAGCCCGAGCCCGAGCGCGAGCGCGAGCCCGGCAGATCCTCGGGTGCGGGCTCGTTCGCGGGCGTCATGTAGGATGATGGGCGGATGCGGATCCTCCTCGTGGAAGACGACCGGATGCTGGGGGCAGGGCTCCAGGTCGGCCTGCGCCAGCAGGGCTGGGCGGTCGACTGGGTGCGCGACGGCGAGCTCGCCGAGGAGGCGCTCCGGGGGGAGCCGTACGACCTCGTCCTGCTCGACCTCGGGCTGCCGAAGAAGGGCGGCCTCGAGGTGCTCGCCGGCCTCCGCGCGCGCAAGAACGCCGTGCCCGTCCTGATCCTGACGGCGCAGGACGCGGTCGGCGATCGGGTGGCCGGCCTCGACGCCGGCGCGGACGACTACGTCGTGAAGCCGTTCGATCTCGACGAGCTCGCCGCCCGGATCCGGGCGCTGCACCGCCGGAGCGGCGGCCGGGCCGAGCCGCGCCTCGGCGTGGGCGGGCTCGTGCTCGACCCGGCCGCGCACGAGGTGACGCTCGACGGCGCCGCCGTCCCGCTCTCCGCGCGCGAGTTCGCGCTGCTGCAGGCGCTCCTCGAGCGGCCCGGCCGGCCGCTCTCGCGTGCGCAGCTGGAGGAGCGGCTCTACGGATGGGGCGAGGAGGTCGAGTCGAACGCGGTGGAGGTGCACGTGCACGCGCTGCGGAAGAAGCTCGGCGCGCACTGGATCCGGACGCTGCGCGGGGTCGGCTACATGGTGCCGGGGAGGCAGGATCGATGACGTCGGTCCGGCAGAAGCTGCTCGTCGCGCTGCTCCTCGCCGTGGTCGCGGCCGAGGCGCTCGGCGGCTGGCTGACCTACGTCTTCGCCCGCAACCAGCTCGACAACGTCTTCGACTACCACCTCCGGCAGATCGCGCTCTCGCTCATGTACCCGGGCCCCGACCGCGTGAACGCGCGGCGGGCGGGCCCGGAGCTCGACTTCTCGATCGAGGTGTACGGGGACGGGGTGCGGACCTTCCTCTCCCGGCCCGACGCGCCGCTGCCCCGCATCTCGCAGCTCGGCTACTCCACCGTGGACGGGGTCGCCGGGAGGTGGCGCATCTTCGCGATCCAGGTCGGCGCGGAGACCGTCGTCGTCGGCCAGCTCCAGCGGACGCGCGAGCGCCTGGCCTGGCAGGCCGCGTCGAAGACGGTGGTCCCGCTCGCCTTGCTCCTGCCCGTCCTCGCGCTCCTCGTCTGGACGATCGTCGGGCGCGGGCTCGCGCCGCTCTCGCGCCTGGCCGACGCCGTGACCGCGCGGACCCCGGACTCGCTGGATCCCGTCGACGAGCGCGGGGTCCCGCTCGAGGCGCTGCCGCTGGTCCGGTCGCTCAACGACCTCCTCGAGCGGCTGCGCGGCGCCATGGCCGCGCAACGCGCCTTCGTCGCCGACGCCGCGCACGAGCTGCGGACCCCGCTCGCCGCGCTCAAGCTCCAGCTCCAGCTCGCGGAGCGTGCGCCGGAGGGGCCGGAGCGCGCGGCGGCGCTGGCGGAGCTCGCGGGCGGGCTCGAGCGCGGGGCGCACCTCGTCGCGCAGCTCCTCACGCTCGCGCGCCAGGATCCGGGCGCTGCGGCCGCGGCGGCGCCGACGCCGGTCTCCCTCCCGGCGCTGGTCGAGCACGCGGTCGCGGACCACCACGTGGTGGCGGAGGCGAAGGGGATCGACCTGGGCGCCGCGCGCGTCGACGCGGCGGTGGTCGAGGGCGACCCGGCGGCGCTGCGGACCCTGCTCGCGAACCTGGTGGACAACGCCATCCGCTACACGCCCGCGGGCGGGCGCGTGGACGTCTCCGCCGGCCTCGAGGGCGGCGCGCCGTTCCTCGAGGTCGCGGACACCGGCCCCGGGATCCCGCCCGCCGAACGGGAGCGCGTCTTCGCCCGCTTCTATCGGCTCCCCGACGCGCCCGCGCAGGGGAGCGGCCTCGGCCTCAGCATCGTGAAGGCGATCGCCGATCGTCACGGCGCGGCGGTGGCGCTCTCCGAGACGCCCGGCGGCGGGCTCACGGCGCGGGTGCGGTTCCGGGCCGGGGCGGCGCGACGCCCGGCGGCGTGAGCGGGCGCTTGACGTTGCGTCAATACGCGTGCGTTTCGCGCCGGGTGCCGTCGTGCCAGCATCGGGCCGAGCGCGCCCGTCGGCGCGGGGAGGGGACACCATGGCATCGTGGATCGCTGCGGCGGCGCGCGGCTCTCGCCCTCGATCACGCTCGTCGCCGGCGACGAGGCGCAGGAGGTGGTCCGGCGGTACGTCCGCCGCCACGTCCTGCTCCGCCGGAGCCCCTGAAGCCAGTGCGCCGTTCGGAGGTCGTCCTCGGTCCGCGGGCGCTCAGCAGCCGGCGCCGGTGAACCCGCAGAACTTCACGTCTGCGATGACGCTCGTGCCGGCCGCGCTCCCGTCGGTGGCCCAGAGCCGCGCGCCGGGCTCCGGGGTCGTGCCCGACGCGCGCGCGCCGAACAGCAGCCTGCCGTTCACGATGGTGAGGTCAAAGGCCGCGCCGTCCCCGTCGGGGTTGAGGTCGGCCAGCATGGTGGTCCCGCCTTCGGTCCCGTCCGACTTCCAGAGCTCGCAGCCATGGGTCGAGTCGGTCCCCTTGAAGTAGACCTCGCCGTGGTACGGAGTGAACGGCACCGTGGGGCCGAAGCAGTACCAGGTTTCCTCGAGCATGCTCGACTTCACCAGCACGGGAGCGGTCTCGCCCTCGGCGATCTTCCAGACGGAGAGGCTGGTCCCGTCGTCGGTCTGGAAGAACAGAGTTCCGTCGAGGACGCCGAACAGCGACGGGTACCGGAAGCCGTCGAGCATGTCCGGGGTGGTGACCATCCGCGTGCCCTCGGCGGTTCCGTCCGTCTTCCACAGCCGACTCTCGGTCCCGCTCATCACCTCGAAGTAGATCTCGTCGCCGAACCTGGTGGGGGAGTAAGCCCTGGCGTCCCCGTAGCCGGTCACCAGCTCCGTCGTGGTGCCGTCCGTCCTCCAGAGCCTGTCGGCCCGGTCCTCGCAGCGTGCGATGAAGTAGACCCACCCGCCGAGCTCGACGAAGTCGCCGGGGCCGGAGTCGCAAGTTCCTGGGCAGACGTCCGCGACGAACACGGTTCCACTCGCGGTGCCATCGCTCCTCCAGAGCTCGAGCCCTTCCGCTTCGGTCCACCCCGAGAAGTAGAGCTCCTGCTCGAGCCCCTCGCCGATCACCCCGAACTCCCGGGGCCACGCGACCTCGTGCACGCTCTTCAGCTCGACCGTGCCCTCCCAGGTACCGTCCGTCTTCCACAGCGCCCGGCGCGGCCAGTAGGGATCGTCGGCCGCGAAGTAGAGCTCTCCCCGGAACACCACGAGCGGTTCGCCCGGGTATGAGCCCAACGCCGATTCCCAGACGATGTCCCTCACGAGGTAGGCCCCCCTGCCGTCCGTCATCCAGAGCTCGACCCCGTGAGCTCCGTCGTCCGCGGTGAAGTAGACCCGTCCGTTCAGGGCGGTCATGCCCTCCGGGTTCGAGCTGCCGCCGGGGTTGATGTTCGCCACCCTCCACGAGCGGCTCCCGTCGGTCGCCCACAGCTCCCGGTCGCCGCCGAAGACGGCGGTGAACACCGCGATCGTGGTGCAGGTGATCGGCACGTTCACGTCGGCCGTGGCGACGCCGGTGGCCGCCGCGCCCGCGGTGCACTGGATGACGCCGCTCGGGATCGGAGACGTGGAGCTGCCGATCTCCAGGTCGTAGCGAGCGCCGTCGTCGATCTGCTGTTCGAAGGTGAACGTCCCGTTGCCCGGGACCCAGAGGTGGCCGTGCCCGTTCCAGACGTCGAACCCGCTGCCCTCGAGCCCGCTCACGGTGACGCTGAAGACGCGCGGCGGACCGGGCTCCGGGTCGCGGTCCCCGCCGCCGCCACCGCAGCCGAGGGCCACGACGTTCACGAACAGTGCAGCACCGACCGCTTGGATCCGCATGGCCCGTTCCCTCTCCCCGGCGCTCGCGCGAGCCGCCGTCGGCGCGGGAGTGTAGCCGAGCACGCGCGCGCGGTGGTGTCGCGCGCGCATCGGACGGTGCTCGAGATTCGCAGATGCGCGAGAACGCTGGGCTTCGGACACCGTGACGCTGCGCTCGCGTTCCGGGGGGTCAGCGCCGCATCCGCCCCAGGAACCGCGCGAGCCGGCCGATCGCCTCCCGCAGGTCGTCCTCGTGCGGGAGGAACACGACGCGGAAGTGATCGGGGTCCTTCCAGTTGAAGCCGGTCCCCTGGACGAGCAGCACCTTCTCCTCCTCGAGGAAGTCGAGGATGAACTGCTGGTCGTTCTTGATCGGGTAGACCGCAGGGTCGAGCCGGGGGAAGAGGTAGAGCGCGGCCCGGGGCTTCACGCAGGTGACGCCGGGGATCTGGGTGAGGAGCGACCAGGCGAGGTCGCGCTGCCGGCCGAGCCGCCCGGTGGGGAGCACGAGGTCCTCGATGCTCTGCCGCCCGCCGAGCGCGGTCTGGATCGCGGTCTGCCCGGGCACGTTCGCGCAGAGCCGCATCGAGGCGAGCATGTCGAGCCCCTCGATGTAGTCGGTGGCCTGGCGCTTGTCGCCCGCGACGACCATCCAGCCGGCCCGGTACCCGCACGCGCGGTAGTTCTTCGAGAGCCCGTTGAACGTGAGGCTCAGGACATCCGGCGCGAGGGAGGCGAACGACACGTGCTTCGCGCCATCGTAGACGACCTTGTCGTAGATCTCGTCGCAGCAGACGATGAGCTGGTGCTGGCGCGCGATCTCTGCGATCTCGCGCAGCAGCTCCGGCGGGTAGAGCGCGCCGGTGGGGTTGTTCGGGTTGATGAGGACGATGGCGCGGGTGCGCGGGCCGACCTTCTTCCGGATGTCGGCCAGGTCCGGCAGCCAGTCCGACCGCTCGTCGCAGAGGTAGTGGCGCGCCGTGCCGCCGGAGAGGCTCACCGCCGCGGTCCAGAGCGGGTAGTCCGGCATCGGGACGAGCACCTCGTCCTCGCGGTCGAGGAGCGCCTGCATCGCCATGACGATGAGCTCGGAGACGCCGTTGCCGAGGTAGATGTCCTCGATGCCGACGCCCGGGATCTCCTTCTGCTGGCAGTAGTGCATCACCGCCTTGCGCGCGGAGAACAGGCCCTTCGAGTCCGAGTAGCCGGACGCGCCCCGGAGGTTCCGGATGACGTCGACGACGATCTCCTCGGGCGCCTCGAAGCCGAACGGGGCAGGGTTGCCGATGTTGAGCTTGATGATCTGGTGCCCCTCGTCCTCCATCCGCTTGGCGACCTGGAGGACCGGCCCGCGGATGTCGTAGCAGACGTCGTCGAGCTTCGACGACTTGCGGACCGGGCGGCCGGCGGCCAGCTCGGAGAGGGGTTGGGGGGACGGCTCCTTCACGGTCACGCTGCGCAGCTCCTGCTTCACGGAAGACACCTCTGTTGTGGGTCCCGGCCGGGACCGGAGCCCCGAGCACATCACGAACTTGCCCCGCCGTCACGCGGACTTGCGGCGGCACGGCGACCTGCGCCCATCTGCGCCAGGTGCGGCCCCCGGATCCCGGCCCCCGCCGGGGATGCAGGCTCTTAAGTTTCTCTTAAGGCGGGGTGCCTAGGGTGACACTCGACGGCGGCCCGACATGCCGCCCACTCACACGGAGGATTCAAGCATGCCTGGTTTCGCGAAGCGCGCTCCTGTCGCCGCCCTCGCGGCCGCGAGCGTCGCCGCGGCCGGGGCGCTTGCCCTGGCCCAACCCCTCCGGACCTTCGCCAAGGACGCGCCGGCGCGTCCGGCGGAGGCCGGTTCTCCCTCTGCCCCGCCGGTCGGCGGCGCGCCCGTCCAGACGCTCCCCGACTTCACGGCCATCGTCCGCCAGTACGGCCCGGCGGTCGTCAACGTGAGCACCGTCGGCGCGAACCGCGACGACGAGAACCCGCTCCGCCGGTTCGGGATGCCGTTCGGCGGCCCGATGCCCCGCGGCGGCGGCCCGATGGTCCGCGGCCAGGGCTCCGGGTTCATCGTGAAGAGCGACGGCCTCGTGCTCACCAACGCGCACGTCGTCGCGAACGCCACCGAGGTCACGGTCAAGCTCACCGACAAGCGCGAGTTCAAGGCGAAGGTCGTGGGCCAGGACAAGGAGACCGACGTCGCGGTGCTCAAGATCGAGGCGAAGGACCTTCCCACCGTCCGCATCGGCGACGCCTCGCGCGCCCAAGTCGGCGAGTGGGTGCTCGCCATCGGCTCGCCGTTCGGGTTCGAGAACAGCGTCAGCGCGGGCGTCATCTCCGCGCGCTCGCGCTCGCTCCCGGGCGAGGGCTACGTGCCGTTCATCCAGACCGACGTGGCGGTCAACCCCGGCAACTCGGGCGGCCCGCTCTTCAACCTCCGCGGGGAGGTGGTCGGGATCAACTCGCAGATCTTCAGCGGCTCGGGCGGCTACATGGGCATCAGCTTCGCGATCCCCATCGACGTCGCGATGAAGGTCCAGCAGCAGCTCGTGGCCACCGGCAAGGTCGTGCGCGGCCGGATCGGCGTCATGATCCAGGACGTGAACGCCCAGCTCGCGCGGTCGTTCGGGCTGCCCCGGCCCGCCGGCGCGCTGGTCTCGAACATCGAGAAGGACGGCCCCGCCGCCCAGTCGGACCTCAAGGTCGGCGACGTCATCATCGGCCTGAACGGCCAGGACATCCTGAGCTCGGGCGATCTCCCCCCGCGCATCGCGGACATCCCGCCCGGCAAGGAGGCGCGCCTCAAGATCTGGCGGGACAAGAAGGAGCGCGAGGTGGTCGTCAAGGTGGGCGCCTCGGGCGGCGAGCAGGTCGCGGCCGGCGAGAAGAGCGGCGCCGGCGACCGCGGCCGCCTCGGCCTCTCGGTCCGTCCGCTGTCGCCGGACGAGCGCCGGGACGCGGAGCTCGAGGGCGGCGTCCTCGTCGAGGGCGCGAGCGGGCCTGCGGCGCGAGCCGGCATTCAGCCGGGCGACGTCGTGCTCTCGGTGAACGGGACCCCGGTCCGGAGCGTGGAGCAGCTCCGGAACCTCGTGAAGGACGCGAAGGAGGGCGTGGCGCTGCTCGTGCAGCGCGGCGACGCCCGGATCTTCGTGCCGATCGATCTTTCGTAGCGGTTGAGCCGTCGGACGCGGCGCGCGCCCGGTTCCGCCCCCCTTCCCTCGGGCGGACCGGGCGCGTTCTTTTCCGCCGCACAGATCCTCCCAGCGCCCCGTGCGTTTCCTCCTCCGAGAGGAGACCTCCATGGTCCACCCACGCCTCGCCGCCCTCGCCGTCGCGCTCGCCGCTTGCTCGACCCCCCGCGCCACCACCGCCCACGGGCTGCCGGCCCGCTCCGGCCCGTACACGCTGGAGATCGTCGATCCGGCCGGGCGGATGCTCCCGACGTTCCACCATCGCGGCCGGACGTACGTGCTCGGCGCACATGGCGAGCGGTACCTGCTCCGCATCCGGAACCATTCCGGCGAGCGGATCGAGGTCGTGGCTTCGGTGGACGGGCGCGACGTCGTGGACGGCAGGCCGGCGGCGGTCTCGAAGCCCGGCTACCTCGTCGAGCCCTGGGGAGAGGTGACCATCGAGGGCTTCCGGCTCTCGACCAGCGCGGTCGCGGCGTTCCGGTTCAGCAGCGTGGACGCCTCGTACGCGGCGCGGATGGGCGACGCCCGCGACGTCGGCGTGATCGGCGTGGCCGTCTTCCCGGAGGCGCCGCGGCGGGTGGTCGTGCCGGAGCCGTACCCGTACCGTCCCTACGACGACGACGCGCTCGGGCGCGCGGAGGCCGCCCCCCGCGCGGCGGCGCCCGAGGCGCCGCCGTCCGCCCTGGCCGAAGGGGCAAAGCGCTCGCGCGAGAAGAGCAGCCGGCCGGGCCTCGGCACGGGGTTCGGCGAGGAGCGCCGGTCCGAGGTGGTCGAGGTCGACTTCGAGCGCGCGAGCGCGACGCCCGCCGCCCTGCTCACCGTGCGCTACGACGACCGGCGCGGGCTCCGCGCCCTGGGCATCGACGTGGACGGCCCGCGCGTGAGCACCCGGGATCGGTGGCTCCGCGAGCACGCCTCGCCGTTCCGGGGTGACTACTCCGAACCGCCCCCCGGCTGGGTCGGCCGGTGAGCCGTTCGCGGGCGCCGGTTCCGTTGTAGCTTCCCGCGCATGGCACACGAGCTCCTGGTGGTGCACGTGAACGTGCACGTGAAGCCCGAGGCGGTGGAGGCCTTCCGGATCGCGACCCTCGCCAACGCGCGCGCGAGCCGGAACGAGCCCGGGGTGGTCCGGTTCGACGTCGTGCAGGACCTCGAGGACTCGACGCGATTCGTGCTCGTCGAGGTCTACCGCGACGCCGCCGGCGCGGCCGCGCACAAGGAGACGGCGCACTACGCGACGTGGCGCGACGCGGTGGCGCCGCTCATGGACGAGCCGCGCTCCTCGCGGAAGTTCCGGAGCGTCTCGCCGGACGCGGCGGAGTGGTGATGGCGAGTTTCGAGCTCGCGACCCCGGCGCGCGTCGTCTTCGGCGCGGGCCGGGCGAAGGAGCTCCCGGCCGAGCTCGCCGGCCTCGGCGTCGCGCGCGCGCTCCTCGTCACCGGCCGCACGGCAGGGCGCGCCGCGCCGATCGAGGCGGGGCTCGCCGCACGCGGGATCGCGGCCGTGCCCCTGCGCGTCGAGGGGGAGCCGACGGTGGAGCTCGTGCGCGAGGGGGTCGCGCTCGGGAGACGAGAGCGGTGCGACGGCGTGCTCGCCATCGGCGGCGGGAGCGCGATCGACGCCGGCAAGGCGATCGCGGGCCTGCTCGGGAACGGCAGCGACGATCCGCTCGAGCACCTCGAGGTGGTGGGGCAGGGGAGGCCGCTCGCGCGCCCGGGGCTGCCGTTCGTGGCGGCGCCGACGACCGCCGGCACGGGGTCGGAGGTGACGCGCAACGCCGTGCTCGGCGCCGGCGGCACCAAGGCGAGCCTGCGCAGCCCGCACCTGCTCGCGCGGCTGGCCGTCGTCGATCCGGACCTCCTGGAGGGCCTGCCGCGCGCGGTCCTGGTCGCGAGCGGGCTCGACGCGCTGGCGCAGCTCGTCGAGCCGTTCCTCTCCGCGCGGGCGAACCCGCTCACGGACGCGCTCGCGCTCGAGGGCATGCGCCGCTCGGCGCGCGCCCTGCGCCCCGCGTGCCTCGAGGGGCTCACCCCGGAGCGCCGCGAGGACCTCGCGCTCGCGAGCCTCCTCGGCGGGCTGTGCCTCGCGAACGCGGGCCTCGGCGCCGTGCACGGCTTCGCCGCCCCGGCGGGCGCGGCGCTCGGGGCGCCGCACGGCGCGCTGTGCGCCGCGCTCCTCGCGCCCGCGCTCGCGGTCAACCTGCGGGCGCTCCGGGCCCGCGCGCCGGGGAGCCTCGCCGAGCGGCGCTTCGGCGAGCTCGCGCGCCAGCTCACCGGCCGGCCGGACGCGGCCCCGGAGGACGGGATCGCGTGGGTCGAGGCGCTCTGCCGCGACCTGGGCGTCCGCGGCCTCGCCGCGCACGGGCTCGCGGACGAGGGCATCCCGGACCTCGTCGCGCGGGCGCGCGCCGCGAGCAGCATGAAGGCGAACCCGATCGTCCTGACCGACGAGGAGCTCGGCGACCTCGCGCGACGGGCGATGTAGCGCAGGTGCAGACCCGGCCCGGTCCGCGGTAGAACCGGCCGGCATGCCCGACGGGAAGCGCAGCCCCGGTACCGACGCGGAGGCCCTCGCCGCGGCGCTCGAGGTCCTCGAGCGCGCCGCCGCCGACCGAGGGCTCCTCGCGTCGCTCGACGCCGACGGGCGGAGGCGCCTCCAGCAGGCGGCCGGCGAGCTGGCGCGGCCCGGACCGGAGCAGCGGCGGAAGCTGCGGCGCGCGCTCGCGCGCGGCGAGCGCGAGGCACGCAAGGCGCGGGACGGGGCGCTGCGGCGCGGGACGGGGATCCAGGCGCTCCGGCTCGCTCCGAGCTATCCGACGCCGGCGGCGATGATCACCGGGACGGTGTCTGTGCCCCGCGCCGCCACCGACACGGCCACGGCCACCGACACCGCCACCGCCACGGGCTTCGAGCGGGAGTTCTCCGAGCCTCGCAAGTGCTACGTCTGCAAGGCCCCGTACACGCGGATCCACCGCTTCTACGATCAGCTCTGCCCGGCGTGCGGCGACGAGAACGAGGTCCGCCGGACGGCGACGGTGGACCTGCGCGGGCGCGTGGCGATCGTCACCGGGGCGCGGGTGAAGATCGGCTACCAGGCGGCCATCCTGCTCCTCCGCGCCGGCTGCCGGGTCGTCGCGCTCACGCGCTTTCCGCGCGACGCGGCTGCGCGCTACGCGCGGGAGCCGGACTTCGCCGAGTGGCGGGACCGCCTGGACGTCTTCGGCATCGACCTGCGGCACACGCCCAGCGTCGAGACCCTCTGCCACCACCTCGACGGCTGGCTGCCGCGGCTCGACTTCCAGATCCACAACGCCTGCCAGACCGTCCGCCGCCCGCCCGGCTTCTACGCCCACCTCGTCGAGGCGGAGGACGGGCCGCTCGACGCCGTCCCCGAGGATGCGCGCGGGCTCGTCGCAGAGTACGAGCGGTTCCGCGCGTCGATCCGCGGCGCCGCGGCGGGCGTGGAGCGGCCGGCGCTGCTGACGCAGGCGCGGAGCGAGGCGGACCTCCTCCTCCCCGGCCGCAGCGAGATCGACATTTTTCCCCGCGGCGTCCTCGATCAGGATCTCCAGCAGGTCGATCTCCGGACGCACAACTCGTGGCGCCTCGCGCTCCACGAGGTGCCGACGCTGGAGCTGCTCGAGGTCCTGCTCGTCAACGCGACGGCGCCGTTCGTCATGGCGTCGCGCCTCCAGGGGCTCATGCTCCGCCAGCGCGAGGCGCCGCCCGGGACGGCGACGAGCGGCGACGCGGCGAAGCACGTCGTCATGGTCTCGGCCATGGAGGGGCAGTTCTACCGGGACCACAAGACCGACCGGCACCCGCACACCAACATGGCCAAGGCGGCGCTCAACATGCTCGTCCGCACCAGCGCCGCCGGGCTCGCGCGCGACGGCATCCACCTCAACGCCGTGGACACGGGCTGGGTGACCGACGAGGACCCCGCCCACCTCGCGGCGCGCAAGGCCGAGGAGCACGCGTTCTCGCCGCCGCTCGACATCGTGGACGGCGCCGCGCGCGTGGTCGCGCCGATCGTCGAGGGGTTCCGGACGGGCCGGCACGCGTGCGGCCTGTTTTTCAAGGATTACGCGCCGGCGCCCTGGTGACCCGGGAGGCCGCTGCCGGGCGCGGCACCTCGTTGTGAACGTTCACACGGGGCCCCGCCGCGCGCCGGGAGCAGCCACCTCACCGCGCCGCGACGGCCGCCGTCGACGCGCGCACGATGAGCTCCGGCGCGACCACCGCGCGCTCTGCCGCCGACGGCTCTCCCTCGATGCGCGCGAGGAGCACGTGCAGGCAGCGCCGCCCCAGCTCCGCGAAGTCCTGGCGGACGGTGGTGAGCGGCGGGGTGAAGTAGGCGGCCTCCGGGATGTCGTCGAAGCCGACGATGCTGAGATCCCGCGGCACCTCGCGCCCGGCCTCGTGGAGCCTGCGCAGGAGCCCGAGCGCCATCTGGTCGTTGGCCACGAAGACCGCGGTCACGTCGGGCTGCTCGAGCAGGCTCCGCCCGAGCTCGTACCCGGAGCGCGCGGTCCAGTCGCCGCGGAGCAGCGCCGGGACCGGCGCGCTGGCCTGGCGGAGGGCGCGGCGCCACCCCTCGACGCGCTCCTCGGCCTCCTTCCAGTCGGCGGGGCCGGCGAGGTGCCAGACGGTGCGGTGGCCGAGGTCGAGGAGGTGGCGCGTCGCGGCGGCGGCGCCGACCACCTGGTCCACCGTGGCGACGGGGATCGAGGCGTCCGGACCGGCCTCCACGGCGACCACCGGGAAGTCGGGCCGGAGATGGCGCAGCGCCTCGACGCCCGCGCGGAGCGGCGCGATGACGACGACGCCGTCCACGCCCTGATCCCGCAGCCGGGAGATCGCGGCGATCACGGAGGGGCGGTTGAGCGACCGGAGGCTGGAGATGCTCACCCCGTAGCCGGCGTCGTGCGCCGCCTGCTCGATGCCGAGCAGGGTGGAGGCCGGGCCGTAGAGCGTCGTGTCGAAGCTGACGACGCCCAGCGTGCGCGAGCGGCCGGTCACGAGCGCCTGGGCGACCGTGTTCGGCCGGTAGTCGAGCTGCCGCATCGCCGAGAGGACGCGCTCGCGGGTGTCGGGGCGGACGTGCGGGCTGTCGTGGAGGACCCGCGAGACGGTCTGGTGCGAGACGCCGGCGAGCTGGGCCACGTCGGCCATGACCGCGGAGCGGCGCTTCTTCTCGGAGCTGGTGCGTGAGGCGCGCATGGTGTCCTGCGTGGGTGTGACGAGCCTCCCTCAACAGACCGTTTTACTGCGTTCCAGGGTTCCCGTGCCCCATCACGCGTTCGTATACCAGCTTGACACCCTCCATGTGAACGCTCACAATTTCGAACCAGCGGCACGATGGCGTACGGACGAACCGTCGCGGGTTCACAAAGGAGCTCAACGAGAACGAGGGCTTGGGTGGCTCGCGCCGTGCGGCCGGACAGGGCCGAGGAGTTCGCCGCGACGTGAGGCTCCGCGTCCCGGGCGAACGGGGGAGCGGCGGCCAACACGGGGGTCGCCGCTCCTCCTTTTCGTTCTTTTCGTATCGAGCGGCCGTCGATGAGCGCCGCCGGCGGGGCGAGCGCGGACAGGGAGAGCAGCCGTGACCGACGCGTGCGTGGTGGGGATCGACTTCGGGACCGACTCGGTCCGGACCGTGGTGGTGGATGCGGCGCGCGGGGCCGTGCTGGGCTCCGCCGTCCGGCCGTTCGTGCGCTGGGGCGAGGGCCGGTACTGCGACGCGCAGCGGAACCAGTTCCGCCAGCATCCGAAGGACCACCTCGAGGCGATGGAGGCGGCCACGGTCGAGGCGCTGGCCGCCGCCGGCGCGGCACGGCGCGTCGTCGGCATCGCGATCGACACCACCGGCTCGACGCCGGCGCTCGCGGACGGGCGCGGCGTCCCGCTCGCGCTCACCCCCGGGTTCGAGGAGAACCCGAACGCGATGTTCGTCCTCTGGAAGGACCACACCGCAGTGGAGGAGGCCGAGGAGATCAACGCCCTCGCGCGGAGCTGGGGCGGCCCCGACTTCACCCGGTACGAGGGCGGCATCTACTCGACGGAGTGGTTCTGGGCCAAGGCCGTCCACGTGTTCCGCGAGGACGCCGCCGTCGCGCAGGCCGCCGGGACGATCGTCGAGCACTGCGACTGGCTCCCGGCGGAGCTCACCGGCACGTTCGAGCTGCCGCGCTGGAAGCGGAGCCGCTGCGCGGCGGGCCACAAGGCGATGTGGCACGCGGAGTGGGGCGGCTATCCGGACCCGGGCTTCCTCGCCCGGCTCCACCCACGCCTGCCCGCCCTGCGGGCGTCGCTCGGCGCGGAGACCTTCACCGCGGAGCAGCCCTTCGGGACGCTGAGCGCGGCGTGGGCCCGGCGGCTCGGGCTCTCCGAGAAGGTGGTGGTCACGGTCGGCGCCTTCGACGCGCACATGGGCGCGGTGGGCGGGGGCATCGGCCCGCACAAGATCGTGAAGATCATGGGCACGAGCACCTGCGACGTGGTCGTGGCGCGGCGCGGGCCGGAGCCGGAGAAGCTCGTGCGCGGGATCTGCGGGCAGGTCGACGGCTCGGTGATCCCCGGCATGATCGGCTACGAGGCGGGGCAGTCGGCCTTCGGCGACGTGTACGCGTGGTTCAAGCGGCTCCTCTCCTGGCCGCTGGAGCACGTCCTCCCCGGCGTCCCCGGGGGCGACGCCGCCGCGCGCCGGCAGCTCGCGACCGACGTCGCGGACCGGCTCATCCCGGAGCTGGAGCGGGCCGCGCGGGCGCTGCCCACGGACACCGCCACCGTGCTGGCGGTGGACTGGGTCAACGGGCGGCGGACGCCGGACGCGAACCAGCGGCTCAAGGGCGCGATCGCCAACCTCTCGCTCGGCTCGGACGCCCCGCGCGTCTACCGCGCGCTGGTCGAGGCGACCGCGTTCGGCTCGCGCGCCATCGTCGAGCGCTTCCGGAAGGAGGGCATCCGGATCGACAGCGCCATCGGCATCGGCGGCGTGGCCCGGAAGAGCCCCTTCGTCATGCAGACCGTGGCCGACGTCATGAACATGGAGGTGGCCGTGGGCGCCGGGGACCAGGCCGTGGCGCTGGGGGCGGCGATCTTCGCCGCGACGGCGGCGGGCCTCTACCCCGACGTGGAGGCCGCGCAGCGCGCGATGGCCGCCGGCACGGAGGCCGTGTACAGGCCCGACCCGGCGCGCGCCCGCCACTACGACGCGGTGTACGCCGACTACCGGAAGCTGGGAGCGTTCGTGGAGTTCGACCTGACGAGATCGTAGGTACCTCGACGCGGGCGGACCGCCGCTCGCAGGGCGCGCACGGGCCCGGCACCCCATCGTGCGAGAAACAGGAAGGCGGCCGTGGCAGACGCGCGCACCCAGGAGATCTGGTTCCTCACCGGCAGTCAGCACCTCTACGGCGACGAGACGCTGAAGCAGGTCGCCCGGAACTCGCAGCAGATCGCCGAGGCGCTCGAGCGCACCGGCAAGCTGGCTGCCCGGGTGGTCTGGAAGCCGGTGCTCACCGGGCCGGAGGCGATCCAGGAGGTGGTCCTCGCCGCGAACGCGAGCCCCGCCTGCGTCGGGGTGATCACCTGGATGCACACCTTCTCGCCGGCCAAGATGTGGATCGCCGGGCTCACCCGGCTCCAGCGGCCGCTCGCGCACCTGCACACGCAGTTCAATCGTGCGGCGCCGTGGGGCGAGATCGACATGGACTTCATGAACCTGAACCAGTCCGCGCACGGGGACCGCGAGTTCGGGTTCATCGCCGCGCGGCTGCGGCTCGCCCGCAAGATCGTGGTCGGCCACTGGCAGGACGCAGTGGTCGTGGACGAGCTCGCGGGCTGGGCGCGCGCCGCGGTGGCCGCCGCGGAGTCGCGGCGCCTCAAGATCGCCCGCTTCGGCGGGATGAACATGCGGGAGGTGGCGGTCACCGGCGGCGATCGGGTCGAGGCGCAGATCCAGCTCGGCTGGTCGGTGAACGGCTGGGGCGTGGGCGACCTCGTCGCCCGCATCGCCGAGGTGTCCGACGCGGAGGCCGACAAGCTCGTCCAGGAGTACGAGGACAGCTACGCGGTCGCGCCGGCGCTCCGGCGGGGCGGTGACAAGCGCGAGAGCCTGCGCGACGCCGCGAAGCAGGAGCTCGCCATGCGGTCCTTCCTCGTGGAGGGCGGCTTCGGCGCGTTCACCACCACGTTCGAGGACCTGCACGGGCTCCACCAGCTCCCGGGCCTGGCCTGCCAGCGCCTCATGGCGGCCGGGTACGGGTTCGGCGCGGAGGGCGACTGGAAGACGGCGGCGCTCGTCCGGCTCGCCAAGGTGATGAGCGCGGGGCGCGACGGCGGCGTCTCGTTCATGGAGGACTACACGTACCACCTGGTCCAGGGCGAGGAGCGGGTGCTCGGCGCGCACATGCTCGAGGTCTGCCCCTCGATCGCCCAGGGGAAGCCGTCGCTGGAGGTGCACAGGCTCGGGATCGGCGGCAAGGCGGACCCGGCGCGGCTCGTCTTCGACGCCCGGCCCGGACCTGCGGTGAACGCGACGCTCGTGGACGTGGGCGGGCGGATGCGGCTCATCCTGGCGGAGCTCGACGTGGTGCCGCCGCCGCCGATGCCGCGGCTCCCCACGGCCCGCGCGCTCTGGATCCCTCGGCCGGACTTCCGCCGGGGCATCCAGGCGTGGCTCGAGGCGGGCGGAGCGCACCACGCCGCGTTCGCGCAGGGGCTGGCCGCCGGCGAGCTCGCCGACCTCGGCGCCATGGTCGGGCTGGAGGTGATCCGGATCGGGGAGGGGCTCGATCTCCACGCGCTCCGGAACGAGCTGCGCTGGAACGACCTCGCCTTCAAGCTCGGAGGGTAGCTTGCGCTCGCCTTACCAGGAGCTCAAGGAGCAGGCCTGGGCCGCGAACCAGGAGATCCCCCGCCGCGGCCTCGCCATCTACACCTTCGGGAACGCGTCCGCGCTCGATCGCGGCCGGGGCGTCCTCGCGATCAAGCCGAGCGGCGTGGCCTACGACGCCCTCGCGGCGGCCGACATGGTGGTGCTCGACCTCGAGGGGCGGCAGGTGGAGGGGAAGCTCCGGCCGTCCTCGGACACGCCCACGCACGTGGTCCTCTACCGCGCGTTCGAGGGCGTCGCGGGCGTGGTCCACACGCACTCCACCTACGCCACGGGCTGGGCGCAGGCGCGCCTCCCGATCCCCATCTACGGCACGACGCACGCCGATCACCTGCCGGAGGACGTCCCCTGCACGGCGGTCATGAGCGACGACGCCGTCGAGCGCGACTACGAGGTCGAGACGGGGAAGCAGATTTTGGAGTGCTTCCGAGGCCGCGACCCGCTCCGCACGCCGTTCGTGCTCGTGGCGGGGCACGGCGTGTTCACCTGGGGTGCGACGGCGGAGAAGGCGGTCTACCACGCGGCGGTGCTGGAGCAGCTCGCCCACATGGCCTTCGTCACCCGCAGTCTGGACCCGGCCGCGGCGCGGCTGCCGGAGCGGATCGTCCGGAAGCACTTCGAGCGGAAGCACGGCAAGACCGCGTACTACGGGCAGGGGTGAGGCGCGACAGGGGGTGGCTGGCGCGGGGCCGGGGAGGATGCTAAAGCCCTCTCCGCCCAGAGCGCCGCAGGTCGGGCTCGGGCTCGGGCCCGGGCTCGTTCACGGGGTCGGGCCCCTCCCAGGACCCCATGATCGACCACGAGATCCTCCGCCGCCGGACGTTCGCCATCATCTCCCACCCGGACGCGGGCAAGACCACCCTCACGGAGAAGCTGCTCCTGTACGGGGGCGTCATCCAGCTCGCCGGCGCGGTCCGCGCGAAGCGCGGCCGCTCGAGCGCGGTCTCGGACTGGATGGAGATGGAGCGGGAGCGCGGGATCTCCATCACCACCAGCGTGATGCAGTTCCCCTACCGCGGGCACCAGATGAACCTGCTGGACACGCCCGGCCACGCCGACTTCAGCGAGGACACGTACCGGACCCTGCACGCGGTGGACGGCGCGGTGATGCTCCTCGACTGCGCGAAGGGCGTCGAGGCGCAGACGCGCAAGCTCTTCCGCGTGTGCCGGCAGCGCGCGATCCCGATCTTCACCTTCGTGAACAAGATGGACCGCCCGGGCCGCGACGCGTTCGAGCTCGTGGGCGAGGTGGAGAGCGTCCTCGGCATCGGCGTCTTCCCGATCACCTGGCCCGTCTTCCGCGGCGGCACGTTCCGCGGGGTCTGGCACCGGCTCGCCCGGCGCGTCTACCTGTTCGACGCGGCGCACGCGCTCTCGTCCGCGGCGGTCGGGTCGGAGCGGGCGCCGGTCGAGGTGACGGGGCTCGACGACCCGCGGGTGCGCGAGGAGCTCGACGACGAGGGCTACGACCGGCTCCGGAGCGACGCGGAGCTCCTCGACGCGGCGGGGGACGGCTTCGACAAGGAGCGCTTCCTCGCGGGCGAGCTCTCGCCGATGTTCTTCGGGAGCGCCATCAACAACTTCGGGCTCGAGGCGTTCCTCGAGACGTTCTGCGAGCTCATGCCGCCGCCGCGCGCGCGCGCGTCCGACCAGGGCCCGATCCCGCCCACGCGCGACGAGTTCAGCGGGTTCGTGTTCAAGATCCAGGCGAACATGGACAAGGCGCACCGGGACCGGATCGCCTTCGTGCGGATCTGCTCGGGGCGCATGGTGAAGGGCATGAAGGTGCACCACGTCCGCTCGGGCAAGGACGTGCGCCTCGCGAACCCGACGCAGTTCCTCGCCCGCGAGCGGAACGTGGTGGAGGAGGGGTTCGCGGGCGACGTGGTGGGCATCCACGACCCGGGCAACCTCGAGATCGGCGACACGCTCACGGGCGGCTCCATCTTCACGTTCGAGGGCATCCCGAGCTTCGCCCCGGAGCACTTCACGCGCCTGCTCCTCCGGGACCCGATGCGGCGCAAGCAGTTCGGGCTGGGCCTCCAGCAGCTCGCGCAGGAGGGCACGATCCAGCTCTACCGGCCGCCGGCGGGCCGGGCGGGCGACCTGGTGCTCGGCGCGCTGGGCCGGCTCCAGTTCGAGGTCACGCAGTACCGGCTCGAGTCCGAGTACGGCGTCGAGGTGCGGCTCGAGCCGGCGCCGTACCAGCTCGCGCGCTGGGTCTCGCGCAAGGACGGCAAGCCGCTCGATCTGGACCAGCTCCAGTCGGACGTCGAGGGCATGGTCGTGCTCGACGTCCGCGACCGGCCGGTCGTCCTCTTCGACCGCGAGTGGGCGCTCCGCTCGGCGGAGAAGTTCCACCCCGAATACGCCATGGCGGAGACGGCGTCGGGCGTCGTCGTGCGGGCAGCCTGAGCGTCGGGCAGGGCGGCTCGATTGCCGGCCGCCCGAGAGCCGTACGCCTCGACGGGGTTGATCGGGGGGCCGCACCGAGGGGCGGCCGCTGGTGCGGCGGGGTTGGTTCGGGGTCGAGGCGGCGGGGTGCCGCATCTTGGCCTGCAGTGGCAGTGTCCGCCTAGAACCGCTCGTGCGGCGGACCCGCGCCTCACCGTCGAAAGATCCTCGCCCAGAGGCTCCTCTTCTCCGGCCGCGCGTAGGCGAAGATCCGGTGGTCGCCGTGGCGGCGGATCGGAGTCTCGAGGAACCACGGGAAGCCCGTCCCGACCTCGGGCGCGCGGAGGTCGACGATCCGCCACCGCTCGTCCAGCGCGGCCGCGAACTCCTGCAGCACCGGATCTCGCCGCGCCGCCTCCGCGACGGTCACCGCGCCCGGGGTCTCGGACCAGACGTGGACGAGCTCGTCCTGGACGGCGTTCAGGAGCGACTCGTGGGGCGGCCGACGGAGCCGGAAGACCTCCGAGAGGAACGCGGCGAGGCTCGGAGACTGGAAGAGCACCACCGGCGGATCGTGGCAGGCGAAGAAGACGGGCGCGACGGGCGCGCCCTCCGGGGAGGCGTCGAGGATCCAGTGGTTCCCGCTGCCGTCGCCCGCCAGGCCGACCGAGCGCGGGAACGCCTCCTCGAAGCCGAACTGCGCGAGCCGCCCCGTGAAGTCGATCTCCTGGAGCGGCCCCTCGAGTCCGGAGCAATGGACCAGGAGCGCCCTGAGCTCTCCGGGCAGCCGGAACCCGCGCTCCTCCTCGAGCTCGTCGATCTCGGCAGCGCTCAGTCCGGGGAGGGTGGCGAGCCCGACCGGCGCGCCCTCCTCGTCGACCAGCTCCTCCCTCGCGGCCTGCTGGATGATCTCCCAGGCGGTCATCGGGACCTCCGAACGCGAGTGTACAGCGATCCGAGGCGATCGCTGGTTCCGCGACGGCACAGGTGCCCCGAGTCGCGGCTCGACACCCCCGCAGCCTCGAGCCCCCATCCAACCCCAGGTGCCAGCGGACGGCCGGGCCTGCCGGAGCGAGCCGACCATCCGCGCAGGCGCCGCACG
>Ga0196976_1000411_pt1 | contig 27322 bp, 25 predicted proteins | sample S3v_513CmetaG_FD_148644 | JGI IMG/M metagenome (GOLD analysis project Ga0196976, IMG submission 148644) | Soil microbial communities from Anza Borrego desert, Southern California, United States - S3+v_5-13C | ecosystem: Environmental > Terrestrial > Soil > Desert | place: USA: California...
CTGGAGGCCGTTCGACGCCGGCTCCAGCAGGCGGCCTGGGGGCGCGTGCTCAGGGAGCACTGAGCCCGACGCGGTCGCGCCAAGGCCGGCCGTCAGGCGGCCGGCTGCCGCCCGGGCCGGCTGTCAGGCACCCGGCCGCCCGTGCGCGGACGGAACGCCCGGACCATCCCCCATGCCGCGCCCACCACCGCCGAGCCGCCGAGCCACCGCAACCAGTGGCGACCCCACTCGCCGTGGACCGCCTCACCGCCGGGTCGCGGCCGGAACACGTTCCCCTCGTTCGCGGTCGTCGGCGTGCGGGAGAGCCCCGCGCGGTCCATCACCGGCCCCGCGACGCGGTCGTAGACCGCGGGGGCGGCCCGGAAGACGGTCCGCCACACAGGGTTCGCCAGCCCGACGGAGACGACCCGGCGCGGGTGGTCGAGCACCCGCACAACGGCCCGCGCCACGGTCTCCGGCCGGTCCACCGGCGGCGGTGGACGCCCCACGCGACCCGCGTAGCTCGCGGCCAACGCGTACACGGGCGTGTCGACGCTGCCCGGCGTCACCAGGCTGACGGCGATCCCGCGGTCGCGGGCTTCGATGCGCAGCGTGTGCGCCAGGCCGTGCACGGCCCACTTGCTCGTCACGTACGGGCTCATCCACGGGGCGACGATCGTGCCGAGGAGCGAGCCGAACAGGACGAGGTGCCCGCCCGGCTCGAGGTGCGCCAGGGCCGCGCGCGCGACGTTCGCGGCTCCGAGGACGTTCACCTGGACGGCACGGTCGAACACCTCCGGCGGGATCTCCTCGAACCGCCCGTAGGCGAGGACCGCCGGGGTGCTGACGACGGCGTCCACGCGGCCGTGCTGCGCCGTCGCGGCGGCGAACAACCGGTCCAGCGAGTCGCGGTCCAGCACGTCGACGACGGCCGTGACCACCGGGACGCTCTCAGGTGCGGCGGCCCGGCAGTCCTCGGCGACCCGGCCGAGCTCCTCGGCCGACCGCGAGGCCAGCGCCAGGCGGTCGCCCCGCCGCGCGAGCCGTACCGCCGTCGCCCGACCGATGCCGCTCGTCGCGCCGACCACCACGACGACACGAGCCCCGCGCCCGGCACCGGGTCGCCGCGCAGCCGCCCGGGCGGGACGTGCGTGCGCCGTGCCCTTGCGCAGCCGCCTCACGCGCCCGGGTCCGTCGCCGGCCGCCGCTCGGCCAGCATCGCCAGACGGCGCAGCGTCTCCCGGTTCCGGGGCACGATCACGGCGTCGCGCAGCGGGCGGGGCACGAGGCGGCCCGGACCCTTGTCGGCGTCCTCCGAGAGGCGCACCAGGCACCCTGACCCGTCCCCGCGGACCTCCAGCAGCACCCGGGCCTCGCCGGCGGGCCAGCCGCGCGCCTGCAGCTCGAGGCGCCCGCCCGGCTCCCACGCCAGGCTGACGGTCGTGTCGTTGACGACGACCGGCCAGATGCCCGCGGAGTGGGCGATCCGGGTTCCCGGGGCCGGCCAGCCGGCGTCGACACCGCGGATGCGCGACGTCCCCACCACCCAGGTCGCATACGACCAGCCGTCGGAGAGGACCGCGAGGACGGCCTCGGGCGGGCACTTCATCCTGCGTACGACGGTCGCCATCGACCGAACGTAACCCGCGCCCGGCGAACGGCAACCGGGCGGGCGGCTGGAGCCGTTCCGTCAGGCGCGCGCCCGGGTGGCCAACGCGTCGGCGAGCGTCCCGATGAGCGCCGCGGCCTCGGCGGGCGCGAGGTGGACGCTCGCGACGCAGACGCCGGTGCGCCAGGTGCTCAGCACGAACATGTCGCCACGCTCGTGGTAGGTCACCTGGAGTGCCCGGTGCTCGCCGCGGACGTCCGGCAGTGCGACCGCTCCAGCCAGCGGGAGAGCGATGACGTCACCCATACGAAGAACGATCCACCGGGGCCGGTGCCCTGTCCAGGGGTCAGGCGGGTGAGCGCCGCCCGCGGGCGGCGCTCACGGCGTCACGCGTGCGGGGGGCGACGTCGGCGGCGAGCCGCCGGACCACCGCGGGGTCGTCCCCGGTCACGATGAAGCCCGACATCCCGTGCCGGAGCGCGAGCTCGGTGAGCAGGGCGGCGTCGGCCGAGGCGTCGACGTTGACCAGGCGCCGGACCGCCGCGGGTTCCCGGCCGGCGTCGCGCGCGGCGGCGTCGATGGTCGCGTTCAGCTCGTCGAGCCTCTCCGCTCCCCCGAGGTAGGACAGGCTGGGCAGCCAGCCGTCCGCCTTCCCGCCCACGAGCCGGAGCATGCGCGCGCGGTACGCACCGATCCAGATCGGGACCGCGTGAGCGGGCGCGGGGCCGCGCTTGGCGCCGGCCACGCGGTAGTGCGTCCCCGCGACCCGGACACCGCCGATCGCAGCGGTGTCCCACAGCGCACGGATGATGTCGACCGCCTCCGTGAGCGCCGCGACGGCCTCACGCGGCTCGAGGCGGGTTCCACCCATGGCCTCGATGGCGTCCCAGAACGCGCCCGCACCCAGCCCCAGCGCGAACCGCCCGTCCGTGAGCAGGTCGAGGCTGGCCGCGGCCCGGGCCAGGACCGCCGGTGGGCGCAAGGGCAGGTTGGTCACGTCCGCGGCGAGCAGGACCCGTTCCGTGCGGGCCGCCACGTACGCGAGCAGGGTCGACGTGTCGAGGAACGCGGGCTGGTACGGGTGGTCCTGGAAGGTCACGAGGTCGAGACCGACCTCCTCCGTCAGCTCCGCGAGGCCGACGACCCGCTGCGGGTCGTCGGCCCGCGGGGTGATGAACGTCCCGAACAGCAGGTCGTGGCCGTAGTCCATGGGTGCCTCCTCCTCCAGTGAAGTGCGCGGAGGGTCCGGAGGATTCCCGCGCGTCGGGCGGTGCAGGCTGTGACCAGGGTCCTAGGGCCGCGGACGGGTGCCGACATACGCTTGGCCCAGATTTTTCCCGGCCACGAGCGCACCATTTGCGGAGTCAATTGATGGCGACCATTGAGCTGCCGATCACGGGCATGACGTGCCGTGCCTGCGAGCGGCGCATCACCCGGGCGCTCACAGGGCTCCCCGGGGTCACCAAGGTGACCGCCTCCGCCGGCCGCGCCGTCGCCGTCGTGCACACCGACGCCCCCCTGCGCCGGGCGGACCTGATCGCCGCCGTGCGCGACGCCGGGTACGGCGTGGGGACCGCCGACCGGCCGTGGGTCACCCGTGACCGCCGCATCTGGCGGGACGTGGCCCTCGCCGTGCTCGCCGTGACCGCCGTCGCGATCGTCGCCTCGGTCGTCGGGGTCGACGACCTCACCGGTCGCGCCAGCGGCGGGGCGGCCGGACTCGCCGTCGTCCTGCTCCTCGGCGTGGCCGCCGGGCTCTCCACCTGCATGGCGCTCGTCGGTGGCGTCGTCCTCGCCGCGTCCGCCAGCTTCGCCGCGACGCACCCCGACCTCTCGGCCACGCAGAAGCTCAGGCCGCACCTCGCCTTCGGGGTCGGCCGGGTCGTCGGGTTCGCGGTCCTCGGCGCCGCGATGGGGGCACTCGGATCCGCGGTGACCTTCAGCCCGCGTGTCGTCGCGCTGCTGATGATCGTCGTGTCCGTGGTGATGGGCATCGTCGGCCTCCGGCTCACCGCCGTCTCCCCCCGGCTCGCCGGTGCGGGCCTGGCCCTGCCACCCGGCCTGGCGGCCGCCCTCCGGCTGGACCAGGTGGGGCGCACCTACAGCGACCGCACGACGGCGCTGCTCGGTGCGGGCTCCTTCTTCCTCCCGTGCGGTTTCACCCAGGCCGTCCAGATGCTCGCCCTGTCCACCGGCTCACCGCTGCAGGCGGGCTCGATCATGGCCGTCTTCGCGGTGGGTACCGCGCCTGGGCTGCTCGGGCTCGGGGGCCTCACCGCCGTCGTCCGCGGCGCGGCGTCGGAGCGGTTCTTCCGGTTCGCCGGCGTGGCCGTCGTGGCGTTCGCCCTCGTGAACGTGAACGGGGCCATGCACGTCCTCACGCCCGCGCTCTTCCTCCCCCCGGGCGCCGCGGCCACGGAGCTGAGCGACAACGTCACGCTGGAGGGCGACATCCAGGTGCTGCGCACCACCCAGGTCGCCGACGGGTACGAGCCGGCCGGCGCGGTCGTCTACGCCGGCAGGGAGGTGCGCTGGGAGGTGGACTCGCAGGACCTCACGTGTGCGGCCACCATCCAGTCCGCGGACCTCGACATGGACGTCGTGCTCCAGCCGGGCCGGAACGTCTTCACCTTCACGCCGGAGGAGCCGGGCGTGCTGCGCTACTCCTGCTTCATGGGCATGTACTGGGGCTCCATCACGGTCATCGAGGAGCCCGCGGCGCCGACCGCCTGAGCCGCCGGCCCCGCCATCCTGCGGCACCCGGGTCGCGGGCACCGCCCCGAGTGGCGGCTGGTTCCCGGCGGGCCGACGATCGAGGTCCCGGGTCGTGCACCCGGCCGACCGAGAGGCACCCCGATGACCGAGCAGACGCAGGCACCGCACGACGAGGACCCGGAACGCCAGAACGAGCCCGTGACCGGTGACGTGACGGACGGCGGACCCGACGCGCCCACCGTGACGCCGGACCAGGACGACCCCGACCGCGAAGGCGAGGACCGGTTCGATGCAGGGTGACCCGCGGTCTGCGGACTGGACCACCGCGGGACGTCCGCTCATCGACGACCGCCAGGCCGTCGGCCGGCACGCCGACGAACGACCCGCGCTCGCCGGCCCGCTGGTGTGGGTCGCCCTGATGGGCCTCCTGCTCGGCGGCTTCGCGCTCATGGGTGCGGCCTTCACGTCGGACAACGGCGTCCTGTTCGGCGCGGGCCTGCTCGTCAGCGGCCTCGCCTTCGTGGTGCCCCTGGCGACCGGGAACCGGGAGCGCTGACCGGCGCACGCGCGAGGAGCGCCTGGCGCGCCGGCGTCAGCTGTCCGTGGCGTCCGCGGCCGCAGCGCGCAGCGGGTCGTGCCCGAGGCACATGAGGCGGTGGCGCACGGCCTCGTCCGCGCGCGACGCCTCGTGGTCGGTGCCGCGCAGCTCGTGGATCGAGTCGACGACGCTGCGCATGACCGCGACGTCGTCGTCCGTGATCTCGCCGCGCTCCTTCCCGAGGATCTCGGCGATGCGCCGGGACCGCTCGACGCCGGCCAGGTCCGGTGGCAGCGCGCCGGGCTCTCCTGCAGCGCTGGTCAGCCAGTCGCGGAGCTCGTCCGGACCCATGTTCACCAGTGCGTGGAACTCGTCCCACAGCGCGTCGTCGACCATCGCACCTCCCTGACCGGCCACGCTAGGTGCCCCGGCGGGAGGACGCACCCCGGGCGCCGGGACGACCGCCCGCGGCGCGTCGGCCCCGCCCCGGGGCCGCCCGCAGGCCGAACCACCGCCCCCTGGATACCGTGGCCCGATGCGCGCGTTCCGACTCGGCGGCCTTCCGCTCCTGGATCCACCGGCCTACGACGCCGTCGTCGTCGGGGGCGGGCCGGCGGGCCTCGCCGCAGCGCTCGTGCTCGGACGGTCGCGGCGCAGCGTGCTCGTGCTCGACGACGAGGGCCCACGGAACGCGACCGCCCACGCGGTGCACGGATACCTGGGGCTCGACGGCATCCCACCCGCCGAGCTGGGGCAGCGGGCACGGCGGGAGGTGGCCCGCTACGGCGTCGTCGTCCGCTCCGGTCAGGTCACCCGGCTCGCGCCCGACCCGGAGGGCCATGTCGAGGTCGAGCTCGCCGACGGGGCACGCGTCTCGGGACGGCGGGTGCTCGTCGCGACCGGGCTGCGCGACGAGCTGCCCGACATCCCCGGCCTCGCCGAGCGGTGGGGGCACGACGTGCTGCACTGCCCGTACTGCCACGGCTGGGAGGTCCGGGACGCGACGGTGGCCGTCCTGGCCACCGGACCCGACGACGGGGACCGGGCACTGACCCTCAGCCAGTGGACGGATCGGGTGGTGCTCGTGGTCGACCCGGCCGACGAGCACCCGCTGCCCACGGAGGAGCTGCGGGCGGTCGGGGTCGAGGTGGTGGCCGGACCGGTCACCGGCCTGGACGTCACGGCCGACCGGCTCGTCGCGGTCCGGACGCCGGAGGGTCGGGTGCCGTGCGACGCGCTCGTCGTGCAGCCCATCCTGATCGCGCGCGACGACGTCCTCGTGGCGGCGGGTGCCGAGGTCCGCATCGGTCCCTTCGGGCGGGTGGTCGTCACCGATGCGACAGGGGCGACGGCGGTCCCGGGCGTCTGGGCGGCGGGCAACGTCTGCGACCCCCAGGCGCAGGTGCCCACCGCCGCCGCCGCGGGCTACCGTGCGGGCCTCGCCATCGACCACGACCTCATCCAGGAGGACGTGCGACGGGCGACCGAGCGCGGTCCTCGCGCGGCGGGCTGAGCGGGAGACGACGACGGACCCCCGGCGTCTCCGCCGAGGGTCCGTCGAGGTGTGGGTCAGGCCTGGACGGCCGCACCGATCCGGTGGACGACCAGCGAGTTCGTCGTGCCCGGCACGCCGACCGGCGCACCGAAGACGATGACGACGAGGTCGCCGTCCTCCGCAAGGCCCTGAGCGCGGAGCGTCAGCTCGACCTGGAGGACCATGGCGTCCGTGTGGGCGACCATCGGCACCTCGTAGGTCTGCACGCCCCAGGACAGCGCCAGGTTGTTGCGCACGGAGGCCATCGGCGTGAACGCCAGCAGCGGGATGGGCGAGCGTAGCCGCGACATCCGCCGCGCCGAGTCGCCGCTCTGGGTGAACGTGACCAGGTACTTCACACCGAGGGTCTCGCCGACGTCGGCCGCGGCGTGGGTGATGGCGCCACCACGCGTCTTCGGCGCCCAGCCCAGCGGGGCCATCCGCTCCTTGCCGTGCTGCTCGGTGTTCTCGATGATCCGCGCCATGGTGCGCACGGCCTCGATCGGGTACTCGCCCACGCTCGTCTCACCGGAGAGCATGACCGCGTCCGCACCGTCGAGCACCGCGTTGGCGCAGTCCGACGCCTCGGCGCGCGTGGGGCGCGGAGCCGAGATCATCGACTCGAGCACCTGGGTGGCGACGATGACCGGCTTCGCGGAACGGCGGGCGAGCTCGATCGCGCGCTTCTGCACGATCGGCACCATCTCGAGGGGCAGCTCCACGCCGAGGTCGCCGCGGGCCACCATGATGCCGTCGAACGCGTCGATGATCTCGACCAGGTTGTCGACCGCCTGGGGCTTCTCGATCTTCGCGATCACCGGCACCGTGCGGCCCTCTTCGGCCATGATCCGCGCGACGTCGTCGTAGTCGGAGGCGTTCCGCACGAACGACAGTGCGATGAAGTCGGCGTTCATCCGCAGCGCCCAGCGGAGGTCCTCGACGTCCTTCTCGGACATCGCCGGCACGCTGACCGCGACGCCGGGCAGGTTGAGGCCCTTGTTGTTCGAGACGGGACCGGCCACCTCGACGCGCGTCGTGACCCGGGGACCCTCGACCGAGACGATGCGGACCGCGACGCGGCCGTCGTCGATGAGGATGCGGTCACCGGGGCGGGCGTCGCCCGGGAGGCCCTTGTACGTCGTGGAGGCCATCTCCTTGGTACCGGGGACGTCCTCGGTGGTGATGACGAAGGTGTCGCCCTCTTCGAGCTCGACCTTGCCCTCCGCGAACTTGCCGAGCCGGATCTTCGGGCCCTGCAGGTCGACGAGCACGGCGACGGCCCGTCCGGAGGCCTTCGCCGCCGCGCGCACGTGGCGGATGATCGCCTCGTGCTCCTCGGGCGCGCCGTGGCTGCGGTTGATCCGCGCCACGTCCATGCCGGCGTCGACGAGGGCCTGGATCTGCTCCGGCGTCTCGGTCGCGGGCCCGGTCGTGCACACAATCTTGGCTCTACGCATGTCTCCAGCCTATGTCGTGACCCACGGCCATGTATGGCCCCGAAGTCCTGGGATGTTTCCGGCACACCGGGCTACGGAACGGGCTGCCGGGCACCCGTCCCGTCCGTGCGCGGCGGCTAGGGCCGCATCGACCGCGTCGTCGGCGTCACCGGGCTCGGCAGCTCGGTCCCGCCCCGCAGGTAGGCGTCCACCGCGGCGGCCGCAGCGCGGCCCTCGGCGATCGCCCAGACGACGAGCGACTGGCCGCGCCCCGCGTCCCCGGCCACGAAGACGCCGGGGACGGATGCCTGGAAGTCGTCGTCGCGCGCGACCACGCCGCGGCCCGTGACGTCCGCTCCCGTCTGGGCCTGCAGCAGGTCCGTCTCCGGCCCCGTGAAGCCCATCGCGAGGATCACGAGGTCCGCCGGGATGTCCCGGACGTCCCCGGTGGGCACGCGGCGTCCCTCCGGCGTGAGCTCGGTGGTGGCCACCCGCAGGCCCCGCACCCGGTCCTCGCCCAGGAAGCTCACGGTGCTGGCCTGGTACTCCCGCTCGCCACCCTCCTGGTGCGAGCTCGAGACCTTGTAGACGAGCGGGTCCGTGGGCCACGGCTGGTTCGCGGGCCGCTCGTCCGGCGGCCGCTCCATGATGTCCAGGGACGTCACCGAGAGCGCACCCTGGCGGAGCGAGGTGCCGATGCAGTCGGAGCCCGTGTCGCCGCCGCCGAGCACCACGACGTGCTTGCCCGTCGCGACGATCTGGTCGGGCACCTGGTCCCCCGCGACCACCTTGTTCGACTGGCGCAGGAAGTCCATCGCCAGGTGGATGCCGGGCAGGTCCGAGCCGGGGACGTCGATGCGACGCGGGACGCGCGCCCCCGTGGCCACCACGACGGCGTCGTACCGCGCGCGCAGCTCCTTCCACGTGATGTCGACGCCGATCTCGACGCCGGGCCGGAAGCGCGTGCCCTCGGCCTCCATCTGCGCGATCCGCCGGTCGATCAGGTGCTTCTCGAGCTTGAAGTCGGGGACCCCGTAGCGCAGCAGGCCGCCGATGCGGTCCTCCCGCTCGAACACAGCCACCGTGTGCCCGGCGCGCGTGAGCTGCTGCGCGGCTGCCAGGCCGGCAGGCCCGGAGCCGACGACGGCGACCGTGTGCCCGGTCAGGAAGTACGGCAGCTGAGGGGCGACCATGTCGCGCTCGAACGCCGTGTCCGCGATCGACATCTCGACCTGCTTGATGGTCACCGGCGGCTGGTTGATGCCCAGGACGCAGGAGCTCTCGCAGGGCGCCGGGCAGATCCGGCCGGTGACCTCGGGGAAGTTGTTCGTCGCGTGCAGCCGGTCGCTCGCCTCGGCCCACTGGCCCTTCCAGACGAGGTCGTTCCACTCGGGGATCAGGTTGCCCAGGGGGCAGCCCGAGTGGCAGAAGGGGATCCCGCAGTCCATGCACCGCCCGGCCTGCCGGTGCAGCACGGCCTCCCGCTCCTCCGGCGAGCGGGCTGCGATCACCTCGCGGTAGTCCATGAGCCGCACGGGCACCGGCCGACTCGGCGGGAGCTCGCGCTCACGGACCTTCAGGAAGCCACGGGGGTCAGCCACGGGACACCTCCAGGATCTTGTCCCACACGCCCGGGGCGGCGGGGTCGAGGCCCTCGTCGACCGCGGCGGTCATCGCGGAGACCATGCGCTCGTACTCCGTGGGCACGACGCGCGTGAATCGGGTGAGCGAGTCGGGGAGCTCCGCCAGCAGCTCCCCGGCCCGCGGGGACCCGGTCTCGGCGTAGTGGGTGCGGAGCAGGCGCTCGACGGTCGCCACGTCGTCCGGCCCCAAGGGCTTGAGCTCCAGCTCGCCGGACCGCAGCGCGGCCTGGTTGACGGCCTCCGTACGGAGGTCCAGCACGTAGGCGTGCCCACCCGACATGCCGGCGCCGACGTTGCGCCCGGTGCGGCCGAGGATGAGCACCGTGCCGCCGGTCATGTACTCGCACGCGTGGTCGCCCACCCCCTCCACGACCAGGGTGGCGCCCGAGTTGCGCACGCCGAACCGCTCGCCGACGACGCCGCGAAGGTAGATCTCCCCCGACGTCGCGCCGTAGCCGATCACGTTGCCGGCGATGACGTCGCGCGCCCCGGACAGGACCGAGGCGTGGTCGGGCCGGACGACGATGCGGCCGCCGGAGAGGCCCTTGCCGACGTAGTCGTTCGCGTCACCGAGGAGCCGGAGCGTGATCCCGCGGGGCAGGAACGCACCGAGCGACTGCCCGGCCGACCCCGTCAGGGTGACGTCGATCGTGTCGTCGGGGAGGCCCTCGGCGGCGTACCGGCGCGTGACCTCGTACCCGAGCATCGTGCCGACCGTGCGGTTCACGTTGCGGACCGGCAGGTCGATGCGCACCGGCTCGCCGCGGTCGAGCGCGGCACCGGCGAGCTCGATGAGCTGGTTGTCCAGGGCCTTGTGCAGCCCGTGGTCCTGCGTCGTCGTCTGCCGGAGCGTCGAACCCGGGGCGGGCTCCGGACGGGCCAGGATCGGCCCGAGGTCGAGACCGACCGCCTTCCAGTGGTCGATGACCGCCCTGGTGTCGAGCGCCTCGACGTGGCCGACCGCCTCGGCGATCGAGCGGAAGCCGAGCGCCGCGAGGTACTCCCGCACCTCGATGGCGACGTACTCGAAGAACGTCTCGACGAACTCGGGCTTGCCCGAGAACCGGGCACGCAGCTCCGGGTTCTGGGTGGCCACGCCGACGGGGCACGTGTCGAGGTGGCAGACGCGCATCATCACGCAGCCGGACACGACCAGGGGCGCCGTCGCGAACCCGAACTCCTCAGCCCCCAGCAGGGCCGCGATGACGACGTCGCGGCCGGTCTTCAGCTGCCCGTCCACCTGGACCACGATGCGGTCGCGCAGGTCGTTGAGCACGAGCGTCTGCTGCGTCTCGGCCAGGCCGATCTCCCACGGCGTGCCTGCGTGCTTGAGCGACGTCAGCGGGCTCGCCCCGGTACCGCCGTCGTGACCCGAGATGAGGACGACGTCCGCGTGCGCCTTGGAGACGCCCGCGGCCACGGTGCCGACGCCGAACTCGCTGACCAGCTTCACGTGCACCCGGGCCACCGGGTTCGCGTTCTTCAGGTCGTGGATGAGCTGGGCGATGTCCTCGATCGAGTAGATGTCGTGGTGCGGCGGCGGGGAGATCAGGCCGACGCCGGGCGTGGAGTGCCTCGTCTGGGCGATCCACGGGTAGACCTTCGGGCCGGGCAGCTGGCCGCCCTCCCCCGGCTTGGCGCCCTGCGCCATCTTGATCTGCAGGTCCGTGGCGTTGACGAGGTACTCGCTCGTGACGCCGAACCGGCCGGACGCGACCTGCTTGATCGCGCTGCGCCGCTCGGGGTCGTAGAGGCGCTCCGGGTCCTCGCCGCCCTCACCGGTGTTGGAGCGTGCGCCGAGGCGGTTCATCGCGATCGCCAGCGTCTCGTGCGCCTCCTGCGAGATGGAGCCGTACGACATCGCGCCGGTGCTGAACCGCTTGACGATCTCGCTGACCGGCTCGACCTCGTCGAGCGGCACGGGCTGGCGCTCCCCCTCGGCGAAGGTGAGCAGCCCGCGCAGCGTCATGAGGCGCGCGGCCTGGTCGTCGATCCGCCGGGTGTACTGCCGGAAGACGTCGAACTGGCGGGTCCGGGTGGAGTGCTGCAGCCGGAAGACGGTCTCGGGGTCGAACAGGTGCTCCTCGCCGTCGCGGCGCCACTTGTACTCGCCGCCGACGTTGAGGCGGCGGTGCGCCTGCGGGTTGCCGCTCTTGGGGTACGCGTCGGCGTGCCGGGACGCGGACTCCGCGGCGATCACGTCGAGGCCCACCCCGTCGAGGCGGCTGGTCGTGCCGGTGAAGTACCGCGCGACGAGCTCCTTCGACAGGCCGACGGCCTCGAAGGTCTGCGCCCCCCGGTACGACGCGAGGGTCGAGATGCCCATCTTGCTCATCACCTTGAGCACGCCCTTGCCGAGCGCCTTGATGAGGTTGGCGACCGCCTTCTCGGGGTCGATGTCGCCGAGCGAGCCGTCGCGGGCGAGCCCCTCGACCGTCTCCATGGCCAGGTACGGGTTGACCGCGGCGGCGCCGTACCCGATGTGCAGCGCGACGTGGTGCACCTCCCGCACGTCGCCGGCCTCCACCAGCAGGCTGACGCGCGTGCGGGTGTTCCGCCGGACGAGGTGCTGGTGCACGCCGCTGAGCAGCAGGAGCGACGGGATGGGGGCGAGCTCGCCGTCGGACTCGCGGTCCGACAGGACGACGAAGCTCACGCCCTGCTCGATCGCCGCGTCCACCTGCTCGAAGATCTCGCGCATGCGCGCCTCGAGCGCCTCGTGCCCGCCGTCCACGCGGTAGAGCCCGCGCACGATCTCCGTGCGGAAGACGCCCTCGAACTTCGGGTCCCGGTCGATGCGGACGATGCTGGCGAGCTGGTCGTTGTCGAGGACCGGGAAGGGCAGGATCAGCTTGCGGGCGTGCTGAGGGGTGTCGGAGAGCAGGTTCGGCTCCGGCCCGATCGCCCCGCCGATGCTCGTCACCAGCTCCTCGCGGATCGCGTCCAGCGGCGGGTTGGTGACCTGGGCGAACATCTGCGTGAAGTAGTCGAACAGCAGCCGCGGCCGGGCGGAGAGGACGGCGACGGGGGTGTCGGTACCCATGGCGCCCAGCGGCTCGTACCCGGTGAGCGCCATCGGCGTGAGGAGGACCTTCAGCTCCTCCTCCGTGTATCCGAAGGCGCGCTGCCGACGCCGCACGGAGGCCGGCGTGTGCTGGACGTGCTCGCGCTCGGGCAGGGTCTCCAGGGGCACCGAGTGCTCCGCGACCCACGCCGCGTACGGGCGCTGCGCAGCGAGCTGGCCCTTGATCTCCTGGTCGTCGATCACGCGACCCGAGCCGGTGTCCACGAGGAACATGCGACCGGGCTCGAGGCGGCCCTTGCGCACGACCCGCGCCGGGTCGACGTCGAGCACGCCCGTCTCGCTCGCGAGCACGACGAGGCCGTCGTCGGTGATCCAGTACCGCCCTGGTCGGAGGCCGTTGCGGTCGAGGACCGCACCGATGAGCGTGCCGTCGGTGAACGTGAGGGCGGCCGGCCCGTCCCACGGCTCCATCAGCGTGGCGTGGTAGGCGTAGAACGCCCGGAGGTCGGGGTCCAGCGCCTCGTGGTTCTCCCACGCCTCGGGGATCATCATGAGGACCGCGTGGGGCAGGCTGCGGCCGCCGAGGTGCAGCAGCTCGAGCACCTCGTCGAAGCTCGCAGAGTCCGAGCTGCCCTCGGTGCACACCGGCATGAGGGGGGCGAGGTCACCGAGCGCGTCGGTGGCGAGGACCGACTGGCGGGCGGCCATCCAGTTCCGGTTGCCACGAACGGTGTTGATCTCACCGTTGTGGGCGATGAGCCGGAACGGCTGCGCGAGCGGCCAGGAGGGGAACGTGTTCGTGGAGAAGCGCGAGTGCACGAGCGCGAGCTCGGTGGCGTACCGCGGGTCGGACAGGTCCGGGAAGAAGGGCTCGAGCTGGCCGGTGGTCAGCATGCCCTTGTAGGTGAGCGTCCGGCACGACAGCGAGGCGAGGTACACCCCGAGCTCGTGCTCCACGCGCTTGCGGACGCGGAAGGCGCGCCGCTCGAGCGCGAGACCCGACAGCGTCCGGCTGGGGTCCGCGACGACCATGTGCCGGAAGTTCGGCATCGTGGACCGCGCGGTCGGCCCGACGATCTCGGGCGTGACCGGGCAGTCGCGCCACGCGAGCAGGTCGAGGCCCTCGTCGGCGACGATCTTCTCGATGCCGACGACGGCGTCGTGCAGCGCGTCCGCGTCCGTCGGCAGGAACGCCAGGCCGATCGCGTAGTGACCCGGGGCGGGCAGGTCCGCGTCCACGACGTCCCGGATGAAGGCGTCCGGCACCTGCGTGAGGATGCCCGCACCGTCCCCGCTGTCGGCCTCGGCGCCGACGGCGCCGCGGTGGTCGAGATTGGCGAGGGCCGTCAGCGCGGCGTCGACGATGTCCCGACCGGGCGTGCCGCGCAGCGTCGCGACGAAGGCCACACCGCACGCGTCGTGCTCCGACGCGGGGTCGTAGAGACCCTCGGAGGGTCCAAGGTGCTGCGGCCGGCTCATGGGCACCGTCCTCGCTGAGCCGGAACGGGTCCGGCGGACATCAGGGGATCTGGGACGCCCTCGGCCCAAGTGGCCCGACGATACCTTTTCCACCGGGCGAAACCCAAGAGTGTCCACCCTGCGGCGGGTCCGGGTCAGCGCCCGGGGTCGGCGGCCCTGCTCCGACGGCGCCGCGCGCCGCGCGGCTCCTCGCCCGGGTCGCCCGGAGAGCCGTCGGTGACACCCGGATGTGCGTCGGCACCGGCGCCGGCATCCGCCTCGGCGTCGGCCTCGGCATCGACCTCGGCGTCGGCATCGACCTCGGCGTCGACATCGGTGTCGGCATCCGCGTCCGCCGTCCCGGCAGCGTCCGCGGCGTCGGCCGCGTCGGGGTGCAGCGCGGGGCTGGCCTCACGCACCGGGTGACGCCTACCGACCACCACGAAGGCAGCCAGGGCGAAGGCGCCCACGAGGATGGCCGTCCACACGTTGAGCCGCAGCCCGAGCACCGTCTCGGCCGGGTCGATCCGCAGCAGCTCGATCCAGAGCCGACCGACCGTGTACGCGAAGACGTAGGCCCAGAACACCCGGCCGTGCCCCCACCGGCGACGCCGGTCGAGCCAGACGATCACGGCCGCGGCGGCGAGGTTCCAGAGCAGCTCGTACAGGAACGTGGGGTGGAAGAGGGTCTCCGGTGCGGTCCCGTCCGGGAAGGTCGGCGCGTCGGGGTCGATGCGCAGGCCCCACGGGAGCGTCGTCGGCGAGCCGAAGAGCTCCTGGTTGAACCAGTTGCCGAGCCGGCCGATCGCCTGCGCCACGAGGATGCCGGGTGCCGCGGCGTCGGCGAACGTGGCGAGCCTGACGCCGGCACGGCGGGCGCCGATCCACGCGCCGACGGCCCCGAAGGCGATGGCGCCCCAGATGCCGAGGCCGCCCTCCCAGACGCGGAACGCCTGGGAGACGTCCCCGTCCGGGCCGAAGTAGGCGTCCGGCGAGGAGATCACGTGGTAGATCCGACCGCCGACGATGCCGAACGGCACCGCCCAGAACGAGATCTCCAGGACCGTGTCCGGGTGGCCCCTGCGCTCGACCCACCGCCGCGTCGTGATCCAGATCGCGGCGACGATCCCGAGCATGATCGCCAGGGAGTAGGCCCGGAGCGGGAGGGGGCCGAGGTACCAGACGCTCTCGGGCGGGCTGGGGATCTCCGTCGGGAGGAGGCCGGCGATCACGACGCACCTCCGCCCCGGACGCCCTTCGCGAGATCCGCCACTGCCGCGGCCAGACCCGCCAGGCCGGCGGCCGGCGTCGGCGCGTCGAGCAACGGACGGACGAAGGCGCTGCCGACGATGACCCCGTCCGCGTAGCCGGCCACCTCGGCGGCCTGGGCGGCGGTGCTCACCCCGAGACCGACGCACACGCGCTCGGCACCCGCCCGCCGCGCGTCGGCGACGAGCTGCGCGGCGTGCGCGCCCACGGACGCGCGGGTCCCGGTGACCCCCATGGTCGAGGCGGCGTAGACGAACCCGCGTGAGGCGCGGGCGGTCATCGCCAGCCGCTCCGCGGTGGAGCTCGGCGCGACGAGGAACACCCGGTCGAGCCCGTGCGCGTCCGACGCCGCCACCCACTCCCCCGCCTCGTCGGGGATCAGGTCCGGGGTGATGAGGCCCGCGCCGCCCGCCGCCGCGAGGTCACGGGCGAAGGCCTCGACGCCGTACCGCACGACGGGGTTCCAGTACGTCATGACGAGGATCGGCACACCGGTGCCGGCGACCGCCTCGACCGCGCGCAACGTGTCGGCCACCCGGACGCCGCCGGCCAGCGCACGCTCCACCGCGTGCTGGATGACCGGCCCGTCCATCACGGGGTCGGAGTACGGGATCCCCAGCTCGACGACGTCCACGCCCGCGTCGATCATCGTGCGGACGGCCGTCACCGACGTCGCGACGTCCGGGAAGCCGACGGGCAGGTAGCCGACGAGTGCGCTCCGGCCCTCCACCCGTACGGCGTCGAGCCGGTCCGCGGTGCGGCTCGCCACGGCGGCGGTCATCGCTCCTCCTCGTCGAGCAGGTGGAACCAGGCGGCCGCCGTCTCCATGTCCTTGTCCCCGCGGCCGGACAGGTTGACGAGGATGGTCGGAGCGTGGCCCTCCGCCGCGGCCTCGGTGCCGAGCTGGATCGCACCCGCCAGGGCGTGCGCGGACTCGATCGCCGGGATGATGCCCTCGGTGCGGCTCAGGAGGAGCAGCGCGTCCATCGCCTCGGCGTCGGTGATCGGGCGGTACTCCGCGCGGCCGATCGACGACAGCCACGCGTGCTCCGGGCCGACGCCCGGGTAGTCGAGGCCGGCGGAGATCGAGTGGCTCTCGATGGTCTGGCCGTCCTCGTCCTGGAGCAGGTACGAGCGCGCCCCGTGCAGCACGCCGGGAGCACCGCCGCTGATCGTCGCGGCGTGGCGCCCCGTCTCGACGCCTTCGCCGCCGGCCTCCAGGCCGACGAGGCGCACCGGGTCGTCGAGGAAGGCGTGGAAGATGCCCATCGCGTTGGAGCCACCGCCGACGCACGCCGCGACGACGTCGGGCAGGCGGCCGGTCAGCTCCAGCACCTGCTGGCGCGCCTCGACGCCGATGATCCGCTGGAAGTCCCGGACCATCGCCGGGAACGGGTGCGGCCCGGCGACCGTGCCGAAGACGTAGTTCGTCGTCTCGACGTTGGTCACCCAGTCGCGCAGCGCCTCGTTGATGGCGTCCTTGAGGGTGCGCGAGCCGGTCCGCACGGGGACGACCTCGGCGCCGAGGAGCCGCATGCGCGCCACGTTCAGCGCCTGGCGACGGGTGTCCTCCTCGCCCATGTAGACGACGCACTCGAGGTCGAACAGGGCCGCGGCCGTCGCGGTCGCGACGCCGTGCTGCCCGGCGCCGGTCTCGGCGATGACCCGCTTCTTGCCGATCCGCTTGGTGAGCAGCGCCTGCCCGAGGACGTTGTTGATCTTGTGAGAGCCCGTGTGGTTGAGGTCCTCGCGCTTGAGGAGGACGCGCGCGTCGCCGCAGTGCCGGGCGAAGCGCGGCACCTCCGTGATGATGCTCGGCCGGCCCGTGTAGGTCCGGTGCAGCCGGGCGAGCTCGGCGGCGAAGTCGGGGTCCCGCTTCGACTTCTCGTAGGCCGTCTCGAGGTCGTCCAGGGCAGCCACGAGGGCCTCAGGCATGAAGCGCCCGCCGAAGTCACCGAAGTACGGGCCGGTGCCGGACGCGTCCAGCAGCGGGTGCGCCGCCGTACCCGCGTCGTCCGCGCCCGTGGCGGGTCCGGTCACTGGCGCACCGCCCGGAGCGAGGGGTGGGCGCCGGCGGCGACGAGGTCGGCGACCGCGTGCCGGGGGTTGCCGCCGGTCACCAGCGACTCCCCGACGAGCACCGCGTCGGCACCCGACCGTGCGTAGTCCATGACGTCGTGCGGGCCGCGCACGCCCGACTCGGCGATCCGGACGACGCCGCCCGGGATCAGCGGCGCCAGCCGCGCGAAGGTGGTGCGGTCGACGTCGAGCGTCTTGAGGTTGCGGGCGTTCACGCCGATGGCCCGTGCGCCGGCGTCGAGCGCCCGGGACACCTCCTCGGCGTCGTGCACCTCGACGAGGGCGAGCATGCCGAGGGAGTGCACGCGCTCCACCAGCGACTCGAGCACCGTCTGCTCGAGGGCGGCGACGATGAGCAGCACCAGGTCGGCGCCGTGCGCCCGGGCCTCCCACACCTGGTACGGGGTGACGATGAAGTCCTTGCGCAGCACCGGCACGTCGACGGCCGCGCGGACCGCGTCGAGGTCCTCGAGGCTGCCGTTGAACCGCCGGCGCTCCGTGAGCACCGAGATGGCTGCCGCGCCGCCGGCCTCGTACTCGCCGGCCAGGCCCGCCGGGTCCTCGATGGGCGCCAGGGAGCCCTTGCTGGGGCTCGACCGCTTGACCTCGGCGATGACGCCGACGGCGGCCTCGTCGTGCAGCCTGCCGAGGCACTCCTTGGCGCCGGGGACGCGGGCCGCGCGCTCCTTGAGGGCTGCGAGCGGGACGGCGGCCTCACGCTCGGCCAGGTCCTGCCGCACGCCCGCGACGATGTCCTCGAGGACCGACACGCGCCACCTCCGTTCACACCCGCCCCCCAGCGGGCCTTCCCCCATGGTAGGGGCCGTCCGGAGGCGCCCCGACCACGCCCACCTGCTGGGACCGCCGCAACGCCGGCGTACGAGCGTCGTGCGTCGGGGCGGGGCGTCAGGGTGCGAGGAGCGGCTCGAGCGCTGGGATGTTGCGCAGCACTGCGAACACGAGGAGCACGGCCGCGAGCACGGCGGCGTGCAGGACGGTCACGGGGCCGAGGCGCCGACCCCTCCAGCGCGACCACGCCCACCGCGCCCAGAGCGCCACGAGGACGGGCACGGCGACCACGAGGAGCGCATTCATGCCCCACGCGGCGGCGAGGTCTCCCTGCATCAGGTCGTGCACCGCACGCAGGCCCCCGCATCCCGGGCACCACCACCCCGTCACGGCCCTGATGGGGCAGAAGCCGTAGCTCCCGGGCGTGTACGGGCTCCGCGTGGCGACGAGCGCCGCCGCGGCGAGGACCACGCCACCCGTGACGAGCGGTGCGCGGGCACCACGCAACCCGCCGCCGGCTGCCGCCGGGCGGGTGCGCGACTCGGTCGCCTGCGCTGTCACGGGTACCTCCTCGCCGCGAGCGGCGTCCCGGTCAGTTGTTGAACGTGCTCCAGTCGTACGTGATCGCGCCGGTCGCCTGCAGGATCAGCGAGATGACCCAGAAGGCGACGCCGATGATGCCGAGGATGAAGCCGGCGGTGCCGAGCCCCCGGTTGTTCGCCTCGCCACGGTCAGCGGCCTGCTGGGACATGCGGCCCAGGATCACGGCCGCGATGCTGGCGAAGCCGCAGCACAGACCGACGATGCCCAGGACCAGCGCCCACACGCCGAGGCTGTTCTTCTGGGTGCCACCACCGTACGGCGCCTGGTACCCGGACTGCCCGGCCCACGGCTGCTGACCGTACGGCTCCTGGCCGTACGGAGCCGGCTGCTGACCCCACTGCTGCTGGCCGTACGCCGGGGGCTGCTCGCCGTAGGGGTTCTGCTGCCCGTACGGGTTCTGGTCACCCGGCGTTCCGGGGGGCGGCGTGCTCATCGGTGCTCCTTCGCAATCATCGACGCCGGACTGCCGCCGGCGGGGTTCGAGGGCCGCCCCGCGACAGGATCGGCTCCTCGGCCGATCAGGTGCGCGGCAGCGGCGGTCATCTGATGTCGGAACCGGACTCGCTGCTGCCCCGAACCGGCCCGGAGGGCTCGGGCTGGCCGAAGCCGAGCGCCTTCAGCACCCGGCCGATGACGGCCGCCAGGACGACCAGGCCGAGACCGACCCAGAACAGCCACATGCGGCCGGCCAGAAGGCCTGCGGCGGCGACGACGGCGCCGACGATGACCACCGTGACCGTGACCCAGGCGGCCAGCGTGTGCCCGTGGTTCGTCGGCGGCGCGGCCTCCGGGAGGTGTGCCCTCTCGGAGTTGTCGAGCGGCTTGCCGGCCATCAGCACCTGCCTTTCGTGAGTTCAGGCGAACACTAGCGAACAGGGCGGCTGCGCGGCGTTCGGCCGGGCGGTCAGCGCGCGGCGCCGTCGTCGTCGGTGGGGTCCTCCCCCATCGTCAGCGCCTCCCAGTCGTCCCGGGGCCGGGCCGCTGCAGGCGCGTCGTGCCGCGGGCTCACGGTCCAGCTGCGGGCCGCCCGCCCCGCCAGCACTCCCGCCGCCGCCCCGAGCCCGGCGAGCACCAGCACCAGCCACGGAGCACCGGTCGCACCGGCGTCGGTGACCGTCGCCCCCACGCCGACGTCGTGGACCGCGCCCGCCCGGGCCACGCCTGCGACGTCGGCCAGCACGGTGACCACACCGAGCGCGGCCAGCGCCGCGCCCAGCACGACCATGCCCGCTGCCAGCACGGCGGCGCGCCGACGTGCCACCGCGAGGGCCAGCGCGGCGGCGAGGACGAGCACGCCGGCGGCGGCCACGACCGGCGCCGCACGCGTGCCCGGCACGGCCACCTCCACCTCGGCCAGCGCGGTCCACGTCCGGCCGCGGACCCAGGTGACCGGACCGGTGGCCAGGAGGGCGACCCCCAGGACGGCGGACACGAGCACGGCCCGCCGCCGAGGGACCGCCCGCGGGCCGGACGCGCGCCGCGGCAGCGACGTCATCCGGCGCTCGCTCCGCCACCGTCACCGGTCGGCCGCAGCCGCGCCGCGATCTGGACCGCGCGCACCGCCGCTGCCGCCTTGTTCCGGGACTCGGCGTACTCGGCCGACTCGACGGAGTCCGCCACGATCCCGCCGCCGGCCTGGACGCTCGCACGCCCGCCGCGGATCAGCGCCGTGCGGATCGCGATCGCCATGTCCATGTTGCCCGCGAAGTCGAAGTAGCCGACGGTCCCCCCGTAGATGCCGCGTCGCGCCGGCTCGAGCTCGTCGATGAGCGCGATCGCCCGGGGCTTGGGAGCGCCCGACAACGTGCCCGCGGGGAACGCGGCCATGAACGTCTGCAGGGCGGTCGCCCCGGGCCGCAGCCGGCCGACGACGGTGGAGCAGATGTGCATGATGTGGCTGAACCGCCGGACCGCCATGAAGTCGACGACCTCGACGCTCGTGGGCACGCACACCTTCACGAGGTCGTTGCGGGACAGGTCGACGAGCATGATGTGCTCGGCCCGCTCCTTCGGGTCGGCCAGCAGCTCGGTGACGAGGGCGGCGTCGGCCTCCGGGGTGGCCCCCCGCGGCCGGGACCCTGCGATCGGGAACGTGGTGACGTGCCCCTCGGCGACCTTGACGAGCGTCTCGGGGCTCGACCCGACGACGGTGAACTCGGCCCCGTCGGCGTCCTGCAGCACCATGCAGTACATGTACGGGCTGGGGTTGATCGTGCGGAGGACGCGGTAGACGTCGAGCGGGTCGGCCGGGCAGTCGAGGTCGAGGCGCTGGGAGATGACGACCTGGAACACCTCGCCGTCCCGGATGGCGTCCTTGCCCCGCCGCACCGCCTCCTCGAACTCCGCCCGGGTGCTGCGGAACTCGAGCTCGGGCTCCGCCACCTCGACCAGGACGCCCGGCGCGGCGCTGCCGGCGTGCGCGAGCGCTGCCTGCATCGCGTCGAGCCGGGCCACCGCGTCGGCGTGGGCCTCGTCGACGCGCTCGTCGGTCGCGTCGAAGTTGATGGCGTTCGCGACCAGCCAGACGGTCCCGTCCACATGGTCGACGACCGCCAGGTCCGCCGCCAGGCAGAGCGAGACCTCGGGCACCCCGAGCTCCTCCGGCGCCACCGCGGGCAGGGTCGGCTCCCAGTGCCGGACGACGTCCCACCCCAGAGCACCGACCAGGCCGCCCGTCAGCGGTGGCAGCCCGGGGATCGCCGGGGTGCGCAGGGCCTCCAGCGTCGCGCCCAGGACCTCCAGGACGTCACCGTCCCGCGGCACGCCGACCGGCACGTCGCCGAGCCACACCGCCTGGCCCTCGCGCACCGTGAGCGTCGCACGCGCCGCGACGCCGACGAACGAGTACCGCGCCCAGGTGCCGTCCACCTCCGCCGACTCGAGGATGAACGTGCCGGGCCGCCCCTGCGCAAGGGTCCGGTAGAGACCGACGGGCGTGACGTCGTCGGCGAGCAGACGGCGCACGACGGGGATGACCCGACGGCGCTCGGCGGCGAGGTCGCGGAAGGTCTCGAGCGACGGCCACGTCGCGCCCCACGCCGGCGGGCCGGGCGTACCGGTGGCGGCGCCCTCCGACGGGCGCCCCGCCGTCATGCGGGGCTCCCGGCGTCGCCGAGGATGCCCGGCACCGCGTCGAGCGAGCCGCCGGCCTCGAAGCACGTGCGCGTGCCCGTGTGGCACGCCGCCCCCACCTGCTCGACCTGGACGAGCACGGCGTCGCCGTCGCAGTCGAGGTGCACCGACGCGACGTGCTGGACGTGACCCGACGTGTCGCCCTTGCGCCAGTACTCCTGCCGCGAGCGGCTCCAGAAGGTGACCCGGCCGCTCGTCAGCGTGCGGTGGAGGGCCTCGTCGTCCATCCAGCCGACCATGAGCACCTCACGCGAGGCGTGGTCCTGGACGACGGCGCAGACCAGGCCCGCTGCGTCGCGCTTGAGGCGAGCGGCGATCGCCGGGTCGAGGGAGGACGGGGTTGTCGGCACGCGCCGATCCTGCCACGGTGCTGCGCGGGCCTGCCCCTCCATTCCGCAGGCACCGGGCCGGGCCCGGCGGTGACGTCAGCGGGTCTGCGCCAGCCAGGCGGCGTGCATGGCGGCGTACGGACCCTCCTCGGTCAGCAGCTGGGCGTGAGGTCCCACCTGGACCACCCGGCCCTCGTCCACGACCACGACGACGTCCGCCGCCTCCGCGGTCGACAGACGGTGCGCGATCGTGATGGTCGTGCGCCCCGCCGTCAGCTGGTCGAGCGCCCGGGCGATGCGCACCTCGGTGGCCGGGTCGACGGCGCTGGTCGCCTCGTCGAGCACCAGGACGTCCGCGGCGGCGACGTGGGCGCGGGCCAGCGCGACCAGCTGCCGCTCCCCCGCGGACAACCGCTCGCCCCGCTGCCCCACGTCCGTGGCCACGCCTTCCGGCAGGTCGGCCAGCCAGTCCGCGAGCCCGAGCTCGGCGAACGCGGCGACCACCCGCTCGTCCGACGTGTCCCCGTCCCGGACGCCGTACGCGACGTTCTGCGCCACGGTCCCGTCGAAGAGGAAGCCCTCCTGCGGGACGAGGACGACGCGGGACCGCAGGTCGCGCAGCCGGATCTCCCGCAGGTCCACGCCGTCCAGCAGGACCTGGCCCTCGCGCGGGTCGACGAGCCTGGTCACCAGGCGGGCCATCGTCGTCTTGCCCGACCCCGTCGCGCCGACCACGGCCACCTTGGCCCGGGCGGGGACGCGGAGGTCCACGTCCGCGAGCACCGTCGGACCGTCGGGGTAGGCGAATCCGACCCCCCGCAGCTCGACGCTGCCCGGACCGCGGGGGGACGCCGTGCCGCCTCCGGGCGGGTCGGTGATCTCAGCGGGCGTGTCGATGACGCCCAGCACGCGACGCCAGCCCGACAGCGCGTTCTGGAGCTCGTTCAGCAGCTCGGTGCCCATCTGGACGGGACCGGTGAAGAGCTGGACGAGGAAGATGAAGGCGAGCAGACGGCCGGCGGTGATGCGGTCGTCGACGCCCAGGAGCGTCCCGACGACGACGACAGCCGCCAGGACCAGGTTCGCCACGAGCACCCCGGAGGAGAACACGGCGGCCACGCGGGTCTGCGCCTTGACCTGGGCGTCCCGGGTCGCGCGGACGGCCGCCTCGACGCGTCGCTCGGTCCGCGCGCCCACCCCGTACGCCTTGATCGTCTCGGCGCCCACCACGGCCTCCGAGATCGCCCCCAGCATCGCGCCCGTCTTCGCCCGGACGCTCGCGTAGGCGGCGCTGACCCGCTTCTGAGCCGGTCGGAGCACGAGGAACAGCGGCACGAACGCGAGCCAGACGACGATCGCGAGGGGCCACGAGTACACGACCATGAGCACCGTCGCGACCGCGATCTGCAGCACCGAGACCAGCAGCATCAACCCGCCCCACTGCACGAACAGCGAGATGGTGTCGACGTCGCCGGTCACGCGGGAGACGAGGCTGCCGCGCCGCTCGGTGCTCTGCGTCGCGACGGACAGCTCGTGGACCCGGCGGAAGGCGGCCACGCGCAGCTGGGCGAGCCCGGCCTCACTACGGCGGAAGAGACGCACGTTGACCACCGTCGTGCAGAGCCCGGCGAGCGCGAGGCCCGCTGCAGCCAGACCGACGAGCAGGGACACCCGCCCCAGCTGTGGCCCCTCGGGCGTCAGGATGCCGGTGTCGATCGTCTGCTGGACGGCGATCGGCACGACCACCCGCCCGGCGGCGGCCAGCAGGGCCAGGAGCAGGGTGAGAGCGAGTCCCTGACCCATCTGCGGAGACACCTGCAGACCTCGACGCAGGGTGGCCCAGGTGCCGAGCGAGCTCGTGGTCTCCAGGCGCACGCCGGGCGCTGACGTGCTCACCGCAGCACCTCCTCGGCGTCCGTGTCGTCCGCGGCGCCCGCGTCGTCGGCGGCGGCTCGGCGCTCGGACTCGCGCAGGTACGCCGTGGCCAGCTCGACGTACCCGGGGTCCCGGGCCATCAGCTCGGCGTGGGTGCCGCGGTCGACGACCCGGCCCGCAGCGAGGTGGACCACCTCGTCCGCGAGCAGCACGGACGACATGCGGTAGGCGACGAGCAGCACCGTCGGCCCGGTCCCCGGTCCCCAGAGGGAGCCGAGCCCGCGCAGGATCTGCTGCTCGATCCGCGGGTCGACGGCGGACGTCGCGTCGTCGAGGACGAGCAGCCGTGGGCGTCGGACGAGCGCGCGGGCGATGGCCAGACGCTGCCGCTGGCCGCCGGACAGGTTGGCGCCCCGCTCGCCGAGCTGTGCGTCCAGGCCGCCGGGCAGGCCGCGCACCACGTGGTCGACGCGTGCGAGCCGGAGGGCCGCCCAGACCGCGTCGTCGTCGGGGGCGCCCGGGTCGTCCGGGTCCGCAAGGGTCACGTTGCTGCGCACCGTGTCCTCGAACAGGAACGTGTGCTGCGCGACGAAGGCCACCTGGGCGGCGACGTCGTCCGCGCGCAGCTCCCGCAGGTCGACACCGTCGAGCCGGACCGTCCCGGCGCTCGGGTCCCTCAGCCTCGCGAGGAGGCCGGCGAGCGTGCTCTTGCCGGACCCGGTGGGGCCGACGAGGGCGACGGTCCGGCCCGGCGCCAGGTCCAGGTCGACGTCGGCGAGCAGTGCCGCGTCGCCCTCGGTCGCAGGCACGGTCACGCCGACGCGGCGCAGCGCGACGTGCGCACCGCGCGGCTCGGGAGGCAGCGCGACGTCGCCGGCGGGCATGTCGCCGCGGGCGTCGAGGACCCGCGCGATGCGGTCGTAGCCGACCAGCGCGCGCGGCAGCTCCCCGAGCACCCAGCCGAACGCGCGCACGGGAACAGCCATCAAGGTGAGGAGGAAGCCTGCCGACACGACGTCGCCGGTCTCGACCGCGCCGGCGGCCACGCGGTGCGCACCCACGAGCAGCACCGCGAGGGTGCCGAGGCTCGGCAGCAGCTCGATGACCGGGTCGAACACCGCCCGCACCTGGCCGACGCGGACCTGCGCGGCGCGCAGCTCGTCGGCACGCCGGGCGAACCGTGCCTCCTCCCGGTCCTGCGTCCCCAGGGCCTTGACCAGGAGCGCCGCCTCGAAGCTCTCGTGCGCGACGTCGGACACCTGCGCCCGGAGCTGCTGGGCGTGCGTCACCGCCGGCGTCATGTGGCGCTGGAACACGACGTTCGCAGCCACCGCCAGGGGCAGCACCGTGAGGGCGGTGACCGCGATCCACGGGTCCATGCCGAACAGGGCGACGGCCGCGACGGCGAGCATCACCACGACGCCGAGCGCGAACGGGAGCGGGTTGAAGACGCTGGTCGCCGCCTCGACGTCGCCGCTGGCGTTGGCGAGCAGCTGACCCGTGGGGTGCGCGCGGTGCCAGGACATGGGCAGTCGCAGGTACTGCCGGGTCACGCCTCGGCGGTGGTCCGCCCCGATGTCGGCGTAGCCGACGCCGGCGAAGATGCGCCGCCCGGCGACGCCGAGGGCCAGCACGACCGCCACGGACACGAGCGCCAGGCCGGCGAGCCAGAGGTTCCCGCGGGCCGCCTGGTCGCCCGCCAGCGCGGGCACGACGACGCGGTCCGTCACCGCTCCGAGCACCTGGCTGACCGCCACCGTGGAGGCCCCGAAGACCGCCGAGAGGCCGACGGCCAGGACGTACGTGCGCGGGTGCGCCGCCATCCCCCGCCACAGGAGCTGTGCGGACCGTCGCGCGACGCCGCCGCTCAGCGCCGCCGTCCGGTTCACGGGCACGCGGGAGGTCCTTCCGATCGGGGATGAGCCAGCATCTCATGCCCGCATGGAGGGCGTGGCCGTGGCCCCCGCCACAGGCTGCGGGCGGGCGGAGCGCGCCGGGTCAGCGGACCTCGACGCCCGCCGCTCGCAGGTGGTCCTTGACCTGGCCGATGGTCAGCGTGCCGAAGTGGAAGACGCTCGCGGCCAGCACGGCGTCGGCGCCCGCCCGGACCGCAGCGAGGAAGTGCTCGGGAGCGCCTGCGCCACCGCTCGCGATCAGCGGGACCGCCACCTCACGGCGCACCTCCGTCAGCATCGTGATGTCGAAGCCGCTCGTGGTCCCGTCGGCGTCCATCGAGTTCAGCAGGATCTCGCCCGCCCCCAGCTCGACGGCGCGCCGCGCCCACCAGACCGCGTCGATGCCGGTGCCGCGGCGGCCACCGTGCGTGGTGACCTCGTAGCCCGACTCGGTCGGCGTCCCGTCCACCACGCGCCGGGCGTCCACGGAGAGGACGAGCACCTGGCTGCCGAAGCGCTCCGCGATCTCGGCGATGAGCTCGGGGCGCGCGATCGCCGCGGTGTTCACTCCGACCTTGTCGGCCCCGGCCCGGAGGAGCCGGTCGACGTCGTCCACCGAGCGCACGCCGCCCCCGACCGTCAGGGGGACGAAGACCTCCTGCGCAGTCCGGTGCACGACGTCGTACGTCGTGTCCCGGGCGGCGGACGACGCCGAGACGTCGAGGAACGTGATCTCGTCGGCACCCTCGGCGTCGTACTGCCGCGCGAGCTCCACGGGGTCACCGGCGTCGCGGAGGCCTTGGAAGTGCACGCCCTTGACGACGCGGCCCGCGTCGACGTCGAGGCAGGGGATCACCCGGATCGCCGTCACGAGGTCGCCTCCGCCGGACCTCCGACGGCCGACAGGATGTCCACCACGTACACGAGCGTCTCCTCCGCCAGCTCGTTCGGGGTGCCGCCGTACGCCATGGACGGCGGCACGACGAGGAGGACCTGGCTGCCGACGGGCTGCTCGACGAGCCCCGCGTCCCAGCCCTCCAGGACGGACTGGACGCCGATGGGGAACGACACGGGCAGCTCGCCCGACTCCCAGCTCGACTCGAACACCGACCCGTCCGACCACCGCACGCCGACGTACTGCACGGTGATGACCTGCCCGGCCACCACCTGCGGGCCGGTGCCGCGGATGAGCGGCTGGATCACCAGGTCGGCCGGCGGAGCGGTCTCCGGCGGCACCGTGACGGCCGGCGTGCCGTCGTCCCCCACGTCCACCGTCGGCAGGCCCTCACGCGGCGGGACGGCCTCGCCCTCCGCCCGCGTCGGGAGGATGTCGAAGACCGCCACCGTGCCGGCGGGCTGGCCCTCCGACGGGGGCACCACGTGCAGGATGCGCGAGCCGACCCGCTGCCCGCGG
>Ga0196976_1000412_pt1 | contig 27313 bp, 46 predicted proteins | sample S3v_513CmetaG_FD_148644 | JGI IMG/M metagenome (GOLD analysis project Ga0196976, IMG submission 148644) | Soil microbial communities from Anza Borrego desert, Southern California, United States - S3+v_5-13C | ecosystem: Environmental > Terrestrial > Soil > Desert | place: USA: California...
GCGGGCGGCGTGGGCTGCGGCGCGGTCTGCACCGGCGCGGGCGGCTCGGGCGTGGGCAGCTCGGCCTCCGCCTCGGGCTCATCCGGCGGCGGCGGCGCCGGCGTGGGCGGCTCCTCCTCAGGCTCGGGCTCGGGCTCCGGGATCGGCAGCGGCGCCGGCGCCGGCGGCGGCTGCGTCACCACCGGCGCGGGCGCGGGGCGCTGCGGCACGATGGGCGGGGGCAGCGGCGCCGGGCGCGGAAGCGGCGCCGGGCGCGTCAGGTCGCCCGTCAGGATGGGACCTCCCGACGAGAACCGAGCCGCGAGATACGCAGCAGCCGCAACCGCGGCACCATACGCAACGCCGATCATGCGTACCCCTCCCCCTCTTTCAACCGTAACGGTTTGCGCCGCCCATGCCCAGAACGCGTGACGGGTCCTCGAAAGTACCGTCAGGCCAAAACACCACTATGTGGTAGGTCCACGTGCTCGGCCCCGTCTGCCGACTGAAGAACGCGGGCAGCGCGTCAACGCCGCGCGCGCGCATGGGAAACGGCGCGGGAATGACCGTGGCCATGGGGTGGCCTGCGTTCGGCGGAAGGCCACGCGTGCGAGGCGAAGCGAGGCCTAGCCGCAGCTCGGCCACTCTCCACGCGCACACGTCCTCGCAATCGGCGTAGCCCTGCTCGATGACCTGGCGGATGCCCAAGAATTGCTCTTGGCCGTTGCCGCCCGGACAGGCGCTTTTCCCGGTCGGCTCTTCGCGCCTCCAGTAGATCCCGCTCTGGTAGAGCAGCGGCACCCCGGTTTCCCAGACGCGTGCTTTGTCGTTCTCGACTTTGCCAAGGAGATATGACTCGTTGGCAAAGACAAGGGCCCAAAGCAGGCAGGCTAGAGTGCGCTCGCTGTATGCGATCGTCTTGGGACTCGCGAACGAGTCTGTGCAAAACGCTACATCCTTCACGAGCGCACCTCCTCCATCACTCCGCGGCGGAGCCGATCAGCGCGGCACGGAAGGTGCGCGGAGCACCGCCGATGTTCGTCACGCTGATGCTGATGTCCTGCGAGATCTGCGCGGTGTCGAGCTGGAAGCCCACGTCCACCGCGTTCTCCTGCAGGATGCGCGCGGGGATTGCGCCCTCCGCGACGAATTGCGAATCCTTGCCCACCTTCACATCGTCGATGACGAAGTCACCGGCGATGTCCGAGGGCACCACCAGGCGCTCGCCGCGGAACAGCACCTGCGGGCGGCTGGTGATGGTGACGGAGTCGCCCGCGTCGATGGCTTCCGCCGACTCGAAGCCGAGCGGGAAAACGCGGCTCTTCGTGGGCTGCGTCTCCTTCAGCATCAGGGCGTTGCGGCCCATGATCTTCGCGGCCACCTGGCGGCGGACCTCTTCGGTGATGAGGTTGCCGGCACCCTCGCGCGTGGCGAGCGCCGGCGCTTCGCCGTCGTCGCCCGCGACGGTGCGCAGGATGTCGTCCACGGCATCGCCAATCAGCCGCCGCGTGTCGTCGCCCATGATCTCGTAGTTGCCCAACAGTGCACGTCGCATGGTTCCACCTACTTCAGTTGCAGTTGCGTGACTCCATCCCGGCGCGCACTACGCGCACCGAGGCAAAGCCCGCGCGTAGGCGGGCGACACGTCAGCGGGTTAGGGAGTTGCGTCGCGCGCGTTTGGCTCAGGGCGCGGCGAGCTGCTGAGCGCTGGCCTGGCTCTCTTGCAGCATCTTCTGGCCGATGCCCACGCCCAGCGTGGTGACGTACGACGCGAGCGCGCCGTCCGCGAGGTTGTGCAGGTGCGGGCCCGCCTCCTCGCCGATGACGAAACCCAGCGTGTGCCCCGTCAGGCCCATGAGCAGATCGACGGGCACGCCGAGAAGCTCGGGACGACCCCAGCGACCATTGACCACGCCCATGGCGAACGCCGTGGACTGGATTTCGGCGCTGCGCACCACGGTCATCACCGACTCTGCGGCTTCCTCGCGGATGCGGGCGACCTGCTTTTTGGTCGCCTGGTACTTGCTCTCAAGGTTCTCGAGTGCCCGGAGACTGAGCTGCATGGACTTGACCCCCTAACTGATTGCGTCTCCCAAACAGTGCCAGTGCTGGTTTCAAAACGTCAACCATTCTGGACGCTTGCGCGTTTCAGGTACACTCGGCGTGACAGGGGGGCCGAAGGTGAAAAAATCTCGTGTTTCTGAGAGCTTGTCCCCATTGTGTGACGGGGTGGAACTGCTGAATACGCAGCAATCAGCGGCGGCGCTGGGGGTCACGGAAGATGCAATTCGGCAGGCCACCGTGCGCGGTGCGCTGTGTCCCGCAAAGCGGGGTCACCTGAACGTCTACACGCGCCGGGACCTGCAGCGCTGGCACGGCCGCGCCGTCGAGCTCGAGATCACGCGCGAGCTCACCAACGGCGCGCACCCGCTGGAGATCTACCTGAACAGCGAGGGTCGCTACCGCCTCGAAGATGTCACGAGGGTCATGCACAGCTGGGCGCGGCTCTCGGGCGTGTGGCTCATCGAGGGACCGCGCGGAAGCTTTGCGCGCTGGCTCGCTCGGATGGGGCTCGTGCGCTTCACTCCGCGCGAGCTGCGCCGCATCGTTGAAAGCCTCATCAGGGATAACGAGCTCGCGCGCCGACTTGCGCTCACGCTCGACGCGCAACGCAGCACGACGGACGCGCAACGCAGCACCGATGGCGAAAAGTCAAGCGCGGTGCGGTAGGCTCCTAGCTTATGGATAGCTGGTTCAAAGACGGCCCGCTTGGCTGGGCGAACATCCGCAACAACCTGGGGAGCTCGGCAAAGCTGGGGCGGCACTCGAAAGAGGGCCTGCGCAAAGTGGTCGTCGACGCGTCGGCCAACATGCGCGCAGACCTTGCCGGCCCCGAGCCCACCGGCCGCGCCATTCGCCGCGCGCTCTCACCCGTCATCAAGACTCGACAGGGACAGGGCGACAGCATGGCCAGCGCGCTGGCGGTCACGTGCTCATACGAATCAGCCAACCCGCAGAACGATGAGCGCCCACTGCAGGTGCGCGGCGTCATCGAATGGGGCACCGACGGGCACCAGTGCCGCGCGTACTTCGACTGGCTCAACGGAACCGTGGTGCAGGTCTCGGCAGCAAGCGTGCGTGTCACAGCCGAGGTGATTCCGTCGCTCGCACTCGGCGAGACGGTGCCGAGCTTCGACGCGAACGCGCTCGTTCAGGTGGGCGGCATCCTCGGGTATTGGGCGAGCTCTCGACGCGCACCAACCTACACGCAACAGGTACTGCTCTCTGCCGGAGCACTCAGCGAAGTCGAGATTCCGCCCTACGCACGCGGGCTCACCATCACCGGCGCACTGCCTACGATCGCGCGCTGGGCGCTCGGGCCCGCGCTTCCGCTGGCCGCCGTGGACGTGTCCGGCGTTTCCTCGCGCGTGCTCTACCAGCGACCGGCCCCCGCGATGTACCTGCAGCTGCAGAACGCAGCGCCCGAGCTCGTCACGCTGATCTGGGAACTCTCACTGTAAAGAGGCGCGCACCATGCAAGGCGATCCGATTGTCTCCAACTCCTACGGCAACAGCGCGCAAGTGCGCGTTGGAGCCGGCCGCCTCACGCTGGCCACTGGCTTCAGCGATGCCGGCTCCGCGTTGTACCTGCAGCTCCACGACAGCGCAGCAGCACCGGCAGCCGGCGCAGTTCCCTTCTACAGCATGCTGGTTCCCGCCGGGGGCACGTACTCTTGGGCCCCAGCTGCCAACGGCCGCACGTTCGTCAACGGCCTTTGGGTCGGATGCTCCAGCACCCCTGACACCTACACCGCATCAGCGGGCCCCGTGCTGATCAACATCGAAGGCGTAGAGCTGTGACGCAGCTCGGAACCAACCCCGGCGCCATCGTCAGCGGCTCGAGCAGCTCGAGCGGAGGCGGCGCGCCGGCGCCCACGGTCAACGCCACAAAGAGCGTGTATGGCTTCAACCGAGGCGCGAACATCTACTATCAACGTGGCTTCACCGCGATCGGTGAGGCCAACGGGTTCGCCGCAGCGCTTGCCGTACGCCCACGCCGCGCTGCGGTGCCTGCTCCTGACCGCTTCTATGTCGGCGCCGTCGACACCGTGAACGGCTGGGGCTGGATGATAGGCCGCACCAACATAGGCGCGCCCGTCGATGGCTTCCGCTTCTTTGTCACGCTCTACGATGAGCTGCATGCGCCCAGCACTCAGTTCGTTGATGTGCGCGCAACCGCCGCAATCGATCGCAGCTACCTGCTTGGCTTCACCTACGCCGGCGACGGGTCGCGCGAGTTCCTGACCTACTGCAACGGCGCTCTTACGCAGGCCCCGGCGGTACTCGGCGCCAACTACGGTCAGATCTGGGACACCGCACCGTTTTGCATCGGCGCAAGCCCCGTTGGCGCCCCCGCGCTCGATGCCAGCGACGACCCCTTTGTTTCATTCGGCTACTGGGCGAGCTGGGCCGCTCCACCAAATCAAGACGGCTGGGCCGATCTCTGGCGCTACTTCCGCCGCACAGGAGTGCTCCAGGGCGTAGACGGCCCATCGACTCCGGAGCCGCAATTTCCCATCGGCTGGCAAGTCGGGACACCAGCGCAAGGCGGCTCACCCGCATGTCTCATGCCGGTATTTACCGAGGGCACGCAGGCGCTTCCGGCCACCTGGGACTCGTGCGGCTTCGACACAACGCTAACGCTGACATTCGCGGGCGCGGCCGGCGTTGACACCGGCGAGTTTGAGTACGACCGCGCGCCGAGCTTCTCCGGCGCGGTGTAAGGAGTCCGGCAGTGACGCAGCTAGGAACGAACCCCGGTGCCATCGTCAGCGGCTCGAGCTCGAGCACGGGCCCCAGCGCAACCATTCGCACCACTGCTCTACACCTCTACTTGTCGGCCACCAACGGGAACGATGCCAACGACGGTCTCACGCCGGCCACCGCCGTTGCGACACTCGCGCGCGTCTATTCGCTCATCCTCGGCAGCACGGGCACAACCTACCTCACCACGGCACCGATTGTCGTTCACGTCGGAAGCGGCTCGTATCTGTACACCCCAACACCGCCACTGCTCGAGCAGCTCGAACAGTCCGCAATGCTCGTCTTTTGGGGAGACGGTGCAGGGCAACCTGGCGAAGACGGATGGGCGCGCGTCAGCGCGCCGCTCACGTGCGACGTGGGCACAACAGGCGCGCAGTTCGTGTCAGCCGCGCCATTTGCTGTCGACGCGTGGCGCGAGTACTCCGTCCGCTTCCTTGATGGACCTTGCGCCGGCTACTTGCGGCTCGTTCGAAACAACAGCACCAACACGATCTTTCCTGTCGCGTCCACCAACTACTTGGGCCCCTACGAGCCAGCGCCCGGTGACACCATGGAGATCGTGAGGCCTGCAGCGCGGTTCGTTCTGCAGCAGCCAACAACCTACCTCAACGGCGCGCCGTCCATCACTCAGCCAACGCTTGCCCTCGTGAATATTGGCTTCGATTTTGGGGCAGATTTCGAGCTGCGAATCTCAGGCGGAAACGTGGTCATGTTCGGCGTAGAGGCTGGCGACCCCGCGAGCAGCGACAACAAAAACGGCGATCTGGTGCTCGATGGCTCCACCGTGAACGCCGGCCAAACCTTCATGACCACGCCCGCCCTTGACGAGCTCTACGCGGCACTCGGCATCGCCGACCGTACAACCGAGTGGTGGGGCTGGGGCCTGTCCTGCGCAGAACCTGCCCTGTCAGGCCAGCGCTGTAGCTTCGTCGGACACCTGACAACGCGCGACCTCTCGAGCTTCTCAAACGAGGTGTGGGGATCGCAGAGCTACTGGCAATGCTGGGGCGGCAGTTTCCGCGGCAGACCGGGTGATGGCGCCGTGGTCCTCTACGACGGATCAACCTTCGAGCATCCAATCAACTACGGGTTACAGCCGCTGCGCATGGATGCCACGAACTACGGCTTTTTTACGAGCGGCATCACCTCGGTCATCGTCGACAACATCGAGGCCAACGCCGGTCCGTTTGCCACCCTGCTTCACCTGAGCAGCGGCGCCACATGGTGCACAGGAACCGCGTTTACTGGGACTGGCACCTCGGGCGATGGGATCTTCATTGCTCAGGGCGCACGGCTACTCGCTGCGGGCTACAGCGGCGGCAACTTCTCATGCATCTACAGCGCAGCCAACAGCCGCGCAGCCGTCGTCGAAGGAGAGCTGATCGTAGACTTCGGCTACCTCGATGTCCGCTTTGAGGGCGGCTCGCGTGGTCTCGTGGTTTCACAAAACGCGGTTGCGCGGCTGAGCAGCAACCAGGCAACGCCGGCCAGCATCATCAGCACCGCGGCCAGCTCCCGCGCGTGCGAGGTAGAGCGGGACGGCTCGCTTTACATCTTCAACAATGGCTCTTTCACAATCCAGGGCGTCGCCCGCGGGCTCTCACTGAATCAAGGCCACTGCGCACTGCGCTGTGCTGCGCTGACCATCACCGCTTCCGCTGGCGCTGGCCTCTTTGCCGATGTCGGATCCTCCTTCACGCAGACGACGCAGGCGGCCGGAGCCATGACGATTCAGGGCACGACGCACGGCGCCCAGCTCGATAGCGCGCGCGTGTCTGTGCAAAAGGACTTTGCGCCGACCGCCACGGCCGCCACCGGGATCGGTCTTCTTGCCACCGGGTCACGCATCGAATGCGCGGCCAACTTTGCCCCCTCCGCCACCGGCGGCGCGAGCTCTACCGCGCTGAGCTGCTCGCGCAGCACATCGATCGTGGTCACGGGCTCGGCCACCATGACCGGCGGCCTTGCTGCCGTGCTCAACGCCTCCGAGCTTTGCGCGCAGTCTGCCGTGAACTGCACGAGCTCCAACGGCGTGGGCCTGGACCTGCTGAACGGCTCGAAGCTCACCACCAGCGCCGGAACCGTCCAGGGCACGACGATCGGCGCTCGCGTGGCCAGCAACAGCTGGGCGACCTGGAGCGGCGTTCCCACCATCACCGGCCAGACCGGGCTGCGTGCGCTCTCCGGCGGACAGGTCGCGTTTACGGGCGCGTCGCCGAACATCACCGGCAGCGCCGGCGGCGGCGTGGACGTGTCAGGAGGCGGCCGCGCCTACTACAACGCGCAGCCGGTCAACGTGGTGGGCAGCGTGGCTGATCTCATCTGCGGCGCCGCGCCCGACCAGTTTGCGGACACCGCTCTCGCTGCGTCATTCTCTGGCGTGGCGAACACCGCCACAGGAAACGGCGCGTCGTCGCAGAGTCGTGCTGCGTAGGGAGGCAACATGGTCACGGTCTACACGGTCGAGGTGCGCGGGCGCTTTCAGGGTGGGCGCGGGGACTGGCGCCCGGCCATGTTCGGCGTGCTGAACCCGGAAGGGCGCGCACCCATCGACGCTTCGACGTTCGCAGACGAAGCGGCCGCAGACGCAGCCGCGGCGCGCGTGGTGGAGGCCGGCGCGCGCGCAGAGGATGTGCGGATCACTCCGCGCGTGGTCTGGACGTATTCCGAGTGGTGGGCCGAGCTCTTCGACTCACGCACGCCGGAGATTGTGATCGCCGACTACCAGCTCGCCGACCGAAACGAAACGGACGCCTGGCTACGCGAGCGCTCTGAGCTCACCTGGCAGGCCCTCAACGAGGGCGTGATTTTGCCGCTTCCGCCGGAGTGGATCGGCTTCCACCTGCATGCGCTGGAAGAGCTCGCCCCCGGCGGCGCGACGGTCGGCTAGCCCGCCGGATAGACCAGCGACTCCACCTTTGTTACCGCGCCCTCGAGCATCGGATGCTTGAGCACGAAAATCGTTACGTCCCCGGCCAGCGTTCCGCCTCCTTCGCCAGCGGACACGAGGCCCACGGCAATCGCGTTGTACTGGTCGAGATCGAACCCATTGGGCACGGCGCCAGGCGTGTAGGTTAGCGGCAACCAGTCAGGGTCCGCGAAGTCGCCGATCCAGTCCAGATGCACCGGCTCCACGAGTGGCTGCGGCTGGTACACCGTGGCAGGCCCGGTCACGAGCGGATAGTTTCGCCGCGTGGCGTCGTCCACCGTCGAGACCATCTGCCCATAGACGCACGTCTCCTTACGCGAAAGCGTGCGGTCCAACGGGATGATGACGCATGGGAAGTTGTCCAGGTCGCTGGAGATGATGAGCCGTTGCTGAAAGCCGACGGCGCTTCGGATGCTGATTTTCTCGGGGTCGAGGATTGCCGCGCCCTCCCCGGCCTCACTGCCGAACCTCAACCAAGCCGCGGCCGCGAGCCGCTCTGCGATTTCATTTGCTGCCACATTGACCCCCTTGGGTGTTACCGTTTCAGCATGGCAGCTAAGAAGAAAAAGAAGAAGTCCAGCGGAAAGAAGCGGGCCGCCAAAAGGCGCACCACCAAAAAGGCCGCGCCCAAACGGGCCGCACCCAAACGGGCCAAGCGCAAGGCGACCAAGCGCAAGAAGAAGGGGCAACCCAGCGCCGCCACGCAGTTGGCAGAGCGCCGCATCAAGCGCAACTTGGGGCTGTAGCCCTTGCTCGATGTAGAGGCGGTGGTGCGCGGGCTGCTCCCCGAGGCGCGCGCGTTCGTTGACGGTCTCAGCGAGACCGACGCGCGCGCACTCTGCGCCATCGCCCTGGCGAGTAGCACCGCGGGCTACCAGCTGCTCACGAAGCGCAGGACGAGCGTCAAGGACGCGGCCGCCGTTCTGCTGCGCGACTACGACGGCCACGCATTGCTGCGCCCGCATACAACCAAACCCCGCAACAGCGGGGAGTGAAGGATACGACGTGTCAGCAAACGAAATTGCCAACATCAACCACGCCGGCGGCGTGTTCCAGCTTGCCGGTGCTGCTCCCAACTCGTTTCAGTACCCCGGCGGCTGGGGCTTTACTGGCGAGGTGATCCGAGTCTCGGCAGGCTTCTACATCCTGCCACTGGAAGAGCCGCTGATGCCGGCCGAGCTCGGGCCGCCGGTCTCTGGGCGCTTCGGGGGGATTCCGCTTGGAAACGTCGTTGTGAGTCCCAACGGCTTCACGACGCAGTGCGCCCTCATGGGTCCCGGGAGCGGTCACGAAGGGCACGTGGGCGTAGTCGTTGTTGACGCGGCCGACGCTGCGTCCGACACCGCGATCACCTTCTCTTGCACGGTGCTTCGGACGCCCCAGCAGGGCTGATAGTCCCATCACCATCACCGCGAACGACCACCCATCACCGGAGTCAGAAACCAATGCGCACAACCATCCTCCCTGAGTTCAACGTGGTGGCCGAGGTAAAGGCCATCCTCAACGCGAACGACCAAGACGCCGCCGTGCTGAGCCTGGCCGAACGCATCAGCAAGCTCTCGCCCGCGTGCAAGCGCGCGGCACTCACGATCTGGAACTGCCACCCGTTCGCATCGAAGCTCAAGCCCGAGCAGCGCCGCGAGCTGCTCGGGCTGGGGGCCAACAACGACTGACGCACCGGGCACCCATGGAGGTGACCGACAACCCGCAACCGCAACGAAGGAGCTACGTCGACATGAGCAACGAGATCGCAAACGCGCTACGCGCGATGTGCTGTTTTGCTGGACCGCTCGCCGCATCAGGCCCAGACCCGGCCTACCCCAACGGGGTGGTGATGAACGCCGTAGGCGTGAACAAGATGGTGCGCACCGGGGTGGGCTCTTACTACTTCGTGCTCAACGAGCCCGTGGTATTCGACTCGATTCCCGATCCGCTGGCAGGCAACCGGCCGCCGTTCACCAACGCGCTGCTGTTCGGCGCAGACTACTCGGCAGGCCTCAACAACACGCGCGTTGCAATGTCGATCGTGCCGTCGGACATTCCCATCGTCGCACCGGCGCTGCCTGAGATTCACGGCGCGGTGTACGCCCAGATCTTCGACTCCGAGGGAGAACCCACCGACCTTTTCTATGTGCAGTGGGGTCTCTGGATGTTCCCCAACAACGGCGCGAGCGGACGACCCGGTGAGTGGCCCGCGATCGTTGGCGTGGCGGGCAGCTTCTAGGGACGCGTCAGCGTCGACAGGAGCAACGCGGCCCCCCACGCCAACAGCACCGCCCACGGCAGCACCCAGCGACCGCGGCGCAGCTTTGACAGCCACCCAAACCGCACCACCTCGAGCTCGCCGCTGCAGCCGCGCGCAGGGCACAAAATGCCGGGCGGCCATGCCGCCTTGAGTCCGCACCGTGGGCACTGGCTCTTCGTCCCGTCGATCATGGGTCCACGCTCCTTCCTCCGCTGCCGCAGCTTGCGGCGCTTACGTCGCCACCATCGCTTCATTGCCCATCGGCGGCGCAACGTGTCGCGATGCGCACTCACCAGTGCCGCCCGCTCGAGCTCCGCCCAAGGCTCTTCGACACCTGGCGGAAGTGCTGGACGCTGCACGTCTCGCATACCTTCATCAGATAGAGCTCATCGCGCTCGAGCGGGCCGTCCGGCAGACAGCGCAGCCCCACGAACGCCGCGACAGGCGCGCCAGCTTCCACATGAACACAGACCGCCTCAAAGCGCGTCACTTTGGATCCGTGGGAAACAGCCGCTCGAGCTCGGCGCGGATGCGCTCCTTACTGGCATCGTCGAGGCCCGCGAGCTCGAGTGCCCTGAGCGCCTGGGCCTTACCACCGTTGCGCGCAATCGTCTTGGCTCGCTCAAGAAACTCGGTCAGCCGGTCGGGCTCAGCCAGCAGCCGCCCGAGCCCCTGCAGCACGTGTCCCAAAGCCCGCTTGTCTAACTCGTTCGGCATTCGTCGCCCTCCTCGCGCACCTCGAGCTTGGAACCGTCGAGCCACTCAATCACGTTACCGCCGGTGAGCCCCTTGACCCTGCTCTCCGCCCAGCGGCGCGCCAGCTCGAGCGCATCAGGATCGGCGCGCAGACGCACGAACACCTCTGCCTCGGTCGGCGCGTGATGGAGTAGCCCCCCGCTGAACCGTAGGAGCACCGGCGCCGCTCGCACGTCGGTGTTCAGCGCGCACTCCGCCGCGCCTCGCAACGTCGTGTGATGGTGGCGGCACTCGTGCGCCACCTCATCGCCGCTCGCAACGCCCCAACGGTTACGCCGCGTGTCCGCGAGCTCGAGCACGAACGCCAGGAGCGCGAGCAGCCCCGGCGAGCTCGGCACCTTCCTTTGGGTCTCGGTCGCGTCGAGCGCCAACAGGTGGCCACCCACCTCGCACAGATCGAAGGGGCGTTCCCTGCAGCGCCCGCACACGTCCAGGTGGCCATGAAACCAACCCTCCGGCCGTGCCATGCACTCAGCCACCGCACGCAACACGCGCGCGGCGTGCACCTGAGCACTCGTTTTCATGCTCGGACCCCCTCCCCGTCGACCGCCAACCGCATCTGCTTTGCTGTCTTGCGCTCGCGCAGCTCTTCGAGCGCTCGCCGCACCGTCGAGCGGCTCAGCTTTGACTGCACCACGATCGCGTCCAGCGTGAACCCGCGGCCCGCGAGGTGGGCAATCAGCTTCCGCTTGGCGTCGTCCAGCTTCGGCGGCCGTCCTGGACGGCGGCCGCGCTTCTCGGCGGCCGCGAGCCCCTCGCGCGTACGCTCGGACAACACCTCACGCTCCGTTTCAGCCAGCGCCGCGAAGATGCCGACAAGCAGCGTCCCCGGCGGCTTGCCGGTGTCGATCCCTTGCTGCAACGCTCGCACGTGTACGCCCTGCTCCACCAGATCGGATACGCACGTGATGACCTCTTTGATGCGCCGCCCAATCCGGTCGAGCCGCACTACGGCAACCGTGTCACCGGGCCGCACCTGGTCGAGCAGCGCATGCCAGGCCTTCCGGTACGCGAGGCTCGAAACCTTTTCCATGTAGATGCGCCGGCAGCCAGCTTCCCGCAGCAGGTCTACCTGGGGCTCGAGCTGCTGGCCCCGCGTGCTCACGCGCGCGTAGCCAAACAACCCCACTTCCCCAGTCAGGCAGTCCACGAACTCGGCACCCTCGAAGCGCTGCGGCTTCTCACCGCGGCGCCGCTTCGTTTTCTTCGTCTTCATGCGCTCCCCTGCGGACGGAACACCGACTCCACCACCGCACGCGTCATTGCATACGTTGCGTAGCCATCGGTCACAGCCAACATCACCTGCAGGAAGTCGCGCGCGGTCTGGTCCTGCGCGAGCTTGGGCAGCACAGCCGCCACTGAGCCGATGTAAAACTCCCCCGGCTCGAGCGCGCCACCCAGCGAGAAATCGAGCGCGAGAGTCACGCCAGGGTGAGAGCGCAGCCACGCCAAAGCCGCGTCACGCATCGCACGTAGCGCGCGCTGGTAGCTCTCCGGAGCTGCCCTCATCATTCGTCGGTCCCGCCCGCAAGCTTGCGCGCACGAGACGACGGCGGCGGCGCGGTTTCGCGTGGCAGCTCGAGCACCAACCCCATTTCGCCGTCCACGTAGACCGCGCTCGGCCCCGGATACCTGACGGCCCAACCGTCCGCCGAATAGAGCGCTACGCGCACCGCGCTATGCGGGCTGAGACCGGAGGCCAGCTCCTCATGAATGCGGTCCAGCAGTTGCTGCACGGACAGCTCCGGCGCTTCGCCTGTCCCGTGGCACGCGTCGCACTGCTCGCTTGCCGTGATCGTGAGCGGGCCAACGGTCAACGTGCGTTCGTTCGCCACCGGCTCACCGCCGCATGCGGCGCACGGCCGCGGCCTAGAATCCTCCGTCATCGTCTGCCACCTCTCGAAAGCCCACCAGCAACACCGCTGGATCATCATCGTCAGCCGGCGGCGGCTCGGAGCGCCCCTCCGGCTCAAGCAGCACCAGCGGCAAGGGCATTGGACGCAAGACAACATCGAGCAGTGCCGAGCGCTCGCGTGGTTCTACGATCACGAGCGATGCCGACGGTTCGGCGCGCAGCTCCGCGGAAACCTTGGCGTTGTCGAGGGCAGCCGCGTCATCGCGGTCAAAGCCTACGATCATGCTGCCGCGGACCGTCACCGGGACGTTTCCACGGTTGACAACCTCAACGCCAAACCGCGCCTCCGTCCGCCCGGTCACCGGATCGAATGCGCGCCGTGCTCCGAACCTCACCCCGGCCCCTTCACCCATGCTCAACCCCCCGCTCTTGCTGGTGTCCAAAAAGGTATAGGGGTGGATTTTGAACAGCAAGTGTTTTAGCCTCCCTTTTTGAACGCGGGAAAAACGAATGTTGAGGGGCTCGGCACCGTCACCGCCGGAGACCGGCTCAAAAACGGTCGTTTTTGGTTCGCCTGCAGCGAGGGAAAGTCAGCATGGGAACGAGAAGGATCCGCGGAGAGGTTGCGCACGAGGCCCCCGGCGATGTGTGGGTCACGACCAGCGGCCGCCGCTACTACTTTTGCGCGGGGGCGAGCTGCCCCGGCTACCACTGGCGCGCGAGCGACATACCGCACCCCAACACGTGCGTGCGCGAGCTGGAGCGCTCTTCTGGCGGAGTCGGCCGACTCACGCTGCGCGCGCTCTATGAGCGCTTCGCATCCGTGGTGGTCGCAGCTCGGACGGTCATGGATGGCGCGGCCGAGTACCTCGCGCCCGACGATGGCCGACGAGACGCGCAGCTCGAGCCGGGCGCGAACCTGCAGGGCGCCCGCGAGGTTGAAGCGAACCGCGAGCACGTTCTCCGTCTGGGTCGCGAGCTCGAAGCGCTGCGACGGCTTGGGCCTTCGCCACTGAGCGAAGCCGCCGGGATGCTGAGCACCATCGCCGTTACGCACGTTGCGGACAGGAGTGCGACGGCCGAGCAAGGGGAATCGCTACTGCGGGCTGCGCGCGTGCTCTATGCGCTCGCCGACGTGGATCCCGACGCGCAAGGTCTCGGCGAAATGCTCTGCGTGCTCGGCGATGCGTCGAAGCTGGAGCCCGGCCAGTTCCAGGCTTACTGCGAAGCGAAGCTCGCCGCGCTTCTCGATCGCAAGGCGCAGAGGTTTTGCGATGTGATGGGGCGCCAGTGCGCACCTTCGCCATGTCCTGGATGCACCACCACGGTCAAGGAGTGAAGCGTGGGCCAGTTCGTTACAACGCTGAACAGTGGCGCGGATCTCTATCGGATGTGGAACACTCTTGCCGGCGGCGGCGTTCGGCTGCGAGCGTTCACGCTCAACGTCAAGGCGCCCACGTGGGTCACCGCGATCGCCGCGTTCGTGCCTCTCGACGAAGCGACCGTGCCCGAGCTCCTGCGCGTCACAAAGGACGGCGAGCAGCTCGCGCTGGCGCCATGTCCGCTGGTCGAATGGGTGGCCCAGCTCAGTGTGGGCACCGTCTCGCAGCGGCTCGAGCTGCTCGTAGATATGCACTGGGCGCACACGCTCGAGCTGCTCGCCTCCTGTCGAACGCAGAAAGAAGGGTGAATCTCATGGGCTGGTGTCACAGCGACGGATCGCATGAAGGCTACTTGGTCGGGCTCGTGTTCGACAGTGGCGGCGTGTTCCTTGGACCGGCTGGTGAGGGATGGGCCCCGAGCGTCGCCAAGCGTACGCCGCGCGACCAGACCGGCCGCATGCGCGAGCTTGGCGGCAACGACAGCGCGACACTCACGCTTCGTTTCGTCAAGGCTGCGTGCTCGTGCGGCTGGCGCTCGCCTCTGCTGGAGGCTCCACCCGGTTCCGAGTGGGTGCCGTGTTCAGTGTTCGCGCCCGAGTGGTTCGAGGATGCGGCGCGCGAGTTGTGGAAGCGCCACGCCAGCGAGTGCGGGCCCGTGCGCGACGGCGGCCTGGTGTTGTCGCCGCCGCGTGGCTGCGTGCGCTGCAACGGAAGCGGGCACCGGCCTGTGACCACCCGCGGGCCCGACGGTAACCCGGTGCGCTGTCCGCACTGCAACGACGCAACAGCTGAGCGCCGCTGACGCGGCATGGGGAAAGCGGGGATCGAATGGGGAAAGAGCAGCAGCAGTTGACGAACATGGTGCTGGCCAGCGCACTGGAGATCATCGCGCAAGCGCAGGCGGGCTGGGCGCTCGCTCCGGCCGATTGGCGGCGGGCCGTCGAAGAGTGGCAACGCGCGCACGCGCACATGCAGCAGCCGAGCTCGCCGCCGGCGGCCGCGGCCGCGCCGTCGCTTGCGCAGCTCGGGCAGGACATGCGCCAGCTGGCCGAGCGGCTTGAGCGCCCAGCGCGGCGGGGAGCCTGAAACCATGGGCACCTACTACGCGTGGGTCAACTACACGAAAAACGAGTTCTTGCAGCTCGGAGCGGGCCCCGGCGTGTTTGGGCACTCCTCCATGAAGAACCCTTACGCCTTCGGCAACGTTCTTGCGCTGGCTGTGCTGCACCGTCTTGGCGGCTGGAGCGGCGATGTCGTCTCCCTGGTGGGTGACGGACCTGATTGGCCCTGGGAAGCGAGGAGCGACGGCGCGCCGCTCTGGGTCAACGCGTGGACGGCGCACGCGTGGGCCTTCGAGGACCTCGAGCCGCACGAACTGAAGCACGCCGCCGAAGAGGTGGGCTATCGTGAAGCTGGCAAGCATGCCGACGTGACACGCGCCCTGTCCGCGCGACTCGGTGCGCTCGAAGCCAACCACCTGGCGCTGCTGCGCATGGTGGAGAACCAGCGCGACCGCTGGCACAACGCGTCAACGGCCTGCAGCCGAGGAGCGGCCGCCGCCCTCGGCTCGCTGCTCGAGTTCTGGGAAGGTCGGCGCCTCGCTGCGGGCGAGCCCAAGCTAGATGGGAGCCAGACCTGCCACGTGGTGCCCGATGGCAAAACGTCGTGCGTGCTGTGCGGCGCCGAGACGAAGCCATGAGCGCACGCCGCCCGGCCTGGAAGAAGCGGATCGGCACCTTTCGCGCGAGCGTAGAACGCGTGGCCGATCTGCCGGACGCGTTCATGGTGCGGCTGGTCGGCGAGCGTGGCGCGTTCGCGCATATGGGCTCACCCTGCACGCTGGCGTTCGCAAAGAAGTACGCCACCGCGATGGCGGAACACCTCGATCGCTTCGAGATGCCCGAATGAGGCGGCCGCCAAAACAGGAGCAGCAGCTTCGGCTCCCCTTTGCCCCTGGGGCGCGACGCTGCCCCAAGTGCCGTGGCGAGCTCGTCTACGTCAAGCGCGGCGAGTTCTGGTGCCGCAGCTGCCAGCAGACCACGCGCGAGCGTGCCGAGCTCGAGCAGCTCGAGCGCCGCTGCCCATGCGGAGGCGAGCTCGTTGGAGCCGTCAACGACCGGCGCGGTCTGTGTGACCCCTGCATCCTCAAGAAGACGAACGAGGGGCACAAGTGGCACGAGGACCCGGAAGAAGCGCGCGAGCACCTGCGGGAATGGCTCCGCCGTCGACGCGCCGAGCGGCCGCCGATGACAGAAGATCAGATGTCGGCCCTGACAGTGCGCCGCGAGCTGATGCGCGACCTGGGCCGCGAGCATCAGCAGTGTAACCCGCTGGCCTGCAATGGCTGCCCCAACTGCCTACCCTCACACGCAGGACAACAACGAAAGGACCGAGCCAAGTGAGCAGCAACAGCAACCGACACCCACCGGCGTCTCTCTCGTTTACACGCGTGGCCGACGAATGCTGCGACCTCTGCAACCCCGTGCACCTGGCCGACTTTGAAACGGTGTGCGTAGCAGTTCGCCCCGCTGGTACGCGTTGCGGTGCGCTCGTCGTCTGCGCGGAGTGCATCCGCAGCATGGGCGGCGCCGTCGACAACGGGAGCGCGCAACGCGCCGTTGACGGCACCGTGGCTGCCATGTCGAACAGGTGGGAGCGATGAGCAGTCGATGCCTTGCGGGCGAGCCCCTCTCGCTGATTCCTGAGCCGATCTGCATCAGCGCCGGCGTCAGCCAGGTGTGCACGGGCTACTACATCGATCCGGCGCGCCCTTTGAAGCTGACGCGTCTACGCTGGCGAACTGCAAAGCCAGGCCTGCAACTGCATCGCTTCACGGTCGGACGCTTCGATATGGGCGCCTCGGATACCATGTGCATCGAGCTCAGCGAGTGCGGGGTGTGGCGCTTTCCGCCGGTGACGGTGCTTGCCGCCGATCGCGTCGGCGCCGTCATCTACAACTGGTCCGCGGCAAACGTGCTGCTGCTCGAGCTCTCGGCCTGGGGCGTCCCAACATGACCTTGCGCACCCTTCGAGGCCTCCAGTAAAGCGCCTTCCCGCAAACGCCGGCCCCAGCGCTCGCAATACCGAAGTGCACTGAACTGCAACACCCCTTGCCCCAGCTCGGAAAGGACGGAGAGACCCATGCACGTTTACAAATGCAGGTGCGGCGCGCTCGCGCTGTACACTGAGGAAGTGCGCACCCCCCTTGCGTGCCCACGATGCGCGCCGCTCGAGCTTGAGCGCTGTCAGACCTCACTGGAGGCTCTGCGCGATGTGTTCGAGCAGCTCGAGCGGCTCGAGCTCCTCGGCCGCGGCGCCGAGCTCGTCACCGCAGCGCGTCGCATTCTCGGGCCGGTGTCACGGCCGGCGCCGGTGAGCGGCTGCCAGTGTCTTGGCGCGCCCGGTTGGATGTGGCACCAGCACCGACGGAAGCGGACGTGCCTAGCGTGCGACCAGATCATCGAGAGCGACGACGCGCCGACCGCGGAGGCCTCGCCATGATGCGCTGCATGCTCATTTGGATCACGCTCGTCTGCCAGGGCTGCACGCTCCTGACGGGATTCGACGATTTCACGTTTCGCGAGCTCGACGCGGCCGAGCTCCAGGACGGCGGCGCCGCCGAGCTCGAGCCCGACGGCGCCCACCTGGTGGACGACGCCGGCGCCGAGCTCGAGCCCGACGCGGGCGAGCTCCTCGAGGACGCCGGCGCCGAGCTCGAGCCCGACGCGGGCGAGCTCCTCGAGGACGCCGGCGCCGAGCTCGAGCGGCTCACCGGGACTTGGGAGGTGGTGCGCGAGCTGCAGCGCAACGACTGCGACGACGCCGGCGACGCGGTCTCAACGTGGGTGTTGGTGGAGAGCTCCGCCGGCGCCATCGATGTCACGAGCTCGAGCCGACCGGCCACCGTGTTCAACGAGCTTCAAGGGCAGCGCGCCGACCGCGCGGTGTTCCTGCAGCACGCGATCCCCGGCTTCGGCGACACGCGCTTTTCACTCGAGCTTTCGAATGGATTACTCGAAGGGCTCGAAGTGACGCGGCCGTACCTGGGCGACGACAACGCCTGCGAGATACGCCGTCACGTCACAGCCACGCGGGCCCCGTGAGTGGTTCGCTACCAGTGCCGATGCGTAGGCCGCGCGCGGGGATACCTCGCTTGCGGCCATCATCACCGCTCGCTCAACGCGGCCGCGCGCTGCTCGATCCGTCACGGCGGCTGGGTGGTGCGGCTCGACGGGCGTTCACTCAACGCGGGCGAGATTCACGCCATAGCACTCATCTACGAGAGACTACGGCCCGAGCTGCTCGGGCCGATGGAAGGGAAGCCATGCCGAAAGAAACAAAGTCAGAGAAGCTCGGGCCGATCGCACACGGACTGCTCGCGATTGCAGGCACCATCGAACAGACCGCCGACAAAGAAGAAGCGAAAGCGGAGCGCGTCAAAGACGCGAAGCCGATAGAGGCTGCGCACGCTCTTGGCAAAGCCGAGGGGCTGCGTGAAGCGGCGGCGCAGATCGAAGAGTTCGCGCGTAGCTGACAGCACGCGTCAAACCTCTGTATGCTCTCCTTTCGATGCGGCCGCGTTGCCGCTGGAAGGAGAGCAGACGGCAATGGCCATCGAGATCGCGAACCTGGTTCAGGCAATGGCTCAAGTGACGGTTGATGCGGGCGTCCCGACGCTGCGCAACGCCAACGGCATCAGCGGCGTAAGGCGCACCGGCGCCGGCCGCTTCGAGCTGGACCTGGAAGAAGCAGTGGGAACACCTACACCCACCGACCCGGCCGACGTGATGGTGTTCGTGACGTGCTCGAGCCGACTCCTGCAAGCTGCCGTGGCGGGCGAGCGCGTGGTGTTCGTGGAGTTCGACACAGGCCCCGGTGTCGCCACGGACCCCACGCTTTTCGGCGTTTTGGTGGTTCGCTTCCCCACCGTCAGCTAGCCCACCCTGGGGGGCTCCAAACGGTGACGGTGCACGTGACACCGTGATAGTTTGGTGGGCATGCAGCGCACAGGCGACGACGCAATTGCAGCCCCCTGGGTGTCTACCCCCGGCTACCTGTCCGATCGAGCGCGGGCGATTCACGACAGCCTGCACAACTTGAACTTGGCCATTGACCGCGTGCGAGACGCAGGACGGCTCGACCGCAACGGCGGCAAGTACAAGGCATGGAAGGCGCTGCTAGCGCGCTGGGGCAAGTGGTACGGCGAGACGAGCGCCGCAACCTGGCTTTGGTCTGGAACGGACGCGACGCTCGAGCAGTACGAGCAGTCGATCCGCGACTGGCAAGCCTGGTTTCGCATGACGTTCCCGGAGAGCTCGCGCGAGCTCGCGCCGGCGCCGCGACGGATCAAGAGCCCCGCAAGCCCCGCTGAGTTGCCCTGGTGGCTCTGGGGTGTGGGCGCTGCTGCGGGCACGTTCATTCTGTGGAGGGTCACCCGATGATGCTGTCAATCCTGCTCGGCCCCGTTGCCGAGCACCTTCCGCAAGTGACGGACCTGATTTGGGCGCTTGCCACGCTCGTCACCGCGATCGGCACCATTCGCGGCGTGAAGTGGTACCGCTCGAAGCGGCCGCCGCCCCGGCCGAAACAGCCGCACGACGTACCCGTCTCGCTCGAGCCAGGCCCCTACCCGAGCGAGCTCGAGCGCGGCCGCGACGAGCCACCGGCCATCATCGAGCCGTTGCCGTCGATTCCGCCGGCGCCGCCCAAGCCACGGTATCGCGGGCCGCTGCTTGCCGAGCTCGAGCAGAACCGCCAACGCGACACCGAACGCCCGCCCCCGCCTCCCCCCGAGCGCAAGCGGTAAAGGCTCTGCCCTCGCTCGAACGTCCGCGCAGGGAAAGAGTGGCGAACGTGAACGAGGGCAGCGCGGGAGCTCCATTGAACCACCCGCGCAGCACCATAGAGAAGGGAAAAGCGCTGTGGATGCACGTAGGCAACGGCTGAAAACCATGGCCGAGATGGAGCGCGATCGGAAGAAGCGCGACCGCCAGCGGCTCGCCGAGCTGCGCGCACGCATCAGCGAGCTACGAAAGGCGCGCACGCAAAAGCTACGCGGCATCGGCACTCAGTGTCGGGCCGTTCGCAAACGCATCACCGAGCGCGCAAAGCTGGCGCGCGTGCGGCTGCGGCTCTCGATCGAGCGCACGCGCCAGAAGGCGCGCGAGCTCTGCATAGCGCAGCGCGCGTCAGCGAATGACGATGCGCTAGCAGCGCTGGACGGAGCGCTGCAGGCCTTCGAGGCGGAACGCGCGGAGCAGGCGCAGCTGGCGGCGTGGGAACGCAGCAAGGGCAAGGGCAAGGGCAAACGCGGCGCCGCCGCCGGCCGCGGCCGCTCGAGCTCGAGCGCGCGCGAGCGTCGCCAGGAAAGCGACGACGAAGTAGCAGCCAACATCGAAGATCCGGGGCTGCTCGTGGTGTGGCGCAAGGTCGCGCCCAAGATCAAAGCCGGCCCCCGGCGCTCTCGGACGGAGGCCTTTCTCGAGTGGGCAGCCGAGAACCGAGCCGACGTGTACGCCATCCAAGAAGCCGACGCCGCGGCCGAGCTCGAGCGGCTCGAGCGCGAGCAGTACGAGCTCCAGCGCGCGCTGCGCAAGCGCGGGCCGTACCGCTCGCCTTACCGCGAAGAGCTCGATCCGGCGCAGCAGTACGCCGACGCTGTTCCGTTCTGACCTCCCTTTGCGCAGCGCTCCGCTCACCTGACGAGCTCGAGCGGCTCGAGCTCGCCGCGCGAAGCTCGAACCCCTCCCCCTCCCAAGCGACGATGCGCGGGGGGCGCACCACGTCGACACGCGGTACCGCAGCGCGCGAGGGCGCGCCGTAGCGCCGGCGGCCGCGCGTGCGGGCGCAGGGGACCCCCCACCGCCCGACGCGGCGCCAGAGGGCGACGGCGACCGACGGAGGGCCCTTGCGCGGCGAGGGTCCCCCCTCCGAGGGGGGTTAGGGGGGAGCTCCGCCCTTGAGCCCGCGCACGGCTCGAGCCTCGCCCCCCTGCAACAGCAGCCAGCAACGCCTGCCCTCAGCGCTGCGTAGCAGCGATGGTGCGAAGTTCATGTGCGACATTTGATCCGAGAATGATCACGCCGGCGGCGTCGGTGGGGTGGCTCTCGGATCCTGGCGCGCGTTCGTGGCCCGTCTGACACCTCGCGCGCTCACGTGAGCACTGAACAGTTGAGGTGTAAGCGCGTGCTGCGCGTGCTTCTCGCCGCCGAGGCGGTCTCCCGTGCGCCCCTTTACCGCTGCTCGAGCTGCTCGCCGTTCATATCGGCGGGGGCCGCAAGTGCGGATGCGCCTCGTAGAAGGCTTCCGCGGTGTAGCCAGACGACGCTGCGCGGTTGTCGCTCGAGCTGCTCGAGCTCGCCGCCTTGCCGCTGGTGAGCTCGGCGCGCTCGTCGGCGCGCAGCCTGGTCTGGAACTTCTTGAGGCGCTCGGCCAGCGCGCGGGGGATCGGCTGGTTCAGGCGATACACGTTGTAGCAGTGGCCCGACGTGCCGTGCATGTGGCGCGGCGTCTTGTCGGTCTTGGGTGGCTGCCACGCATCGACAAGGCCCGCACTGCGGAAGATCGCCAGGTACCGCTCGAGCTCGCGAGGCGTGACCCCAACGCGGGCTGCGAGGCGCGGCAGGTACACACGCCAGTTGCAAACGCGCGGTTTGTCGGGGTGCGCCGGCGCGTGCCATAGGTGTTCGAGCACGCAGAGCAGAAACACGGCCATGCGACGAGTGCAGTTGTCTTCGCCCGTCCGCACGTCCATGGGGAGGAATCGCGCGCGCGCGCTTCGCCGTGGTGCAAAGCGCACTCCGGTACGCTTCGAGGTCTCCCACGCCTCGCGCGGGGCGGCTGTCTTCGCGACGGCGGCGCGCTTCACGGTCGCGAGAAACCGCTCCGTCAGCTCGGAGCCCAACACCGCTTCGAGCTCGACGCCGACGCTAGCCCCCCGACGGATGCGCGAGATCACGTCGCCACACGCAGTACGCGGCGCCGGCTGCACGGGCCTGGGGCGCTTGGCGCCCTTCTGCGGCTCCGCGGCGGCCGCCTGCTTGGCAGCGCAGCAGCGCTTGAACCGTCGTCCTGAGCCGCACGCGCAGAGCGCCTTGCGCGAACGCTGGGGAGCGCCTGCGCCATCACCAGCGCCGATCGCTCGCTCCCGCTCCCGTAGGCGCTCCGTTCGCCCAGCGCCACCGTATCGCGACGCAGTGCAACAGCGCCGAGCAGGACGCCCCGAGCCGCACGCGCACGTCTGATTGCGTCCTGCAACCGACTCGTGCGATACTCCAGATTGGCGGGTTCTCTCGCTCATCTCTCCTCGAGCTGGGGCGATGGAAACGGGGCGGCCGGGTAAGCAGGCCCCGTTTCGTTTTTAACGCCTTCGTGGTTTCAGACCGCGCGCCCACACAAACGCGCCGGTACCAGCCAAAAGTAAGAAGCCCAGAACGCCGTGCGGCGGCACGTCGGAGAGCAGGCGAGAAAGGCCCAACGTCGGCCCAGGCTGCACGAACGAGTAAAGGGCGTTCGTCGCTCTGCCCCCTGGCTCGCCGTAGATGCTGTTTTCACGCACGCCCCCGGGCACCAGCACCGGGAAACCTGCGGCCTCACGTCCGGGGATCGCGTAGTGCGTCGCGCCCGGAGGAATGAGGATGGGCCCGCGCATGGCGGATTCCACCGCTGCGCGCGTTGCCGCGCTGAACTGCGAGCGCGTGGAGTGCACCGTCTGTCGCAGACGCGCCCGGTCAAGCAGCGCGTTGCGCTCCTTCTCTCCGCTCACCTTCGCGAGCTGCTTGAGAAAGAGATCTCCGTCAGGGTACCAACGCGGATTGACCGGCTGCGCGTACGCCCTGACGAGCGCGGCGAGCGTGGGATAGAGGGTTGGCTGCTTGTCGAGCAGCCACGCCCAGCGATTCACGAGGGTCTGCGCCACCAGCTTGCGCGGCTCGCCCTCGGCCTCGACCGCGCGCGCAAGCCATAGCAAGTCATCCTGCGTAAACCGCAGTGGCCGACCGCCCGGCGATGTTGGAACAGCACGCAAAAAAACGCCCCCCGTGTTCGCTACTCCACTTGCGAATGGGAAGGAGCGGCGCGGGGGGCGTAGTCTCGTCGACTTGACCGCACCCTACGGCAGCACCTCACCGCACGCAAGTTCTCCGCTGCTAGAAGCTCCCGCGCTCGCGCTTCATCAGCTCGAGATAGGCGAGATCGGCGAGATCGGCCGCGCGCGCCACGTCTTCACCCGTCGTCGCGCCGACGAGCAGCCCCGCAAAAAGCTGATCGTACGCCTTCCGGTCGACCTTCTGCGTGGCCCAGAGCTGCGCGTAGTCCGCCTCGATTCCTGAGCCCTTGCGCTTGGTGGTGGTGGTGGTCTCTCTCGGCATGACGTTTCCCCTCGATGGGCGCGCGCGCCCCTTGAACAACAACGACAGCGGCCCACGCACAGCGGGGGCGTGCTCTTCTTCCTCGCGCTCGAGCTCAGCGCGCTGGGCGGCGGCGCGCAGCTCGGCGCGCGCCTCGGCGAGACGCGCGAGCGCTCCGCCGGCGGGGCCCGCGGGCAGGTCGTACCCCTGCGCGACCCGTCCGACCACGGACGGCGGCAACTGCCCGAGCTCGAGCTGCTCGAGCTCGGCGGCGCCGGCGGCGGCCTGCTCGAGCTCGGCGGCGCCGGCGGCGGCCTGCTCGAGCTCGGGCGCCGACGGCTCGAGCTCGGCGGCCGCGGCGGGCTGCTCGAGTTCGGCGCGCGGCCGGAGCTCCATCGGCTCGAGCGCGGCCCCCATCAGTTCGCCGTTGCCCTGGGCGCCGTCGAGCTCGAGCGCTGGCGCGCTGTCGCCTGCAGCTGCTCGTGACGCACCAGCGCCAGGATCGCCCAGCAGCTCAGCGCCATCAGCTCGCGGTCTACGGGCCCCGCTATCCGCGTCCGCTGCACCGTCGCTAGCCGGCCCGTCAGGAACTCGAGCGCTCGCTCCGTCTCCCCCACGGCCAGCGCCCTCTGCGCGATCGCGATTGAGGAACGCGAGCCGCGGGCTGCGCATTGGTCGCGGGGTGAGCTCAGAACCAAAGCCAGCATTCCCGCCAGCGTTGCCGGTACTTCGATCGTGGTCTGCTTCTTGTCGTGCTGCACGTTGCGCCTCCTTGGGAGGCGAACAGGTTGCAGAACCGCAGATGCCGCAGCGCTTGCCCCCTCGGGCCTTCGAGCACTGCGGGCACCATCGGTCGGGGGTCTCCGTGATGGTTTCCCCCGGCTTCAAGTGCGGGCGGTAGGGCGCGTTTACGCGAACCCGTCCCCAATCCGTTGGTGTCTTCCCATTCGCAGCCACGGTCATACCCCGCGCAGTTTCAAGATCCAAATTTCAGATGTCGGAATTCGACTCACCGGCACGCGCCACAGTCGCCAACAGGCGCAAAAGCGCGGCCGCGAACTTCGCTGCCGAGGGGCCCGGCGGATCGCCGCGCTGCTCGAGCTCGGACGCGAGCCGCTCGAGCTCGGCAGGCTTGACGGCCTCCAGCTCGCTCAGAAGATCCAGCAGCCCCCGCAGATAGGTTTCCACGCGCACCACCTCGACACATGCTGCAGTCGCAGCGGGTTCTCTCGCCAAAAGGGCTATCAATGGGTCGGCTCATTTCCCGACCGCGCAAGGCTCGAGCCTCCGCCCTCCTGCTTTTCCTCTTCGGCGGCTAGGCGCTTCATGAGCCCCATCAGCGCCGCTTGCTGCTCGATGTTCAGGCAGCCCATGATGTGCTGCATTTGCTCGAGCGTGAGCGTTGAGAAGATACCTTTCGCGCTCATCGCGGCGGCCGCGGCCGCTCCTTCCGGCTTGCGCCCCATAAAGCCGGCGAGGGCTTCCGGGAGCACGCCAAGCGCGCGCGTGAGGATCTTCTCCTTCATCTTCGAGGAGGCCTCCTCGCGGGCCAGCTGCAGCTGCGTCTCTCGCTCGCCGCTGATGACCTTGGAGAGGATCTCCAGACTCGAGAGGTGGCGCTGCTCCATCGCATCGGCGCGCTTGCCTTGAACGTCGAGCTGCTTGAGCGCGTGCCCGAGCACCTTGTCAAAACCGAGCGTTGTAGCGCGGAGCAGCGCCTCGTTATGGCGCATCATCTGAGCGAACGCGCCCCCCTCATTGCTGGGCTCCGTCGCGATGCTGGCGCCACCGGGCAGCGCCTCCGCCGTGACCCGGAAGATCTCCGAGCCCATGGGCCTCTCGGCGCCGTCGCGCGCCTCCACCCAAAACGTGTTCACGCCGCCCAGCACATTGGCCTGACGCAACGCGCGCTCTTCGATCTGCTCGAGCAACTCGGCCTTGTTCTCGAAAGGCGCTTTCCACACGTCGCACAGCACGCGCGTGCCGTCAGAGGCGACCTGATAGAGCACGAAAGCAAACGCCGTTGCCCCGTGCCGATCCAACACCTTTTCAACCTCTGATGACACGCGCGCTTTCCCCCTCGTGCGTTCGTTACCGTCTGCGCGCCCCTGCGCGCACTGCGTCAGGCCGCAAAGCGCGCCAACGCCTGGTGACCGAGCAGCAGCGCACCGCGCGCCGTGAGCTCGTCTGGATGCGCGGCCATGCTGTGCAGGCTCAGGCGATTTGCCAGCCACCGCACGCCATCCCATGCGCCACTCTCGGCCAAGCTGTCGAGCGCGTCTACGTCGTGCTCGACGGCCGCGTCCCCGGCCGCCAACACGTACGCGTCGGCACCCGCTACCGCGCTGCTCTCCTGGAAGCCATCGAGACACGCGCCGAGCACCGCGGACAGGTAGTCGGACTCGCGCATGGGCCCGTTTGCACCAGCGACGGCGCCGCGCAGCGAACCGAGCTTGCCGGCGAGACCCGACGCCTTAAGCCCCTGCTTGAGGAGACGCCCCGCGGCGAGCGCCTTGGGGTCGCCCTTCTTGATGCCGCGCACCACGTTGGCGAGGGCCTGCTTGGCCTTCGGTACGCCCTTGATGGCCTTGACCGCCACGCGGGCGGCGCTGCGCACCGCGAGGAACGCCGCGCCGTACGGGTTGCTCGCCAAGATGCCCTGCACGATCGGATTGTCCAAGGCCTTTTTCGCGACCTTCTTGATGGTCTGAAAAACCTTGCTTTTGCCGATCTTCTTGGCCGCGCTCTTGATCTTGTTCTTGAGCTTCTTCAGCTTGCGGCGCAGCCAGCCACCGGACACCGCCCCGGCGGGCTGCTGCGCCACGAGCTTCTCGGCCATCTCGGTTGCGATCTCGCGTTCGATGGGCTCCAGGTCAATGCATGCACTGACCATGTACGATTTGCCGTTGAAGGCGCGAAACTTGAGGTGACCGCTCAACACGTTGTTGGGGCCCTCGTTGCAGGCGAAGCGCGCGGGCACATTCGGCACGTCCTCGCCCAAGGTGACGTTCTGCCAAGCTCCAGACATTGCATCCTCCGTGGTCTTCTGTCGTCGGCAGCAGCCGCACGGCTTGCCGGCATTGCGCGCCACGTTGAAAGGCCCGCCGCACATCAGGTGCCCCCGGTTTCATCGAACGCGGCCCAGCGGTAAGGCGTGAGCGCGTTCGGTGCGGCGTGGGTCGCCAGGGGTGGGCGAGCCACGCCGTAATGCTTGAGGGCGCCGCGGCTCTCACCGCCATAGAGCCCATCGACCGCGATACCGGCGGCACGCTGGAAGTTCTGGAGCTCGGCCTTCGAGTAGTTGCGACCCTTGTTTTGGAGGTGGTTTGCCAGGGGCTTGGCCAGCTTCCGAGCCTTGGCGGGGTCGAATCCCGCCGGAGGCTGCTCAGAGGGGGCCGCCGTCGATTTTGGTGGGGGTTGTACGGCGCTCGCCGAGTCGGGCGGGGGCGCCGCCGGGCCGACGGGCGCTGGCTCGTCCTCGGGCTCTGGCTCGTTGTCCGTGATGGGCGCGGGCTGCGGCGCGGCCGCCGGCGCTTTCAGCACTGCGTCAGCCTGGCGGCTCCACGCGTACGGCTTGACCGTGAGCGGCGGAAACAGCGGCTTGACCAAGGGCGGCGCGTAGTAGAGCAGTGCGCCGGCGGTCTCTCCGCCGTGGTGACCGTCTACCGCGATGCCGGCGGCCAGCTGGAATTCCCGCATCCACTTCCGGTCGTAGTCGCTGCCGCGCTTGCGCAGGTCGGCAGCGAGCTTTGCGCCCACGCGCTTTGCGGCGACGGGATCGAACCCGGCGGGCGGCTGTGCGCTCGGCTTCTCCGCGTTGATTTCGGGGTCGTAGTTGACGACGATCGGCGGCACCTTCGACGGCGGCAGCTTGCCGGGCTTCGGCTGCGTCTGCACCGGCGCGGGCGGCTCGGGCGTGGGCAGCTCGGCCTCCGCCTCGGGCTCATCCGGCGGCGGCGGCGCCGGCGTGGGCGGCTCCTCCTCAGGCTCGGGCTC
>Ga0196976_1000413_pt1 | contig 27244 bp, 25 predicted proteins | sample S3v_513CmetaG_FD_148644 | JGI IMG/M metagenome (GOLD analysis project Ga0196976, IMG submission 148644) | Soil microbial communities from Anza Borrego desert, Southern California, United States - S3+v_5-13C | ecosystem: Environmental > Terrestrial > Soil > Desert | place: USA: California...
CCGCACCGCGGGCAGTGCATCCAGTGGAGCGCGCGCTTGCGTTCGCGCTCCGCCGCCTCGAGCTGCTTGCGCATGGCCTGGGCGAGCTTCCGGATCCGCTCCGCGTCCTCGCGGGCGAAGTACTCGCTCTCGAAGGGCGCCTTCATGGCCTTCCTCCCCGTGGAGCGTGGGTTCCGGCCGACTTCGAAGGAGGTCGCGCGGCTGCGCTCCCGATCCGAAGCGTACGCTTCGGCGCCTGGGTTTCCCAGGGCGTGGGGGTGGCCCGGAGTGGTCCTTCGGGGGCCTATCGCGGCGCTCGGGAGGCGCCGGGCTCGGGCTGGGGGTCGGGAGCGGGCTCGGGCAAATTCGGCTGGAAGAGCGCCAGGATAGGCGGAGGCCGGGAAATGGACTTCTCGATACCCCCCGATATTCTCGTACGGTCGGGCCCTCGCCCGCGCGTCCGCTTTGTTCCACCTTCCCGAGGGGGCCCCCGCAGCCATGGCAAAGCCCAAGCCGAACCGCCGTGTCGCCGGAAAGGACCGCGCCCCGAAGGGCCGCGGCGAATCCGCGAAGCCCCGCCGGACCGGCATGGCGCGCGAGATCACGGCCATCGTGATCCTGGCGCTCACCCTGGCGGGCGCCCTCGCCCTCGCGACCTTCCACCCGCTCGACGGCGAGCTCGTCGAGCGCGGCCTGCCGATCCAAAACCTCGTCGGCCCCGTGGGCGACCGGACCGCGTCCTTCCTCTTCCGCGCGCTGGGCGTCGCCGCGCCCGTGCTCGCGCTCGGCCTCGCCGCGCTCGGCTGGCGGATGCTGCGCGGCGTCCCGTCCCGCATCACCGCCGTGGGCACGGCGGCGTACGCGGTGCTGATCGTGTCGGTCGCCGCCCTCGCGCACCTCGCCCTCGCGGGCGCGGTGGCGCTCCCGTTCCCGGCGGGCGGCGCGGCGGGCGCCGGCGTGGCGCGGCTCTCGGCGCGGTTCCTCTCGACCTGGGGGAGCGCCATCGCGCTCACCGCGGTCGCGGCGATCGCGCTCGTCGTGGCCACGGGCATCTCGCTGTGGCCGGTCCTGCGGGCGATCTGGGCGGGCACGTGGGGCCTCGTCGCCTTCGGCTCGCGGCGGCTCGCGGCGGCGGTCGACGAGCACCGCGAGGCGATGGCCGAGCTGCGCGCCGAGGAGGCGGAGCGCGCGCGGCAGGCGGCCGAGGAGCTCGCCGAGTCGGCCGAGATCGAGGCCGAGGACGACGACTCGCGCGAGGAGGCGCGGGCCGCAGCCGGGGCCATGGCGATGGAGCACGTGCGCCGGCAGCTGTTCGACGACCCGGCGTGGGTGGACGGGTTCGCGCCGCCCGCGGCCGTGGAGGCCGCCCGGGCCGCCGCCGCCCAGTCCGCGCACGCGCCGCAGGCCGAGGAGGCCGCGCCGGCCGCCTCGAAGCGGCGGCGCGCCGAGCGCGCCGAGCCCGCCCCGGAGCCCGAGGTGGAGGAGGCGCCGAAGCGGCCCGAGCCCGTGTCGGCCAAGCCGGAGATCATCGTCTCGCAGGCGCTGCTCGAGCGCGGGAAGAAGAAGGGCAAGAAGAAGGACGTCCCGAGCTTCGACTTCCAGAAGTCGGGCTCGGTGTTCCGGCTGCCGACGACCGACCTCCTCGACGCGCACGACGAGAAGGCGCGCGACCTCGACGAGAAGGGGCTCACGCAGGCCGCCGACATCATCGTCGCGACGCTGCGGCAGCACGGCGTCGAGGGCGTCATCAAGCACATCCGGCCCGGGCCGGTGGTGACGCTCTACGAGTTCTCGCCGGTCGCGGGCGTGAAGCTCGCCCGGATCGAGAACCTCGACAAGGAGCTCACGATGGCGCTCAGCGCCACCCGGATCCGCATCATCGCGCCGATCCCGGGCAAGGGCGTCGTGGGCATCGAGGTGCCGAACAAGGATCGCGCCACGGTCTGGCTGCGCGATCTGCTCGAGTCCGAGGCGTTCGCCTCCGCGGGTGGGTTCCTGCCGCTCGGCCTCGGCAAGAACATCGAGGGCGTGCCGTACTGCGTCGATCTCCAGCGGATGCCGCACCTCCTCATCGCCGGCACCACCGGCTCCGGCAAGTCGGTCGGCCTCAACACCATGATCCTCTCGCTCCTCTTCCGGCAGTCGCCGGCCGAGGTGCGGATGATCATGGTCGACCCGAAGATGACGGAGCTGTCCGCGTACGAGGACATCCCGCACCTGCTCCTGCCCGTCGTGACCGATCCGCAGAAGGCGGCGCGCGCGCTCCAGTGGGCGGTCGACGAGATGGAGCGGCGGACGCAGATCCTGGCCGACACCGGCTCGAAGGACCTCCGCAGCTACAACGGGAAGGTGGAGAAGCTCCGCGCCGAGGGCCGCACCTTCGACGACCCGGAGCTCGCCCCGCCGAAGAAGCTCGTGGTCATCGACGTGACCTCCGGCGAGACCGAGGACGAGGCCGAGGCGCGGGCCCGCGCCGAAGCGGCCGCCGAGGCCGACGGGACGGGCGCCGAGGGGCGGCCGGCCGAGCCGAAGCGGTTCGAGCTCTACCCGGAGGACGCGGCGAAGCGCGCCGAGTTCGAGGACCCGACCGCGCCGCCGCCGGCCGATCCGGTCGCGGCGCGCGACGAGCCGTCGCTGCCCAAGAAGCTGCCGTACATCGTCGTGGTGATCGACGAGCTCGCCGACCTCATGATGACCGCGCCGCGCGAGGTGGAGATCTCGCTCGCCCGCCTCGCCCAGAAGGCGCGCGCGACCGGCATCCACCTCATCGTGGCCACGCAGCGGCCCTCGACGGACGTCGTCACCGGGATGATCAAGAACAACTTCCCGGCGCGCATCTCGTTCCGCCTCGCCTCGCGCCACGACTCGCAGACGATCATCAACGGCCCCGGCGCCGAGGCGCTGCTCGGCGACGGCGACATGCTCATCCTCACGGCGACGCAGCCCATCACCCGCGTGCAGGGGGCCTTCGTGTCGGAGGAGGAGCTGCACCGCGTGGTCGCCTTCCTCAAGGAGCAGGGCCGGCCGGTTTACGACGAGTCGATCCTCAAGGCCCGCGAGGGCGCGGGCGAGCGGGGCGGCGACGACGAGGAGGATCCGGTCTACGACCAGGCGGTCGAGCTCGTCTCGCGCATGGAGGAGGTCTCGGTCTCGAAGCTCCAGCGCGAGATGCGGCTCGGGTACAACAAGGCCGCGAAGATCGTCGAGCGGATGGAGCGCGAGGGCATCGTCGGGCCGGCGAACGGCGTCAAGCCGCGGCAGGTGCTCATCCGGCCGATCGGCGAGGTCTCGGCTACACCCAACGTGTAGCTCCCCCGAGCCCGAGCCCGAGCCCGAGCCCGAGCCCGAGCCCGAGCCCGAGCCGCGCCGCGCTTTCGTTTCCGTACGCCTCGCCTTTGGCGCGTTGCCGTGAGGCGGCCGTCCGGGCCCGCCGGGCTCGCCGACCAGGTCGACTGCTCGGCGCCACAGGCTGTTGTATGCCGCGCGCGTGCCGACGGTGATCCCGCGGGCGCGGCGCCGAAACTCGGCGGCCACTTCCGCGCTTCGCGCGGGTGGCCGCCTCAGACATCGGCGCCGCGCGCATCCACCCCTCCACGCGCGCGTTCCGCGTGAGATTGCGCTCGGGCGCCTGCGCCATGGTCGGCTCGCTCCGTCGGGCCCGGCCGGCCGCCCTTGGGCGTTGCTTGTGGCGGCTCGGCTGCGAGGGCGTTCGGCTCGATTCCGAGACGTGCGGTCGAGGCGCCAATGCCGCTCCGCAACGGCCGTCCTACGCCGCGCTTCACACCCGCCACCGGCCGGCATCGCCCTCGACAGGCGGGTGCGGCCGTGCTCCACTCGGCCCATGCGCCTCGCGCTCGCCGTCGCCGCGCTCGCGGTCCTCACCGGCTGCGCCGCAGGCCTGCTGCCCGCGGAGCGGCGGCCCAAGAACGCCTGCCCCGAGTCGCAGACGCTGTGCTTCGGGGCGATGGTCTGCTCGAACGACCCGATCCGCGGCTGCGACCTTTGCGTCTGCGACACCATCCCGCACGGGCCGGCCAAGTCGCGCAAGTAGCTCTCCGCGATCCGAGCCGAGGTCGCTGCACCAGAGTTCCCGAACCCGCAGCCGAGCCGAGTTCCGGCGGCGCGCCCGCGAGATCACCTCCAGCACGCGCGCGCCCTACAGCAGCTGCGGCGCCGAGCATTCTACCTGGTCGGCGACCCCGGCGGGCCCGGACGGCCGCCCCACGGCAACGCGCCCCCAGGCGAGGCGTACGGCAAACGCAAGCGCCACATTCACCACGCGCGACGACTGCGGCAACCAGCGCCCCCGCAGCTACAACGGAGCGTGCTCGACCGCCTCCGCCTCCTGCCGCCCCCGCGCGACGTCGACCATCGAGAGCACGATCGCACCCGCCGCGAAGAACGCGATCACCGACAGGACCGCGCCGCGCGACGAGCCGGTGCCGGCCGCCACGAGCCCGAAGATGAGCGGCCCGAGGATCCCCGCCGCCTTCTCCGAGACCGAGAAGAACCCGAAGAACTCGCCCGACATCCGGCGCGGCACCAGGCTCGCGAACAGCGAGCGCGAGAGCGCCTGCGTCCCGCCCTGGACGAGCCCTACGAGCACCGCGAGCGCCCAGAAGTGCGCCGCCGTGCGCGTGAAGTACGCGAGCACCGCGACGCATACGTACACGGCGAGGCCGACGAGGATGGAGCGCTTCGTCCCCAGGCGGCCCGCGAACCCGGCGAAGACGAACGCCGCCGGCACTCCCAGCACCTGGACGAGCAGGATCGCCCCGATGAGCGTCCCCCGTCCCAGCCCGAGCTCCGTGCCGTAGATCGCGGCCATCCGGATGATCGTCCCGATGCCGTCGTTGTAGAGCAGGAACGCGACGAGCATGAGCAGGGCCTGGCGGTAGCGGCGCAGGTGGCGGGCGGTGGCGGCGAGCCGGCCCAGCGCCTGGAGGACGGCCCCGCGCGACGCGGCCGCCGCCGGCGGCAGCTCCCGCACGCGGCGCAGGAGCGGCAACGTGAACGCCGCCCACCAGATCGCCACCGAGAGGAACGCGAGCCGCGACGGGAGCGTCGGATCCGCGCCGCCGAGGCCGAACCAGCCAGGCTGCTGGATCACGAGGAGCTGCACGGCGAGCAGCAGGCCGCCGCCGAGGTAGCCGATCGCGTAGCCCGCGGCCGAGACGCGGTCGAGCTCCTCGCCGCGCGCGACGTGCGGCAGGAGCGCGTCGTAGAAGACGAAGCTGCCGTTCAGGCCGATGTTCACCAACAGGAACAGCGCCGCGCCGGCGAGCCAGTCGCCCGGGCCGACCAGCGCGAGGCCCGCGGTCGCGAGCGCGCCCAGACCGGCGAAGGTCGCGAGGAGGCGCTTCTTCCAGGGCCGGACGTCCGCGACGGCGCCGAGGAGCGGAGAGAGCACCGCGACGGTGAGGAGCGCGGCCGTGGTCACGCTCGCGTAGATCCGCGTCGCCTCCGCCGGCGCGAACCCGCGCGCGGCGACCGCGGCGAAGTAGATCGGGAAGACGGCGGTGACGATCGTCGTGACCGCCGCCGAGTTGGCGCAGTCGTACAGCACCCACGCACGGAGCTCCGGACGGTGGAGGCCGACCCGCTCGAGCCACTTCATCCCGCGACGGTAGACGGCCCCTCGGTCGCTGGCAACGGCGCCGGCGGGGGCGCCGGCGGCTCGAAGGCCACCCAGACGCCCGCGCCGATGACGACCGCCGCGCCGACGATGGCCATGCTCCCGACGCGCTCGCCCAGGAGGAGCGCGCCCACGGCGGCCGCCGTGACCGGCTCGACGTAGCCGATGGTCGCCGCGATCGGCGCCTGGACCTTCCGGATCGCGCGGACGAACACGATCATCGCGAGCGGGCCGAGGGCGACGCCCGCGAGCGCGACGCGCACCAGGCCGGCGCCCATCGGCGGGACCGCCTGCCCGCGGAAGACCGCGAGGAGGACGCCCGCCGACACGACCGCGTGGAGCGCGCTCACGCCGAGCGGGGAGAAGCTCCGGCTCGCGCGACGCACCGTGAACAGGCAGCCCGCGCCCGCGAACGCGCTGCCGGCGCCGAGCGCGGCGGTGACCAAGGGGGCGCGGTCGGGCGGGCCCATCACGAGGACGAGGCCCAGCAACGACAGCGGCGCCGCCACCATCGCGCGCCGCGAGCCGCGCTCGCCCGGGATGAACGGCGCCACGAGGGCGACGATGATCGGCCCGAGGTAGTGCGTGAGCGCGGCGACCGAGACCGGCCCGGCCGTGAGCGCCGGGAAGTAGAGCGCGACCTGGGCCGCGTCGAACAGGCCGAACCCGAGCAGCGCCAGGACCGCACCGCGATCCCGGAAGGCCGCCCGCTCGCGCCAGGCGAGGATGGGCGCCGGCGCCGCCTGGATGAGCTGCACGAGCAGCGCGGACTGGAGCGCCGCGAGGCCCGCCGGTCGGAGCACCCACGGCCAGAAGCCCCAGGCGACGAACGGGACGGCGACGAGCGCTGCGGCGAGGGCCGATCTGCGGTCACGAAGCACCGGCCGGGTCTAGCACCGGCCCCCGCGCTGCGCCTGCTGCGGGTTGTCCCGGGGGGGGGGGCACGATCGCGCTCGGTGGGAGGCGTCCCCACCTGCTCGCCCGGGAAGAAGCCGGGCTGCCGCCGGGTTCTTGGGGCCGGGGCTCGGCCGGCCCCGCCCGCTCCGCGGGTGCACGGCGAGTCCGTGCTAGTCTCGCCGCCTCCAAGCGCCCGGCCGGCTCCTCGCCGCCGGAACCACCGGAGATTTCGAACATGACGCGGAAGACGTCCGTCCAGTTCGTCGCGCTGACCCTGATCGTCAGCCTCACAGCTTGCCAGACGGCAGGCAAGCGGACCGCCATCGGCGCGGGCGCCGGCGCGCTCGTCGGCGCAGGCGCGGGTGCGCTCATCGGCGGAAAGAAGAACCGCGGGACGGGCGCCCTCATCGGCGCCAGCGTCGGGGCGCTCGCCGGCGGCTCGGTGGGCCTCTACCTCGACAAGCAGGCGAAGGAGCTGGAGCAGACCCGGCTCGCCGAGGTGAAGCGGACCGAGAACGGCCTCCTCGTGCAGATGGCGAGCGACATCCTCTTCGAGTCCGGCTCGTCGGCGCTCCAGCCCTCGTCGGTGAACGACCTGGAGAAGATCGGCGACATCCTCGCCAAGTACTCGGACGACCGGATCAAGATCTACGGCCACACTGACGGCGTCGGCGGCAAGGCCTACAACGAGGAGCTCTCGCTCCGCCGCGCCGACGCCGTGAGGCGCGTGCTCGTCGGCCGCGGCGTGCAGGAGAAGCAGATCACGGCGCTCGGCATGGGCGAGGCGCAGCCGGTCGCGACCAACGACACGCCCGTCGGGCGGAAGAAGAACCGCCGGGTGGAGCTGCACATCGATGTGCCGAACGCGACTTAGAAACGGGGGCTGCGCCCCCGGCCCAGCTTCGCTGGGGCCCCCCTCCCGCTCGCCGCCGCTTCACACCCGCATCCGCTTCTCCTCGCCGCGCACGAGCCGCCGGATGTTGTCGCGGTGGCGCCACACGATGAGGAGCGCGATGACGAGCCCGGCCCACGGGATCGGGCTCTCGGGCCCGCGGAGCAGGAACGCGCCGGCGCAGGCCACGGCGGTGCCGGACAGGGATCCGAGCGACGAGATGCGCGTCAGGGCGTAGAGCGCCACGTAGGCGAGGACGCCGGCGAAGGCCGCCCAGGGCGCCAGCACCACGAAGATCCCGAGCCCGGGCGCGACGCCCTTGCCGCCCTTGAACCTGAGCCAGACGGGGAAGAGGTGGCCGGCGAACGCGGCGACGGCCACCGCCGTGATCCAGCGTTGCGCGGCGGGCTCGCCCTCGAGGAGCCGCTGCGCGACCAGGATCGGCACGACCGCCTTGAGCACGTCGAGGACGAGCACGACGAGGCCCAGCGTGCGCCCGCCCGCGCGCGCGACGTTGGTCGCGCCGATGTTCCCCGAGCCCACCGTCCGGACGTCGATCCCGGCGACGAGCCGCCCGAGGAGGAAGCCGTAGGGCACCGAGCCGCTCAGGTAGGCGAGCGCCACCAGCAGGATCCCCAGCGCGGTCTCGCTCATCGCCTCTCCCCCGTGAACGCGCCCGAGCCCGTCCCCGCGCCCGACGACTTCAGGCTCCGTACCCGCGATGGATGAGCCACGCCCAGTTGATCGCCAGCGCTGCGGTCCCCGCGATCGCCGCGCGGCGGAGGGTGCGGGCGGGGACGGCGGGGAGCGGACGGCCGATCGCCACCCGGACGAGATCCGCGATCCCGAACGTCCACGCGATGGCCGCGAGCGCTGCGCCGGCGGGGCTCCACCGGAGCGCGGCGAGGACGTCCCCGTGCGCCAGGAGGACGAAGGCGTGGGTCATCCCGCAGGTCGCGCACGGGTGATCGGTCAGGGCGAGGAACGGACACGGAACGTGAAACAGCTCGAGGACCGGGACGAACCGGGCGACGAAGAACGAGCCGACCGCGAGGACCGCGTACACCTCGAGCAGGCCGAAGCGCGGAGACCGCCCGGCCCGCGGCGGCGGAAGGAGCTGGGTGTCGAGGATGCCGTCCGGGGCGCGCATCGGCTCAGAGGTCGGTGACGCCGCCCGCGCCGCCGGCATTCTGCGAGACCGCGGCCGCGATCATCATCACGGTCGAGGTGGAGAAGCAGCAGCAGCAGATGAACAGCGGCGCGAGCACCGCCGTCGCGGACTTCCAGATCTGGGTCCGGTGGATGGCGGCGATGCCTGCGATCATGACGACGATCTGCCAGACCCAGGCGATGAGCCCGCCGCACTGCGGCACCGCGCTGATGAGGTACAGGCCGTGCGAGAACGCGACGACCGTCAAGGTGGCGGAGAAGCCGCGGCGCGCGCCCTGGAACACGAGGAGCAGCACGTGGACCATGGCGGTCAGGACGAACATCCACAGGAGCGCCCAGATCGGCGCGAGGATCGCCTGGCCGGCGGCGAACGTCCCGTCGGCGACCCGGTCCAAGTACCACTCCAACCACCGGGCGGCCTCCGCGGGGAGCTCCGCCCCGGACAGCTGGTCGCGCGCCTGGGCGAGCTGGGCGCGGCTCGAGAGCGTGTTGAGGAGCCCGCCGACCGCGCCGCCGACCCAGGAGGCCAGCACGCCGAAGAGGATCGCCGTGCCGACCTGGTCGATCCGGACGCGCGCGAAGAACTTCTGCGGCTCGGTGGCGACGAGCTTCCAGGTCTCGAAGAACGACCGGAAGAAGCCGCGGGTGCGGCGCTCCGCGAACGGCGACGGGAGATCCGGCTGCTCCGCCGGACGCGTGGGGGGCGGGGGCGGCGCCCACCCGCCGCCGGGGGGCGGCGGAGGAGGGAGACCGCCCGCGGCCTCGCCGGGCGGCGCCGCGGGCGGGGGCTGTGGCTGGCCGGGATCGGCGAGGAGGAGCTCCGAGCCGCAGTGCGGACACGTCTGGCGGCCGAACCGTTCGGTGGTGAAGGTGCCCTGGCAGCGGGCGCAGCGCGCGAGCATGCGGAGAGCTTACCCCAAACCGGAGGCCGCCGGCGCGCCCGGCCCCGGCGCTACTCGCGCGCCGACTCGCGCAGCGCGCGGACCTCGTCCACGTGCACGCCCCCCCGCGTCCGGTAGATCGCGAGGACGATGGCGAGGCCGACGGCCGCCTCGGCCGCGGCCACCGCGATGACGAAGAAGGCGATGGCGTGGCCGTCCACGCTGTTCCGCTGGCGGGCGAAGGCGAGGAAGGTGAGGTTCGCGGCGTTGAGCATCAGCTCCACGCACATCATGACGATGAGCGCGTTCCGCTTCACGAGCACGCCGACGAGGCCCATGGCGAAGAGGAGCGCGGCGAGGAGCAGGTAGGGCTCGATGGACATGGTCAGATCCGCTCCTTCGCGACGACCACCGCCCCGACGATCGCGGCGAGGAGGAGGAGGCTCGTCGCCTCGAACGGGAGCAGGTACTGCGTGAAGAGCACCTCGCCGACCGCCTTCACGGTCCCGAAGCCCGCGCCGGGATCGGCCGGCACGAACGCCTTCTCGTTGCCAGCCCTCACGTCCATGATCGCCCAGGCGAGCACCGCCGCGAGGCCGAGCGCGCCCGCCACGCCCAGGAGCTGGATCGAGCGGTAGCGCTCCTTGAGCATGTGCTCGTCGCCGAGCGAGATGAGCATGATGACGAACAGGAACAGCACCATCACCGCGCCCGCGTACACCAGGATCTGCATGAAGGCGATGAGGTGCGCGACGAGCAGCACGTAGATCCCGGCCAGGAAGAAGAACGCCGCCACGAGGTTCAGGGCGGCGTAGACCGGGCTCTTGGAGACGAGCACCCCGGCCGCGGCGAAGAGGAGCGGCGCGGCGAGGACGGCGAAGGTGACCTGCTCGGCGGTGGCGGTCATCGGCGTGGCTCTCGGTGATCAGTACACGACGTCCCCGACCCGCGCCTCGCGCGAGGTCTGGTCGAGGCCCCAGGCGTGCGCGCCGAACGGGCAGCGGCGCTCCTCGGCGTGGCGCAGGAACTCGTCGCGGAACTTCTTCACGAACGACTGGACCGGCATCGCGGCCGCGTCGCCGAGGGCGCAGATCGTCTGCCCCATGATGTTGCCGGCGAGCTGCTCCAGCTTGGCCACGTCGGCGGCGGTGCCGTGCCCCTCCTCGAGCTTCTCGAGGATGCCCTCCAGCCACGGCGTGCCCTCGCGGCAGGGGGTGCACTGGCCGCAGCTCTCCTCGGCGTAGAACTTGGAGATCCTCCAGAGCGCCCGGACCATGCAGGCGGACTCGTCGAACACGATGATCCCGCCCGAGCCGGCCATCGTCCCCGCGGCCTTGAGCGCGTCGAACTCGAGCGAGACGTCGATCTCGTGCCCGGCGAGCACCGGCGCGGACGAGCCGCCGGGGATGACCGCCTTCACCGCGCGGCCGCCCGGGATCCCGCCGCAGTCCTCGTACAGGAGCTGCTTCAGGTTCTGGTGGACGGGCTTCTCGTAGACGCCGGGCCGGTTCACGTGGCCCGAGACGCAGTAGAGCCGCAGCCCGCCGGACTTGCCGGTCCCGAGCGCGGCGAAGGCCTCGCCCCCGTGCTCCACGATCCACGGGACGTTGGCGAGCGTCTCGACGTTGTTGATGATGGTCGGCTTGCCCCAGAGGCCCACCACGGCCGGGAAGGGCGGCTTGAGGCGCGGGTAGCCCTTCTTGCCCTCGAGCGACTCGAGCAGCGCCGACTCCTCGCCGCAGATGTACGCGCCCGCGCCGCGGTGGACGAAGACGTCGAGCGCGAAGTCCTTCTTGCCGAGCAGCCGCGGCCCGAGGATGCCGGCCGCGCGGGCCTCGTCGATCGCCTGCTCGAGGAGGCGCGCCTGCTTCGCGAACTCGCCGCGGATGTAGACGTACGCGAGGTGGATGTCGTTCGCCCAGCAGGTGATGGCGATCCCCTCGATGAGCTGGTGGGGGTCGTGCTCGATGATGTAGCGGTCCTTGAACGTCCCAGGCTCCGACTCGTCGGCATTCACGGCGAGATAACGTGGCCGGACGTCCTTCGGCAGGAACGACCACTTGAGCCCCGTGGCGAACCCGGCGCCGCCGCGGCCGCGGAGGTTCGAGCGCTTCACCTCGTCCACGATCGCCGCCGGCTCCATCCCGAGCGCCTTGTCGAGCGCGCGGTAGCCGCCGTCCTTCCGGTACGACGCGAGCGACGCGGAGTCCGGCTTGCCCCAGCGCGCGGTGAGGATCCGGTCGGTCACGAGAGCCTCCCCAGGATCTCGTCCACCTTCTCGACGGTGAGCCGCTCGTGCATCTCCTCGTCGACGAGCATCGCCGGCGCGGTGCCGCAGGAGCCCAGGCACTCCACCTCACGGAGCGTGAATCGGCCGTCGGCCGTGGTCTCGCCCGGCTTCACGCCGAGCTTCTTCTGGAGGTGCGCCCAGATCTTCTCGGCGCCGGTGAGGCAGCACGAGACGTTGGTGCACATCTCGACGACGTGACGGCCCACCGGCTTCGTGTGGAACATCACGTAGAAGGTGGCGACCTCGTCGACGCGCGCCCGCGAGACGCCGAGGCGCGACGCGACGAGCCCCTGGACGTCTTCGTTGAGGGGCCCGAACAGCTCCTGCGCGGCGCGGAGGACCGGGATGAGGGCGGCCGCCTTCCGGTCCGCCGGGTAACGCTTCACGATCACCTCGACCTCGCGATCGAAGTGCTCGACCTTCTCGCGCGGCAGCTGCGCGGCGGCCAGGGCAGGAGGAGAGGTCATAAGCTCCGGAGACGGCTGGTCAAACGGCGGGGCAGGCTAGTGAGCGTGGGTGCGGGTGTCAAGGACGTCGCGGCCCTTCGCCGCCGGGGGATATACTCCCGCGTTCCGGATGGAGCACGCCAAAGAAAAACGCAGGGATCCGCGGGTCCCCCTCGTGCTCCGGGTCGACTATCCGGGCCAGGGGGAGCTCGCGCGCGACGCCACGGAGAACCTCTCCGCCGGGGGCTTCTTCGTCCGAACGGAGCGCGATCTCGAGCAGGGTCAGCGGCTGCCGATGGTGATCAGCTTCCCCGGCCTGCTCGATCCGCTGGAGCTCGAGGTCGAGGTGGTGCGGCTCCGCGCGAACCCCGGCGAAGGGCCGCCGGGCGCCGCGGTGCGCGTCGTCGCCGACGCCGATCGCGCGCGCCTCGCCGAGCTCCTCGCGGGCGCCAGGCGGCCGGCGCCGCCGGAGCGCCGCGCCTTCGTGGTCCTGGTGGTCGAGGACAATCCGCACGTCCTCGAGATGTACGAGTACGCGCTCAGGCGGCTCCGCCAGCACGCCGGCCCGAAGGTCACGGTGGAGTACGCCGCCGACGGCCACGAGGCGCTCGAGCGCCTGGCCGCGCCCCCCCGCCCCGACCTCGTGATCTCGGATCTGTTCATGCCGGTGATGGACGGCGCCGAGCTCGTCTCGCGGATGCGCCAGGACCGCGCGCTCGTCGATCTGCCGGTGCTCATGATCAGCGCGGGCGGGCCCGACCACCGCGCGCGGGCGATCGAGGCCGGCGTGGACGTCTATCTGCAGAAGCCGGTGCAGTTCTCGGACGTCATGAGCACCGTGCGGATGCTGCTCAACCTTCGCGGATAGTCGACCGAGCCGGCGCGCCGCGGTCGTTCACCAAAAGAAAACGCCCGCCGGACGAGGGTGCCGGCGGGCGCGACGGGTCCTTCGCGGACCTGCGGGACGAGGCTACTTCTTCGCCTTCTTGTTGAAGATGTCCTTCAGCGCCTTGGCGGGCGTGAGCTTGATGGCGGTGCGGGCAGGGATCTTGATCTGCTCGCCGGTCGCCGGGTTGCGGCCGATGCGCGCCTTGCGATCGACGAGCTTCACCGCGCCGAGACCGCCCAGCGGGATCTTGCCCTCGGCCTTCAGGCGCTTCGTCACGACCTCCTCGACCGCCTGGAACACGGCCCGGACCTGCGCCTTGGAGACCTGCGAACCCTCGGCCACCGCCTGGAAGAACTGTGCCTGCGTCATGTAGGGGATCCCTCCTGTTGCACCGCCGCAAGGGTTTTGACGCGGCGAGTAGCTCGGGTGATATCCCGTCCGGATCCCGCCGTCAACTTCCGGCCGCGCGGATCACCCTGAAAAATGGGCTTGTCGTGACGATCGGTGCCCGAGCAACCGGTCCCCGCCCCCCTCCAGGTGAACTGTCCGTCACGGGAGCGCCGCGGCGAGGATCTCGTACGTGATGAGCCCGATGATGGCGATCTCCAGCCACTCGGCGCGGCTCGTGTCGGCGGCGTCGCCGACGAGATCGTTCACCTCGGCGACGAGCCGCTGCTTGCGCAGCACCGTCTCCTGCCATGCCGGCAACCGGAAGCGGCGCACCGCCCCTTGCCAGACGCGGGCGAGGTAGAGGTCGCCGACGATTTTCACCGCATTTTCCAGCCTTTCCACCATCTCCGAGAGCTCGAGGAGCAGGGCGGCCGTGCGCCGCTGGAGCTTGCGGTACCGCTGGGTGAGCACGTTCAGCAGCCGGTTGGTGCGCGCCTCCATCGCGTCGTAGATGGTGTGCAGCTCCCGGTCGAGGAGGGCGTCGTAATAGCGGAGCTCGAGGAGCTGCGCGGTGGCCAGCTCGAGCAGGTCGGGGATGTCCTCCACCCCGGAGGGTTCGGAGACGAAGGCGCAGTTCCAATGGACCACCGCCAGGTCGTCCGCCAGGTAGGAGTAGTGGTGGGAGAGCACGTCCTGGCGCTCGGCGTGCGAGAGGGGGATCGCGCTCGTCTCGCCCAGGACGAGCTCGGGGATGGGGGCCCCCGCGAGGAGGTCCGCCCCGGCGACCGGGCCCCCCACGAATCGGCGGACCAGGAACACCTGGTAGCTCTCCAGCCCGTCCCACGAGTGCGGGCGCTCGAGGGCGGGCAGGAGCGCGAGCTCGAGCGCCTCGGCCTCGCGCCGCGCCTCCGCGTCGAGCGCGGGCGTGGGCTCGACGAGCGCCTCTGCGAGCGGGATCAGGTCGGCGAGCGGCGTGCCCTGCGGGACGCGGAGCCGGTAGCAGATCGAGACGACGCCGTAGTCGAAGACGCGCGCGGTCGCCTCCGCCTCGCGCGGGCCGCCGGCGAGCGGGAGCGTGCGCCGGCCCAGCCCGAGCTGGAGCGGCGGGCGCGGGAGCTCGAGGGCCGTCGCGGACGGCACGTTCGCGAGCCGGAGCCGCGACGTGGGCGCGGCGGCCGCCGTCTCGGCGCGATGGAGGTCCACCGCGTCGGCGACGTCGAACAGGCGATAGACGAGCACCTCTCCGTCCTCGACCTGCAGGGGCGTACGGTCGGTCATGAGCGCAGGATAGTCCATCCCGTGAACGAGCCCGCCTCCCGCTCCCGAGCCCGACGGCCTGGCGCCGCGCGTGGTAGGCATCGTGCGCCTCGAGGCGCGGCTCCGCGGGCGCTGCCCGGGCTCGACTACCAGTGGAGGCTCATCGACGGCGAGCGCCACTCGGCACCACGGCCGAGGGGTTCACGCGCGGGCTGCGGTGGGGTCTTCGGTGCGCGGGAGAGCGGGTCACCCGCCGACGACCCGGAGCGCCGCCGCCGGGGCGGCGCGGGTCGGGAACTGGATGAGGTACTCGCCCGAGAAGCACGCGTCGCAGTAGCTCGCGCGCGGCTCGCCCAGCGCCTCGTACAGCCCCTCGAGCGAGAGGTAGCCGAGGGAGTCGGCGGTGACGTACGTCGCGATCTCCTCGACGGAGTGGCTCGACGCGATGAGCTCGTGCCGCGTGGGCGTGTCGATGCCGTAGTAGCAGGGCCAGGAGGTGGGCGGCGAGCTGATGCGGAGGTGCACCTCGCTCGCGCCCGCGTCGCGGATCATCTTCACGATCTTGCGGCTCGTGGTCCCGCGCACGACCGAGTCGTCCACCACCACGACGCGCTTGCCCCGGAGCACGTCGCGCAGGGCGTTGAGCTTCAGCTTCACGCCGAAGTGGCGGATCGACTGCTGCGGCTCGATGAAGGTCCGGCCGACGTAGTGCGACCGGACGAGCCCCATCGCGAACGGGACGCCGCTCTGCTCGGCGAAGCCGATGGCCGCGGGCACGCCGGAGTCGGGGACGGGGATGACGAGATCGGCCGCGGCGGGCGTCTCCTGCGCGAGCCGCCGGCCCAGGGCCTGGCGCACGGCGTACACCGACCGGCCGAAGAGGACCGAGTCCGGCCGGGCGAAGTAGATGTGCTCGAACACGCACCGGCCGAACCGCTGGGGCGGCCGCTGATCCGGGAAGAGCCGCTCGCTCCGGAGCCCGGCCGCGTCGAGGATGACGAGCTCGCCGGGCTCGACCTCGCGCACGTACTCGGCCTCGATGAGGTCGAGCGCGGTCGTCTCGCTCGCGAGGCACCAGCTCCCCTTCAGCTTCCCGAGCACGAGCGGGCGGAAGCCCATCGGGTCGCGCACGCCGACGATCGCCTTCGGGGTGAGGAAGAGGATGCTGTACGCGCCCGCCACCTTGCCGAGCGCCTGGCGGATCGCGCTCGCCAGGTACTCGGGCGTGCCGGGCGTCCCGATGGGACAGGAGCGCGCGAGCAGGTGGACCACCACCTCGGTGTCCGTCGAGGAGGTGAAGATCGACCCCTGCGCCTCGAGATCGGCGCGCAGCCCCTCGGCGTTGACGAGGTTGCCGTTGTGCGCGACGGCGACGGCGCCGCCCGCGTACTGGACCGCGATGGGCTGGGCGTTCTTGACGTGCGACGCGCCGGTGGTCGAGTACCGCACGTGGCCGATCGCGGCGCCCCCCTTGAGCCGCTCCAGGGCGGCGGCGTCGAAGATGTCGGCCACGAGCCCCATGTCGCGATGGACGTGGAGCGTCTCGCCGTCGGTTGCTACGATCCCGGCCGACTCCTGGCCGCGGTGCTGGAGGGCGTGGAGGCCGAGGTAAGTGAAGTTTGCCGCCTCGGTGGACTGGCCGAGCGCCCAGATGCCGAAGACGCCGCACTCGTCCTTCATCTTGTCGTACACGGCGTCGTAGCCCATGGAGCGCGGCAGTATAACGGAACGAGGCAGATGAAGCCTCTCGCCAAGAGCCTGCTCTCTTTCGTCGCGCTGCTGCTCGGTTTGGGGGCAGCGGCCCTCGCCGTGGCGTCCCTCCCGTGGGTCAAGCCGCGGCCCGCCGTCGCGCCCCGGATCGCCGCGATCGCGCAGGGCGCCGGGCCCCTGCACGCCGGGGTCGGCGTCGCGCCCATCGACGTCCCGCTGGGCGCCCCGATCGCGGGGTTCCCGCGCCTCGGGTTCCGGAGCGACGGTGCCGATCCGGTGAGCGCCCGCGCGCTCGTCCTCGCCGCGGGTGAGGCGCGGGTCGCGATCGTCTCGGCGGAGGTCCTCCTGGTCCCGGACACGCTGCGCGCGGCGGTGCTCGCGCGCGTCCGCGACCTCTCGCTCACCGGCGTCGTCGTCACCGCCACGCACACGCACGCGGGGCCGGGCGGCTACTACGAGAACCTCCCCGCGGAGCGCGCGGGGCTCGGCCCGTACGATCCGCTCATGCGCGATCGGATCGCGAACGCCGCGGCGCAGGCGATCCGGCGCGCGTACGACGACGCGGCGCCGGCGGAGCTCTCGGTCGCCCGGGGTCGCGCCGCGCACCTGGTCCGCGGGCGCGGTGGCGCGCCGCAGGACGGGGCGCTGACCGTGCTCCGGCTCGTCCGGCCGGGCGGCCGCCCGCTCGCCGAGGTCGCGCTGTTCTCGGCGCACGCGACCACGCTCGGGATCCGGAACCGGCGCATCTCCGGCGACTGGCCCGGCCGCTTCTTCGCGCGGGGCACGCACGGCGTGCGGTTCCTGCTCCAGAGCGCGATCGGCGACCAGCGCGCCACGCTCCCGCCCGCGCTCGGTCCGCTCACGCCGGACGCGTACGCGGCGGCGCTCGATCGCGCGGTCGCGGCGCTCGCCTCCGGTCCGCGCGACCCCGCGCCCGCGTTCGGGTGGGCGGCGGCCGACGTGCCGCTGCCCACGCCCGCGCCGCCCATCGTCCCCCGGCCGCTCCGCGCGGCGGCGACCAACGTCGTGAACGGGCTCCTCCCCGCCGAGGCGCGCGTGTCGGCGCTGCGCCTCGGGCCGGTGCTCCTCGTCCACGTGCCCGGCGAGGTGATGCACGGTCTCGCCGCGCGCTGGCGCGCCCTGGCCGGGCCGGACGCCGAGGTGATCTCGCTCGCCGACGGCTACCTCGGCTACGTGGACGAGCCCGAGCGGTCCGCCGGCACGCAGGAGCATCCGGAGCGGACGTACTACGGCCCCGCGCTCTCGCCCGCGCTGGAGCGCGGGATCGCGCTCGTGGTCGGCGCGCTGCGCGAGGGCGAGAAGCACGGCTCGCTCGCGCGGCCCTGAGGCCGCGAGCGCTTCGCCGGGTGGGGTTCCGCGCGGATCGCGGGGGAGGGGCGGCAGCACGCGCCGCGCAGACGAAGGAGCCCGGGAGGCGCCAGGCCTCCCGGGCTCGGATCCTGCGGGTGTGGACCGTTACTTCGCCGCCGGCGGCGCGACCTCGATCACGAGCTCGCCGCGGTAGGTCTTGTCCTTCACGTCGGCCGAGACGGAGACGGCCGTGAAGCGCGAGAGCACCGACGCGACCTTCTGCACGTTGGAGTGCAGCACCGTGCCCTCGGGGTCGTCGCCGAAGGCCGCGGCCGGGATCACCTTCAGGCCGCCCGCGAGCTTCGGGACGTCGATGTACATGCCGCCCATCGAGCCCTGGAGCGCCTTGGTGGCGGTGGCGGTCGGAGGCTTGAAGGTGGTGCCGCTGCGGGCGCCGAGCGCCTCGAGCGAGCCCTTCGGGCCGGCGACGAGCAGGAGCTGCTTGTCCTCGACGGCCACGCCCACCTCGCCGCCGACGGCCGGGAAGGTCCACGGGCCGTCGCCGCTCAGGTCGAGCTCCTCGCCCGGCGGCATCCGCGGGCCCTCCTTCACGAGCGCGCGGATGGCCTCCTTCGTCTTCGCCGCGTCCTTGATGCCGACGAGGAGCTCCACCCGGAAGAAGGCGAGCGGGGCCTCGCGGATGGACGGCGCGCCGGCCTCGACGGGCACCACGCCCACGGACATCGCGGTCCCGCCGGAGATCGCGCCGAACGCGTCGTCCACGGCCTTCCGGAACCCCTCCGGCGCGCCCATGGTCTCGAGCATGTTGCGCAGCATCGGCCGCTGGAACTCGAACGTGGTGGCCGCGTCCGTGTCGCTCCGCGCCACCCAGCCCGCGTTCGGATCGAGCCGCGCGACCAGCGGGCTCGCGTCGGCCTTGCCCATCTTCGCGAAGGGGGACTCGTCGTCGAGGGGCATGCCCACCGCGAAGGCGAGCCGGTCCTTCGCGCCGCTCAGGCCGAGCGCGAACCCCTTCTTGAACATCTCCCGCATCGGCGCGAGCTGCGGCAGCTCGAACATGGGGCCCTGCGAGGAGAAGTACCAGACCACCGCCTGCCCGGCGCCCGCCGCCTGGAGCGCCGCCTTGTAGTCGGGCTTCGCGCCGAGGTGGCCGTCCTTCGGCACCTTCAGGGCGGCCTGCACGAGCTCGAGCGCGGTCGGGCCCGCGCCGACGACGACGGTCTTCTCGGTGAACGCGTACGCGAGCATGGCGGGCCCGCCCTCCGGCCCCCACTTCACGACGTCACCCTCCGTCGAGCGCGTCTCGAGCTGCATCCGTTCCTTGGCCAGGACGTCGAGCGTCTCGGCCAGCTTCTTCTCGTCACCGGCGGGGAGGGCGGCGATCATCTCGGGCGGACCCCCCTCGTCCATCCGGAAGCCGACGGCGGCGCCGCGCTTCGGATCGAAGCCGGCCTTGGCGAGCGACGCGGCGTCGAAGAGGTCGAACCCGAGCCGCGACTCGGCGACGGCGCGAAGGTCGTTCACGTTCTGGCCGCCCGGGAAGGTCGCGGCGGTGTCGAGCACGTCCGTGCCCTGCATGGCGAAGGACGCGAGCGACGGGACCACGACGGCCATCGCCGTGTCGCCGGCGATGAACCGCTCCGGCGGCGGCGCCTTCTTGCACGCGGCCAGGGCAAGGAGGAGGAAGGGGACGGCGAGCAGGCGGGGTGTGCGCATGGCCGAGCAAGGTATCACGCGTCCCCGCCGCCCGCCCTCCGTGGATTTTTCCGGGGGAGCGGCTATCCTCGGCGCGTGCGGAGCCGGGTGGTCGTTGCACTCACCGTAAGCGCCGTGGTCGCCGTCGCGCCCTCGGCGCATCGCGCGGAGGACGAGGTCTTCCTCCCCGCCGCGCAGGTGTTCCCCCCGGGCGGCCCCGCGTCGGAGCAGACGCTCGACCGTCCGCTCGCCGCCCAGATCGCCGCGTGGAAGCGGCGGACCGGGAAGACCCGGTTCGCGAAGCGGATCGTCGTCCACAAGCCGCGGCGCCGGATGGACCTGTACGCCGACGGCGACCTGCTCAAGTCGTACGTCGTCGATCTCGGCCTCGCGCCCGTCGGCGACAAGCGGGCGCAGGGCGATCGGCGCACGCCCGAGGGCGACCTGTACGTCTGCTCGAAGAACCCGAAGAGCCAGTTCACCCGGTTCATCGGGCTCTCGTACCCGACGCCCGAGGCGGCGGCGGCCGGCGTCGCGGCGGGGCGGGTCGGCGCCGCGGTCGAGCGCCGCGTGCGCGCCGCGTACCGCACGCGCGACCGATGTCCCCCGCAGCAGACCGCGCTCGGCGGCCTCGTCGGCATCCACGGCGGCGGGTGGTGGGAGCGCCGGCCGGAGGGGTTCGCGGTCGTGGACTGGACGTGGGGGTGCGTGGCGCTCCGCGACGTGGACCTGCTCGAGCTGTACGACGAGTACGCGGAGCTGGGCGTGCCCGTGCGGATCGAGCCGTAGATGGGCGGGGCCGGCGCCCGCGCCCGGCACGCCACATGGATGGCGTCGATCCGCCGCGCGCGGCCCTTAGGTTCCTCCTGCACGGAGGAACCCATGATCACGATCCGCACGTCCGGTGAGCGCGGCCACCTCGACCACGGCTGGCTCGACACCCGTCACACCTTCTCGTTCGCGTCCTACTTCGACCCCGCGCAGATGGGCTTCCGCGCCCTGCGCGTCATCAACGAGGACGTCGTCCGGGGCGGCCAGGGGTTCGACACGCACGGCCACCGCGACATGGAGATCCTCACGTACGTGCTCTCCGGCGCGCTCGCCCACCGCGACTCGAGCGGCGGGGGCGGCGTGCTGCGCAACGGCGAGGTGCAGCGGATGAGCGCGGGGACCGGCATCCGGCACTCCGAGTTCAACGCCTCGGCGACCGAGCCGGTGCACCTCCTCCAGATCTGGCTCCTCCCCGACCGGCCGGGCCACCGGCCCTCCTACGAGCAGAAGGCGTTCGCGGCCGAGGAGCGGCGCGGCGGGCTGCGCCTGGTGGCCTCGCCCGACGGCGCGGAGGGCTCGACCACGCTCCACCAGGACGCCCGCGTCCTCGCGACCCTGCTCGCCGACCGGCAGGCGGTGGAGCACCCGCTCGCGCCCGGGCGGCACGCGTGGGTCCAGGTCGCGCGCGGCGCGGTGGAGCTGAACGGCGTGTCGCTCTCCGCGGGCGATGGGGCGGCCGTCTCGGACGAGCGGCTGCTGAAGCTCACCGGCCGAGGGCCCGGGGAGGCCGAGCTGATCCTGTTCGATCTGGCGTGAGGTGGCTCGTGGTATGTGCAGCCGCATGTCCGAGCTCCCGCTCCGCTACGGCTGCAACCCGCACCAGACCCCCGCCCGCGTCCTCGTCCCGGAGGGCGCCGGCGCGCTCCCGTTCCGCGTCCTGAACGGCGCGCCGGGCTACATCAACCTCCTCGACGCGCTCAACGCCTGGCAGCTCGTGCGCGAGCTGCGGCGGGCCGCCGGCCTCCCCGCGGCGACCTCCTTCAAGCACGTGAGCCCGGCCGGCGCCGCCGTCGCCGTCCCGATGGGCGAGGCCGTGCGGCGCGCCTCGTTCGCGGACGACGTCGAGCTCTCGCCGCTCGCGACCGCGTACGCCCGCGCCCGCGGCGCCGACCGGCTCTCGTCGTTCGGCGACTTCGCCGCGCTCTCCGACGTCGTGGACGTCCCCACGGCGGCACTCCTCAAGCGGGAGGTCTCCGACGGCGTCATCGCCCCGGGGTACGAGCCGGCGGCGCTCGAGCTGCTCCGGTCGAAGCGCGGCGGCAACTACTGCGTCCTCGAGATCGACCCGGCGTGGGATCCGCCCGGGACCGAGACCCGCGAGGTGTTCGGGGTGACGTTCGAGCAGCGGCGCAACGCGGTCGTGCCCGGCCCGGAGCACCTCGCGAAGATCGTGACCAGGAACCGGGAGCTCCCGGACGGCGCCCGCCGCGACCTCCTGCTCGCGCTCGTCACGCTCAAGTACACGCAGTCGAACTCCGTCTGCTTCGCCGCCGACGGCCAGGCGATCGGCATCGGCGCCGGCCAGCAGTCGCGCGTCCACTGCACCCGGCTCGCGGGCGCCAAGGCGGACCGCTGGTGGCTGCGCCAGCACCCGGCCGTCCTCGAGCTGCCGTTCCGGCCCGACCTCGGCCGCCCGGAGCGGAACAACGCCATCGATCTCTTCCTCGAGGAGGGGCTCTCGCCCGCGGAGGAGCGGGCCTGGCTCGGCTGCTTCACGCGCGCGCCGGCGCGGCTCTCCGCCGCCGAGCGGCGCAGGTGGCTCGACGGCCTCCAGGGCGTGAGCTTCGCGTCCGACGCCTTCCTGCCGTTCCGGGACAACGTGGATCGCGCCGCCCAGAGCGGCGTGCGCTACGTCTCGCAGCCCGGCGGCTCGGTCCGGGACGACCTCGTCATCGCCGCCGCGGACGAGTACGGGATGGTGATGGCGTTCTCGGGGCTGCGCTTGTTCCATCACTGATGGCGAGGACCGCTTGCGTCGACACGATCGCTCGCCCTTCGACAGTGAGCGGCCGCGTTCTTCGCATCCGCTCGTGCTGAGCCTGTCGAAGCACGAGCGGTGAAGGGCTCGGTTCAGGGGACGCCATGACATGCACCGCCGCTCTCACCGCCATCGTCCTCGCCGGTGACCTCGCCGCAAGGACGGGAAGCTCGCCTGCGCCAAGGTCGTGTCGATCGTGCTGCGCGAGGCCGGCGTGAAGCTCGACGTGCAGCTCGGGGTCGTGGGCGTGGAGCAGGCGCTCCGCCGGTGGCAGAAGGTGACGTCGGAGGACGACCTCCGCCCGGGCGACGTCGTCGTCTGGACGAGCCGGCTCAAGGGCAACCGGAGCCGCGCCTGCACGGGCGGCGGGACCTGCCACGTCGGCATCCGCACCCGCGACGGCTACCTTCACAACGATCCGCTCGGCGACAGCCCGACCTTCGGCGGCCTCGGCCTCCTCGGCTACCGCTTCAAGACCGCGTTCCGCCCGCCGGCTCGGCCGTAGGCTCGGCCCCCGGGCGGACGCCGAACTCCAGCGTGAACGTCGCGCCGAGCCCGGGCCCCGCGCTCGCGACCGAGATGCGCCCGCCGAGCTGGGTCATGAAGTTCGCGCAGGTGTGCAGGCCGAAGCCGTGGCCGTACGGCTTGGTGGTGAACCCGTACGAGAAGATCCGGTCCCGGTCTCCCGGCGCGATCCCCACCCCCGTGTCGGCGAGCTCCACCGTGGCGCGGCCCGGGCCGGGCGACCACGCTCGCACCGAGAGGCGCCGGGCGCCCTCGGGCGTGCCCAGCATCGCCTCCACGGCGTTCTTCACCACGTTCACGAGGACGTGGATGACCTTCGCCCGCTCGGTCGCGAGCGGCGGGAGCGGGTCGAACGCGCGCACGACCTCGATCTGGTGCTGGAGGAGGTTCGGCTCCTGGAGCTTGAGCGCGCTCTCCACGAGCGCGACGAGATCGACCTGCTCCCGCATGCCGTACCGGCCGTCGCTCGCGTGCTCCTGGAGCGTCTTGATCGTCTCGCGGATCAGCCGCCCGTTCTCGAGGAGCTGGCGCGCCTCGGCGGCGACGCGCGTCCGCTCCTGGCGCAGCTCGGCCAGGACGCGGTCGTAGTAGTCGGCGAGGAGGGCGCCGCGCGGATCCTTCGCCAGGAACCGGGCGAGGTCCTCCCCGTTGGCGCGGAGGAGGGCGTTGGCCTTCTCGAGCCCCTCGAGCGGGGCGCCGGAGGCGATCGAGGCGATGGTCTCGGCGGAGACGTTCACGCTCGTGAGCAGGTTGCCGACGTTGTGCATGAGGCCGATGGCGATCTCGGCCATGCCGGCCTGGTGGGCCGCGTCGACGAGCTGCTGCTGCGCCGCCCGGAGCTCCTCGGTGCGGGCCGCCACCTTGGCCTCGAGCGCCGCCGCGTGGCCCCGCACCTCGGCGAGGAGCTCGGTCACCTTCACCGCGGCGCTGATCTGGTAGGTGAGGGCCTCGTAGGCCGGCGTCGGCACCGGGCCGAGCTGGCACAGCGCGAAGCCGAGCCGTTCGCGGCGGGTGAACACGGGGAGGACCGCGAAGGCGTGGCGCCGCCCGGTGGCGAACCGCCCGGGCACGAGCCGCCGGGCCGGGAAGGACGCCGCGTCCGGGTCGAGGGCGACCGCGCCGTCGAAGTCGTAGTGCATGAAGAGCGACGCCCGCTCGCGCGCGGGGTCGACGTAGCGCGACAGGAAGAAGCCGCGCAGGCCGAGCGAGGGCAGCTCGGAGAAGAGCACCTGCTTCACCTCCGCTCGTTGAGGTCGGAGGGCATGAACACGCGGCGGAGGAGCTTGAACTCCTCGTCGGCGCGCGCCTTGTGGGCCGCGAGCACGCGCTCTCCCGCGACCCCCACGTGGACGAGCGCCGCGCGCTCGAGCGGGGCGAGCGCGGGCGCGGCGGCGGGGCCGGCCCGGAGGTGCGCGAACGCGGCCTCCACGACGGGGTACCAGCGCGAGGCCGCGACGGCGCGCGCGAGCCCGAGCGCGACGAGCCGGTCGAGCTCCGCCTCGAGCCGCGCCGGCGTCCCGGCGGCGGCGCTCTCCTCGACCGCGGCGGCGAGCGCGCCGGCCCAGCGGTCGTCGAGGAGCTCCGCGCCGAGCTCCGGGAAGAGCTCGGCCAGGTGCCGGGCGAGCGGCGCGCGCGCCGCCGGGTCGCCGGCGGGCGCCGGCGCGCGCCGCGGCGCGAGCTCCGGCGCGCACCCGCAGGAACGCCGGAACACGGGGACCGCGGGGATGGTCTGGCGCGGCGGTACCTGCTCGCCGCGGAGGACCGCCGCCAGCGTGCGGACCGCGTCGCGGCCGATCCGCTCGAAGGGCTGGCGGACGGTGGAGAGCGGCGGGGTCGCGCCCGCGGCGTCGGCGATGTCGTCGAACCCCGCCACGGCGACGTCCTCGGGGACGCGCACGCCCCGGTGCAGCAGCTCCTGCATGGCATAGAGCGCCATGTAGTCGTTCGCGCCGACGAGGGCGTCGAACCGGGCGTGGCGCTCGTCGAGCAGCGTCCGGACAGCGAGCCGGCCCGTGACGCGGTCGAAGTCGCCGTCGTACACGAGCGCCGGGTCGAAGGGGAGGCCGTGCGCGGCGAGCCGCTCGCGGTAGACGCGCCAGCGGATCTCGGCGTCGTCGTTCGTGGGCGGCCCGCGGACGAAGGCGATGCGCCGGCGCCCGTGGGCGAGGACGAGGTGATCGAGGAGCGCGGCGAGCCCGGTCTCGTTGTCGATGAGGACGTTCGGTACGCCGGGCACGAGCTTGCTCACCGAGACGAGCGGCAGGCCGGCGAAGGTGCGGTAGCGCGCGGCGAGCTCGTCGGCGGAGATCCAGTTGCCCATCGAGCCGGACAGCGAGACGAGGCCGTCGACGTTGTCCGGGTGGATGAGCTCGAACACGCCGTTCTGCCCGGCGCGCCGCTCGACGTACGCGCCCCCGACGAAGGCGAGCACGTGGAGGTCGAGCTCCTCGGCCGCGGCCATGACGCCGTTCCAGATCGCCTCCTCGTAGGCGTCGAACAGCGTGTCCACGAGGAGGCCGATCGTGGGGCGGGAGCGCGCCCCGGCGTCCGCCGCCGGCGATCCCTCGAACACGAGGCTCACCGCTGGATCGTGCACCCGGCGGCGCACCGTTGGGAAGCAGGTCACCTGGGGCCGCCGGCACCCGGAGGAGTCGCGCGCGAAGCGGCGGCGATCCCGGCAGCGCCGCCCCCGGCGCCGCGGTTACAATGCGCGGTCCATGGCCATCTTCGGCTCCCTCTCGACCGTCCGGGTCCAGGCGCCCCGCACGCCCGCGTTCGCCGCGGCGCTCGCCTACGCGGCGGAGATCGTGACGCCCGGCAGCCCCGCGCACGCGCGGCTCCTCGTCATGCCCGCCGGCGAGACCGTGCGGATCGAGCTCGGCGGCGGCGTGCACGCGATGGAGCAGGTGTACACGACGCGCGCGCGCGACGACGGGCGCTGGGAGTCGCACCGCGCGCACGTGGACCTGCAGCTCGTCCTCGCGGGCGAGGAGCTCGTCGAGGTCGCCGAGGCCGCGGCGCTCGCGATCGCGGAGGACCGCACGCCGGGCGCGGACGTGATCTTCTACGCGCCCGCGGTCGCGGGCGGCGTGCTGCGGCTCGCGGCCGGCGCGGCCGCGCTGCTCTTCCCGGCCGACGCGCACCTCACCGGCCTCGCGGTCGGGCCCGCCGCGCTCGTGCGGAAGACGGTGGTGAAGATCCCGGTGGGCGGATAGAACACGCCGCCGTGCTGGATCCCGCCCGCCGAGCGCTCGAAGCCTGGATGCCGCGCCTGCTCGCGGTCTGGCGCCGGAGCGCGTCCGCGCCGCGGCCCGCCGCGCCGGGCCGCGGACGGCCGGGCGGCGGGAAGCACGGCCGGCAACAGGGCTTCGGCGGGCCCGCGCGCGAGCGGCGGGGGCCGGACGACGGGCTCTCGCCGGACGAGCTGCGCAGCCTCGGCGCCGCGGTGGAGCGGCTCTCCCGCGGCCTCACCCGCGAGCGCGAGCTCGCCGGGGCGCGCTACATGGACGAGGAGCGGCTGCTCGGCGCGTACCTCCTCTACTTCTGGCCGACGTCGTACCTCCAGGCGCGCGGGATCCTCTCGGAGCTCCCGCGCCGGCCCGGCCGCGTGCTCGACCTCGGGAGCGGCCCCGGGCCGATGGCCTTCGCGGCGCTGGACGCCGGCGCGTCGGAGGTGATCGCCGCCGACCGCTCGGCGCGGGCCCTCGCCGCGGCCACCGCCCTGGCGCGCGAGGCGGGCGAGGCGCTCTCCACCCGCGAGTGGAACCCGGCGCGGCCCGCGCCGCTGGCGCAGCTCGCGGGCGGCCGCCCGTTCGACCTCGTCACGATGGGGCACGTCCTCAACGAGCTCTGGAACGGGCAGGACGAGGACGCGCGGCGGGCCGCGCTGGTCGAGGAGGCGCTCGGCGTCGTCGCGCCGGGCGGCTCGGTCGTGGTCATCGAGCCCGCGCTCCGCGACACCTCGCGCGCGCTGCTGCGGCTCCGCGATCGGCTCGTGGACCGGGGGTTCGCCGTCCGGGCGCCGTGCCTGTTCCGCGGCGCGTGTCCGGCGCTGCTGCGCGAGACCGACTGGTGCCACGCGGAGCGGCCGGTGGAGCCGCCGCCCGTCGTGGCGCAGCTCGCCCGGGCCGCGGGGCTCCGGCGAGAGGCGGTGAAGATGAGCTACCTCGTGCTCGCGCCGCGCGGGGAGGACTGGGCGCCGCCTCCGAAGGGCCGGGTGTTCCGGATCGTGTCCGAGCCGCTCGCGGGGAAGGGGAGGCTCCGGTACATGGGCTGCGGACCGGAGGGACGGTTGGGGCTCTCGCTCCAGGAGAAGCACGTGGGCGACGGCAACCGGCGCTTCGCCGAGCTGCTGCGGGGCGACGTCGTCGAGGTGACGGGCGGCGAGCCGCGCGGCGACGGGCTCGCCCTCGACGCCGCGTCCGAGGTGCGCGTGATCGCGCCGGCG
>Ga0196976_1000414_pt1 | contig 27215 bp, 18 predicted proteins | sample S3v_513CmetaG_FD_148644 | JGI IMG/M metagenome (GOLD analysis project Ga0196976, IMG submission 148644) | Soil microbial communities from Anza Borrego desert, Southern California, United States - S3+v_5-13C | ecosystem: Environmental > Terrestrial > Soil > Desert | place: USA: California...
TGATTCTCCAGGAAGGAAACGCCAACCGCGCGCTGCACATCCTGCGCAGCGGACGCATTCGCGTGACCCGCGAAGTGCACGACCGCGAGGTCTCGCTGTGCGACCTGGTCCCGGGCCAGACGTTCGGTGAGCTGTCGATCATCGAGGACGGCGTGGCCTCGGCCACGCTGCGCGCCGTGAGCGAGGCCGAGGTGCTCTCCATCTCCATGAACGACCTGGCCGACTTCCTGCGCGTCAAGCCCGCCGCCGCCGCGAAGTTCTGGCGCGAGATCGCCATCGACCTCCGCCGCCGCCTGCTGCAGACCAACGACGTCGTGCGCAGCTACTTCGAGGTGAATCGCGCCCTGGTGGAGAACCCGACGTTCCGCGAGGCCTACGCGATGTGCAACCGATGAGCGCTGCATACGGCGGCTTCTGGATCCGTCTCCTCGCGGCCCTCATCGACACGTTCCTCTTCATGCTCGTGGAGGCGCCGTTCGTGCTGCTCGCGTACGGGCCGGGCTACTACAGCCTCGATACGACGCAGATGGTGCGCGGCTGGGTGGACGTGCTGGTGACCATCGTGATGCCGTTGGTGGCCACGATCCTCTTCTGGCGCTGGAAGCGCGCCACGCCCGGCAAGATGCTTTTGAAGCTGGAGGTCGTCGACGGCGACACCGGCGAGACGCCTTCGGTGGGACAGTGCGTGCTGCGCTACGTCGGCTATTTCCTGGCCGCGATTCCCTGCGGCCTGGGCCTGCTCTTCATCTTCTTCGACGAGCGGAAGCGCGGCTGGCACGACCGGCTGGCGAACACCGTCGTGCGGCGCCGCTGATCAGCGCTTCTTCGTCCACCGCTCCGCGTCGCGCTCCCGGTACTTGGCCATCATCGCCCCGAATTTCTGGTCGAGATCGATCTCCAGGGAGTTCGCCAGGCAGACCAGCACGAAGATCGCGTCCGCGATCTCCTCGCCCGCGTCGCCGGGATCTTCCCCCGGCTTCGGTTTCTTGCCGCCGTAGTGGTGCATGAGGACGCGCGCCAGCTCGCCCACTTCCTCGGTCAGCCGCGCCAGCATCGGCAGCGGCGGGAAGTACCCCTCTTTAAACTGGGAGATCCACTCATCGACTTCTTTCTGGACGCTTGCGAAGGCCATGTTAGGATTTTCGCGCAATGCGGGTCCTCACGGCGATGGTGCTGGGCGGGTTGATGGTCGCGGGAGCGGCGCAGGCGCAGGTGCGCCTGACCGTCAAGCGCGACGGCACGAAGATCATCACGAACTTCGGCGACACGGCCCGCGGCAGCAATCTCGACTGGCTGGCGAAGCAGCACGACCGGCGCTCGAAATACGACGACATCATCGAGCGCTACGCCGCGAAGTACCGCATCGATCCGACGCTCGTGCGCGCGGTCATCCAGGTGGAGTCGGACTTCAACATCATGTGCGTGTCGAGCAAAGGCGCGCGCGGGTTGATGCAGCTCATGCCCGGCACGGCGAAACGCTTCGGCGTCGCCAAGCTCCACGATCCCGACCAGAACATCCACGGCGGCGTGAAGTACCTCGCGTACCTGACGCGCCTCTTCCCGAACGACCTCCCGCGCGCGCTGGCGGCGTACAACGCCGGCGAGAACGCGGTCATCAAGTACGGTGGCATTCCTCCGTACCGCGAGACGCAGAATTACGTGAATCGCGCCATGACCGTGTATTACGGACGCCCTTATGGCGGCGGCGCCGGCGTGTCGTACGCGGGCCGCCGCTCCGGCCCGAAGCTGCGCGGAGGCTTCGGCAGGACGGTCGCCGCCGCGCTGATCCCGAGCGCCAAGTACCTCGGGCAGGTGGCCGCGCGCTGAGCGCGCTACAATCCGCGCGCGATGCCTGAGCGTGACCCGGTTGTGGCGCCCCCGTTCGATCAGGGCGTGTTTCTCCTGCATTACAACCGCGGCCGCGAGGCGTTTCAGGAAGGACGTACCGCCGAGGCCCGGCGCGAGCTGGAGGCGGCGCAGCGTCTGCGTCCCGACGACGCGGACGTGCTCAATCTCCTCGGCCTCGTGTACTTCAAGACCAACGCGTTCCCCGAGGCGGAAGTCATCTACCGGCGGCTGATCGGCGAGAACCCGAACGTCTTCATTCTTCACTCGAATCTCGGCCTGATCCTCTTCAAGGAGGGGAAGCACGACGAGGCGGAACAGTTCCTCCGCCGCGCCATCGACCTCCGCCCGAATTACGCCAAGTCGCACCTCTACCTCGGCCTGCTGTACCGGCAGAAGAAAAAGTACGGCCTGGCGCTGGAGCACCTGCGCTTCGCCGGCGCGGACAAGCTCGTGCGCGAGGTGGAGCAGGAGATGCGTCCCCCCGCGCCGCCGCCTGCTGCTCCTCCTCCGCCACCTCCCGCTCCCGTGCCCACGGCACCGAAGGCGGAAGAGAAGATCACCACGCAGAAGATCCACGCCTTCGTGGGGGAGAACGTCACGCAGCCGGGCAGGATCCCGACGCCGGCCGTGGAAACGCCTCCGCCGGCCATGGAAACGCCGCAGCCACCGGAGCCGGCCGTTACCGCCGCGCGCAAACTGCAGGACGCGGTCGACGAGCCGCAGCACGTCGAGGCGAAGAAGATCGACGTGGCGCGGAAGATCGAGGGGGCGTCGCGCACGTTCACGCTCCACGAGAACGGCTTCCTGGAGATCAACTTCGCGCGCAACGTCCACGTCAAGCGCGGCACCGTCTCGAGCTACTCCGGCAACCTGAAATTCATCGCCGAGTCGGGCCTCCTTGGCACGACGGCACAGACGCTCGTCAAAGCCGTGGGACAGGGCAAGATCTTCGTCTACGAGCGGGGCCGCAAGACCTTCCTCCTCGACCTCAACGACGAATTCATCTACGTCGAGGGAAGCAACCTCCTGGCGCTCGAAGACTCGCTCACGTACCGCGTCGAGCCGATCTACGACGCCTCGTACCAGCGCAAGATCGACACCGTGAAGATCTTCGGCAAAGGATCGCTGGCCATCTCCACCTCCATCGAGCCGCTGACCATGCGCGTCACGCGCGAATACCCCCTCTCCATCTCCTCCAACGCCCTCGTCGCCTGGACCGGCAACCTCATCCCCACGGTGGTCGACGACAAATCGCTGGAGACGGTCATGATCGAGAACACCGACGTAGGCGGGTTCAAGATCCGGTTCGAGGGGGATGGGGTGGTGGTGAGCGAGCAGTAACGTAGGGCGGGCTTTAGCCCGCCCATGGACGGGCTGAAGCCCGCCCATGGACGGGCTGAAGCCCGTCCTACGTTTCCTCGTGCGCCGCGCCCCACTCCATCGCCAGCTTGTACACCTCGCGCAGCTCCGCGTCGCGGTCCCAATTGGTGAAATAGGGGCGCAGGGCCGGGTCTTCGAACACGTGCTCCAGGACGCCGCAGAGGATGCGGTTGCGGGTGGCGGGGTCGGTGCGGCGGTAGAGCTTCTCCAGTTCCACGGCGATGCCGCGGACGGCAGTGGCGGCGCGGCCGCCGAGGCGGCGCCAGTGCTTCATGCAGCCGGCCAGTTCCCATGCGGCCTCGTAGCCGCCGTGGAGGTGCTCGCCCGGCGTGGGGTTCTCGTCGATGCAGCGCAGCAGGTAGCGGCGCATGAAGTCGACCTGCTCCTCGATCGGGATCTCGGGCTGGATGCGCGCCCAGGCCTCCTCGGTCAGCGTGAAGACGGCGCTCCACGTCAGCAGGTCGCCCGAGTCGATCCAGCGGCGGACGTCATCGCGCGCGATCGGCTCGTCGCTCTGCAGCAGCCGCAGAACGTCGGCGTAGCTCACCTCATGCTCCGACGCCCATCATCCGCACCGCCACGGGCACGATGATGAAGAGCTGGATGGCGTCGAAGACACCGTGGGCGATGATCCCCGGCACGACGTTCTTCGTCCGCCAGAAGGCGATGCTGATCACGATCGAGACCACGGTCACGCCCACCAGCATCATCGGATTGCCGTAGGTGAAGTGCGCCAGGGCGAAGAGGATCGTCGAGGCCACGAGGCCGATGCGCTTCTGCAGGAACGAGCGGAAGAAGAGCTCCTCGACCGTCATGGCGGAGAGGACGATCAGCGCCTTCTTCCACCACGCCAGCGCCGCCATCCACGGGATCATGGCCGGCGGCGCGGGCGGTTCCTTCATCGCGCCGGTGGCCTGCAGCAGCACGGCCACGAGCGCCGCCATGGCGATGGTGATCACCCAGCCGCCGACGCCGACGGAGAGCCCGATGGCCGCCACTTCCGCGGGCCGCTCGTGCCGGATCTGCAGGAACTCTTTCAGCGGCGGCCTGCCGCTGGCGGCCCACCATCCCACCAGGAAGAGGATGAGGATGCCGTGCATGGTGAAGATCTCGAGGAAGTTCAACTGCGCGATCTGCTTCGGCGTCGGCTGGTGCAGCGCCGAGCCGGTCACCAGCGCCGCCAGCAGGACCATGAAGCCGAGGAGCCAGAGGTAGGCGAACCACTTCGCCACGGGGCTCGGGAAGCGGTCGCAGCTCAGCAGGTTCCAGCGCTCGTTGAGCAGGACGATGGTCAGCCAGACGACGACGGCGAAACCGATGGTGACGGCGTAGATCATGCGCGGGCGCAGTGTAACGTACGGCGGGCTTCAGCCGGCCGCACGGGACGGGCTGAAGCCCGTCCTACGTTTCTCGCTCCGCGAGCACGTGCAGGCCGAGGTAGCCGAGGAGCAGCGCCACGCCGTAGAGGATCGTTACCGCGAACGTGCGCGGGTGCGCGAGCGGGTTCATCAGGCGATGGGCGATGTCGGCGAAGAGCGGCATCGGGTCCGTCACCACTTCCCAGCTGTTGAAGCGGACGAAGCGGCCGAGGTAGATGCCGAACGCCGAGAGGACGAGCGACACCGCGGCCACGAGCCACCCCATGCGCACGCTCCAGCGTCTGGCGATGGCGCGCTGCACGAGCATCACCGAGCCGTAACCGAGGAGCAGACCCGTGCCGGCGCAGGAGATGAGCAGCAGCACGTCGTACCAGAGCGGCACCGGCGGCCGCGCGCGCAGGTGAATGAAGTCGGTGACGATGTACGGCGCGTTGGGCAGGAAGAGCAGCCACACCACGAGCGCCGGCCAGCGCGTGATCTGCCACTTCGCCCGCGCGAACACCTCCGCCGCCACGAAGGGAATGGCCGCCAGAAAGAGATTCCAGTAGAGAAAGAAGAAAGAGGCGTTCTGCGCGCGCATGGCGCGGAGCGTCAGCAGCGCGCCGCACCAGACCAGGAGCGCGGAGAAGGTGAGGAGGCGTTTCATGCGGGACGCACGTCCACCTGGTTGTCGTAGAACGTCGCGCCGCCGCCGATGTCGGTGACGGCCTGCGACGTGGTGTGGTTTGCGTTCGTCCCGTCGCCGGTGAGCTTCGGCCACCACACCGACGGTGCGGAGACGACGCCCGGCCGCACGCGGTCGGTGATCACGGCCTCGGCGGTGAAGGCGCCGCGGTCGTTGAAGATGGAGACGCGGGCGCCGTTGGCAATGCCGCGGGTGGTGGCGTCGTCGGCATGGATCTCGAGGGTCGGCTTCCCCGCGGCGCGGCGCAACGAGGCGACATTCACGAAAGTGGAGTTGAGGAACGAGTGCGCGGGCGGGGAGATGAGCGCGAGCGGGTAGCGGCGCACGAGCTCCGGGTCGCGCTCCTCCGACTCGTATGGCGGGACGTACTCGGGGAGGCGGTCGAGGCCGTGCGCGGCGGCGCGCTCGGAGTCGATCTCGATCTTCCCGCTCGGCGTCGGCAGCTTCGCGCCGCGCGCGTACGGGCGGTGCGGCGAGGCGATGTCGAGGCGGATGTAGGCGCGCTCGCGCAGCTCTTCGAGCGTGAACGGCATGTGGCGCAGCACGCCGCGCATCATCTCCTCGTCGCTCTCGCGGAGCGCGGGATGGTCGAGGCCCATGCGCGCGGCGAGGCGGCGGAAGATCTCCGAGTTGGACAGCGACTCGCCGAGCGGCTCGATTGCGCGGGCGTTGAACATCACGAATGTGTGCCCGTACGCCTTGTGCAGGTCCTCGTGCTCGAGCTGCGTCGTGGCGGGGAGGAGCACGTCCGCGTAGTCGGCGGTGTCGGTCTGGAAGTGCTCCAGGACGACCGTGAAGAGGTCTTCGCGGCGAAGGCCGGTCAGTACGTTCTCGCGATCGGGCGCGACGGCGCCGGGGTTCGAGTTGTAGACGACGAGCGCATGCACGTTTTTCTGCGTGAGCGCCTCGCCGAGGCACGACATGTTGATCGTGCGCGTGCCGGCGGGACTGAGGTCGCGGCGCTGCAGGCCGGCGATGTCCAGCGACGAGAAAGTGCCGGAGGTCGAGAGCAGCGCGCCGCCGCCGACGTCGTCCCACGCGCCGGTGACGGCCGGGAGCAGCGAGATGGCGCGCACGGCGGAGCCGCCGCCGGCGTGGCGCTGCAGGCCGTAGTTCAGGCGGATGAAGGCCGGCCGCGTGGTGCCGTAGCGCTTCGCGAGATGCTCGATCGTCTCCGCCGGAATGCGGCAGGTCCGCGCCACCCGCTCCGGCTCGTAGTCGCGCATCACGCGCTCGCGCAGCGCTGCCCATCCGAGGGTCATCTCCTCGAGATAGCCACGGTTCTCGAGGCCGTCGCGGAAGAGGACGTGCATCATCGACAGCGCCAGCGCGGCGTCGGTGCCGGGGCGGATGGGGATGTGCTCGTCGCACGCGACGGCCGTGCGCGTCCGCAGTGGATCGATGCAGATCGTCGTCGCGCCGTTCGCCTTCGCCTCGCGCACGAACGGCCAGAGGTGCGGATTGGAGGTGAGGGTGTTCGTCCCCCACAGCACGATCAGCTTGGCGCCGACGATGTCCTCGGGGTCGGGCCCCATGCGCGTGCCGTACGTGACGTTGAGCGCCTCCGTGCCGGCGCTCGCGCAGATCGTACGGTCGAGCAGCGACGCGCCGAGGGCGTGGAAGAAGCGGCGGTCCATCCCTTCGCCCTGGATGAGGCCCATGGTGCCGGCGTAGGAGTAGGGGAGGATCGACTCCGGGCCGTGTGCGTCGCTGGTCTCGCGGAGCCTCGCGGCGATGAGGTCCAGCGCCTCGTCCCACGTCGCGCGGCGGAACTTCCCCTCGCCTTTCGCGCCGGTGCGGATCTGCGGGTAGAGCAGGCGCCCGTCGTGGTACGTGCGCTCGAGGTACTTCGCCACCTTCGTGCAGAGGAAGCCTCGGGTGACGGGATGGTCGGGATCGCCGGCCATGCGCACGGCGCGGCCATCCTGGACTGTGACGAGCATCGAGCAGGTGTCGGGACAGTCGTGGGGGCAGACGGCGCGGACGACTTCGGCCATTTGCACCGAGTGTAGCGCGAGAGCAGAATTCCGGCATGCTGCGCCGCACGCTCTTCACAAATCTCCTCGTCTTCGCCACATTTGATGACACCGCTCTGTAAGCGTTCCGTTGCGTCTGGCGCACGCGGGTGCTGTACGCTTCGCGACGTTCATCGCATGAAGCGCCTCCTTCTCTTTCTGCTCGTTCTCTCTTCTCCGCTCGCCCGCGCCGCGAACTGGCCGGAGCGTCCCACGCTGCAGGCCGTCCGCGCGGCGGCGCCGGTGGTCATCGACGGCGATCTCAGCGACGCCGCGTGGCAGGCGGCGCCGGAGTTCACCGACTTCACGCAGCACGACCCGACCGACGGCGCGCCGGCCACGCTGCGCACGAGCTTCCGCGTGGTGTACGACGACGAGGCCATCTACTTCGGCGCGCTCATGGAAGACACGGCACGGCCGACGGCGCTGCTGGTGCGGCGCGACTCGTTCGTCGAGACGGACTTCCTCTCGATCAACGTCGACTCGCAGCACGACCGCCTCTCCGGGGCGGCATTCACGATCTCGCCGGCGAACGTGCAGATCGACTCGATTCTCTACAACGACATCGGCGAGGACACGAGCTGGGACGCGGTGTGGGAGTCGCAGACGAAGATCCTCCCCAACGGCTGGGTGGCCGAGGTGCGGGTGCCGTTCTCGCAGCTCCGCTTCCCGGACCAGGCCAGCCACACGTGGGGGATCAACGTCACGCGGCGCACGGTGCGCACGAACGAGTGGGTGCGCATCGTCAACACCCGCAAAGGGGAGACGGGGTTCGTCTCGCACTTTGCCGACCTCACGGGACTGGAAGGGATCCGCCGCGAGCGGCAGATCGAGATCGTGCCGTACGCGGTGGCGCGCTCGGACGTGCGCTCGCGCTTCGACCGCAGCAATCCGCTGCTCGAGTCGCAGGAGGGGCGTTTCGACGGCGGGCTCGACCTGAAGTACGCGCTGACGTCGACGCTCACGCTGACCGGCACCGTCAATCCCGATTTCGGGCAGGTGGAAGTCGACCCGGCGGTGGTGAACCTCAGCCAGTTCGAGACGTTCTATCCGGAGAGGCGGCCGTTCTTCACCGAGGGGCTGAACATCTTCGCGTTCGGCGACTCGCCGGCGCGCACGCACATCAACTTCCTCTTTGCGCCGGAGACGTTCTACTCACGGCGCATCGGGCGCTCGCCGCAGACGACGGTGGACACGGCCTTCGTGACGCAGCCCGCCGAGACGACGATCCTCGGCGCGGCGAAGGTGACGGGCAAGCTCGGGAAGTGGTCGATCGGCGTCCTGGACGCACTCACCGACGCCGAGCGCGCGACGTACGTCGACGGAGTCGATTTCCGCAAGACGCAGGTCGAGCCGATGACGAACTACTTCGTCTCGCGCGTGACGCGGGAGCTGGGTGCGTCGCGCCTCGGCTTCATGGTGACGTCGGTGAACCGGCGCATGCCCGAGGAGCTCTCGCCGCTCCTGCGTGAGAACGCACTCACCGCCGGGGTGGACGGCTACACCGCCTTCCGCGACGGGAGCTGGATCTTCGAATGGGCGGCCGCCGGCTCGCGCGTGTCGGGGAGCGAGGAGGCCATCGCGCTGACGCAGCTGTCCTCCGCGCGCTACTACCAGCGGCCCGACGCGGGGCACGTGGAGCTCGATCCGACGCGCACGTCGCTCACCGGGCAGGGGGGACGGGTCATGCTGTCGAAGCAGACCGGCCTCTGGCGGCCAATCGTGCAGGTGCACGCGTACTCGCCCGGCTTCGAGACGAACGACGCCGGCTTCATGCAGCGCGCGGACATCATTTCCTTCAATGCCCTGACGCAATACGTGAACGAGCAGCCGACGAAGCGCTTCCGCACGCGCACCGTGTGGATGGGCGGCTGGACGAACCGCAACTTCGACGGCGACACGCTGGAGCGCGGCGTTTTTGCTGACGCGTTCGGGGCCTTCGCGAATTACTGGGACTACCGCGCGGCGCTGTTCCTCAACGCCGGCGCGTTTTCCGATCAGCGCACGCGCGGCGGTCCCGTGGTGCGCACGCAGCGGTCATGGTCCTCGGAGGTTTCGATCGAGAGCGACCGGCGCAAGCGCTTTTCGTTCGGCGTCGAGGTGGGGCTGGACGGCGGGGAGGAGGGATCGTACGAGCGCTCGGCGGGGCTGTCGCTGAACTATCGTCCCGCGCCGAACCTCACCCTCAGCGTCGGCCCGTACCTCTCCCGCTCGCACGAGGAGCATCAATACGTGACCGCGACCGGCGGCGACTACGTCTTCGCGGAACTGGAGCAGCGGTCGTTCGAGCTGGCCACGCGCGTCGACTGGACGCTCAGCTCGCGTCTCTCGTTCCAGCTCTTCGTGCAGCCGTTCCTGGCCGCGGGCGACTACCACGATCTGCACGCGCTGGCCGCGCCCCGCACGGCCGACTACGTGCCGTACGCGGCGGGGGTGGGCGAGCCGGACTTCAACTTCCGCAGCGTCCGCGGCAGCGCGGTGGCGCGCTGGGAGTTCCGCCCCGGCTCGGCGCTGTATGTGGTGTGGAACGAGAACCGCGCCGATGCGGTGCCCATCGGCGACTTCCGCTTCAGGCGCGACGCCCGCGCGATCGCGACCGCGCCGTCGCACGATGTGTTTCTGGTGAAGGTGTCGTACTGGCTGCCGCTGTGAGGTTTGCGACACCCGAGGCTACCTTGGGCGCGGACGCATTCAGGAACCTCTGCGCGACTCCGCCTCAGTTACGTCCTTTTTTTCTTTTCGAGGCGGGTAACGCGCATCTCGAGACGACTGACGCGGACCGGGATTGACTCCTCGTCTTCGCCTCCCTCCCAGGCAGCGAACCGGTTCGAGAGTTGCGTCACCGTCTCCGCGACGACTTGGAAGTCGCTGCGCATCCCTTCAAGCTTGATCTGCGACTGGTGCAGCTTGTCGACGTTTTGCGCGAGGCTTGTGAAGCGCTGTTCGAGATTCGTGAAGCGCTCGTCGAACTTCTGATCGAGGGAACTGATTGCCGCGAGGATTTCTTCTTTCTCTTCCATCACGCTACCGAGGCTACCTCGGTCTCTCCACCGAGGCAACGCTCCTACGCACGGTAGAACCTACGCGTTCCCGAACCGTTCCGCCGACCGCGCCCTGGCTTTCTCCGCCTCGATCTCGCGGTCCTTCGGCTCGGCGTTGGTGACCAGAGAGTCGATCAGCGTGCGGGCCACGGCGGCGATGTCTTCGACGGCCTTGTCGAAGGCCTCCTCGTTGGCCTTGGAGGGGCGGGTGAAGCCGGAGAGTTTCCTCACGAACTGCAACGACGCGTCGTGGATCTCAGCGTCGGTGGCGGGGGGCTCGAAGTTGAAGAGGGTCTTGATGTTGCGGCACATATTCGTCGCTACTCCCGTTCCAGGACCATTGCCACACCAATGCCGCCCGCCGCGCAGACGGTGACCAGGCCGTACTGTTCGCCCGTGCGCTGGAGCTCGTTGCAGACGGTGGTCACGATGCGCGCGCCCGTCGCGCCGAAGGGGTGGCCCAGGGCGATGGAGCCGCCGGTGCGGTTGATCTTGGTCGGGTCGATCTCGCCGACGGGCTCGCTGCGCCCGAGCTTCTCCTGCGCGATCTTCTTCGAGCCGAGCCACTGGATGTTCGATAGCACCTGCGCCGCGAAGGCCTCGTGCATCTCGATGACGCCGATCTCCTCGAGCTTGACCTTGGCACGCTCGAGCGCGGTCGGCAGCGCGAACACCGGCCCCTGCAGCAACTGGTCGAACGGGTCCGTGGCCGCGTAGGCATAGCTGCGGATGAAGCCGATCGGCTTCAGGCCCATCGCCTTGGCCTTCTCCTCCGACATCAGCAGCACGGCGGCCGCACCGTCGGTGAGCGGCGACGCGTTCCCCGCCGTAATGGAGCCGTATTTGCGGTCGAAGACGGGCTTCAGCTTGGCCATGGCGTCGATGGTCGAGTCGCCGCGGATCAGGTTGTCGCTGTCGACGACGTTGTCGTAGCCCGGCGGCACGACGACGGTCATGACTTCGTCCTTGAACCGCCCGTTCTTCGTCGCCTCGGCGGCGCGGTGGTGGCTCTGCAGCGCGAAGCGGTCCTGCGCCTCTCGGGAGATGCCGTTCTCCTTGGCCATCTTTTCCGCCGACTCGCCCATGGTCAGGCCGGTGGTCGACTCGGCGATGGCCGGCGCGTCGGGGGCGAGGTCTTTGGGACGGATCTTCGAGAACGCGCCGAGCTTGCCGCCGACGCTCTTCTGCTTGCTCGCGCTGACCAGCGCGTCGGAGAAGTTCTTGGAGAAGAGGATGGGGATGTCGGAGAGCGACTCCGACCCGCCGGCCACGACGGTGTCGGCGTAGCCGCGCGCGATCATGTCGGAGGCGGCGGTGATGGCCTGGTTGGACGACGCGCAGGCCTTGCTGACGGTGTAGCCGGGGATCTTCCGCGGCAGGCCCGTGCCGAGGATGATCTCGCGGGCGATGTTCGGCGCCTTGACCGAGGGGATGACGTTGCCGAAGACGACTTCCTGCACCTCGGCGGGATCGATGCCGCTGCGCTGCAGGAGCTCGGTGACGGCCAGCTTGCCGAGATCGAGCGCGGAGAGACGGGCGTAATGCGTCCCCGACTTCGCGAAGGGGGTGCGGATTCCTCGAATGACGGCGACGCGGGGGGTGTATTGCCAGGTCATGTCGCGGGAGCATACAACGCCGCGTGTTGTCAGTTATCGGTTGTCGGTTGTCCGCGATGCCCGGCCTGGTCGCCATGCGGCGCAGACAACTGACAACCGATCACCGACAACCAATTACAATCCCGCCCCATGCAATCCAATCCGCTCCGCGAAGGACTCGAGCAGGAGCGCGTGCCCGATGCTTCCTGTCTGGTCATCTTCGGCGCCTCGGGCGACCTGACGCAGCGCAAGCTGATTCCCGGGCTCTACTCGCTCGCGCACGAGGGGCTGCTGCCGCCGGGGCAGACGATCGTCGGCTTCGCGCGGGCGGAGATCTCGGACGAGCAGTTCCGCGCGAACATGCGCAAGGCGTGCGACGAGCACGCGCGCACCCGTCCGGTGGACGACGCCGTGTGGGAGACGTTCGCGAAGGGGCTCTTCTACGTGCAGGGAGAATTCGCGGACGGCGCGGCGTACGTGCGGCTCCGCGAGCGCCTCGAGGAGTTCGACCGCTCGCGCGGCACGGAAGGGCGCCGCATCTACTACCTGGCCGTCCCTCCCGACTTCTTCGACGACATCGCCAGGCACCTCGGCGCGGAAAAGATGGTCCGCAGTCCCGACGAGGGGGGGCCGTACACGCGCGTGATCATCGAGAAGCCGTTCGGCCACGATCACGAGTCGGCGCGCGCGCTGAACCAGATCGCGGTCTCGGTCTTCCGCGAGCGGCAGGTCTTCCGCATCGACCACTACCTCGGCAAGGAGACGGTGCAGAACCTGCTCGTGCTCCGCTTCGCCAACGGGCTCTTCGAGCCGTTCTGGAACCGTCAATACATCGACCACATCCAGCTCACCGTGGCCGAGTCGATCGGCGTGGAGAAGCGCGGCAATTACTTCGACAACGCCGGCATCGCCCGCGACATCATCCAGAACCACCTCCTGCAGCTCGTCTCGCTCGTGGCCATGGAGCCTCCGGTGGCCTTCGAGGCCGACGCGGTGCGCGACGAGAAGGTGAAGGTGCTGCGCGCGCTCCGCCCGATTTCCGAGGCCGTGCGCGGCCAGTACGTCGCCGGCTCGGTCCTCGGCGAGGACGCGCCGGGGTATCGCCAGGAGGAAAAGGTGCGCCCCGACTCGCGCACCGAGACGTACGCGGCCGTGAAGGTCTTCCTCGACAACTGGCGCTGGGCGGACGTGCCGTTCTACATCCGCGCGGGGAAGCGGCTGCCGAAGCGCGTGACCGACATCTCGATCCATTTCCGTCCCGCGCCGACGCCGCTCTTCAGCCGCCTCGGCCTGAAGATGAACGCGAACGTGCTGGCCATCCGCATCCAGCCGGACGAGGGGATCTCGCTGAAGTTCGACTCGAAGCTGCCCGGGCCGAACGTGCGCACGGCGCCGGTGACGATGGAGTTCCGCTACGCCACGTCGTTCGGCGCGGAGCCTCCCGAGGCGTACGAGCGGCTGCTGCTGGAGACCATGCTCGGCGACGCGACATTGTTCGCGCGCCGCGACGAGATCGAGACGGCATGGGCGTGGCTCGACCCGCTGCTGCGGCAGTGGGAGAAGGACGGCGATCCGGAGCCCTATCCCGCGGGGACGTGGGGGCCGGAGGCGGCGGACGCGCTCATTGAAAAGGATGGCCGCAAGTGGCGACGCCCGTAGAAGACCTCCGCGTCGACGTCGCCTCCATCGAGAAGCAGCTCGCCGATCTCTGGCGCGCGGAGAAGCACGACGGCGAGAAGGCGGTGACGAAGGCCGCGCTCTGGAACGTCGTCGCGCACACGTGGTCGTCGGAGCAGCACGCGTACGCGACCGACATCCTGGCCCGCGCCAGCGCGGCGGTGCCGCAGCGGACGATCGTCGTGCAGGCCGACCCGGCGGGATCGGCGAACATCGCCTCGTGGATCTCGGCGAACTGTCACCTCATCGGCGGCGGGCGGCAGGTCTGTGCGGAGGAAGTGTCGATCATGGCCGCCGGCGATCACGTGCACCACGTGGCGCCGCTGGTGAGCGCGCTGCTGCTGCCGGACATGCCGGTGGCGGTGTGGTGGATCGGCGACCTGCCGCGCGACACGCACGAGTACGCGGAGACGCTCCTGGAGCCGGCGGACCGGCTGATCTACGACTCGTCTTTCTTCGACGGCGTGGCCGATCTCGACCTGATCTGCCGCATCGCCGAGCAGACGACCACCGCGCCGGCGGACCTGAACTGGGCGCGCATCGAGGAGTGGCGCGCGGCGACGGCGTCGCTGTTCGACCCGCCGGCGATGCGGCAGCGGCTGGAGTCGATCCGCACGGTGCGCGTCTACAGCGGCGGCGGCGACTCGTTCGGCGCGACCTCGGAAGCGCTGCTGTACGTGGCCTGGCTGCAGGCGCAGACGGGACGCGAGCCGCGCCATGAATTCATCCCCGAGGGGAACGACGACGGGATCATCGCCGTGGAGATCCAGTTCAACGACTTCGCCATCGCGGTGCTGCGCGGCGACCGCGAGCGCGGGGTGGTGGTGGCGAACTCGGACGGCAGCGAGACGGCGCTCGACTGCGTGACGCGCTCGCTGGCGCGCAAGCCGGAGGACCTGATCGTGCGGCTGCTGAAGCGTCCCGAGGCGGACCGTGTGTATCTGAAGTCGCTCCGCATCGCACGGCGGCTGGCGTCATGAACCAGCGCATTTTCGAGAATCACGAGGACCTGTCGCAGGCGGCCGCGCGCGCGATCCTGCAGAGCGGCGCGAAGTCGATCGCGTTGACGGGCGGCTCGACGCCGAGGCGCCTGTACGAGATTCTCGCCCCGTCGTTGCCCGCGGGCGTGACCTGGGTGCTCGTCGACGAGCGCTTCGTGCCGCACGATGACCCGCAATCGAACGCGGCGATGATCGAGCGGACGCTGTTCTCGCGCGGCCTGCCTCCGCGCTGGTTGAGCTTCGATACGTCCCTGCCCGATGCGGCGGCGAGTGCCCGTGCGTTCGAGGCGCAATGGGATCTCGCGGAGCCGCTCGATCTCGTGCTCCTCGGGTGCGGGGAGGATGGGCACACCGCGTCTTTGTTTCCGGGGACGCCGGTGCTGGATGTGGTCGACCGGGTCGCGTCGGAGGTGTATGTCCCGCGCCTCGAGCAGTGGCGGGTGACGCTGACCATGCCCGTCATCCGCGCCGCGAAGATGCGGATGGTGCTGGTGAGCGGGGAGTCGAAGGCGCCGGTGCTCGAGGAGATCCGCGCGGGGGCGGACTATCCGGTGGTTCGTGCGACGCAGGGTGTCGACACGTGGTGGTTGATCACGTAGGGCGGGCTTCAGCCCGCCCCCCACGGGGGAGGCGGGCTGAAGCCCGCCCTACGTTTACGTTGAGTATGGCTACTGCGCGGGCACGTATGTGGGGTCTTCCGTCGCGTTGTCGACCATCGAGCCGTAGCCGTACACGCGCCCCTGGCCGGCGATCACGCGGATGCTGACGCGGCCGTTGTAGACCGTGCCGAGCTGGCCGATCGCTTCGAGGATGCGGTCGAACTGGATGTACTCGTTGGCTTTGAGCGAGTACTGCGTCGAGGCGGAGATCTTGGCGTCGGGCTCGTACATCGTGATCTCGATGACGGCCGGGGCGCCCGTCACTTCGACCACGCCGACGTTGGAGCGGTAGCGGGCGGACTGTTCGAGCTGCAGCACCTCCAGGGCGCGCTCGCCGAGGCCGGTGGCCTCGCGATGCGTGACGCCGGGGATGAACTGTCCCTTCGTCCCGCCATCCGGCTGGCGGCTGTAGGTCTGCGCGGTGAGGACGAGCGACGACTCGGGCGGGGCGGTGGCGACGATGGAGCCGCCGCCAGTGAGGCCGGCCCAGAAGGTGGGCAGCACGTCGTTGTACGACTGCACCTGTCCGGGCGCGAGCGTGACCTGCCGCGGCGGCTGGCTGGGCGTGTCCCGGCCGCGGTCGTAGTACCAGAGCGTGACCGTGACCGGGTCGCGGCCGGCGTTGTAGATGCGCATGTCGCTGTGGAAGTTGCGGTCGCCGGCCACGAACTCGGCCATGCCGGCCAGCACGTACCGCGGCGCAGTCGTGCGCGCCGGCTGGACGGGGAAGACCATCAGCGGATCGTTGGTGCGGTTGTTCAGCACCGAGGCGTACGCGCTGACGAGGCCCGTCGAGGAGAGCACTTCCACCTCCACGCGGCCATCGGAGAGCTCGATGTTGTCGAACAGGTCGGTGAGGTTGCGCTGCAGGTGGCCGAATGGCGGGAGGTTGCGGATGATGCTCTGCAGCACCTTCCCGTTGCCATCGAGCAGGCTTGCGCGGAACTGCGCCGGCGCGCCGGAGCCTTCCACGAAGCCGAGGTTGGTGCGGTAGAAGGGACTGTTGGCGATCTGCTGCAGGCTGATGCGCCCCAGCGTGTCGGCGTTGATGTCGCGCACGAACTGGTCGAGGCGCAGCGCCGGGATGAACTGGCCGAGCGTGCCGCCGGCATCCAGAGCGTACGTGCGGCTGGAGGCGAAGGTGCTGGTGGTCGACGGCGCGTTCAGCGGACGGATCTCGATCGTGCCGAGACCACCCTCGCCGAGGACCCCCGCGCCGTACCACGACTTCACAATGTCGTCGAAGGCCACCGTGTCGCCCGCCTTCACGGTCAGGCGCGTCTTCTTCCCTTCCACCGTGCCGTCGAGCTGCGACGGCGTGTACGTGATCTCGTAATCGATGTCCTCGAACGAGACGTTCACCAGGCGCACGTCGGAGCGGAACGGGCTGCCGATGCCCTGCGCGTGCGCGACGGCGGGGATGATCAGCGTGCCGGGAGGCGGGTTGCTGTCCCGCGGGTCGGGCGACACCGGCGTGACCATGGTGACGGAGAACGGCGAAAAGGTGGTGGTCGGGCCGTCGTTCGCGCGGATGCTGCCGGTCGTGCCCGGCGTGCGCGTGATGCGGATGGTGGCGGTGGTGGAGCCGACTTCGAGCGTGGCCGGATTGACCGTGAGCTGCACGGTCGTGCCGCCGGCCGAGAGCGCGCCGGTGGCGGGGAAGACCGTCAGCCACGGGACGTCGATGGAGATGCTGAAGGTGTCGCCATTGCTGGCGGTCTCACCGAAGCCGGGCACGAGGAGCGGCTGCGAGAACGGCACCGTGGCGCCGAGGGGGATGCTGGTCGCGAAGTCGGTGCTGTCCGGGGGAAGCGGCGGCTGCACGACCGTCGAGGCGACGGCGGACCACGCCGTCGGCTGGCCGGTGCAGGGGGAGATGGCCCGCACGCGGTAGTAGAAACGCGTCTCGCGCGTGACCTCGTTGTGCGCCGCGATCTGGCGCGACAGCGCGTTGGCGACGTTGAACGTCTTCACGTTCTGCGTGAAGGCGGCGTCGGTCGCCTCCTGCACCTCGAAGGTCGGGGTGACGGCCAGGTTGCCCGTCCAGGAGACGCTGTACGGCGTGCTGAAGTGCGTCAGCGCGGGGACGGAGATCAGCGGGACGGTGAGGTCCGGGCAGGCCACGTTGACGGTGATGGTCTGGCTCGGGGCATTGCCGCAGGCGTTCGTGGCCCGCACCCAGAAGCGGAACGTGCCGGCGGTGTTGAAGGGGCCGGCGGAGAGGGTGTTCGTGGTGGCGCCGGCGATCGGGTCGGTATCGACCGGCGCGGCGCCGCGGAACCACTGATACGTGATGGGGGCGGTGCCGGTAGCGGTGACGGCGAAGGTGGTGCCCTGGCCGAGAGGCACGTTGACGGTGGAGGGCTGCGCGCCGATGGCCGGGGCGATGCACGGTGGCGGCGTGGTGCCGACGGTGATCGTGGCCACCGCGCTCTCGTCGGTGCCGCAGGCGTTGGTCATGCGGACGTAGAAGCTGGTGGTCGTGGTGAGCGGGCCGGTGTTGTAGTCGGGGCTGTTGGTGCCGACCGGCGTCCAGTTGCCGGGGCTGCCGCGGAACCACTGCCAGGTGATCGGGAACGTGCCGTTGCCGGCGGCGTGCAGGTTGGCCGAGGCGCCCGGCGCGATGTTCTGGCTGTCCGGATCGTCGGTGACGACCGCGGGGTTGCAGGCCGCGGGGGTGACGGTGACGGTGTTGCTGTTGGCGAAGGAGGGGCAGGAGTTGGCGACCTTCACCCAGTACTGCTTTGTCTCCGTGACCGGGGGGGTGTTGTAGGTGGCGCTGGTGGCGCCGCTGATCGGGCTGGCCGTGCTGGGGCTCGCACCCTCGTACCACTGGTACTGGAAGGGCGTCGTGCCGCTGGCGGTGACGGAGAGGGAGGCCTGCGAGCCGTGATTGATGGTGCCGCCGCCGCTGGCGACGACGTTGCTGACGTTGGTGCAGGGGGGGCCGGACGCGCTGTAGACCTGGCCCAGCGCCTCGAAGTCCCACGCACCGAGGACCGCGCCGCGGCCCAGATTCAGGTTGCCGTTCATGAGCGCGTTCTGGCTCGTATCGACGAACGAGAGCGTGTGGCCGAGCTCGTGGCCGAGGATCGTCTCCAGGGCCACGGTGTTCATCGGGTTGTTCACCACGATCACGTGCGCTTCCTCGATGGACCACCACTGCACACTCTTGAAGGTATGGGGATCGCCGGGGATGCCGAAGTAGACCACCGCGCAGCCGATGCTGCCGTCGCAGAACGGCGGCAGGCCGGCGCCGGCGTTGTAGTTGAGGATGATCCTGCTCTGGTTGGCCGGGTCGTCCCCCCAGGACTTGCTCGGCGTAAGACCGCCCAGGTCGAGGGTGATGGAAGGGGAGGCGCCGCTCCACGATGCGAGCGCGTTCTCGAGGGCCTCGGGTGTGTTGTTGGTGCCGGGCTGCACGTCGTTGAGCAGGTAGGAGATCGTGCAGTTGGTCTCGCAGCCCTTCCAGCGGATCGGGCGCGCGGGGCTGCCGCCGTTGAAGACGTAGTTCTGCGGCGGATCGACGTCGGTGCGCGGCCTCGGCTCGCGCGCCTCATCGAGCAGCTCGATCCCGTGCGTATCACGCACGAGGCGCTCCCCTTCGTAGCGATACTTCCCGAGGGCCATGGCCACCGTGTAGTACGTCCCGTCGCCGCGCTGTTTGAGGTACGCCAGCACCTTCGTCCCCGGCTCGTAGCTCGCCGCCCCGGGGATGGCCACGCCGCGCCCGTTCAGGAACCCGCCCGCCTCGGACACGACGATGCTCGCCGCGGCGCTCCCTTTGAGCACCTGCTCGACGTGCAGGCGCGCGTCGGTGTAGATCATCCGCTCCTCGCCGGTGCGGGCCTGGGCGCCGGTCACGGTGGCGATGACGACCGTGTCGGCGCGGTCGAGAAGCTGGGCGTCGGAAAGGGGCTCGAACGTCGCTCCCGAGAGCGTGAGGGCAACGAACAGCAGGCAGACGGCGACTGCGAAATGGCGCATCCAAGGTCCTCCAGGGTGGATCGCTCGTTATTGTAAGGGATTGGGATGCGTTACCATCGCGTCGTGCCCGATCCCGCTCCGATCCACGAGCACGCGTTCAACAATCTCCGCTACATCCGCGAGGCGATGGAGCGCGCCAGCGCGTTCACATCGATCCCCGGCTGGGGGGGCGTGGCCATCGGCGCGACCGCGATCGGCGCGGCCGTGCTCGCGCACCCGTACGCGGGGACGCGGCGCTGGCTGCTGACGTGGCTGGCCGAGGCGGTCGTGGCGGGACTCATCGCGGCGGTGACGATGTTCGTCAAGGCGCAGCGGGCCGGCGTCTCGTTCCTCGACGGCCCCTCCAGGCGCTTCTTCAGCAGCTACTTCGCGCCGATCATCGCCGGCGCCGCCCTGACGCTCGTCCTGGCCGGCACGGGCACGTACACGGCGCTGCCCGCGCTCTGGCTGCTGATCTACGGGGCCTCGTTCGTCAGCAGCGGCGCGTTCTCGATCCCGGTCGTGCCGGTGATGGGCGTCTGCTACATGATTCTCGGCATTGCCGCATGTTTCGCCGGTCCGCAACTGGCCAACGCGCTCGTCGGCGCGGGCTTCGGCGGGCTGCACGTCGTCTTCGGTTTCATCATTGCCAGGAGGTACGGTGGCTAGAGGAGCAGCAGCACGCAAAACATCCGATGCACCGGCGCCGCGACGGCTGCCGGTAGAGACGTCGATCCCCGACTTCGACCGCCTCATCCACGAGAAGACGCGCCTTGCCATCGTCAGCGCGCTGGCGGTCAACCCGACGCTGACCTTCAACGAGATGAAGGCCATCCTCAAGACCACGGACGGCAACGTGAGCGTCCACGCGCGCAAGCTGGAAGAGGCGGGCTATCTCCTGTGCAAGAAGTCGTTCGAGGGACGGATCCCGAAGACGGAGTACTCGCTCACCGCGGCGGGGAAGCGCGCGTTCGAAAAGTACATCGGGCACATGGAAGCGCTGGTCAAGGCGGCAAAAGGGGCGGGCTGAAGCCCGGCTTGCGTTGCTGGTTGCTGTGTTGCTGGTTCGTGGCGCTGCATGGCGTTCCGGCCATGCAGCGCATTGAACCAATCACCAGCAACACAGCAACTTACTGCGCGGGCACGTACGTCGGGTCGTTGGTCTGCATGTCGATGACGCTGGCGTAGGCGGTCACGCGGCCTTCGCCGCCCACCACGTTCACCGTCACGCGGGCGTTGTGCGTGTCGTCGAGCCCCATGCTCTTCAGGAGCGATCCGAGCTGGCGGAACTCGTTCGGCTTGAGCTCCAGCTCCGTGAAGGCGCTGAACTTGGCGTCGGGAGGGACGGCCGAGATCTCGACGCGCACCGGCTTGCCGGTCACCTCGACGATGCCGATGTTGGAGCGGAAGCGCTCCGACTCCTCGACCTGCAGGAGCTGCAGCGGACGCGAGCCGAGCGAGGCCGCCTCGGGGATGGTCACTGCCGAGATGAACTGTCCGTAGGTGCCGCGGCCGGTCTGGTTGTAGGTACGGGCGGTGGCGATGAGGCGCGACGGCTCGGCGGTGGTGATGTGCACCGCCCCGGCGTCGTTGGTGGTCTCGAAGAGGGAGACCAGGGCCTTGTCGAACTGGCGCACCTGGCCCGGCCCGATGGTCAACGTATGGACCTTCGGCTCGGCGCCGCTCTGCGAGTGGAACGTGAACGTGGCCTCCACCGGCTGCGCGCCGGCGTTGAAGAGGCGCAGGTCGGTCTGCCAGTTGGCGAAGCCGCTGGCCAGGTCGGCCACGCCCGGGACGACCCACTTCGTGGCGCCCACGCTGTCGACCGTCACCGGCGTCACCAGCAGCGGGTCGCTGGTCTCGTTGTCGAGCACCGAGGCGTAGGCGGTGACCAGTCCGTCGCCGGAGGCCACCTCGATCTCCACGCGCCCGTCGGCGAGCGCGCCGATGCCCTGCTCGCGCAGGAAGGAGTTGAGCTGCAGGTGCTGGCCGCCGCGCAGGTCGACGTTGAGCTCGGTGAGGTACTGCCCCGACTCGCCGAAGACGCGCACGATCAGCGAGGCCGGATGGCCGGAGCCTTCGACCAGGCCGAGGTTCGTGCGGTAGCGCGACGACTGGGCGATCTGCTGCAGCGACAGCAGCCGCTCCCGCCCGACGAAGCTCGCGAACGGCACGGCCGGGATGTACTGCCCGAACGTGCCGCTGGAGGTGACGTTGAAGGTGCGCGACGAGGCGAAGGTGGTCAGGTTGGCCAGCATGCCCAGGGCCGCGGAGGCGGTGGAGGTCTGCGTCAGCGGACGGATCTCCAGCGTGCCGATGGCGCTGCCGTTGCCGGTGCCGAACCACGACTTGAGCACGTCGTCGAGGGCCACGGTGCGTCCCGGCTCGATGGCGAACCGGGTCTGCTGCCCCTGCGTGATGCCGCTCTCGCCGCTGGGCGTGAAGGTGACCTGATAGTCGATCAGCCGCGCCGAGGTGTTGGAGATGCGGACGTCGGACTGGAAGTGGGCGTTGATGCCGTCCGCGTGCGCGACGGCCGGGATGATCAGCGCGTCGGGCGGCGGCGTGTCGTTCGGCGACGGCGTCACCGGCGAGACCAGGCCGACCGAGAAGTTCGGCGAGATGACGGTGGTGTTGTGCGTGGCGATGCCGCCCGCGGAGGGCGCGGTGAGCGTCACCGTCAGGCCGCCGAGGCTCGTGCCGACGGGGAGACCGGCGGTGGTGGCCACGACGGTGAGCGTAGTGCCGTCCGGCGCGACGACTCCCGTGGCCGGCGTCACCGAGAGCCACGGCTGGCGCGGCACGGCGGTGAAGCTCTGCCCCGCCAGCTCCGGCCCGAGGAGGTAGGTGAAGGTGAGCGGCGCGGGATCGCTGAGCGGCGTGGAGCCCTCGGACGACGCCGGCGGCAGGATGAAGATCGCGGACGCCGGCGAGAAGGCGCTGGCGTTCGTCGAGCTGCAGCGCCCGTTGACGGCGCGCACCCGCGCGTAGAGCGTGCTGCTCGCGGTCAGCGTGTGCTGCGTGGCGCCCGTGTCGACGGTCTGCGCGTTGGCGAACGCGCCGTCGCCGGCGAGCTGGAGCTGATAGGCGGTGGCGCCGGCGACCGGTGACCACTGGATGCGCAGCGCCGTGCCGGCGGAGATCTGCGCGGGAGCGGAGAGCACCGGCGCCTCGAGGGGGGCGCACGCGGCGGGGGCGGGGACGATCTGCAGCACGCGCTCGGCGGAGTCGAGCGTCGGGCAGCCGGCGCCGAACTGCGCGCGCACGAACCAGTGCACGCGTCCCGTGCCGAGCGTCAGCGGGCCGGTCTGCGAGGCGGTGGTGGTGGCGACGAGCTGCGGCGCGTCACTGCCGCGCACGACGTAGACGCCGTACGAGACCGCGCCCGCGGCGTCGCTCCAGTCGAAGACGACGGGCGAGGTGCTCCGCGCGCCGTCGACCGGCTCGATGGCGATGGGACGCTGGTTCGCCGCGCACGAAACCGGCGGCTGATACGTGAAGGTGGCGACCTGCGAGTCGCGCGACGGACAGCGGTCGACCAGCGCGCGGACGAACCACTCCAGCTCCCCGGCCGGCACAGCGCGGGTGACGGACGTGACGGGGGTGGTGGCCACGAGCGACGGCGTGCCGTCGGCGAGCGCGAGGTAGACCTCGTACCCGATGGCGCCGGCGACAGCGCTCCAGGTGAACGTCACTTCGCTGCCCGCCACGACGCTGCCGTTCGCGGGCGTGAGGATCTCCGGTCTCGTGGTGCCGCAGTTCTCCGCGGCCGGAATGCTGAACTGGAGGTGCTGCGATTCGACGGACGCGCACCCCTCGTACAGCGCCTCGGTCCACCAGGTGACCGTGCCGCGGCCGACATTGGCGCGCAGCGACGTCTCGGCGGTCGTGCCGAGGACCTGCGGCGCGGCGCCGTCAACCCCTTCATCAAGCATGGCCCAGACGCGGTAGCCGGTCGCGCCAAACGCGGCGCTCCACCGGAAGAGGACGAACGAGGAGTTGACCGTCGCACCATCCTGCGGCGCGAGCGGCGTCGCCGCCGCGCGCACCGCGCACGGATCGGGGGCGGGGCCGTCCTGCACGGTGAACGTGCGGGTCGTCGAGTGATAGGTGCAGTGGCCGGAGTGCGCGACGACCTTCCAGGTCGCGGGGCCGGCCGGGAGCGGCAGGGTGATGGAGGTCGTGTCCACGGTCGCATGGAGCGCGCCGTTCACAAAGACGTCGTACGTCGTCCCGGCCGGCTGCCATTGCAGGATGACGGGTGACGCGACGGTCGCCCCCTCGGCGGGGGAGAGCAGGATCACCACCGGCGTCGGGCAGGGCGGCGGGACGCTGTCGATGGCCACGGCCACGCCGTCGAACGCCGCGCAGCCGTCGACCGTCACCTGCACGCCGACGTCCGTCGTGCCGCTCGTGCCGGTGTCGAAGGTGATGGCGTTCGTCCCCTGGCCGCCCGTGAGGGTGCCGTTCGAGACGGACCAGAGGTAGGTCGCGCCCGGCTGGGCCGGCACGCTCGCCGACTGGCTGGAGAGGGCGGGCGCGGAGGGCGGCGCGGTGATGGTGGCGACCGGGTCCGCGCTGAGCGTGACCGTGTGCGTGTCGGTGGCGGAGCAGCCGGCGGCGCTGGTGACGGTGACGCTGTAGACCTTCGTCGCCTCGGCCTGGTTGACGGTGATGCTCGGCGTGGTGGCGCCGGTCGACCAGAGGTACGTGGCGAATGTCCCCTCGACGCCGAGGGTGAGATTCGCGTTCGGGCAGACCGTCGTGGGGCCGGCGATCGTCACCGACGGATAGGCCACGATCAGGACATTGACGCTGCCCGGCGAGACGCAGGAGCCGTTGGTGACCGTCACGTTCAGCGTGACCGCGCCCGTGGCGCCGGCGGTGAAGGTGACGGCGCTGCCGTTCGCCGGGCCGGCGATCGTGCCGTTGGTGATGCTCCACGCGTACGTGGCGCCGGGCTGCGCTGCCACGGAGGCGTGGTTGCCGGCCGACAGCTCGCAGACCGCGGCGGGGGCGGTGATGGCCGCGGCCGGATTCGGCGTGACGGTCACGGTGTGCGTGTTGTTCGTGCTGCAGCCGTTCGGGTCGACCGCGGTCACGGCGTAGGTCGTCGTCACCGACGGCGTGACGCTGATCTGCTGCGTCGTGGCCCCGTTCGACCAGTTGTACGAGACGAAGTTCGGGCCGGCGTCGAGGAGGATGGTCGCGCTGCCACAGCTCGAGGCCGGGCCGGCGATGACCACCTGCTGCGGCGTGTTGACGGTCACGGTCACGGGCGCCGACTCGGCGCCGCACGAGCCGCCGGTCACCTCGACCGTGTACGTGCCGCCGACCGTGGCCACGTAGGTCTGGGCGGTAGCCCCGCCGACGATGGCGCCGTTGAGCTTCCACTGATTGCCGGCGCCGGCGCTGCTGGTGAGCGTGACGCTGCCGCCGCTGCAGAAGGCGAGCGGGCCGGAGGCGCTGATGGTGGGCGTCGGCGGCACCGGGGTGACGTTGACGATGACCGGCGCCGACTCGGCCGAGCAGCCGCCGGCGTCGACGTAGAGAACGGTATAGCTGCCGGAGGCGGTGGCGACGAAGGTGTCGGTGGTGGCGCCGCCGATCGGTGCGCCGTTGAGCTTCCACTGGTTGCCCGTCGACTCGCTGCTGACCAGCGTGACGTTGCCGCCGGCACAGAAGCTCGTCGGGCCGAGCGGCGTGACGGTCGGCGCTGCGGGCGCGGGGTCGACCTGCACGGTGACCGGCGCCGACTCAGCAGGGCAGCCGTTGCCGTCGGTGAAGACGACCGTGTAGCTGCCGGCCGCGGTGACGGCCAGCGTCTGCGCGGTCTGGCCGCCGAGCGGCGCGCCGTTAAGCTTCCACTGGTTGCCCGTGGGCGCGCTGCTGGTGAGCGTGACGCTGCCGCCGGTGCAGAAGGTGGTCGGGCCGGAGGCGCTGACCGCCGGCGCGGGCGGGATCGGGTTCACCTGCACGGCCGTCGGCGCCGACTCCGCGGAGCAGCCGTTGCCGTCGGTGACGAGCACCGTGTAATTGCCGGCGGCGGTGACGGCCAGCGTCTGCGCGGTCTGGCCGCCGAGGGGGACGCCGTTGAGCTTCCACTGATTGCCGGTGGCGGAGCTGCTGGTGAGGGTGACGCTGCCGCCGCTGCAGAACGAGGTCGGGCCGGAGGCGGAGACGGTCGGCGTGGCCGGCGGCGCGGCCGCGTTGACGGTCACCGGCGCGGACTCGGCCGAGCAGCCGTTGGGGTCCGTGTAGACGACCGTGTAGCTGCCGCTGAAGCTGGCCACGAAGTTCTGCCCCGTGGCGCCCCCGATCGGCGTGCCGTTCAGCTTCCACTGGTTCCCGCTCGCCTCGCTGCTGATCAGCGCCACGCTGCCGCCGGCGCAGAAGGTGGTCGGGCCACCCGCGGAGATGGTCGGGGTGATGGCATTGGGGAAGACATCGACGAGGGTCGGCGAGGAGGTGGTGGTGCAGCCGGCGGCGTTCGTCACCTGCACGGTGATGCTCTCGTCGCTGCTGACCACGATCGACTGCGTGGTCTCGCCGGTCGACCAGAGGTACGACTGGCCGGCGTTCGCGGTCAGGGTGACGCTGCCGCCGGGGCAGAAGCTGGTCGGGCCGGACGCGCTGATGGTGGCCGCGGGAGTGGAGACGTTGACGGTGGCGCTGTTGGTGGCGGTCGGGCAGCTGGTGACGAAGACCGACACGGTGAGCGTGATCGGGTCGGTGGCGGAGGCGTCGAAGGTGACGATGTTGTTCGTCGACGAGCCGACGATGGTGCCGTTGACGATCGACCAGGCGTACGTCGCCCCCGGCACGGCCGGCGTGGAGGCGGTGTGGCCCGTGGAGTTGGCGCAGACCGCGGCGGGTGCGGTGATGGCCGGCGTGGTCGGGCAGCCGACGACGCTCACGGCCACGCTGCCGCTGTTGTTGGCCGTGCTGACCTCGGGGGTGGTGGTGCTGACGGTGGCGCTGTTGGTGATGGTCGTGCCGCTGGAGGGGGCGGTGATGTCGATGGTGATGTTCGGCGCCGCGCTGCTGGCGGCGAGCGGTCCCATGGTGCAGGTGATCGTGGTCGTGCCGCTGCACGTCCAGCCGCTGCCGGAGGTGCTTGTCAGCGTCACGCCCGGCGGCAGCGTGTCGACGACCGTGACGTTGTGCGTGGCGCCGAGGCCGGAGTTGCTCACCGCGAGGGTGTAGGTGACCGGCGTGCTGGTCGGGACGCTCCCCGCGGACGCGGTCTTGCTGATGGTCAGGTCGGGCTTGGCCGTGACGGTGAACGACGCGCCGCTGGTGGTCGTGCCGACCGAGTTCGTGATCGAGACCGGTCCCGTCCCGGCGCCGGCTGGCACCGTGGCGGTGATCGAGCCGTTGTTGTTCACGGTGAAGGTGGCGTTGACGCCGGCGAACTTCACGGAGGTCGAGGAGAAGAAGTTCGAGCCGTTGATCGTGACGGTCGTCCCGGCCGGGCCGGACGACGGCGCAAACGAAGCGATGGTCGGCGCGGAGCCGGGGTTGATGTTCGTCGTGGCGGTGGCGGAGTTGTTGGTTGGATTCGGGTCGCCCTGGTCGGCGGCGATGTTCGCGGTGGCGCTGATCTGCCCGACCGCCGTCGGCGTGACGACGATGGTCACGCTGCGGCCTGTGAAGGCGGGGTAGTCGGTCCAGGCGCAGGTGACCACGCCGCCGGCGTGCACGCAGGTGGTGGAGGTCGCGGTGGCGGAGACGAAGGTGGCCGTGGCCGGGACGTTGAAGGTGAAGAGGGGATTGGTCGCCTTCGACGTGCTGCCGTTGTAGAGGTTGACGCTGTACGTGACGTTGCCCGCCGCCAGCACGCGCGGGTCGGGCGAGTCGCTCATCGAGAGCTGCAGGTCGATGGTGGCGTTGACGGTGGTGTTCTCGGAGAGGGTGTTGTTCGACGGCGTCGGGTCGCCCTGGTCGGCGGCGATGGTGGCGGAGATGG